>Ga0194129_10005744_pt1 | contig 15610 bp, 20 predicted proteins | sample TA2KigCa35mmetaG_FD_150862 | JGI IMG/M metagenome (GOLD analysis project Ga0194129, IMG submission 150862) | Freshwater microbial communities from Lake Tanganyika, Tanzania - TA2015038 Kigoma Deep Cast 35m | ecosystem: Environmental > Aquatic > Freshwater > Lake | place: Tanzania: Lake... | reverse complement strand
TTGTGTTTAGGAAACCATATCATCCATTATATAAAAATTAAAATAAGCAAATCTTTAAATAAAGAATAAAGTAAATTATGTTTTTATTATAAAAATTATCAAGAAATATCAAGTTTTATGCTGCTAGATGCATCCCTCTACAAAATTTATATATCATTACCAATAATAATATATGGTTTAATATTTGCTTTATCTTTTGTATAAGAATATAAACCTAATAAATTAGATAGGTCTTCATATAAGTCTTTATTTTTATTTTCTGATACATATTTACAATAACATTCTGATACGAGTTTTTTTATTGTCTTTGGTTCAACTCTATATATTTCTTTATTTTTAATTACTTGATTTTCTTTTAATCTTAGTTTAACACATTTTTCAATAATTAATGAATTTTTAACAATAGCTAAATATTTCAAATCGATTTCTTTAATTCTTCCGACATTATAATTTCTCAATCTCTTAAGAATAGATGTTGTTCTACCAAATTTCCAATCCATTTTTTTGTTATCCACTGCAAAAAAATAAATTGATTCAAATCCTTCATATTTTCCGAGTTCATTTTTATTTTCAATGGCTTGATAAATCAAATGGTGATTTTCAGTGATGAATTCTCTTAATTTAATAAAATACATTCTTATTGTTTCAGAATTTTTACTATCTCCGCTCATCGCTAATTTTTCAAAACATTGATAATTTAACATAAATGTTATTTCACTAGTTTTTCCTGTTTTTATTTTAATATAATCAACTTTCTCGATAAATCTTTTTGATTTGGAATATTCATTTTTTAATCTTTGTCTCAATGTTTTTAATTTTATTCCTAAATATTTAGAAACATCTTTATCTTCAATGTCAAAATCTAGTTCTCCGCCTATTTTAAATTTTTTAAAGAAAGTATCAATAAAATCTTCATCAATGTTAGTATGCTCTTTTAAGAGTTTAATAAAAATACTATCTTGATTATTCATTATATATATAATAATAGATTTTTTTATATGTTTTATAAGTTACTGGGGTGACCGGTATATTATGGAACTAGTTTTCTTCCAATTCTTTATCAGAATATTTTTTGATACCAAAATTTGGCTGTGGATATTTTCTTGTTAATCCAGATGAACTAAAACAAGAAATAAAAACAATAGGTGGATTAAAATGGAAATTTCCGAAATATATTAAGACGAGTAAAGCACTTAAACAAGTATACGACATTTTAGTAATGGATAATAATACTATGGTTGGACCATTATTTCAAGCGAATGTGCCGGAAGTGTAATGACAAAAATAAATTTAATCTTATTTTTTTATTTTTCTAGATAATTTTTTGGATTACTTTTTTAGTTAATTTCTTTGATAATTTCTTGGATGACTTTTTAATTGGAACTTTATAATCGATAAATTCTTTCAATTATACTCTATTACAACTGTGCATATTTATCGAACTTAATTTGTAAGTTTTATTACATTTGACACAATTGCAAATGTGTTCTTTGTGAAAATTGATACAATCTAGTATGTCCTTTTTTAGACTTTCCAACATGGTATAACAAATTGTATCAGTTGTTAATTTAGTTAAATGCAGCTAATTAACTTTTTATTTACAATTTGGTATATTATAAAAATTAAAAAAATTGGAAAATATATTAAATGGCTATATAAAAAAAAAAATATAAGCAAATAACATAAGTTTAATTTTCTGAAATGACAATGTTGGAAAATCATAATATTCAAATCTTGAAAACTGCAGGATTATGTGCATTATCTACCATTGTTATGTGGGAATATATTGGTCATGTTAAGGCTAAATATTATTCAACAACTATTATTAAACCTTCCAATATTATTAATAAAATTACTGATGTTTCATCTAAATTATTTTTTAATTTAGGTAGACTTACTTCAGATGTTTGTAAAAGTATTTATAATAAATGTAAATTAATTTTAAATAAATCTTTTGAATATTTAGGAAATATTGGTCATTATTTCAAATGTTTTGTTGTTAATAGTTATGAAGTTACCAAAAATTTATTTTGTCCAACTTTTCAACTTTTGGCTTCACCTATCAATTATCTTAAGGGGGTTTTGACATATTTACCATTATTGAGAAAAATATTGCGGCAATATTTTTTGGTGTGTTTTTTGGTAGTTTATTAAATAATGATCTAGTAGTGTTATTTTTAATATATGCAATTATGTTTGGGTTTGCCCTAGGTTTAGATATTATTAGAGTTTATTTTTAGATTTATTTTTATTGTTCCATTCAAATTAGCATTTATTAATTTTCCAATTTTAGAACTAAACAATCTTCTTTCAAAACGTTCTCCCATATATATTTTTTGTTTATGAATACTTTCTAATGACAATAAATTATATTTTGATGTATATGAATCATTTATTGTTATTATTTTTTTACCTTTTTCTAATTTTAATTTATTTATTATTTGGCTAAATAGTATTTGATAAAATGTTCTATTATTGTGGATATACCAATGTTATTTGCAGTACAATAATTTTGTATATTAATATTTTGTCTTTCTAAATCTGCTTTTTGTTTATTAGTAGAAACACGTGCATATATGAGATATTAGATAGATAAATAAAATATATGTTTGAGTACATCAATATAGTTTAATACATTTTTACTACTCATATACAAAAGTAATAATGAAAAGTTGAAAATTCTATTAAATAATAGTTAATTATAATATAAATTAAGAATGAGTTATTATTTAGTAGATTTTGATAAATTTGATAAAGAAGCAAATACAATAGATTTTGATTTAGCAAATTTAATTATTGACAATAAAATAGAATTTGGTGAAGATAAATTTAAATACTTAGTTTATTACAATACTGATATTGCTCGCGATATATATATTAAAACACCTAAAATTAGACTTGCTTATGATTGGACTAACTTAAAATATAGTAGTATGAAAATACGTATTGCTCCTAAATATTCTAAAACCACAGAATTTATTAAATTTATAAAAAAATTAGAAAAAGAATTAGAAAATAATAAAACTATTAATAAAAAAAATACGCTGACTTTTAAAAGCATTCTAGTAAAAGAAAATAATGTTACTCATATAAAGACATATTTTAATGACAAAACTACTAAAATAACCAGCAATCTAAAATCAGAAATTAATATAACAGATTTTAAAGCAAATGGCGAAATCCAATTAGTAATTAAAATAAATGGCGTGTGGCAAAAAGGAACTAGTTATGGATTATCAACACAAATCTATCAAGTTAAATATTTTTCGCCACCAGATGCCAGTAACTTTATCGACATGATAGATTCTGACAATAAGCCAGTTTATAAAACACCACCACCTGTAAAACAACATACAGAAGACCCTGTCAAAGTTCCTATAATTGCTGGTCCACGACTAGCTATTAATGCTGAAATGCTCAAGAGTATTAAACTGAAGGCTGTCGACAAAGTTGTTTAAATTTTGTTTATATAAAATTATGTTTTACTACCTTTTTTTGTAGATTTTTTAAGTTTCTTTTTTTTAAATAAATTATCTATATTGACATTTTTTTTATCTATAATGATAGCCCATTTTTCAGTACCGTTATATAATTTATTATTTTTTTTTATCAATATTGCATTTGCTTTTGCACAATATTTTGAAGTATCTCGTATGAAATTTAAATCAATTGCATATAATTCAGTTTTATTTTTTGCTTGATATTTTTTTAAATTCATTTTTAGACAGTTTTCAATTTCAGTGGTATTATTAGTCTTCATCACAAATACAATCGGCAATTCATATAAATGTCCTACATTGTATTGTTTTAATCGTTTTTTTAAATCTGCTGTGCTACCTATTTTATATGTATATGTATCAGATTTTAATACATATATTAGACTAGTATCTTCATTTTTCTTTATGATTTTATTATTATTTAGCTTAATTCCTAATTGTCGATTTATACTTTCATCTATCTCATCTTTATACATAATTATTAATTTTTCTAATTCAATATAATATTTTCTGATAAGAGAAGCTTTTTCACTTTTTGAAATCATGCATAGTTCTTTGGCACATTCATAGGTTAACATTATATGAATTCTATTATTTACGCCTTTACCTATTCCTTTCAATGATTCATTTTTATGTTCAATGAAATCTTGATTAGTTATAAAATTAGATTTTAATAATACTTTTACACCCTTGAAGATTTAAAATGCCTATTATACTAAACAATAAAATATTCAAAGTTTATCCATTGCAGGAATATGTAAATTATGATTATGTTATAGCGACAACTATAACTGATTAGTTTTTTAATCCTTATTATTATATAGGCATAAATGTTTTTATAACAGAATACCTATATTAAGGAAGTAAATCATAATAGAACTTATAACTATTCATTACTAATAATTATATAAAAATTATTCTTTAAGTGATTTTATAAAAAACGGCATTTTAAATCTTCAAGGGTGTAAATTATCTTTGCGAATATCCAGCCATTTTGCAATTAATTCTAAATTGATAGTATAGTCATATTCATTCTTTCCTTCATCATAAAATGTATAAAAATCATTAATAAATGAATTATCAATTGATGAATATTTTTTTAAAAATTCTGTTATTTTCATATATATTATATTATATATTTTTATTTCCTTAAAATTCAGGAAATGAAAAAGATACTAATACCTAATTCGCGATATACATAAAGAACACGTTATTAAAATAACTTATAAAAAGCTAGTTATGGGTTATCGACATGATAGATTCTGATAATAAGCCAGTTTATAAACCACCTGTAAAACAATACACAGAAGAACCAGTTAAAATACCAATGATTGCTGATCCAAGATTGGCCATTAACGATGAGATGCTTAAAAGTATTAAGTTGAAGGCTGTCGATAAAGTTATTTAGATTTATAACATTCATGATTATCTATGTCGTTAAATTTATATTTTTTCTTACACAATATACAGCTACAGATGTGTTCTTTTATATCGCTTATACAATTAGTTATTTCATTTTTAAGGTCTTTAAGTGATACATAGCATATTGTATCTGTGTTTAGTTTATGTAAATGTAGTTTTAATTTTGTTTTCACACATGACTCTAATGTTTTCGCATCAAATTTAATAGGCATAACAGAAATAAATTTTTGTTCAAATTATCCAGTTTTATAAGTGGCGATTCTATCATATAAATTTTTTGTAAATCCAATTTTATAACAAATTATTTGCTTTCCATTGATAATCATCTTTTTTTGTTTTATATAAAAATATCCATTGACACTTGGTTCGTAATTATATTTCTTGGAATAATATTTTAATTCTTTTTTATAATTATTTAATTTGTTATTTATTTTATCTAATTTATTTTTATCTTGTTTACCTAATATATATTTTCCAGTTTTGCGTATAGATGGCATAATTTCTGTTACATATTTTTTTAAGAATACTTTTGCGAGTGGTTTGGTCGATTTGAGTAATAGTTCGTAAAGACCAGTTTCATTTATAACATATGTGTCAGAATGCAAGGGGACATCGATGTCCCCCTTACTACATTAATATTATATATTTTTTTCTTGTTTTCTTTATTTATAATTATTCTATCTTTTGCTTTTTTAGAATCATAACCTAATAATTCTAATATGTCCCGTAACTTGAACCAATAATCGTATAAAAGAATAAAATTTAGTATGTCCGGTATCGCGTATTATATGCTTTTTGCTGATATAGCACGCATATTCATAATTATAATAAAAAGCAATATTGTCGTAAGTATCATTATCACAATATACAATAATTTTATTATTTTCTTCTTCGAAATCAAATTTTACATCTATGATATTGGCGCTGTCAAATTCCTTCTTAATAATAGACCTAAGACAAAGATCGTGAATTAGTTCACAATGAAAAGATATTATTTTGGCCAGTGGCATTATAGATTATTATTTTATGAGTAATACAATAATAATTTCAATTATGTAACAACACTCAGTGGATTTAACATACTGTCAGTACGCACTATATACGACTTATTAATTAATATATTTGGCAGATAATCACGCAACTCGCTAGCAGATATTATTCTATTAGTAAGCAAATTAAATTTAATTCGTTGATGGGATTTATGTGGTGTTGTATAACAGTAATACCATGTATTATCAATATCTGGACCCGTATCGTCTGCAAAAGTTAATACTCTAACTATTGGATCAACTGCCAATAAGTATTCTGGTAAAACAATCATACTTTTTGTTAAATCGATTTGCAGGTTAGTATCAGTTTCAAAATAACTAATACATATATAGCCACATAATATTTTTTTGGCAAATAGACTATCGGAGGGTTTAATTGTATGAACTGGTTTTCCCCAAACAATCGATCCCACGTGAATAATATTTGAATCTGGATTTAATTTGTCGTAATTAAAATATGGTTCGCCGGCAAAGAATCCACCTCCTGATGTTTTAACTTGAAAAAATCGTACCCCATGTTCGAGTGTATGTTCTGGATTAATACAAACTAAATCTATAACTGGCATCGAATCGCTTAAATATCGGCGCAAACTATTAGGTGAATGACAAGCCGGGCAACACATATTATCAGCAATCCATGCTTCTATTAATTTGCCATAATTTTCATATACTATATAAGCAGGATCTTCTATTTCATTGACGTCTTCTAATTTTTTAATTATTATATTATCTATTTTAATATCGTCTTCTAATCTAGCACGCGACATAGGAGATAAGTAACGCATAATTTGTGGAGTTAAATCTTGTACATAATCGGCAAATTTTCTAGATGGTTCTCTTATTCTAGTTGGATATTTGAATGCTTTTAATACAGGAACACCTAAAAATGCGTCTTCATCCGGTATTTCGTTTCTTCTTTTTTTATTACCTCTTATTATAATTTCATCTGGTATCAAAGCCACAAGTTTTTCTGTTATGAATTTCAGATATAAATTATTATTTATATCAGTAAATGGCTCACCTCCTTGTTGTTTTAAATTTAAATATTTTTGTTTATACTTAAGATATTTTAGATAATATTGCGAATTTGACATATATATTAGTTTATATATTAAATCGATAAATAATATTTATTATTAATAAGTTATATAGATAATAATTAAAAAATTAGACTTTTAGTTTTTGATATTTGGATAATCATAATTTATAATATTGGAGTCTTTATCAATGTATTTTTTAAGTTGTGCCAATGTTAGTTTTATATTTTTATTTTTAAAATTAATTATATTTTTACTAAAAAATCTATTTTCAATCAACAAAGTATTATTTTTAATTAAAAAAGGAGTGACATTTACATAGACATGTGGTAAAAAATAGCGCACAGATTCTATTAAATAATCATCTAACATCATTTTATTTGTATTTTTTTCCAAAAGATTGAGAATATATCTAGTTAGATTAGTTTCTGTATAATATTTATTTGCATAATTAATTCCTTCTTTTATAGTATCTAAATAATCCAAATATCTTTTTTTTCTTTTTTCTACTATATAATTTGGCATATCTGGATCTATTTCAGGGTCTATTTCAGGGTCTATTTCTGGTGTTTTTTTTAATTGTGGATATAATTCAAGATATTCAAGATATTCATCGCTAATATTATCATATGAATATGTTTTAATTAAATTAGCTGAATCAATATGGTCTTTAGTTTTAATTAAAATTCTAAAATACAAATCCAAATATCTTTCAATTAGTGGTTCATAATCACATATATCAGCTAAAATATCTCTCATATTATGTCTAATAATAAATGGAAAAGTTTGTTTTTCAAGTGGAAGTTTTTTTTTTATTAAATTTCTGAGTTGTTTTACATAATAACATGCTAAAAATACAAATCCATGTATCTTTTTGAGAGCTACTTTTGTTAATGGCACATGTTTTTCATGCGGATAATATTTTGGTATATTATTAATATGGTGACATACTATATTTGCTTCATCATTACATTTTTTTAATAAATCATACAATGATTCATGACCGTGTGATAAATAAAGTAACACATCCGCAATATTTTCTGTTTTACAACCAACAGTCATCTGTATTTTCCATTTTACATCATTTATGCCAATTGGTAATGAATTATATGGAGGAATAATAAATAAATATTTTTTTGCATATGCTCCAATGCGTGTTTGATAAATATTAATATTTTCAATTTCAGTATTTGTAGATATATCATAGTTAATTAATAATTTTCCCGCTGTTTTTTCACAGTTTTCAAAAAAATCATATAAAAACTTATGTACTTTGTTTAAAGATTCATAAATTATATTTGGTGATATATTTGGTTGTTTGAGAGTATATTTAAATTCCACGTGTTTATCCAAGTTTTTGTCAGAAAATAAGGGTATATTATGGTCACCAATTTTGATCGAACCTGAAATTGTATGTTCATTTATTTTCTTATTGTTATAATGTTTATAATCTTCTTGATATCCATCATAATCGTCTTGATATTCGTCATAATCTTCTTGATATTCGTCATAATCTTCTTGATATCCATCATAATCTTCTTGATATTCGTCATAATCTTCATATGTAGTTTCTAGTATTGATTCTTTTATTGAATTATATTTATTTGACAAGTGGTTCATCGTATTTTGTGAATTATCTATTGCGTCATATGGTAATGAATCAAGTGTTATTTCAGTTTTAGTATAAATAGTATCTTCAATTATTTCTATATCAATTTCTTTTATAAATTCTCTTTCAACATCATATATATATGGCTTTATCATTGCGGACTCTATTTCAAATCCAATTGATTCTATATATTTTAATACATTATTGGCTTTAATATCGCCTCCAAATTGATTTTTTAATTCTAAATACTTGTTTTTATATTTAAGATATTTTAGATAATAGTTTGAATTATGCATATATAATAGTTTATATATTAAATTAATATTTCTTCAAATATTTTATATTTAATTTTTTATATCTTTGAAGATTTAAAATGAGATAAAATAAATAACATATTAATTTTTGTTACCCATAAAGGTACCCCAATAAACTGAAGTGCCTTTAATTAAGCGAAAGGGGGCATCAATGCCCCCTTGTACGAATAATACGCAAAGCAAAATAAAACAAACATGGCACTCTCAGTACCGAACACATGCAAACTCAAAACTCAATCTTCAGATCCACACGACCAGCACGCATGTAGGATTCATCCAACTCGTCGAACCAGCCCGCTGTCTTGTTAGTCGTCATGACGAGAATCACGTGGGGGTAAATCTCGCGGTCGAACTTGTCAAGAAAGCAGTTCCAGTCCGTCTTGGACTTCACCTGAACGGGGATGTGGTGGCGTTGCTCAACTTTGCCAGTGTGGACGTTCAAGAGCATACCATCGACTTCCTCGAAGACAAGAACAAGAGGATGGTCTTCCGTTGGGTTAATCCTGTTGTAGAACGTGTCGAAGTTGTCGCCGTGTTCGTGGGGAGCATGGGTATCGCAGAAGCTGACGCCTTTCTTGGTCTTCAGAAGTTCGGCACACAGATACTGGGCAGTCATCGACTTTCCGCCACCAGCTTTACCGTGAAGCAGACACACAGCATAGGATTGCTCAGTGTAAGTAGCCAAAATCTGTGCAACGGCATCAGACTGTTGCTCACGTACAGGCTTCTTGGGAATAGGAAGTGGGCGAGAATTGTAGTTCAAGCGCCAAAACACCCCTTCTCTGACCCAGTACGTAATCTTATCAGTCTTGTCGTTTGACTCACTGGCTTCTTTCTGCTGGACAGTCGTCTCGTAGAACTTCTTGGTACAGACCAGCCACAAGTCTTTCGACTCGTTACGCTCACCCGACACAGTCTGGACATACCCGATGTACAACTTGCCACACACCCACCCTTCAGGCTCGTCATTGGTCCAAATCGATGAATGTTTGACGGTCTTCAGGAACTTCTTCATGCGCGTGCCACTGACTTTGTTGACGCGAACACCGAGAAGAGAGGCCGGAAGGAACACAAGGCTCCAAACGACGGCGATTGACAGGCTCAGGAAGGTGAGGATGACGGGAATCATGATGAGAGTTTCAATACGTGTGTCAAATAAAGGGGTCTACAAGCAAAACGAAATTTCAATTTTTTTTAATGCGTATATTCTAAATATAAGTATTCGAACTATATAATATATGTCAGACATGCCACTACTTGATATACAACAGCTAACAAGTTCAAACAATATACTCATTATTGGAAATAGAAATACCGGAAAAACAGAGCTAATCAAACATATAGTTTCATTACAAGAACCTAATACTAAAATTTACTTATTCACTAGAGATACTAATGATTATAATTTCAAAGGAATGGTCCAAAAGCAAGTATATAAAAACTGTATTGATACGATTATGAATCAAGATAGTTCTGGTTATCCCGAACCAAAAGTCGAAACAGTAAAAGTTTCTAAGAAAGATAAGATTAAACAAATTTTTAAGGAAATAATAATGTGTTTGGAAAGAAAGGAGGAGTCAGAGAAAGAATTAGAAGAGTTATCGGGTGGGTAATTTTGCTTAAAGAATATTTAATTATTTAATGTATAATGACAAAATACGCATTGATTTATAAAAATGATAAAAATGAAACTGTTTTTACTGGTTCTTTTATTGCCAAAAATCATTACAGAATTAAATTTGCAATGTATAAATATTTGAAAAGTATTTTATCGCCAAAAAAGAAAATTAAGTTTGCAATAAAAGAAATAAAAACAGGTATTATAAGAATATATATCGGAACTACAGAGGAAATTACGGAAAATATTAGGGGAGTCAAATTTAAGGCAATAAATAGAGTTTTTGAACCATCAAATGAAAAAGACGCGAAAATTATTTGGAACAAAATAAAACCAAAAGAAACAATTCCATACATAAAAACACACGATTATCGGGAAGAATATGACAGTGACGAATTATCTATGTCAGAAACTGATTCTGAATTAGAAGAAGATAATTGAAATAAATTGCAAGGTTTTTAATATTATAATCTTATTTACACCCTTGAAGATTTAAAATGAGACAAAATAAAACTACTTATTAAAGATATACTTATATTATTCATACAAGTAATGAATAGTTATAAGTTCTATTATGATTTACTCCCTTAACATAGGTATTACGTTATGAAAACATTTATGCTTATATGATAATAAGGATTAAAAACTAATCAGTTATAGTTGTCGCTATAACATAACCATAATTTACATATTCCTGTAATGGATAAACTCATTAGATAAAAATAAGATTTTTGTTTCATTTTAAATCTTCAAGGGTGTAAAAAATCCACAATAAAATTCTAAATAAAATTAATTTTTTGTATCATATATTGAAATATTAGCATTTCAAATATTTTTTTAACAATATCACGTTCCTCATATTTTTTTTTACACCATCTATATTTATTCCAGACCCAATAAAGTATTAAAAAGTATATAAAATAAATAATTAAATATAAAAAATATATTTAAAGATTTGAACATAATATAAATTATGGGTGTATTTTAAATACAGTTATTGCAATTTTGGTATGTTTTCCCATCTAAAATAAAAAAACTACAACTGATTTATTCATTTATTGGATAAATCATGACGACGGAAAGTATTAGTCTAACCAAACTATCCACCGTCTAATGGCTTATAGTCTTGCCCTTATTTTCGTTTTTAACGAAAGTATAAAAATAAATGATTAAGTATACTGGTTTTTAATACTTTTTCTGACTAGGTTACCAAGATACCGGATAGAATTGCCTCTCTTACTAATCTTCAAGAATTGTATTTGTCTAATAATCTAATTGCTAAAATACCAGATAGCATTGCTTCTCTTACTAATCTTCAAGAATTGAATTTGTCTAATAATCAAATTACTAAAATATCAGATTGCATTGCTTCTCTTACTAATCTTCAAAAATTGTATTTGTATAAAAATCAAATAACAGAGATACTAGATAGCATTGGTTCTTTTACTAATCTTCAAACATTAGATTTGTCTTACAATCAAATTACCAAGATACTAGATAACATTGCTTCTCTTACTAATCTTCAAGAATTGTATTTAGCTAATAACCAAATTACAGAGATACCATATAGCATTGCTTCTCTTACTAATCTTCAAAAACTGTGGCTGTCTTTTAATCAAATAACAGAGATACCAGATAGCATTGCTTCTCTTACTAATCTTCAAGAATTATATCTGTATGATAATGAAATAACAAAGATACCATATAGCATTAGTTTTCTTACTAATCTTCAAATATTGTACTTAGCTGGCAATCAAATAACGGAGATATCAGATGGCATTGCTTCTCTTGCTGATCTACAAACGTTGTCTTTGTCTAACAATAAAATAACAAAGATACCCGAGTGGCTTAAAGATATGAAAATTGAAAATTTGATTTACTAAAACATAAAAAAATTGATAAAATAACACACTGTTACATAACTTTATTTATAACTATGCTTTCTATTGAAGAATATACCGAAAAGACCACTATTGACAATGGTGTTGAGGAAATTATAATCGATGAATTGAAATATCCATTAAATAATCTCCCTATAACAATTAATAAGATCACTATTAAAAATCAGCTTAATGTATTTAGGCGAAAACATAAAATACCCTATGGGTGTGAGCTGATTATTAAAAATATTAAAATTAAAAATATGGAAACATTTGATAAAATACAAGAAGATGATTATTTAGACATAACAGACATTGAATTGAATAGTTGTAATCTTGAACAATTTCCTATAATTATTTTCAAATTGACTAATCTTCTATTATTGAATTTGTCTTATAATCAAATAACAAAAATACCAGACAGCATTGCTTCTCTTACTAATCTTCAAGAATTGTATTTGTCTGAGAATCAAATAACAGAGATACCAGATAGTATTGCTTCTCTTATTAATCTTCAAATATTAGGTTTGGCTTGTAACAAAATAACAAAGATACCAGATAGCATAGCTTCTCTTACTAATCTTCAAGAATTGTATTTGTCTGAGAATCAAATAACAGAGATACCGGACAGCATTGCTTCTCTTACTAATCTTCGAGAATTGTATTTGTCTTGTAATCAAATAACAGAGATACCAGATAGCATTAGTTTTCTTACTAATCTTCGAGAATTGTATTTGCATTATAATGAAATAACAGAGATACCAGATAGCATTGCTTTTCTTGCTAATCTTCAAAAATTGTGGCTGTCTTATAATCAAATAACAGAGATACCAGATAGCATTGCTTCTCTTACTAATCTTCAAGAATTATATTTGTCCAACAATAAAATAACAAAGATACCCGAGTGGTTAAAAAATATGAAAATCCGATATTTGCACTATTAAAAATTATTTCAAAAAAAATTGAAAAAACAACACATTGTCAGTACGACTTTATTTATAACTATGCTTTATATCAAACAATATATTGAAAAGACCACTATTGACAATGGTATTGAAGAAATTATAATCGATGAACTAATATATCCATTAAATAATCTTCCTACTACAGTTAATAAGATCATCATTAAAGAACAGTTCAATGTATTTAGGCGAGAACACAAAATACCTTATGGTTGTGAGCCGATTATTGAAAATATTAAAATTAACAATATAGAAACATTTAATAAGATACAAGAAGATGATTATCCAGATATAACAAAAATTATATTGAATAATTGTAATCTTAAACAATTCCCTATAATTATTTTCAATTTAACTAATCTTCAAGAATTGTATTTAATTAATAATCAAATTACCAAGATACCAGATAGCATTACTTTTCTTACTAATCTTCAAATATTGTATTTGAATAATAATAAAATGACGGAAATGCCAGATAGCATTGCCTCTCTTACTAATCTTCAAATATTGTCTTTGTCTTATAATCAAATTGCCAAGATACCGGATAGTATTGCTTCTCTTACTAATCTTCAAGGATTGTTTTTGTCTAATAATCAAATAACAGTGATACCAGATAGCATTGCTTCTCTTACTAATCTTCAGGAATTGTATTTGTCTAATAATCAAATAACAGTGATACCAGATGGCATTGCTTTTCTTACTAATCTTCAAATATTGATTTTATCCATAAATCAAATAATAAAGATACCAGATAGTATTGCTTCTCTTACTAGTCTTCAAATATTGTCTTTGTATCATAACCAAATATCAGAGATACCGAAGTGGTTAAAAGATATGAAAATCCGACATTTGCAATATTAAAAATTATTTCAAAAAAAATTGAAAAAACAACACACTGTCAGTATAACTTTATTTATAATTATGCTTTCTATTAAAGAATATACCGAAAAGACTACTATTGACAATGGTGTTGAAGAAATTATAATTGAAGAACTAAAATATCCATTGAATAATCTTCCGATAACAGTTAATAAGATCATTATTAAAAAACAGCTCAATGTATTTAGGCGAGAACACAAAATACCCTATGGGTGCGAGTTAATTATCGAAAATATTAAGATTGATAATATAGAAACATTTAATAAGATACAAGAAGATGATTATTTAGATATGACAGACATCAGATTGGATAATTGTAATCTTAAACAATTTCCCATAATTGTTTTCAAATTGACCAATCTTCGAATATTATATTTGTATAATAATAAAATAACGGAGATACCAAACAGCATTGCTTCTTTTACGAATCTTCAAACATTGTCTTTGTCTTACAATCAAATTACCAAGATACCAGATGGCATTGCTTCTCTTACTCATCTTCAAACATTGTATTTGTTTCATAACCAAATATCAGAGATACCAGAGTGGTTAAAAGATATGAAAATTAAAGATTTGTGTTACTAAAACATAAAAAAATTGATAATATAACATACTATTACATAACTTTATTTATAATAATGCTTTCTATTAAAGAATATACTGAAAAGACTACTGTTGACAATGGCATTGAAGAAATTATAATCGATGAACTAATATATCCATTAAATAATCTTCCTATAACAGTTAATAAGATCATCATTAAAGAACAGCTTGATGTATTTAGGCGAGAACACAAAATACCCCATGGTTGCGAGTTAATTATTGAAAATATTAAAATTAAAAATATAAAAACATTTATTAAGATACAAGAAGATGATTATTTAGATATAACAGACATTGAATTAAATAATTGTAATCTTAAATAATTTCCTATAATTATTTTAAAATTGACCAATCTTCAAATATTGTATCTGTATGATAATAAAATAACAGAGATGCCAGATGGCATTGCTTCTCTTACTGATCTTCAAAAATTATATCTGTCTTATAATCGAATAACAGTAATACCGGATAGCATTGCCTCTCTTACTAATCTTCAAGAATTGCGGTTGTCTTATAATCAAATTACCGAAATACCAGATAGCATTGCTTCTCTTACTAATCTTCAAACATTGTCTTTGTCTTATAATCAAATTACCAAGATACCAGATAGCATTGGTATACTGATTATTCTATTACCAGATAAATCTAATTTTTTTAAATTAACTAATAAACCAATATACTCTGGTATACTGGTTATTTTATTAAAAGATAATTTTAATATTTGTAAATTAACTAATGAA
>Ga0194129_10005741_pt1 | contig 15612 bp, 8 predicted proteins | sample TA2KigCa35mmetaG_FD_150862 | JGI IMG/M metagenome (GOLD analysis project Ga0194129, IMG submission 150862) | Freshwater microbial communities from Lake Tanganyika, Tanzania - TA2015038 Kigoma Deep Cast 35m | ecosystem: Environmental > Aquatic > Freshwater > Lake | place: Tanzania: Lake... | reverse complement strand
CGGTTGGCGCCGCTCATAGACTTGAGACACCCTCACCTCGCTTTCCTTGGCCTTCCCCGGCTCCTCCCCGGAGGAAAGGGCCACAGCGAGACCACCGCCCCGGAACCCAGAATCAGCCGACAGCACGGCCCGTGCCGAACAGGAGTGGGACTGGGCCCCTCGTAGCGCGGGTTTCCAACCCGCAACGCAGCCCCCCGGGGAGCCGAGTGGCCTAAGGAAGCCGATCGGGCTCGGGAAGCCGATCGGGCCAGTGAGGGGAATCGACCCTGGCGTCGGCCAGATACTTCGCGAACTCAGCCACGAGCTCCGGGCGTTCCGCGGCGACGTCGCGCGTCTCGCCCGGGTCGGCGGCGAGATCGAAGACCTGCAGCGGCGCGTCCGGGCCCGGGCGCAGGGCCTTGAAGCGTCCGCGGCGGGCCGCCTGCTGGAACTTTGGCGCCGGCCGCTCCCAGTAGAGGGTGCGGTCCGAGAGATCCTGCGGCTCGTCCCGGAGCGTGGCGGCGACGCTGACTCCGTCGACGCCGGCCGGAGCCCGGACCCCGGCGAGGTCCGCGAGCGTCGGCAGCAGGTCGGCGAAGGACCAGACCTGCTCGCTCACCGCGCCCGCCGCGATCCGCCCCGGCCAGCCGGCGATCATCGGCACCCGCAGCCCCCCCTCGTGGAGCGAGCCCTTGCGGCCGCGCAAACCGCCGTTGCTGCCAAACATCTCGCCGCCCCCCTCCGGGCTGCCGTTGTCGGAGGTGAACAAGACGAGGGTGTCGCCCTCGATGCCGAGATCGGCGAGCACGTCCAGGATGCGGCCCACGTCGTGGTCCAGGCGGGTCACCATCGCGGCGAAGGTCTTCGAGGCCTCGGGCCAGTCTCGGTCGGCATAGGGCTCCTGGCTGCGCACCTCGAGCTCGGCATGAGGGATCGTGAATGGCACGTAGAGAAAAAAGGGGGCGTCGCGATGGCGGTGGATGAAGTCGATCGCGAACTCCGTGAACAGGTCGTTGGCGTACTGCCGCTGCCCGCGGTCGCGGTTCGCCTCGAGAAACACCCTCCGGCCGTCGCGCCACAGGTAGTCGGGAAAGTGGGAGGCCGCGTGGTTCTGGTTCAGGAACCCGTACCACTCGTCGAACCCCTGCCGGTTGGGCTCACCGGCGGACCCCGCCTCCCCGAGGCCCCACTTGCCCGTGATCCCGGTGGCGTAGCCGGCCGCCTGCACGACTTCGGCCACCGTGAGATCCTCGTCGAGCAGCGGGATGCGGTGCCCCGTGCCCGAGATCTCGTCGACCACGCCACCGACGCGGCCGCTGTTGTCGCGGATCCGGGCATGCCCGGCATGCAGCCCCGTCATCAGCACGCACCGCGACGGAGCGCAGACGGGGGCCCCCGCGTAGGCCTGCGTGAACCGCATCCCCTCCGCGGCCATCCGGTCGATCCGCGGCGTCATGATCGACCGCTGTCCGTAGCAGCCGAGGTCACCCACGCCGAGGTCATCGGCCATGATGACGATCACGTTCGGGCGGCGGTCGCCGGAACCGCCGGGCTCGGTTGCCGATGCCGCCGTGGCGACCGCGGCCACGGCACCGACCGTGAGCCAGCGATTCCATCATCCGCGAAGATCGCACGGCATGGCTGGTCGGCTCCGTCGGCTGCGAAGACTTCTCCGATGAAAAGATGATACAACCTCGGGTGCCGATGCGAGGCGAGTGAGCCGTCGATGAACATCTTCCCAACAAACGCCCTGGTCCATGGGCTCGCCGTGCTGCTCGCCGCCGCCACGGCCGGCCCTGCGGCGGCGGCGCCACGCCCCAACGTGCTCTGGATCGTGCTCGACGACGTTTCGCCCCACTTCTCGTGCTACGGCGAAGCGGCGCTCACCACCCCTCACGTCGACCGGCTGGCCCGCGAGGGCACCCGCTTCACCCGGGCGTTCGTCACCGCTCCCGTCTGTTCGCCGTGCCGTTCGGCGGTGATCACGGGCTGCCACCAGACCACGATCGGCGCCCACCACCACCGCAGCGGCCGGGGAATCGAGAAGATCCGGCTGCCCGCGGGGGTCCGTCCGATTCCGGAGCTCTTCCAGGAGGCCGGCTTCTTCACCTGCATCGGCAGCGGGCTGCCGGAGGAGAATCGTGCCGGCCGGAAAGCCGACGCCGGCGGCGAGCTCGGCAAGACCGACTACAACTTCGAGTGGAACCCGGGCATGTATTCCGGGAGCGACTGGTCCGGCCGCGGGCCCGGCCAGCCGTTCTTCATGCAGGTGCAGCTGTCGGGGGGCAAGCTGCGGGGCAACGGCGTCGAGTCTGCCCGGAAACTCGTGGAGCGGGCGGCGGCGGAACTGGGGAGTGCCACCGATCCGGCGGCCGTCACGCTGCCGCCTTACTACCCGCGCGACCCGGTGCTGCTCGGCGATTGGGCGGCCTACCTCGACGCGATTCGACTCACCGACGCGCACGTCGGCCGCATCATCGCCCGGCTCGAGGCGGAGGGCATCCTCGACGAGACGCTCGTGATCCTGTGCGGCGACAACGGCATCAGTCATGCCCGGGGCAAGCAGTTCCTGTACGACGAGGGCACGGCGACGCCGCTGGTGATCCGTGGTCCTGGCATCCCCAGGGGCGGCGTCCGGGACGACCTCGTCGAACTCATCGACATCGCGGCCACCTCGCTGGCCGCCGCCGGGATCCCGCGCCCCGGCACGATGCAGGCCCGGGATCTGTTCGCCGCCGACCACCGGCCGCGCGACGCGGTGTTCGCCGCCCGCGATCGCTGCGACGAAACCGTCGATCGGATCCGCAGCATCCGCACGGACGAGTTTCTCTACATCCGCAACTTCCATCCGCAGCGTCCGCTGCTCCAGCCCAACGCCTACAAGGACTCCAAGAGCATCATCCAGACGCTCCGGGCGCTGCACGAGTCGGGTGCGCTTGACCAGCTCCAGGAATCGCTGCTCTTCAGTGCGACCCGTCCGGCCGAGGAACTCTACGCGTGGCCCGAGGATCGCTGGCAGGTGCGGAATCTCGCCGGGAATCCCGAGCACCGGGAGACGCTCGAGCTGCTCCGCGACCGCCTCGATCGCTGGCTCGAGGAGACCCACGACCCCGGCCCGGAGCCCGCGGCCATGTACGACAGTGACATGGCGGTCTATCTGGCCGAGCCCTGGAACGCGAGAGCCGACAGCATCCGGCGGACGATCGCCCTGATGAAGCAGTGGGCTCGGGAGGGAAGATGATGCAGCGGTCCCCCGGCAGTGAGCGTTCGGTCATCCAGGCCGCGGCGCTGATCGTGTTCACGGCATGCCTGGGCGGGTGGCTCGCGCCGCCCGCGACCGCGGTGGAGTTGGCGGGCATCGTCGTCACGCCGCACGCGCCGACGATCGCCACCGAGATGCGGTACGTCGACCCCCGGGGGCCGACCGACGGGGCGCGGGTGCAGCTGTTCCTGCGGCACGACGGCCCCGGCGACCTGCGGATCGCTCCCGACGCCGCGATCACGGTGGGGGGCACCGCGGTCGACGCGCTGGTCGCCTCCGGCGCGTGGGCCTGGCTCGACTTTCCGTCGCAGTGGCCGGACGATCCGCTCGTCCTGCCGGCGGGCGGGCTGACGGTCATGTCGTTCAACGCGGTCGGCGGCGGCTGGGGCGTGGGCACCGGCGCGGATCTCGCGCTGCCGGGCCAGCGGCCCGTGTCGCTGGCGATCGAGGCTCCCACTGCCTGGCTGTCGGCCGTCACGTTTCTGCGGCGGGCCGCCGGAGAGGGCATCGAAGACCTGCATCCGGACACGCTGGTCGTGCACCTGGACAACGCCTCGCATGAGCCGCTCACGCTCGACGGCATCCGGCTCTGGACGCCGCAGCCCGGCGAGTCGCACCGCGTCCTCGAGGCCGGCCCTTGGCTCGAGGGCTGGCAGGCGTTTCAGGGTCGGGCCACGATCGGCCCCGACGATGCCGGCGGCCTCGTCGTTCCGGTGGCGGACGTGCCGCTCTCCTACGCGGCGGTCGAGGTCCGCCTCAGGAACGCCGACTCGTCCTCGCGGTCGCTGTGGGGACACGTTCGGGCGAAGCGGGAGCGGTTTGCGATCGGCGGCGGCTGGGTCAACTCGAAGTTGCCCGCCGGCGATTCCCTGCAGGTGCCGGACTACCTGCGCACGCTCAAACGGATGCACGTCGACTGCGGCAATCACGGACTCGTCCGCGGCTACACCGACGACCCCGCCCGCTGGAACCTCTGCCCGCTCACCTTCATGTCGGCCTGCAAGCCGTTCGAGGAATACGACTCCGACGCCGTCCTCCCCCGGATCCACGTCGTCGAGTTTCTCGGCGAGCCGCAGTACGGCGGCGGCCGGCCGGTGCCGCCGGCGGAGGTCTGGCGAAAGCTCACGCCCTACCAGCGGACGAGGATGCCCACGTCCGTGACCCACAGCGAGGAACGGATCTGGCGCAACTACGCCGGGCTCTCCGACTACCCGCACTTCGACGCCTACCGGGTCTGCGCGCCGGCGGCCGACGCCTGGTGGCGGTACGAACGCTGGGGCTCCGCCCCGATCGCCTGGGGCGCGCCGTTGGAGACGATCGGCGACCTGACCCGCAGCCTGCGGGAACTCAATCGCCCGGCGCCGATCGCCGCCTGGTCGCAGGGAGCCCATCACGACTGGGATTCGGTCGCCGGGCGGACCCGCACGAGCCCCACGCCGGACGAGCTGGTCGTCCAGGCATGGCACGCGCTGGCCGCGCGGATCACCTCGCTCTACTGGTTCAACCTCAGCCCGCGGTCCGTCGTAAAGTTTCGCGACCTGATCGATCCGATCACCCGGGTCGGTCGCGAGGCGCTCGTGCTGGCGCCGCTGATGCTCGAGGGGGCGGCTGGACCGCACGAGCGGCTCCACCGGCCCGACGGCGGGCCGGACTGGGATCTCTCCACCATCCATGGGCCCGACGCGGCGATCCTGTGTGCGATCGACCTCGACTACCGCCCCGACCGGGAACGGAAGGAGTTCGTCTTCGGGGTTCCGCGGGAGGCGACGTGGCGGTTTCGCACGCCCGGATACCTCGCCGGGATTCGCGACGTGTTTCGCATCGACGCCGATGGCGTCTACGACGCGACCTGGCGGCAGGAAGGCGACGCCATCTTCATCGACGCACGGGCCGCCCGTGTCGCCGTCCACGTGGCCACGACCGACCCGCTGCTCCGGGAACGGCTGGAAGCGGACCGCCGCCTGCTCGTCGCCGACGAGCAGGCGACCCAGTTCGATCCCGCCCACGACGACGCCCACTTCGCCCGACTTGCGGCGCTGCTGGAAGAACCCCCCGCGGGCGATCCTCCATCCCGGTAACCGCGCAACCGTGCCCACGCACTCTCTCGAGCCCCCCGCCGAGCCGCCCCGCCGACGGCCGTTCGTCGTCGACTGCCAGACCCACCTCTTTCTTCCGGAGGTGCTCGATGCGATGCGGCGGCGGACCACCGAGCCGCTGGTCTTCGATCGGGACGGGACCACGTTCCTGAAGATGGGCGACTGGCTCCGCAAGGTGCCGCCGCACTACGCCAGCGTGGCCGACAAGCTCGCGATGATGGATTCCAGCGGCATCGACCATGCTCTCTTGAGCACGAACGATCCGGGCCCCGAGTGGTTCGCCGGCGACGGCCCGCGGATCGCGGCCACCATCCACGATGCCCTGACGGCGCTGGCGGCCCGGCACCCGACCCGCTTCAGCTGGCTTGCCACGCTGCCGCTGCAGGACGAAGCGGCGGCCCGCGCGGAGCTCGACCGGTGCCGGAGCCTGCCCGGGTTTCGCGGCATCCTGCTCTACACGAACCTCGCGGGGGCGTGGTGCGACGAGGCTCCGTTCCACTGGCTCTTCGCCCAGGCGGAGCAACTCGGCCTGCCGCTTGTGCTCCATCCCGCCAAGCCCCTGACCACCGCCGCCGTCTCGGGCTACGAGCTCACCGGCACGCTGGGCAACATGTTCGAGGACACGATCGCCCTGGCACGGATCATCGCCAGCGGCCTGCTCGACCGGCATCCCGACCTGAAGCTCGTCTGCCCGCATCTGGGAGGGGCCCTGCCCTACCTCTGCGGCCGGATGGACCACCAGCTTGGCGTGCTGAAGCGCGGGCCGCAGCACCTCGCGAAGAAGCCGAGCGCCTACCTCCGCGGGATCTTCATGGACATCGTCTCGCCGCTGCCGGAGGCGCTGCGGTTCGCACTCGACTTCACGACGGCCGACAAGCTCCTGTTCGCGAGCGACCATCCGTGGGTCGAGGCGCCGGAGATCCTCGGGACGCTGCGGCAGCTCGGCCTGCCTGCCGACACCGAAGCGAAGATCCTCGGCGGCAACGCCCAGCGGCTGTTCGGGCTCTGACCGGTCTCGCCGATCCCTTCGGCACGGGTTGGAAAACCCGTGCTCCTCATGCCAGGAGCGCGGGTCTCCAACCCGCATGAAGAACCCCCGCGTGGTGCGGCCGTACCGCTTCCGCAGTGACGCTTCCGAACTACGGCACGGGTTGGAAAACCCGTGCTCCTCATGCCAGGAGCGCGGGTTTCCAACCCGCGTCAAGAACTCCGGCGTGGGGCGGCCGTACCGCTTCCGCAGTGACGCTTCCGAACTACGGCACGGGTTGGAAAACCCGTGCTCCTCATCCCCGGAGCGCGGGTTTCCAACCCGCGTCAAGAACTCCGGCGTGGGGCGGCCGTACCGCTTCCGCGGTGACGCTTCCGAATTACGGCACGGGTTGGAAAACCCGTGCTGCTTATCCCCGGAGCGCGGGTTTCCAACCCGCGTGAAGAACCCCTTCGGACGCCCGATCGCATGCGCGACGGGCCCGCTCGACGCGGGACGTGCGATACACTGGTGGATCCGGTTCGGCAGCACGGACCGAACGCGAGGAGCATCGCATGCGGGCTTGCGGCAGGTGGTCGATCGGGCCCGGAGGCGTGGCGGGAATCGTCCTCGCCGCCCTGGGAACTGCCTGCTGCGCGGCCGAGGACCTCGGCGTGCGGTTCACGCGCGACGTGCTGCCGCTCGTGGCCCGCTACTGCCACGAATGCCACTCGGGCGATGCGGTCGAGGGGGACGTCGACGTGGCGTCGGCAACGTCGCTGGCGGATCTCCGCGGCGACCTCGCCATCTGGCAGCGGGCGCGGGAGGTGATCCACGACCGGCAGATGCCCCCGGTGGATTCGGCCCAGCCGACGGATGCCGAGCGGGACGCGCTCGAGGCATTTCTGCGGGACTTTTTCCGCGGCGAGGCCGCCTCCCGGGCCGGCGACCCCGGCGAGGTCGTGCTCCGCCGCCTCGACAACGCTGAATACACCTACACGACCCGCGACCTCACGGGAGTGGCCACGCTCGATCCGGCCCGGGAGTTTCCGGCGGATAACGCCGCCGGCGAGGGGTTCAGCAACATCGGGCAGGCACTGGTGATGTCTCCGGCCCTCGCCGAGAAATACCTCGATGCCGCCAAGGGCATCGCCGCCCATGCCGTCCCCCTTCCCGACGGGCTCCGGTTCGCCGAGGGCACCAGCCGCCCCGACTGGACCCATGAATGCCTCGACGCCCTGCACGCGTTCTATGGCCGATACACCGCGCCGGTCGACGGCGCGATGCAGACGGTCGCCCAGGGCATCACCCTCGACCTGGGTCGGGACGGAGGCCTGCCGATCGCCCGATACCTCGCGGCCGCCTCCGATCAGCAGGCTCGGCTGGCTGCCGGTGAGGCCGACGCCGTGGCCCGCGAGCGTGGCCTGAGCGCGAAGTATCTGGCGACCGTCTGGCGGACGGTCACGGCGATCGACGAGCCCGCCTCGCCGCTGCTCGGCCCCGTCCGGCGGGCGTGGCGCACGGCGACTTCGTCGGATCCGGCGGCGGGTTTACGAGTCGTGGCCGACACGATCGCCCCCTGGCAGCGGGCCCTGTGGAGGTTCAATCCGGTGGGGCAGATCGCCCGACACCTCGGTCGCCCGGACGGCCCTCCCTCATGGATGGAGGCCGTCGAGCCGCTGGTGGCTCGGCAGGAGTTCCGGGTGAAACTCGAGCCCCCTTCCGATCGTCGTGATGTCGTGGTGCGGCTGATCGCCACCGACGCCGGCGACGCGCGGGATCGGGATTACGTGGTCTGGGAAAATCCCCGACTTGCGGCGACCGGCATGCCCGACGTGCCGTTGCGACGGCTCCGCCGCACTGCGGAGGCCGTCGCAGCGGACAAGGCGGCGGTGGCCGCGTCGGTCCGGGCATGCCTCGAGGCGCTCGGCGCGGCCGAGGCCGTCCGGGCCGCGGGGGGTGAACCGGAGCCGGTCGTCGATCTCGCCAGGACGTACGGCGTGGATCCCCGCGTGCTGGCGGCGTGGGCCGATCAACTTGGGCCGAGTCCGTCCGCACCGCCGCAGGACTTCCTGCTCGAGGCCCAGGCGAAGGGGGTAGCAGGGCACGAGAGCATCGCCGGCTGGTCCGGCGATCGCGCCCTGAGCGTGCTTGTGAACGACGGTCCGGAATCGCTGCGGATTCCCGCCGTCTTCGAACCGGGGGGGGTCGTCGCGCATCCGGCTCCGAACCGATCGGCGATCGTCGCCTGGCGAAGTCCCCGACCGCTCACGGTACGGGTCGAGGGAAGCGTCGGTCAGGCCCACGTGGGGTGCGGCAACGGCGTCGCCTGGCGACTGGAGGTTCGCCGCGGCTCCACGCGACAAGAGATGGCGTCGGGCACGACGGCGGCCGACCGCTCCGGACCGACTCCGTTCGGGCCGATCGACGGGATCGTTGTTCGGCAGCATGACCGCGTCTGCCTCGTGATCGATTCCGGTGACGGCGACCATGCCTGCGACTCCACCGCCATCAAGCTCTCGATCCGGGCCGACGAGGACGCCTGGGATCTGGCAGGCGATCTGGGCGATCGCGCTTCCGGCCGCGGCATTCGGGCGGGCAACCCGGTGCCGGATGCCTCCGGCCGCGAGGGCATCTGGGAACTCGGCGGGGAGCCGACGGGCACGCAGGGTTGGGCGATTCCACGAGGCTCGCTCATCGCCCGCTGGCAGGAGGCTGCGGCGGTCGACCGCGGGCCGATTCTGGCCGAGGTCGAACAGCTCTTCGCCGCGTCCCCCGGCTCTGCGGCGAACGATCTCGACGGCCGCCTCCGCGAAGCGATCCTCGCGGCCTCGGGGCCGATCCTGCGGAGGCTCGAGTCGACCAACCCCGGACCCGATGACGCCGGCCCGCCGGCCGACGGAGAACCTTCCTTCGGCCACCATCCGTCCGGTCTCGGTGACGTAGGCCGGGACGATGCCTGCGTCCTGGCGCCCGCCGAGGTCACGTTCAGGATTCCCGCCGACCTGGCCGCCGGCTGCGAGTTCGTGGTCGCCGCATCGCTGCATCCGGCGACGGCCGGCGAGGCCGCCGTGCAGGCCCACGTGCTCGTCGACGACACGATCCCGCCGCCGCTCTCGCCGGCCGCACCCGTGATCGTCGCGCCGGACGGCCCGGCCCACGGCCGGTTTGCCGCCGCCTTCGCGGAGTTTCGCGAACTCTTCCCGCCGGCGGTCTGCTACGCGCGGGTCGTGCCGGTCGACGAAGTCATCACACTCAACGTGTTCTACCGCGAGGACCACCTGCTGCGCAGGCTGCTGCTCGACGACAGCGAAGCAGCCCACCTCGATCGCCTCTGGGACGACCTGTCGTTCGTGTCGCAGGAGCCGTTCCGGCTGCAGGCTTCCCACGAGCAACTCATCCAGTTCGCCACGCAGGATCGCGGTGATCTCGTGAACGGCTTCGTCGCACTGCAACCGGCGATCGACGCGCGGGCGGAGGCGTTCGCCACGCGGCTGCTGGCTGCCGAGCCGGTCCAGGTCTCCGCCGTGCTCGAGTTCGCCGCGCGGGCCTGGCGGCGGCCCCTGACGGACGGAGAGTCGGCCGCCCTGCGGGAGCTGTATCGCGAGCTGCGGGGCGACGGCCTGGGCCACGACGACGCCCTGAAGCTGATGATCGCGCGGGTGCTCGTCGCGCCGGCCTTCCTCTACAAGCTCGAACTGCCGGGGCCCGGCCCGGCCGCCGAGCCGGTCACCGGCCGCGAGCTGGCCACTCGCCTCAGCTACTTTCTCTGGTCGTCCCTGCCCGATGAAGGCCTCGATGCCGCGGCGGATCGGCTGCAGGAGCCCGACGTGCTCCTGGCGGAGACCCGGCGGCTGCTCCGCGATCCGAAGATCCGCCGGCTGGCCGTGGAGTTCGGCACGCACTGGCTCCACGTCCACGGGTTCGACACCCACGACGAGAAGAGCGGAAGTGAGTTCCCGGAGTTCGCCGACCTGCGGGGGCCGATGCACGAGGAGGCCGTGCTCCTGCTCACCGACCTCTTCCAGCAAGACCGTTCGATCCTGGGACTGATCGATGCCGACCACACGTTCCTCGACGAGGCCCTCGCCCGTCACTACCGCATTCCCGGCGTGACAGGACCCGAGTGGCGGCGCGTGGAGGGGGTGCGGGAGCACGGCCGCGGCGGAGTGCTCACGCTCGCGGCCACCCTGGCGAAGCAGTCCGGAGCCTCGCGGACCAGCCCGATCCTCCGCGGCACGTGGTTCACGGAGGGGCTGCTCGGCCAGAAGCTGCCCAAGCCGCCGAAGGGCGTGCCCCCGCTGGCCGAAGCACCGCCGGCGGGCCTCTCCGAGCGGGAGTTGACGGCGATGCATTCGACCCATGCCGCCTGCGCAGGCTGCCATGCGCGGTTCGATCCCTACGGCTTCGCGCTGGAGGAGTTCGACGCCATCGGCAGGCGGCGGGCCACGGACGTGGTCGGCAGGCCGGTCGACGCCGCCGCCGTCCTGCCCGACGGGACGAGTGTCTCGGGGGCTGACGACCTCCGCCGCTACCTGGCGACCGTCCACGCCCCCGCGTTCGAGCGGCAGTTCCTCCGCAAGCTCCTGGGCTTCGCGCTGGGCCGCGGCGTGCAGCTTTCCGACGAGCCCTTGCTCGACGACATCCAGGCGCGGCTCGCGGCCCACGAGCACCGGGTCGGGGTGGCGGTCGAATCGATCGTCCAGAGTGCGCAATTTCGCCGGATTCGCGGCCGGGATGCCGAAGTCCCATAATGCCGTCGATCGGGTGGCACCGCACGGCGTGAGGACCGAGGCATGATCCGGCGACGACGGCTGCAGGCAGGGCACGTCACGCGGCGAACCGCGCTGCGGGGCCTCGGCGTGTCGATGGCCCTGCCCTGGATGGAGTCGCTGCCGGCACGTGCCGACGCGACCACGGGGGACGCACCGCCGCTCCGCCTCGCGGTGCTGTTCGCGGGCAACGGCTTCCACTCGAAGGAATGGTGGGCGGAGGGGCAGGGCACCGGGATGCGGCTCGGCCGCGTGCTCGAGCCCCTCGCCGACTTCCGCGAGAAAATGCTTTTCATCCGCGGCCTCTACAACGCGGAGGCGACCAAGGGCAACATCCACTCGTCACAGACCGGCAACCTGCTCTCCGGCGCGCCCCTGGCGGCAGGGGGCGAGATCCGCTCGGGCACGAGCGTCGACCAGGTGCTCGCGCAGACGCACGGCCGCGACACGAAGGTGCCGAGCCTCGTGCTGGGCTGCGAGCGTTCGAATCCGTCGGTTCACAAGAACTACTCGATGCTCTACAGCTCGCACATCTCGTGGAGCTCCCCGACGACCCCGACGCCGCTGGAGATCTACCCGGCCCTGGCCTTCGACCGGCTCTTCAAGGATGGTGCCGAGAAGGGGGACGAGAGCGTGCTCGACGCGGTGATCGAAGACGCCGGCGACCTGCGGCGGCGGATCGGGGTCGGCGACCGGCGGAAGCTCGACGAATACCTCGACAGTGTTCGCGACGTGGAGCGGCGGATCGAGGGGGCGGGCCACCGCGGCGAACTCCAGGGCTGGAAGCCGACGCTCGGCGGACCCGACATGCAGCGGCCGGCTGACGGGGTGCCGCAGGACATCGCCGAACACATGCGGCTGATGTGCGACATCCTCGTCCTCGGCTTCCAGACCGACACCACCCGGATCGCCACGCTCAAGCTCAACAACGACCACTCGGCGCTGCGCTTCCCGAACCTGCCCCGGGCCGACAACCCGGCCCAGGGCATCGACTACATGATCCACCACCTGCTCTCGCACGCCGACACCGACGACTGGCTGCGGGTCAACCAGTTCTTCATCGAGCAGCTGGCCTACGTGGCGCGGCGGCTCGACGCGATCGACGAGGGGGGGCGGTCGGCCCTCGACAACTCGATGGTGCTGTTCTGCTCGAGCATGCTCACGGGCAGCCACGACAACTCGCAGCTCCCGGTGGTGCTCCTCGGCGGGGCCGGGGGCCGGATCCGCGGCGGCCGCGTGCTCGACTACACCGCCGACTCCAACCGGCAGATGTGCCGGCTCTACCTCTCGATGCTGCAGACGAGCGGGGTGCCGCTGAAGTCCTTCGGCGATGCCGGCGAGCCGCTGGCCGAGGTCTGATACGGACGCCACGTGAGCCTCGCGCGTCGCTGCAGCGCCGCCGCCGCCGGGTTCCAAGATCCCCGGGAACGAGCCTGCAGCGCGAGCCAGCGCGCATGGCTCGGAGATCGGGGCTTCCGGTGCGGGGTCTGCGGGGGTGCACCGCGGGTTGGAAACCCGCGCTACTCTCAGGCACGGGCTGGAAACCCGCGCTCCTCTCAGGCACGGGTTGAAAACCCGCGCTACGAAGGGCAGGAACTCAGCCGCGGGTTGGAAACCCGCGCTACGACAAGGCACGGGCGACGCCGAGCCCGCGCCACGCGCGGCTCACGTGTGACCCGGATGAGCGACCGCCGGCACGGTTCTCCGGCCCCGAGATCCTGCGGCGTCAGACCGCCCCACGGGGCACGGCCCAATGGGCCTCGCGATACGTCCGGCCCAGCAGTTTCGTGGCCTCGTCGTCGTCCACGATCCGATCCCCACCCGGATCGAGCCGCAGCGACCGTCCGAGCCGCACCGCGACGTTGCCCAGGTGCACGAGGGCCACCGTCCGGTAGGCCTCCTCGATACCAGCCGCCGGCCGCGTGCCGCCGCGGATCGCCGCCACGAAATCCTCCTGATGGCCCGGCATGGGGGGTGCATCGGCCGGCGGCTTGACCTCGACGCGCTGATTGGACCCGTCGAGCAGTTCCACCTTGCCCCGCTTGCTGACGAACATCTGCCCGCTGGTTCCGTAGAACTCCGCGCCGCTGTCGCAGTTGTGCGGATAGTTTCCCGACCAGAGCCGCATCTCGAAGATCAGTTGGCGACGCTGGCCGACGCTGCCGTCGCCGGGGTATTCGAAGGCCAGGGTCGCCGTGTCGGGAAACTCCTGATCGTCGTCGATCCCGTACTTCCCCCCCAACCCCATCGCGGTCGTCGGCAGCATGTCGACGCCCAGCCCCCAGCGGGCGTAGTCGATCTCGTGGGTGCCGTCGTTGCCGATGTCGCCGTTGCCGAAGGCATGCCACCACCGCCAGTTGTAGTGGAAGCGATTCTCCTGGAAGGGGAGCACTGGGGCGGGGCCGACCCAGAGGTCGTAGTCCACGCCCGGCGGCGGCTGGGATGGCCGCTGGTGGCCGATGTTCTTGCGGCGCTGCACGTTCCAGGCCTTGGCGACGAGCACGTCGCCGATCGCCCCCTCCCGCAGCAGCCTGACGGCGTTGGCGATGAGGGGATTCGAGCGGCTCTGGGTTCCGTGCTGCACGACCACCCGGTTGCGGCGGGCCGCCTCGAGCAGGAGCCGGGCCTCGCGGAGGTTGTGGCTGCAGGGCTTCTCCACGTAGACGTGCTTGCCCGCGTCGCAGGCCAGGATCGACGCCGGGGCGTGCCAATGGTCGGGCGTCGCGACGATCACCGCATCGACCGCCGCGTCGTCGAGCACGCGCCGCAGGTCCGCGACCGGCTCTCCGGCACCGAGCTCCGTGCGTGCCGCGTTCCGTTGCTTCTCGTCGGGGTCGCAGACGTAGGCGATCCGGACCCCGGGGAGGCCCGCGAGCGATCGGGCCACGTTGCGGCCCTGGCTTCCGCAGCCGATCAGGGCCGCGACCACCTCGTCACCCGCGGCGGCACGTACGGCGGACGACGCGATGGCCAAACCCGTCGCACCGGTCAACTGGATGAAGTCCCTGCGGCTGGTCGCCATCTGAATCCCTCCCGCATGACGCGTTTGCGTTCGATCCCGTCGACTCGCCGCCGCGCTGGCTGCCGTGACACTCCCTTGCAGCATATCGTGATCTCGTCAGGCTTGCGGCCGCCGGCCCCGGATGCACGAATGTGCGCACATTGCCCCCCGGCCCCGAGCGGCAGCCTCCGTCGTACACTCCCGCCCGACTTTCGATGGCATTCGATCACAATTGAGCAGCAACTGGATCGATCCCTTGGATGTGGAGACACCCCATGCACCGCCCGCTTCATGACGCACTCCAGGCTCGACGAGCGACGCGATGCGCGGTTCCGATCCTGCTCACCGTCGGGATGCCGCTCGCAGCCGGCGCCTGGCTGGCGATGACGGCCGCCGCCGTGGCCCTCGACCTCGAACGTCATGCCGACCGTGTCGCGATCGTCGACGACGCGGGCAGGACGGCCGCCGTGTTCACCTTCGGCGATCGCCTCGTCGGCCGGCCGGCGATCCGCGACCTCCACACGCCCGGAGGCGTGATGGTGACGCGACCCTGCCCGATCCGCCCCGGGATCGACCCGGACGACCATGCGACGCTGCATCCGGGGGTGATGCTCTGCTTCAGCGACCTGTCGGGCGCCGATCCCTGGCGGCACAAGACGGCCGTGCGATTCGGCGGATTTCGGCAGGATCCGGCACTGGATCACGGCCGGGTGGGCTTCACGTTCGCGGCTGATTATCTGGCCGAGCCGGAGGACACTCCGAGCGCGAGGGTCGTCTGCCGCGAGGAGTCGACGATCATGATTGCCGACCGCAGCATCGCCGGCACGCCCGTGCGGATCGTGACCTGGAACGCCCGCCTGGCGGCGGGCGATCAGCCGGTCACGTTCGCGGATGTCGAGGAGATGGGCTTCGGCATCCGCCTGATCCGCGAGCTCTCACCGAAGTGGGGCGGCTGCTATCGTGCCGCCCACGGGGGACGGGATGAGCGGGGTGTCTTCGGCACGCAGGCGGCATGGTGCGACGCCTCGGGGGAGGTCGGCGGAACACGGGTCGGGGTGACGCTCGTGGACCGTGGATGTCAGACACAACCGGCCTACTTCCACGCCCGCGACTATGGCTGGCTCCTGGCCAACCCGTTCGGCCGGCGGTCGTACACCAAGGGAGACTCGGCCGCGGTCACGGTCTCCCCGGGAGAGAGCCTCGAGCTGCACTACGGCCTGGTGCTGCACGACGACGTCGCCGACGACCTGCTCCCGGGGATCGTGGCGTCGGCCTGGGCCGCTCCGGAGTGAGCGGCCGCGCGGCGAAAAACCGGCCTGTGGTGCGCTTGTATGCGCCAAAACATTTCATTCCAAATCGTAACATATTTGAGGTTTTTGTAACGCAGTTCCGGGCTATGGTGCGCTGCTCGGAGGATTCCCCGATTGAGTATCACGGTTCGAGACGTCGCCGCCGCGGCCGGCGTGTCGCCAGGCACGGCGAGCCGGGCCCTCCGCGGCCATCCGCAGATCAGCGAGGAGTGCATCTCCCGGGTG
>Ga0194129_10005740_pt1 | contig 15613 bp, 14 predicted proteins | sample TA2KigCa35mmetaG_FD_150862 | JGI IMG/M metagenome (GOLD analysis project Ga0194129, IMG submission 150862) | Freshwater microbial communities from Lake Tanganyika, Tanzania - TA2015038 Kigoma Deep Cast 35m | ecosystem: Environmental > Aquatic > Freshwater > Lake | place: Tanzania: Lake... | reverse complement strand
CAAACGGGGCAGTGCTGCTGCGCCGCCCATTTCGTCCACGAAATCGGTCGGGCATCAGGCCCGGTGGATGCGCAGTGACTTCTCCGCGGCGTTGCGACACTGGCCGGTCTCGAGGTCGAACCTCCAGCCGTGCAGGTTGCAGACCAGATCGTTGCCGTCGATCTCACCGAACACCGAAAGGTCCGCGTTGCGATGCGGGCACCGACGCTGGCAAACGTAGTCGCCGATGGTGATGTCGGCCTCGTCTCCCGGCACCCCGGCGAGCTTGGCCTTGGCCTCTAACTCGGTGCGATTCATCCGCTCGACCGACAACGACTTGAAGAAGTTGTAGAGGTACTCGTTGTACTCACCCTCGCGCCAGGCGGTGAACCGGCACGAGAGGAACAACGAATTCGACCAATCGACCGCGCGCATCGCCACCACCGACTCCATCAGGTCGCGGGCAATGTCGAAGCGGAACCCGTGCGGCTCGCCCGCGTGGCGTGTCACCGTGCCGTTCGCGAAGTCGACGAGGATCGGCAGATCTCCGGCATTGATCAGACAGTTCGCGCCGACCCCCTCGCGCACGTTCGGTGCCATTGCGAGCAGGGGCTCCCACCACAGGGCCAGTGTCGCGACGAGGTCGGTCGGTTCGCCCACATGCGATGCCTTCAGGCTCGTCAGCCACGGTGCCCAGTCGGCCTGGTAGCGGCGCAGGTAGGCGGCCTTGTCGGAAAAGATCGCCTCGATCTCGGCCCCGGGGAGGGGGTGTTCGACCGTCACCGCGCCGCCCACGACGGACAACACGGTGCCCGGGATCGTGGTGGCCACGTTGTGCCGGCCACGCGCCGCGAGCCGGCGCTGGAACTCTGTCTGGTCGGGGAAGATGCTCGCCTCGGTCCCCTCGATGCGGTTCAACCCGAACAACTCCTCGTCGAGGAAGCACGGTGGGCCGGCACTTGGCACCACCGTGGTGGCCTCCAGTGCCTCGACATACCGCATCGCGCGGGCGAACTGGCTCTCGATCTTGTCGTCACAGAGCCGCTTCTTCTCGGTGGCGTCCATTTCGTAGACCACCGGATACCAGATGGCACCCGAGTACTGCAGCCAGTGCAGATCAACCCTCGCGTGCGACCCGAGTGCGCCGAGATCTCCGGTGCGGCAGTCGTTCTGGTTGACCAGACAGGCGTCGTCGTTCCACACCACGAGCGCGGAGTCGCCACCGGGGCCGTCGGTGATCGAGGTCTCGACGTGGATCGCCACCCTGAGACCGGGAACGATCTCAGTGGCACGTTCGTTGATGGTGCGGTGGAAGTTCTTGAAGCCGAGCTTGTTGAACTCGCGTTCCATCTCCCGGGTGGGATAGTCGGGCAGCAGCACCGTCGTGCCCTTGTTCATGCGTTCGCGCAGGAACTCGGCGTCGAAATGGTCGCCGTGGAGGTGGGAGACATAGAGGAAGTCCGGGTTGCAGACCTCGTGCATCAACTCATCGGTGAGCTGGTCGTTGCGCGGGAAGACGAACCACGAGCCGTGGAAGGCCGGGACGAACCATGGATCGCAGGCGATCGTGACGCCATTCGCGCGGACGAGGATTCCGGCGTGCCCCAGTGAGACGGTCTGCACGGGTGGAGCTCAGGGACGCGGTGGATCGATCGACTGCACGCCGTTGGTGGCGACATGCTCGGTCCATGCCGAGCCGTTCCAGTAGCGCAACTCGAAGCGGCCGCTCGGGTCCTTGTACCAGTTGGCGGGAGGGTTCGGGACCCGTGCGGCCGAGGGACCAGCGCCCTGCGGCACCGGCCCACCGACATTGCCGGTGCCCATCGGTGCCGATGAGACCGGCGTGGCGGGTGGCGCGGAGGCTTGCTCTGGGGTCATTCCCGGGTGCGGCGCGATCGCGACACGACCGGCGTGACGGATGAAGGCGTGGATCCAGGACGCGCCGTCGTAGACGATCTCGACGACTTCCCAGCCCTCGCCCGAGCGCTTGGTGAGTTCGGCCGCGAGCATGTGGGGGTTGCGGACCGACTCGGACACGACATCGAAGGTGTACATGTCGGCGAGTCTAGTTCCGTTCACCGCCATCTCCCTCGGTGGGATCTCCGGTGCGCACGAGTCGGTCGACATCGAGACCCGCGGTGGGGCCATCGAAGACGATGCGCCCGTCCCGCAACGCCACGACGCGTTGTGTCGTGCCGACGAAGCCCAGTTCATGCGTGGCAACCACGAGGGTTGCGCCGTGGTCGTGGGCGCCGCCCAGCAGGGCGAGCAGTGCCTCCTTGCCCGAGGAGTCGAGCCCGACGAACGGTTCATCGACCACCATCACCTCGAACGGGCGAATGAACCCGAGCGCGAGAGCCGACTTCTGCTTGAGCCCGCGGCTGAAGCGGTTCGGCATCTCGTCAGCGCGCTCGTAGAGACCGAGCATGCCGAGAAGATCGGCGGCGTGCTGCTCCCACTCGGTCACTCCGTGCAGCCGCGCCACGTAGTCCAGGTGCTCCCACAAGGAGAGGTCGTCGTAGAAGGTCGGCTGGTCGGCGACGTAACTGACAGCGGCGCGCGCGGCGAGCGAACCGGCCGGGTGACCACAGATGGTGGCCGATCCCGCTGTCGGTTCGAGCAGTCCCACTGCCATGCGCAGCAGTGTCGTCTTGCCGCTGCCGTTGTGACCGATGAGCGCGACGCGCTCGCCACGACCGACCGACAACGTCACGGGGTCCAGCGCGGGGGCATCGCCGTACGACTTGGCGAGATCGACGACATCGAGCGCGCCGGGCTCGTGCGGCGCTGCACCCGGGTGCGACGACGCGGTCGTGTCACCCGAGGATGCGGTGGTGATGCGCGGCGCGCGCGGGTTGCGGGCCATCAGGGGCCTCCGGTGGTGGATGACGGCGCGGAACCGGTGCGGCTCTCGCGTTGCGCGGCGGCGAACCATTGCTTGATCGCGTCGCGCTGGCGTACCCACCCACCCACGAGGCTGAGTAGGAGCGCGACCGCGATCACCGAACGCAGGAGATTCGTCCATGGCGTGGGCAGGCTCTCGCGCACTGCGATCACCGGCAGACACCCGACCACTGCGACCGCGGGCGGGAGGGCGTTGCGCAGCACCGTGCCCATGCCGTTCATCTCGGGCGGCAGATAGAGGCCCTGGTTCGCGTTGTCGACGGGGTCGGGTGCGCCAGCCATCGCATTGATCGTGGCGCCACCAAGGCCGGCTCCGGCCGCGGCGAGGCCGAGCACGAGTGCCACCGGCACGGTGACCCAACCCGGCTCGAGCGCGACGGCGACAACGGCGCCGAGCACCACGAAGGGCACGGCCCCGAGAGCCGGCGCGACGAGGTGGCGCGTGTAGAGGCGCGAACGCTCGATCGGGAGGGCATCGGTGCGGTCGGGTTGGTCGATCTCTTGGGAGAGTGGCTCGACGAGCTCGAGACCGAGCAGGAACATCGCAAGTCCCGCCACCACCACCAGCGGTGTGGTGCCACGATGGGCGCCGACAAGAGCGGCGGACGAGATGACGGCTGCGAGCGCCATGCGCACGATGCGGCGCAGTGGGAACCGGGCGAGGCTGCGCAGTCCGCGAGCGACCAGGATGTTGCGCTGCGCCAGCGAGGGAACCGGGAACCAGGGCGCGGTGCGCATGTGTTCGTGACCGAGGCTGCGGCGCAACAGGATCACGGTGCGCAGATCCTGCAGTGTGACGGCAAAGCGAAGTTGTGCCACGAGCGCACTGCGGCGCACGAGAGCCTCGAGCGACAGCCGGCCGACTCCCCACAGTGCGGCCGCGGCGACAGCGAGGAACCCTGCCACCCAGACAAGATCGATGGGGTGCACGCGGTGCCACCACAGCGACACCGAACCGATCGCATCGAAGGGTCCGCTCGCGTCGGAGCCTGACATGAGCACGGCCACCTGCCAGCCGATGAGGGCGTATCCGAGCGCAGTGGCAGCGAGACGCGGCAGGTGCGTCACGTGCACGACGAGTGCCGCGACCACCCATGCAGCACCGATCAGTGCACCCGCCAAGGCACCCCACAGTGCCCACCCGACGAGTGAGGGGTGGTCGGGCACGCGACGGCCGAGGAGTTGGTTCGCGGTGCCGCCAGCGAGCGCACCGGCGAAGGCCATCGCACGCAGGCGCTGCCACGCGGGCCGTCGCAGCACGGCCGCCCGCGGCACCGGGGCGAGCAGTGCATGCACGACCTCGGCCGACTCGATGGAGAGCGGTCCGCCCTGTGCCCCGCTGCGCAGACCCAGGAACACCACCCCGGCGGCCACGAGACCCACCACGTGGGGTGTGTGGCGGTACAGATTCTCGACCGAGGCGGCCGAGAGCGGATCGTCGCCGACCAAGCCCGAGGCCCACAGGATCGCACCGCCACCGAGGAACGCCGTCAGATAGACGCGGTAGAGCGCCTCGAACCAGTCCATGTCCTGCACGCGGTGGCGCCGGCGGTGCGTGCGCATCTCGCGCAGTGCATCGACACCAATGGTGGGACTTGTCACATGGTCAAGTGTGCCACCGGCGGACAAGAATGAAGACATGGGAGCCGACGCCGCGCAGGTGTTCAGTGCCCTGCTCGCACTGGCCGCGCTCGCCGGAGCAGCGGTGACTCTGGTTGCACTCGTCGTGTCGCGCACCGGCGCCGGCTGGGCCCTCGAGGTGGTGCGCATGGTGCGCGAGACCGGCCTGTGGTTGGTGGCCGTGGTGACGGCCGGTGCGATGGTGGGCAGCCTCTGGTTCAGCGAGTCGGCGGGGTACGTGCCGTGCACGCTGTGCTGGTACCAGAGAATCGCGATGTTCTCCCTCGCGGTGCTGTCGTGCGTGGCCGCGGTGCGGCACGATCGGAACTTCGCGGTGTACGCGATCGTGGGCGCGTCGGTCGGCCTCGTTGTGTCGACGTACCACTACCTGATCGAGTGGTTCCCGCGATTGGACCGGGGTGCGTGCTCGGTGGATGTGCCGTGCAACACGGTGTGGTTCCGCGAGTTCGGGTTCGTGACGCTCGCCTTCATGGCGGGGTGTGCGTTCATCGCAACGATCGTGTTCTCGGCCGTGGTGCGCGGCGGGAACCGCGAGCAGGGAGGTCCCGATGGGCGATCAATCGCGACGTCGTGAGGGTGAACCGCGCTCGGCCACCCGGGTGGTCATCGGAGCCGTGGCGGCAGTGGTGATCGCAGCGGCCGCGGTCGCGATCGGCTCCAGTGTCGTCTCTGACTCTGGCGCCGGTGCCCCGCCAGCGGACCAGAGTGGCACCACGGGTGAGTTCCAACCGGTGACAGTGGTGGGTGCCCCCCTCCAACCACGTGGCGATGGGGATGCAGACCCGGCGGCCGGTGTCGAGGCACCGACGCTCACCGGCAAGGACTTTCGCGGGCGCGAAGTGGTGATCGACCCGGGCAGCGACGCCAGACCCACGATGTTGGTGTTCCTGGCGCACTGGTGCCCGCATTGCAATCGCGAGGTGCCACAGTTGTTGGAGTGGCGCGAGGAGGGTCTGGTACCCGAGAACCTGCGCGTGGTGGGCATCCCCACGGCGTCGCGCAACGATCGGTCGAACTGGCCCCCGAGCGAGTGGTTGGAGGGGTTCGGGTGGCCATGGGAGGTGCTCGCCGACAGCGACACTCGGGAGGCCGCCGAGGCGTACGGCGTGGACGGGTTCCCGTTCGTCGCTTTGATCGATGCGCTGGGGAATGTGAAGACGCGCTGGTCGGGCGAGCGGGGCGTCGCTGGCATCACCCAGCAGGTGGACGAGGCACTCGGTCGCCTCTAGGCGCGACGAGGCAGTCGATAATCCCCCCGAGCGGGTGGCGCGTGCGCCCTAGCCTCTCTAGCCGTGACCACCGTGCGCCGTGTCGGCTTCTTCGGGCCCTTCGGGACCTTCACCGAGCAGGCCCTGCTGACCCAGCGCGACCTCGCATCGACCGACTTGGTGCCCTACCGCACCGTGCCCGATGTGCTGGATGCGATCGCAGCCGGTGACATCGATGCGGGCTTCGTGCCGATCGAGAACTCGATCGAGGGCACGGTCAACTTCACCCAGGACGCACTGATCTTCGATTACGACCTCCTCATTCAGCGCGAGGTGGTCCTCGACATCGAGCACTGTCTGCTGGTCGCCCGTGGTACCCCGCTCGCCGACATCACGACCGTGCTGTCGATCCCGGTGGCAACCGCCCAGTGCGCCGCATGGTTGCGCACCTCGTTGCCCGATGCCGATGTGCAGGCGGCGAACTCGACGGCGGATGCGGCGCGCCTCGCCGGGGAGAAGTCCGCGGCGGGTGAGCGCGGGATCGCGGCCCTCGCACCGGCGAATGCGGCTGCGCTGTACGGGCTCGAGGTGGTGGCGCGCGACATCGCCGACCATGCCGGCAACCAGACGCGGTTCGTGCTGATCGCACGGGAGGGGATCCCCGCACCCACCGGCCACGACAAGACCGGGCTCGTCGTGTTCCAGCGCGCCGATGAGCCCGGCAGCCTGATCTCGATCCTGCAGGAGTTCGCCGCACGACGGATCAACCTGTCGTTGTTGTCGTCGCGGCCGACGAAGGCCGGTGGTCTCGGCGACTACTGCTTCATCATGTACGCCGATGGCCACATCGCCGACGAGTTGATGGCCGACGTGCTGCGCGACTTGCACGCCAAGCAGGGGGGCGTCAAGTTCCTCGGGTCGTATCCCGCGGCCGGTGGTGCCGCGCACACCGCGCGTGAGCATGCCGATGAGCGGTGGCGTCAGGCTGACGACTGGGTCGAGGACCTGCGCCGGCAGATCCCGCGCTGATCGCGGCCAGGTGCACCACCGCTAGCGTTGTTCCCGGAACGGTGGCAGAGCGGACAAATGCACCCGCCTTGAAAGCGGGAGGCCCGAAAGGGTCCGGGGGTTCGAATCCCTCCCGTTCCGCTGTGTGAGACGCCTCGCGCGGCGCGTCGCTGGGCCCGTCGCGGTGCTGCGGAGCCGCGGAAAATTCCCGGCAGTACACTCCACTGCTCCCGGGAGAGGTGCCAGAGTGGCCGAATGGGGCGCCCTGCTAAGGCGTTGTCCGTCTTCAAGCGGACCGTGGGTTCAAATCCCACCCTCTCCGCCACATGAACAGATTCGTGTGCGGCCGGCGACGGCTGTCGACGGCGACCTTGGTGGTCGCAGGGGTGCTGGCAACAGCAGTCCCCGGAGGGGTCGGTGCGGCACCCTCTCCGCTGTGGACCCCGGGCACGAGCTCGTCGACCCCGGTCGATGTCCGCGCGGAGCGCGCTGCCAAGACGTGCACCAAGACCTACACCGCGGTCACGAACGACTCGTGGTGGCGCATCGCATCGAAGGTGAAGGTGACGCTGAAGGAACTGCTGGTTGCGAACGGTGCCCAGTCGTCACGGATGATCCTGATCGGGGACGTCCTGTGTCTTCCGAAGAGCGCGGTGACCAGAGAGCAGACACGTGGTTTGTCGCTCAAACCCCCGGAGAGGCGCCACACCAAGGCGGCATCGGAGAAGGTGATCCGCGAGATCTTCCCCGACCAACTCGAGAACCGGGCGGTGGCCATCGCCAGACGCGAGAGCAAACTGAACGCGGCGAATTGGAATTGGTGCTGCATCGGGCTGTTCCAGATCAATTGGTGGAGCCACAAGTCGTGGCTGAAGGCCGAGGGCATCACCGAGCCCGAGCAGTTGCTGAACGCTCGCACCAATGCCGAGGTCGCCTGGATGGTCTACAAGCGGGCGGGTGGCTGGGGCCCCTGGGAGTGAGCGCCCGCCGGGTGGTGCGCTCTGGTGGTGCATCGCGGAGCGCGGGATAGGATCACATCTCTACAACAGGCGCTCGTAGCTTAATGGATAGAGCATCTGACTACGGATCAGAAGGTTGGGGGTTCAAGTCCCTCCGAGCGCGCCAGTGGAGACCCGCGCGAGACGGCGGCGCCCGGATCGCCCGGATCGCCTGGAATCCTTCCCACACGGTGCCCGCGTGACCGGGTGCCCGGGTGTCTCGGCAACAATCGGGGTGTGAAACGAGCCGCCTGTCTCATCCTTGTCGTGTCCGTGGCCCTGTGCGTGGGATCCGTTGCCACAGCACATGATCCGATCATCCTCACCGACGATCAAACAGTGCCCGAGGCGGGACCGTTTCTCCCGGACGGCACCATCTCGTTCGCGCTCTACGGCTCGTTCGCCAAGGCGGGCGAGACGCGTGGCCTGCGAGCCCGATTCGCCGAGGGGGACAGGCTCCACGTGTCCCTGCTCATTCCTGATCGTGCTCCCGAGAATGCGTTGTTGGACGGCGAACTTCCGCGGCTCGAGATCCTCGAACCCAACGGTGAGTCGACGACTCACGTCCCAGACCTGCGCCGCAAGTTCGCCGAGCCCTTCACGGGAACGAACTACATCGAATTGATCGACCTCGTCGGCAGGGCGAGTGAGGGTGTCTACTCGATCACGGTCATTGGTGGCAGAGCAGCACGATTCACCGTGTCGGTGGGCGACACAGAAACATTCGGAACCCCGGTGGAGGGAGTGACAGATCGAGCCGCCGGCATCGGCGGTGTCATGGAGTGGTACGAGGGAGACAGTTTCGCCGGAGACGTCACTTCGGGCCCCGCTTCGACCACCGACGTGAATGAGGGACCAGTCGATCCGGTGCAGGACTCTGCCGTTGCCTCCGGGCAGACGACCTCTGATGAATCCACGAGATCAGGCCGACAAATCGTCGTCGTGGTTCTTGTCGCCCTGTCATTCGGTGTGTGGAGGATCAGCCGAATGATCCGAGGACGAAGCACGAGATCGTCGACGCACTGATCTTCGCCGAACCTGAGCGGTTCCTAGTCGGTGGTTCTGGTGTTGTGGGAGACTCGGCGCCAATGATGAGACGTCGAGAGGCCCTCGTTGCGGTGTCTGTTGTGGTGGCCGTGGTCGTGCTCGCGGGGTGCGGGTCCCCCGCCCCCGACACCGCCACGGTGGTGCCCGAGCCCAAGACCGCGGTCCAAGTGTCTGCCCAGCGCCGCCACACCTGCGTGCTGACAGCCAAAGGCGAGGTGGAGTGCTTCGGGTTGAATGAGGCCGGTCAGCTGGGAGATGGCACCGATCAGAACCGTGGCACCCCCTCGAGAGTTGTCTTTCCCGAGGGCGTGCGGATCGCCGCGCTCTCCACGGGGATTGCCGATCACACCTGTGCGATCGATGCCGAGGCACACGTGTGGTGCTGGGGTCTGAATGTCTTCGGCCAACTGGGCACGCTCGATCTCGGCAACCGCACCGAGGCCACCCGGGTGCGCGCGCTCGATGTCCCAATCACGGCTGTGGTGACGGCCGAGCAACTCACATGTGCGCTCGACGCATCCGGAGTGGTGTGGTGCTGGGGGAACAACAACAACTACACGCTCGGCCAGGTGACCGAGCGTGTGGTGGGGGTGAACAAACCGGGTTCGATCGTACCGATCCGGGTGCCGGGGCTCGGGCGCGTGGCGCTGCTGCGCGCGGGAGGGAACCATCTCTGTGCGCTCGAGGACACCGGCACGGTGAAGTGCTGGGGCGACAACAAGTTCGGCCAGTTGGGGATCGGGAACGCCGATCAGACGATTGAGCCCCGAGCCACGGTCGATGTGGGCGGCACGGTGGTCGACCTCGCGCTCGGCCAGTCGCACTCGTGCGTGCTGCTCGAGGATGGTCGTGTGCGGTGCTGGGGCGCGAATCAACACGACCAGCTGGGCTTCGAGTCCGAGTTGGTGCCCGGTGAGGTGCCCTTCACCACCGCGCCGGGAGCCGGGGTCGCACTCGGTGCTCCGGCGACGACCCTGGTGGCTGGCCGGTACTTCGTGTGCGCCACGACGAGCGACGGAGTCTTGCGCTGCTGGGGTCAGATCCGCGGCGATGTCGACGCGACGAACGTGGTCACCGTCGACGAGGACCGTTCCGTGCCGTTCGCGATCGAGGGGGCGACGGGCGTGACGGCGGTCGATGCCGGGTCACGGCACCTCTGTTGGCTCGCGGCGACTGGTCCGCTCGTGTGCGCGGGCAACGACGATGTCGGTCAGTTGGGGGACGGACCGGGTGATGCGGGACTCCTCGTGGCACGGGTGGTCGTGGGCTACGGGGCCTGACCCGGCGGGGAGCGCCGGGACCACTCTCCACTACTGTTGGCATCATGAGTGACACAGGGGACACTGGCGCAGCGCCGGACGATGTGGTCGCCGCAGCTGCGGCCGCGGCCGCGACAGAAGCCGTGGCGGCCTCTGCGACGGCCGAGAGGCGCCGCTGGTGGCAGCTGATGCGCTATCTGCGACGCGAGGGCGAGAGGCGCGATCGGTCCAACATGATCAATGCGTTGGTCACGATCTTTTCCTCTGCGATTGTCGCCTTCACCGCGACCTGGGCCACGATGAGCTCGACGGACAAGAACATCACTGAGACGCGGCGCGGTTCACGCGTGGACGCACTCGTGGAGCAGTGGTCGGTGTCGATCGCCGATGCATCGTCTGCCGTCGAGTTGATCGGCCAGCGTGCGAACGACCTGTGGGCGTTCGCGGCCGCGATCGAGCAGGAGGGGGTGATCCTCGAGGAGGCTCTCGTCAACGAGGCGAAGAAGGAGACCGACTACCAGAAGGTGCGCAAGGAGATCGCATTCTCGAGCGCCAAGGCCGGTCTTGTCTCATCGGTGAACACGAATGTGTGCCTCGACAAGTTCCTCGCGTTCCTCGACACGTGGCAGAACGCCCTGAACTGGACGAGATCGACCCTGCAGATCCCCGAGAATTTCGAACAGGGGGTGCTGGCGGTCTCGGCGCAGTTCGAGAACCAGAAGTTGCTCACCTCCGCGATGTCGACGATCCGTCTCCTGGCGCGCACGGAACTGGAGACGGGTGGCACCGACTCCTCGGTGGAGTGCGGCATTCAGGAAGAGGAAAAGCTCTGGACGACGCTCGTGCCCTCTGAGGCGGCCGCAGAGAGTTGACCCGCTCATTGTGAGCGACTCGGTCCGACCCCCAATCCCAACGCAACCCTCCGGCGGTGCGGCGGCCGGGTTGTGGCGCGACTTCGCGGTGCACCTGGCGTTGTGCACCATCGCTCTCACCCAACCGCTCCTGCAGCTCTACGGCGGCAATGTCACCATTTTCGTGGCCGCCGAACTGGAGGGTTGGTCGATCCTGTGGTTCGCGGTGCTCTTGGCCCTCGTGCCGGCGGTGGTGATGTCGACCATCGAGGCGATCGCACAAGGGCTCTCTGCGCGCGCGGGTCGGGTCGTGCATCTCGCTTGGGTCTTCCTCGGGCTGTGGGCGGCGTGGTCCGTGGTGCTGCGCTCGGTGAACCTCGGTGCGTGGCCCATGGATGCCGCGTTCACCGCGCTGCTGGGGGCAGCGACCACGGTGGTGTACGCGCGCACGGGGCTGATCCGCACGTGGCTCGCGTACTTCTCACCCTTCTCGGTGGCGGTGGTGGCGTTGTTCGCGGTGTCGGCGAACGCGGTGATCTGGCCGCCCGATGTCGAGGTGATCGCGGTGACCACGACCGTGCCCACCTCGACCGTGCCCAGTGCCGAGCCCGGAATCGCTCCCGCGGATGTGAGCGTGGTGTGGATCGTGCTGGACGAGGCGCCTCTGTTCCCGCTGGTGACGACGTCGGGCACGATCAACGCCGCTCGGTTCCCGGGGTTCGCGGCACTGGCCGAGTCGAGCACCTGGTACCGGAACGCAACCGCGATGTCGCAGTCGACCCACCATGCGGTGCCGGCGATGATGTCGGGCAAATGGGCGAGGTCGAACATCGCCCCGGTGCTGGCGAACTGGCCGAAGAACATCTTCACGCTGATGAACGGGCGCCTGTCGATGGATGGCCACGAGGTGGCGACTGCGTTGTGCCCGAAGAAGCTCTGCGCACGGGTGTCGGTGACCGGCGGCGAACACATCGCAAACCCCGGTGAGGTGCCCCCGCCTGGAGTCTCCATGGGGCCGACGACCACCTCGACGACCACGACGCTGCCTCTGCAACCCTCGGCAGTGTCGCGGTGGTCGGGGTTCCTGCGTGACACGCGGGTGGTGCTCGGCCACCGGATCCTGCCCGAGGGTCTGCGCGAGCGTCTGCCCCCGATCGACGAGGGCTGGGGGAACTTCGGCAATGACGATGCCCGTGTGAACGCTTCTGACGAGGAGCCGGTGACCGGCACACCCGCCGGCGCGACCACGACCACACTTTGGCGCACCGAGGAACAATTCGAGAAGGCGAATTCGACCACCGGTCGGGAGTGGGAAGAGGGCGGACCGATGTCGCAGGTGCCGGTGATCGAGGGTGTGATCGCGCGCGCCGCGCGCGCCGATCGCCCCACCCTGCACTTTGCCCACGTGCTCCTGCCGCACCGGCCGTGGATGCTCGCGCCCGACATGCGACGCTCGCGCGCACTGCCCACCGACAAGCGAAGCAACCTGATCGTGGACCGTGTGCGCGACGAGTACCAGGCGCACCTGATGCAGTACGCCGCAACCGACACCATCATGGCCGATCTGGTGACGACGCTGAAGAAGTCCGCCAACTGGGACCGGACACTGCTCATCGTGACGGCCGACCACGGCATCACCTTCGAGACCGGGGAATCCAAGCGCAAGACGATCGACCCGACCGCCAAGGGCACGCTCGAGGACATCTACCGCGTGCCGATGTTCGTGAAGTACCCCGGTCAGTCGGCGCCCAGGGTCGTGGATTGTCCCGTCGCGGGGGTCGATCTTCTACCCACGGTGATCGGCGTGACGGGGATCGACCCGGGGTGGGAGTTGCGGGGACACGACCTGAGCAGGACCTGCCCCCGCCGCTCGTCGCGGTCCATCGTGTGGCCCGATGGCACGGCGACCCTGTCCACCGGGTTCCCCGCCGTGGTCGAGAGAGCCCGACGCTACGACGAGTGGGTCGACGCCGAGGGCGATGTCGATGACATCGTGCGGGCGGGTCTGCACGGGTCACTGGTCGGTAGTCAAGTGCCCTCTGCTGTCATCGAGGATCCCGCGGGACAGTGGCGACTCGACAAACCCGCGGACTTCCGCAAAGTGGGCTCGAGAAGGTTCGAGCTGGTGCCCACTCTCGTCGAGGGGTCGTTCACGGCATCGCGCGACATCGCCGCTGACGAGGAGGGCTTGCTCGTGGTGGACGGTCACTTCGTGGGTGCTGTGTCAGAACTTGCGGGATTGAGGGCGGGAGAGACCACGAACTTCCGGTCCACGTTGCTGTCGCGGCTCATCGCACCCGGGTCGCACACGGTCGAATTGTGGTTGGCAAGTGGCTCGGACCCGACGGTGTCTCTCGTCCGTGTGCCCAAATCGTGAAAGACAGCCAGGCCGGTCAGAGTCGCACGGGACCTGCCCTCCTTGTAAGGGAGATGCTCTAGCCAACTGAGCTAAACGCCCCAAAACCTTACCTGTCTTGGTTGTGTCCTCATGCTATCGCCAGCATGTGACGCGAAGGAGGGGCTCTCGCAGTCACCCAACCATTGTCCTTATCCAAGGCACATCTCTCATGATGAAGAAGATGAGTCGCACCACGTGGCGAAGAATTCACATGTTGTCCTACCCGCTATACGGAATCATTATCATTCACGAATAAACGCGGGAGGTGATGTGGGTACCCCGTTGTATACCGGAGTCGCTATGGCGCTTGCTATGACAGGAACAGCGGTCGGCGGAATTCGATTTGTCGCCGGCCGATCAGTCGACCGCCGGAAACGAACAAAAAGCACTTAAGCCGTTGCCAACTTCTTGCGACGACGACGTGCAGGAATTGCCAGTGCGACGAACACTGCGATGCCGAGCGTTGCATAAATAATCGCACTGATTGCAGAGTTTCCATTGTTGCCAGAACCGACAATGAAACCAACCGTCACGGTGCTTTCGCTTCCAGTGAACGACACGGTCTTTAACACAAGGCGATGGCGACCATTGTCGACGTCACCAGGAATTCCAAATCGCGCAGAGAAGGTTCCATCTTCAGAAATGCTTCCCTGGCCAATCTGAATTGGCGTTGAGAACATCCAAATATTGATGTCGAAGTTAGGACGCGCACCAGATACTTGAACGTCAACAAGGTCACCTTCCTCTGCGTTGATGTTTCCATCAGCATCAAGTGGAACAACCGAGCCGTCGCCACTCACGATCTGGAGTACGAGATCCAACTCTGCGCTGGTGATCTTGTATGAGTTGTTGACACGGGCAATCGTGAGAGGAGTTGCTTCACCATTCACCAACATCACAGCCTCACCTGGATCAGCCAACGGGGCATCCGGCGCGGGAACCGTGGTGGATGATGACGTTGACGATGTCGAACTCGTGGAAGAAGTTGTCGTGGATAGTGCAGTCTGAGGTGGCGCCGCCAAAGTAGATGCCGTTGACGGCGATCTCCGCTGCCTCGTGGAAGAAGTTGTCGTGGATAGTGCAGTCTGAGGTGGCGCCGCCAAAGTAGATGCCGTTGCTTCTCGTGGAACTGTCGTTGTTACCGCTGGTGCTGCAAGCGTTGTTGCCTGCACGGTTGTTGTCGGTGCAGCGGTTGTTGATGTCGTTGCAGCAGTAGTAGTTGGTGCCAACGTCGTCGTCGTTGTCGTGGTTGTTGTTGTTGTTGTCGTAGTAGTAGTCGTTGTTGTCGTGGTTGTCGTGGTTGTCGTTGTCGCTGTTGTCGTTGTTGTTGTCGTAGTAGTAGTCGTTGTTGTCGTGGATGGCGTGAGCGAAGCAGTACAAGTAGACGCCGCAGTTCCAGCGGGCCAAACAATCTCGATACAGCCTGAAGTGATGCCGGATGCCAATGAATATGCGGTGGACGAAGTTGACACTGGATCGGCATAACTTGAGCCGCCGCCGCCACCGCCGCTGTTGCATCCGCCGCCGCCGCCGCCGCCGCCGTAATAGCCACCGCCGCCGCCTGACCCTCCCGGGTGGTTGATTCCTCCTCGGCCTCCTACTCCGAGCGAACCCGACAATCCACTGTTGGTATAACAACCGCCTCCGGCGGCTGCGCCTCCCGCGCCGCCAGCTGACTGTGTACCTCCACGACCACCTTGAGCATTCGTACCATCAGAAGATGCCCGCAATGCGTTGCTCCCGTTTGGAGTACCTCCATCGCCTCCGTTAGCAGGTGCGGACCCACCGCCGCCGCCAGCAACCACAACGCGATCAGCAAGTGCACTACCGCCGCGGCGGACATCCGACGCTCCGCCGCCACTTGCCGACCACCAGTTAGTGCTTGAACCAGCGCCGCCTCCGCCACCGAATGTCGTCGAGGTTGCCTGGTTTTGTCCGGCTGCTCCAACGACGAGTGTGAGAACTTCGCCGGGAGTCACAGCCAACACAGTGCGGACGTAAGCGCCTTTCCCGGGAGAGCCGTGGTCGTACGGGTTGGATCCACCACCGGCGCCTCGAACGTAAAGCTGAATTTCAGTAACACCAGAAGGAACCGTAAAAGATTGATTAGCCCCCGTTGATGCAAAGCCAACAGCACCAGCGGCTCTGACCGGCGAAACTGAACCGCCGAAACTCACGACGAGAAAGGCGGCGACCAGCATCACGGGAAGAGTGATACGAGCCAAGACCGACGGGGAAACTGACCGTGGCGCCATACTAAAAGTCTATCAACCCACTCGGAGGAAAGACATATCCCCACATCGAACGTGTGACAGTGGTG
>Ga0194129_10005732_pt1 | contig 15639 bp, 14 predicted proteins | sample TA2KigCa35mmetaG_FD_150862 | JGI IMG/M metagenome (GOLD analysis project Ga0194129, IMG submission 150862) | Freshwater microbial communities from Lake Tanganyika, Tanzania - TA2015038 Kigoma Deep Cast 35m | ecosystem: Environmental > Aquatic > Freshwater > Lake | place: Tanzania: Lake... | reverse complement strand
GGGATGTCTTGGAGAAGATGAAACCCAGCACGGCAACCAACAGAATTGCTGCCACGACAGTTACGACGCTGTACCAAGTGAATTGGTACGTGGTGCCACCGACCGTGAAACCAACGTCTGGGAAGGGTTGCGGGTAATTGCGTGGGTCACCGCCCCACACCATCGAGGCGAGCGCTTGTAAACCAATCAGCACACCGAATGTCGCGATGATTGCGCCAGAGGTATCGGCCCGCTTCATCGGACTCAAAACGAGAGCTTGCACGACTAACCCAAGCAGTGCGCCCGAGCCAAGTGCAATAAACAACGCAAGCCACCAAGAGCCGGTGACATCTTGAATGGTTAGCCCGATGTATGTGGTGAACATGGCTTGACCGACTAACGCGAAATTGACAACGCGAGTTGAGCGATAAATCAGGACGAGGGCTAAAGCCATCAACGCGATGATCAGCCCCTGGCCAACGCCACCGAGTAAGTAATCGACGAAACGACTCATCTGATCAGTACCCCAAATACGCGTGACGAAGTTGTTCGTCCGCGCCAATTTCAGCAGCCGGGCCTGTCATTACCACCTTGCCAAGGTGAAGCACGACTGCGGTGTTGGCTATGCGAAGGGCAGTGACCGCGTTTTGTTCGACGAGCAGAACGGCTAAGCGCCGAGTTAGAGCAAGGTCGCGCACGAGCTCGAGTATCTGCTGCACGATGAGCGGGGCAAGCCCGAGGCTCGGCTCGTCAAGAAGTAACACACGTGGGTCACCCATCAAGGCTCGGCCGATTGCAAGTTGTTGTCTTTCGCCGCCGCTTAACGTGTCGGCGCGTTGATGATTTCGCTCGCCCAGAATTGGGAATAGCGCGTAGACCTCGTCCAACAAAAGTTGTCTTCGATCACTTGAACGCCTGAGGGCGCCTAAGAGCAAATTTTCTTCGACGCTTAACTCTGCGATGGTTGAACGACCCTCGGGCACGAGCGAAATGCCGCTTTGCACTATTTCTTCGGGGCTCTTACCTGTTAGTTGAATCTCGCCATATTTGACGTCACCTAATTCGGGGCGCACCAGGCCGGCGATGGTGCGCATCATGGTGGACTTGCCCGCGCCATTTGCGCCGATTACTGCGGTCACTTCACCAGGCGGTGCGGTGAGAGTGACGCTTGAAAGCGCTTGGACGGCGCCGAACTTCACGCTCAAGTGGTTGACATGCAGAGATGGCGCAACAGGGATGTTCATCTAGTGAACCGCGTCTTCGCCGAGATAAGCGGCCAACACTGCTGGGTCGTTGCGTACTTCGTTCGGGGTGCCACCTGCGATGACTCTGCCGGCATCGAGCACCCAAATGAAGTCACAAACTTCCATAACTAGCTCCATGTGGTGTTCGACGAGCAAGACGGTTCGCTGAGGAGTCCAACTGCGGATCAAGCGTGCGAGGTCGGCAATGTCGTCAGCACCGACGCCACCAGCTGGTTCGTCGAGCATCAAGAGTTTGGGGTCACTCACCAGCGCGCGTGCAAGGGCAACTCGCTTTTGCACCGGGTAAGGAAGTTCGGGTGGCTTCTTTGGCGCGACGTCGGCGACACCTAGGTCGTTCATCGCAGCAAGGGCGCGCTGGCGAATCTTCTCGTCATGCGCATCAACCCACGGTGCGGCAATTGAGTCGGCGATGATCCCGGTTTTTACCGAATTGGTTGCACCGAGCATCACGTTTTCAAGTGATGTCAGCGACGGGAATAACCCGACACCTTGCAGGGTGCGAGAGATTCCCATTTGTGTGAGGTGGTGTGGCTTGGTGTGTCGTAAGATTTCGTCTTGAAAGATGACTGTGCCCTTTTCGGGTTTGACGAAACCGCATATGACGTTAAACACGGTGGTCTTGCCAGCACCGTTGGGGCCGATAAGACCGGTCACGGTGCCTTCTTCGACTGAGATGTTTACGTAATCAAGAACTTGAAGGCCGCCAAACTGCGCGGTTAGTTCGCGGGTTTCAAGAAGAATCGGCATTAGTTGGCGTTACCTACCGCACCGAAAAGACGATCACCGGCATCGCCTAACCCAGGAACTATGTAACCGCGGTCGTTAAGCCCTGCGTCAAGCCCTGCTGTTACGACGGTGACGTTTACGTCTTTGCCAAACGCTTGCTCGACGCGGGCAATGCCCTCAGGCGCTGCGATTAGCGCGATTGCCACGATGTCGTCGGCCCCGCGTTCGAATAGCAATTCCATTGCGGCCACCAAGGTGCCGCCGGTAGCGAGCATTGGGTCTAACACGAAAACCTGGCGCCCTTTTAAGTTATCTGGCAAACGATCTGCATAGGTAGAAGCGATCAAGGTTTGCTCATCTCGCACCATGCCTAAGAAGCCAACCTCTGCGGTTGGTAGAACGCGCAGCATGCCGTCCAACATTCCTAACCCTGCGCGCAAGATCGGCACGATGACTGGGGTGGGGCTTGCGAGCTTTACGCCTTTGGTCGATTCGAGTGGGGTCTCGACGGTTATTTCGTTTACGCGGATCCCTCGTGTTGCTTCGTATGCGAGCAAGGTGACAAGTTCGTCGGCAAGAAGTCGAAAGGTGGTGTTGTCAGTGTGTTTGTCACGCAACGCCGTAAGTTTTTGCGTGACCAAGGGGTGATCGATGACCAACGACCGCACAACGCCAAACCTAACGGCGGCGCGATCAATCACTAAAGGGCGTGCGCTCGAGGGTTTCTTGACTCGCTGGGGTCTCGGGTTGAGTTTGTTGCTGTTGGGGTTGGCGGTGCCGCTCTCGTTGGCAGCAGGGGCTTATCGCGGTGAGGTCAGTGCGCGAACGTGGCTAGAGGTGGCAGCGATTCTGATTTTGGCTGTCGCGTTTGCTGCGCCGTGGCTTATTTCGAGTTGGTGGTACACGTCGTCGCTGCCTGCGTGGGTGCCCCCGCTTGCTTACTTGGCGGTCGGGGTCGGCCCGGTGCTTTTGGTTTTGGGTGGTTTCGAGCGCGCGGGGCAATTTGTTTACGTCGAGGTATTTCGGTTTTTTCACACCCCAGATGTGTTTGGTGATCTCGTCAATGTCACCGGTGCGTGGGAATGTGGTTTAACCGCGGCGGGACAAGCAAACGCGTGTGACCCTTTTGGTCGGCCATACATATACCCGTCGGCGTTATTGGTTCTTGGGCGGACGGGGGCTGACTCAGGTTGGCTTACCGCGCTTGGGTTGGCGTTGGCAGCAGGTGTTGCTCTCGCTCTTTGGGTGTTGGCCAAGCGCAGTACGTCGTCAGGCAGAATGGTTTTGACGTTGATGGGCATCTCGCCCTCTTTTATCTTGTTAACTGAACGCGCAAACATAGAAGCGATCTTGTTGCCGATGTTCTTAGCGGCACTTTGGGTTGGCGGGAAGAAACTTGCACCCGCATTGTTTGGTTTAGTTGTCTTGCTATTGGCAGCATTTACAAAGTTCTTGCCACTGGTTGCGGTGATTGCCACACCTATTGCTGCGCCTAGTCAGAAGTTGATTAGGTGGGTTTTTGCGAGCGCGCTGTTTCTCTTTGGTATGTGGGTGATGTTGCCAGATTTAGGCCAAATTGAAGCGCCTCGTTATTTGGCGACTTCTTTTGGTTTGCCGAACTTGTTGGCTCTTATGGCTGGTGAGGCGTCACCAACTTTTGCAGTTAATTGGCTGGTTTGGGCGTGGGTTGTGGTGGCAGGGGTAATTGCGGTGGCAACAGGTTGGTGTTGGCGAACTTCAGCGAATTTCAAAGTGACGGGGCGCTTCTACCCAGAACGCGCTATCGCTATTGCAGGGGTGAGTGTGGTTGGTGTTGCTTTCGTGGGCTTTAGTTCGTTTGATTACCGATTGATCTTGTTGGCGTTAACGGTGCCGCTAGTGAACAAATTGCTAAATCGCGAGAATCGATTTGCGGTTAACGCACGGTTAGCAGCAGGTGTATTGGTGATTCTGGCATTGACACCGCTTTCGCTGCCTGCGCCGTTGATAACTAGTTCTTTGACGCTGCTAGCTCTTGGTGTGCTATTTGGCTGGGGTTTAAGCGATGTTGCGCGCGCTCTTCGAGATCGAGGTCTAAACCAGGTCGGCTGACCTCGCGATTCGCCGCTCTAAATATGAGCTAAACCAGCCTCGGTAGCGCTCTTGTAGTTCAGGCAGTTGCCAGTCTTTACCGGTAATAACTCCTCTGCAAATTTTGGTTCCGCATGCGCATTCAAATTCGTCGTAATCATCGGTATCGCACATCGCGTAATCGAAAACGAGTTCTTCGCCAACGGCAATGTCGCGCATGGCAACCACCAATGTGCCACCAATTAGACCGCAATTAGGTGCACAAGAATGGTTGATCATGTCGCCCGGCTCTGGAGTTTCTGGTGAAAGAAGCCAAAGTTCTTCAGCAATTTGGATGCAACGTGATTTGCGGTCGGGAGTTAATGAATCGAGTTGCCCCCGTCCAATAACTTGACCACCAAACGCCGCAACCGTTTCACCGGCAGGAATAACTTCGAGCGCAAAATTGCCCCAACCTTTGACTCCGGCTGGTCGAGTTTCAGCTTTTGGGGTCAGGTAGTTGAAATCCATGATGGCCGTCCCGAGCGATGTCTAAGGCGCGGCCACCCGCGCAGGTGGCAGAACTATGCCACACCAAGGTGTCGCGGCCGCGAAAAAATCTCGCGGCGGTTACCCGCGCGCGCGGTCAGGTGGTCGGTGCGCGCTCGGCTACGAGCGGGGTGCGCGCTCGCTTCGGCGAACCAAGGTGGCGGCGACTAAGCAGAGCGCGACGCCGGCCGCAAAGCCGCTGGCGATCAGCACGCCGGCCGTCATGGCCAATGGCGAGTTCATGAAGAAGACGGTGCTCGCGGCGACGAGCAGCACGGTGGCCGAGTTGTTGCGCCAAGCGCGCGTCTTGGCAACCGATGCCGCCAACAGCGGAACACACAAGACGAGCGCTGCCGCGCGGTACTGGTAGCCAGACGACAAGGCGGCGGTTGCAAACAGCGCGGCAGACCCGGCGAGTGCTGCAACAAGCACATAGACGCGGTTAGCTGCCTTTGCGTCAGTGGGGTCAACGGTTTGCCAATTCGGTGTGCGGCCACTTGCCGCACTTACCCAACCCCACGCGATAGCAAGTGCCGCGAACGCGACGACCAAACCCCACGCCCAGACGGGTGCGCTTGCTTGCCCGAGCCCCAGCATGGAACTTGCAAAAGTCGAAGCTGAGATTGCAACGAAGCCGAATTGACCGATCCATTGTTGACTCTCAGCACTAACTGCCAAGTAATCGCGGCCCCACCATGCATACAGGCCCGCAACGACGGCAACGCTTGCTATCAGCAACCAACCTCTCTTTAGGCGCAGCGCGGCAATTAGTGCTGCAATCTGGGTGAACGGATACCAAACAACAACGCCTGCAAACGCAATTAGTGCAGTAAGTGGCGCCCAGTTACGAAGGCGACTTGGGCCGCCAAGAAGTTTCATCGCTGCGATGCCGAGTGCTGGCACCAGAATCAAAAACGAATGAAAGTTGCCGCGCTCGGTCATCAGTACAACGGCACCTGAAACCGCCATGAATGACAGAGCGAATCGACCGCGAGCGTTTGTAAGTCGTGCGAGTACTAAGAAACCAATCGCGACGCCGAGCATGAAGGCAAGACCCAATGCGGTACCGAGAGCGCCACTTACCCCTAGTGGTGCAAGCAGTAAGAGTACGGGGCCGTAATTGAAGAACGCGCAATCGTTATCTTGCGAAACGTCAACGCCTTCGCCATAACAGCGGACACCTTCAAGGGTTAACCACGAATCAAAAAAGTCCCGCTCGATGACGGGGCCGACAGCTACTACTTGGTATAGCGAGCCAGCTAAACCATCACGGCCTAACCACTGAACCACATATGCACCCAGCGAAAAAACGACAAAAAGCACAGGGGGCGCCCAAGCCGGCCATGCACTGATCTTGATTCGATGCGCCGGAAGCAATGCCCAGATCAACACGACTACCAGGGCGAAAGTGCGCCCAGGCAATTGCCGGCTGCCTGACTCAGCCAATAATTCAGAAAGAAGGATGGCCACTGCAAAGAACCCGAATACCACCCATCGAAGAACGAACGGGGCATGTCGAGTCACGGCGGCAACGCTAATGCGTGAATAACTCCTAAGGTTTGTTGACATGATTGACCCGCAGATTTTGCGCGATGACCCAGATTTAGTGCGCGAGTCACAGCGTGTACGCGGCGAAGACCCGGCTTTGGTTGATCAATTCTTGCAATACGACACTGCTTGGCGCAAAGCCAACGCGGAATTTGATCGCTTGCGCAGCGAACAAAAAACCTTAGGGCGCGAAGTTGGCGAAGCGAAGCGGACGGGGGCTGACGCAAGCTCGCTGATGGCGCGAGGTGAAGCACTCGCCGATGAACTAACCCGACTTGGTGAGGTGCGCGATCAAGCACTAATTGCCCGAGACGGCGCGTTGCTGGCACTTAGCAATCTGGTCGAACCCGATGCTCCACGCGGTGTCGAAGGTGAAGTGAAGGTGCTAAGTGAGCACGGCACGGTGGTGGCGGGTCACGGAGCTCACCCAGACCACGTTGAAATCGGCACGCGACTTGGGGTCTTAGACGTTGAGCGCGGTGCGAAAGTTTCTGGATCCAGGTTCTACTTTCTAACCGGCCAAGGGGCATTACTCGAACTTGCGCTGGTGAACTATGCGATGCAGGTGGCCTCGTCCCACGGCTTCACACCTGTGATTGCGCCCAGTCTGGTTAGACCTTTTGCCATGGAAGGCACCGGGTTCTTGGGCCAAGCCGCTGAAAACGTCTATCACTTAGCCGATGACGACATGTACTTAGTGGGTACTTCAGAAGTTGCACTTGCCGCCATGCACTCAGATGAAATCTTGGGCGAGGTGCCATTGCGTTACGTGGGCTTCTCGCCGTGTTTTAGGCGCGAGGCTGGGTCACACGGCAAAGACACCCGCGGCATCATGCGCGTGCATTGGTTCGACAAAGTCGAGATGTTTAGTTTCACCAGCGTCGACGCGGCTGTGGCAGAGCACCAAAAGATCTTGGGTATCGAGCGCGAAATTCTGGACGGGCTTGAGTTGCCTTATCGGGTGGTTGATATTCCAACCGGTGATTTGGGTGCGAGCGCAAGACGCAAATTCGATTGCGAGGTTTGGGTGCCCTCGCTTGGTGAATATCGTGAGGTGACGTCGGCGTCGAACTGTGGTGATTTTCAGGCACGCAGACTAAAGATTCGAAGAGCGGCCAAGCCCGATAATGAATTCGTCGCCACGCTTAACGGAACCGCGATCGCAGTGCCAAGAATCATCATCGCGATACTCGAAAATCATTTACAAGCTGACGGCAACGTGGGTGTGCCGAGTGCATTGCGTCCGTTTTTCGGTGGTCGTTCGCAAATAGCTGCGTGAGTTGCGCGCATAGAATTGCGCGCGGTGGCGTGTCCGAGTGGCCTAAGGAGCACGCCTCGAAAGCGTGTGAGGGTTAACGCCCTCCGTGGGTTCAAATCCCACCGCCACCGCCAAGTTGCAACCCGCACCGCATGACGCCTACGCCGCGCTCGAAACACGTTGCGAACCCGCGGAGGATGCGGGATTTGAACCCGCGAGGGATTGCTCCCAACGCGCTTTCCAAGCGCGCGCCATAGGCCACTAGGCGAATCCTCCGCCGACGAGTCTAAGAACTAACTTCGCGCGGTTACTTCAGCCTTTGGTTTTTCGCGTTGCCATCGCTTCAGCAAACAAAAAGAATGGACGGCGACCGAGCGCATTCGCACTTGCACGCATTTCCCCCAACGCGACATCTGATTTTGAGGCGTGCACCCATGGTTGTTCGCCAACATTTCGAACCATGGCGCGAGTTTCTTCTGCTTGTTTACCCACGAGATATGCACTCCATGACGAATTTCTCACACGAAAAGCGCCGAGGGTCTCGTTTACAGGCACAAAGTCGCCCTGCTGCAGAACGTCGCGATACGAAGCCACATCGATCAAATAGCTCCAGGTCGGGTCAAAGCCTCCGGCCTTTTGCAGAGCAGTAGTGCGGTAAAGCCCAAACGATGGTTCGCCAAAAAAGTTCACACCGGTGCGCACGAACCGCCTCATCGCCTCTGCCCCGGTGACAGATTTCGCGTGGCGCCAAAGACCCCGTCCTCGCCAAAGAATTCGTCCTTCGTCGTCAATCACGTCGCGTTTGCCTGCTGCATAAGTTGCCCGAGCGTTGCGATCGAGGGCCTCGACGCCACGGGCCAATGCGGTTGGTGCCAAAACGTCGTCAGAGCAAAGCAGTTTTACGTATTCGGTATCGACGCCCTTGATGGATTCGTTCCAATTTCCGGCAGCACCGAGACGAGTGGGGTTCTGGCGCACCTGGAAACGCGAGTCAGCAGAGGCAAACCGCTCGGCAACGGCGATCGTTAAGTCTTTCGAAGCATCGTCAACTACGTGACACTGCCAATCGGTGAAGGTTTGATCTTGGAGTGACTTAAGAGTCTCGCTTAAGAAGCCCGCAGATTGATACGCCGGAATACAGACGGTGACCCGCATTTGCTTCTAGTGCTTAAGCGGCGAGGGCTGCAGGGAAGCGAAATGAATCGAGAACATTCTTCACACCGACAACTAAAGGGCTGTCAAGGCAGTCGTCAAGTTCAGGCCAGACGCGTGAACGCAGTCGCAAGTCGCGGGCCTGCGCCGATGCGCGCGAGTCGCTACCGAAGCCAACACGCATTGGCACCTTGCTGACCCTCTGAACCAAGCTCACCAACTCACCAACTGTTACTGATTGATCGGTTGCAGCGATTTTCACGATGTGGTCTGGGCTTGATTTGCCTAAGGTGCGCGAAATTGCCCCATGTACCAGCTGAGCCAAATCAAGGTTGTAGATGTAGTGGCGCATCGTGTCCGGGGAAACGTACAAATTCGTTGACTGTCGCGTTGTCGCGGTTCGACAAAGGTGTGAGATAAGGCCTTGTGCTTTTTGCATATCTTGTCCGCAGCCGTAAACATTTGCTGTTCGCAAGATGAGCGAACTGGCACCGAGGTTCTTGGCGTTCGAAGCAATTATTTGTTCTTGCTCAAGTTTTGCTTCGCCGTAATCGGAAGCAGGTGCAGGCTCTGTTTCTTCATCAAATGGCGGGTTGGTGCTTTTTGCGTAGATGGCCCCCGCTGAAGAAATTCCTACGACCAAACCGCGGCCAGATGACTTGTGTTTTGCAATAGCAGTTAAGAATGCCATCAAGGCTTGACTTTCGTTTGCGAGCTCAGTGGCTGACGTGCCGACGACACCTCGTCCAGCTGACCAGACGACTGCCCAAGGCCGATCACCTGCGAATTCACGAAACCGTTGTGCGTCCGACTGGAATTGATCATTGAGGCTTGCTGCTTGCCAATTTATTTTCGACGAAGAGAACGCGTGCTCTGCAGCCGAATGTATGGGTGAGCCGATTAAGCCGCGGCCAACCACCCACATGACGTAGTTGCTTGAACCCAAAGCCATTTGCTCATTCATCAAAAACTTTGGCCGGGTCACTAGTTAGTGAATAAAGAGGCGTGCCCATCGCCATTTTGACCGAAACACCCAAGTATTCGGCGATAACACCGAGGGTAAACAAAATTGCGCCACCGATTACCAGAACGGCTACCGTCACTGAAGTCCACCCCGCTACAGCAACTTCATCGTTGAAACGGCCGACAATCACGTACACCGCGAGCGCCAAGCCAACGATTGCGGCAAAAATTCCGAGCAAGCCAACAACGCGTAAAGGTTTTGTGCCAGAAGAAATGACGAGTCTGCCGAAATGGCCGGTCAATCTTGAATACGAATAACCCCTCGGTGGGCGCCCCTCAGCACGAAGTTGGACGGGGCATACCGCGCATCGCGCCACGACCCATGAAAGAGCAACGTCTAAGTACACACCTGGGCCGGTAAACGCAGCGACACTTCTGGCAACTTCGCCCAGCGCGCAGCGGTAACTTGAAAATGTCGAGAAGTTCCCGTCTGTCAACACATGGGTGAAGACCCAGCGGGCCCAAGCCGAGCTTAGGTTTCTAAAGAACGAGTGTGGGGCCTTGTTCGTCGCTTCGGCATAAACAAGTTGCGCGCGGTCTCGGTAGGCGGTGTCGAGAAGTCTGCCGATGTCCTCTGGGTCGTGCTGACCGTCCTCGTCCAAGGTAATGATCCATTTACCGCCCGATGTGGCAATTCCGGCGAGGGTGGCGGCGTGCTGACCGAAGTTTTTTGATAGCCAAACGGGGCGAACCCAGTCATGCTTGGCTGCAAGGTCGCGAATGAGGCGATCTGATTCGTCGGGGCCGTTGTCCCAAACGAGTATTACCTCGCCAACGCGAAATTTGCGTCCTATCGGTGTTGCCGTGCCCGCAACCATTGGCGCGATCTCGGTAACGAGCGCATCGAGGGTCGCTGCCCCCCGGTAAACGGGAATAACAACGCTGACCTCGATTGAATCGCTACTCAACTACTGCCCTTTACGCAGTCGGGGTGGCGGGATTCGAACCCACGACCTCTTCGTCCCGAACGAAGCGCGCTACCAAGCTGCGCCACACCCCGCCTAAACCACATCCCGCTAACCAAGAACTCTTATCTCAGTCAAGCATGTTCGTTCTGCAACGCATCCGGCGATACCACCCTCAACATTGGTAACGAACTCTGGCAGACGATCTCGAATGCGCTGCGCCTCAGCATCGTCTGGAACATAGATGGTGACCGACTTCGTCCAATTTGACCAGCGCCAGTTCCAAAGCTGCTCCAAAGCCTCGTCCCCCCATTCGGTTCCTAACAACATATCTGCAAGTGACCAGACCCAAGTGTTACCCGTGTAGCGCATGCTGTTGGCATACACCTGGGCGTCGCGTTCTTGGGTTTCTGCCAAATCAGGTGGATTCCAGACGACCACAACACCTTCTGCTGGCAGCTGTCCAGCCTTCGCTATCAGGTTGCCTGGGAATCCTGGGTAGCTATGGGGGTCGTCAGCTAGCTGCAGCCACCCCAGACCGGGCGAGATGTAGTTAGGCGGTAACCCGGTTGCCAAGAAAGCACGCTGACCAACTGGTAACGAGTAGCCGAATAGGTTGCCCGCAATCAACAACACAACTAGTGATGCGGGCACGAATATCCAGTTGGTGAATTGAAATTTCGAGAAAACCCACGTTGCTCCGGCTACAAAAAATGGCAATAGCAAAACCAGTAACAGGTATTCAAACTTGATTGCGTAGTAAGACACGCTTCCTACTTGCGCGATTGAATACAGCGCGGCGCCCCCGGTTATAAAGGTTGCGACCCCCAGACTGACGCTCGAGAACCAAATTAGATTGTTAATTCTTTCTTTTGGTTTTTTGTTCGACCTGTAGGCAAAAATCAAAAATGCCAGGGACCCAACTAGCAATAGGCCGATAGAAAACACTGGGATGGCAACAATTCCACCAGTCTCAGCAAGTGCTTCTAGAGGATAGAAATTCGATGAAAACAACAAAACGCCCATCAAGGCCGCTGCCCCGACAATTGCGTAAAGCAACCAGTGATTGCGGTTGCCCAGGCGCAAAACAGCAAGCACCGCAATGGCAAGCCCAATTAGCGTCAGTGGTGCGTAAGAGGCACCGGCTACCACCGCACCGCCAACAACCAGCGACAAAGAAAGCGCCCTCTGTTCTTGCCAAAGCATTAGGCCACCTGTTAAAGCAAAAAGCACACCGGCGATTCCGGTCGCATAGTTACCGAACCCACTTGTAATCAAACTAAAGGTTGAGCTGAAGGTCAGTAGCACAATTAACAACCCCAAGCCAACAAGTTGAGCCCGTTGCGAAGCAACAAAGACCAACAACTGTCGAAACACCAGTAGTACCGAAAACGCAAGCAAGGCATAAGCGGCGACCTGCCCAAACGCAAAACCTGTAACCAAGAGATCACCTGGTGGCAAACCACCAAGAGAAAGGACGCGAGCAGTAAACGCCCAAATCTGCTGAGGTAAAGCTGGCGCAAAAATCAGTTGGCCAGAAACATCAGCGAACCTTTCACCCCACGGCCAAGCCCCCGTTTTTGCGATCGCGCTCGTGACATTGAAATGCGCGCTGTTATCGAACCCGCGACTAAACAACCAAAGATGACCTGCGATGTCTCGAGTGAGATAGGGCAAGCCGACGGCCAGCGTGGGCAAAGCGACGACGCCGAGTTGGCCAACGCGAGTTACCCACCAAGAGTCCAACTGATTTACCTGCGCCGCCGAACCGCTACCAAGACCTACGGCGACACCAAAAACAACAACACCGCCCAGCAGCAAGACCAAAGCCATCCAAATGAGTGGCCATGTCAGCCACCTGCCAAACAGCCCAAGCGGAACCAACAGCGCCATTTGTAGAACTAAGACCCCCGCGAATCTCTCCCAAGCGGGGCCTTGCAGGGGATTCCAAATCCAACCAGCCAGTAAAGCTGCCAATACCAAAACAGCGCCAAGCCGATGATCAATGCCAGCCAAGCCGGCGCCAACCAGAACTACACCAGCGGCTAGCCAAACCCCCTTAGATCGTTCCATCAGCGATTGCTTCCCGCACCCAGGGAATTACTTCGTCCAAGACGACCGTCAAAGGCGTTGTGGCAGTGAAACCAAGCACTCGCTCAGCCTTCTCGACACTTGGTATTCGCTTTTGAACATCGTAGGTAAATGGATCTTCAAATTCGACCTCAAGTTCACTTTCACTTCCGTGGACTTTCTTCCAGATCAATTCGGCTAACTCGATAACCGTTGTGGGTGTGGCAGTTGAAAGATTGAAGTCCTCGTTTAGCGCACCGGAGTGATCTAACGACAACACAATTCCTCGAGCTAGGTCGCCGCCGTAGGTATAGCAACGCACCTGCTGACCATCACCAAGAATCCTCAGGGGATTCTGACCTTTAAGAACCTTTTGAACCAAATCAGGAACAACATGACTCATCGCCAATGTCACATTTCCTGACTTGACCTCCACGTCACCTAGCGCACGCCTCTCACCAATTCCTACACAATTGAATGGCCGCAAGATGGTGTACGGGATCTGGTGCTGCAAATGCGCAGAGCGAGCGAAATACTCCACTGCGAGTTTTTGAAATCCATAGGACGAGGCCGGCGGCGGTACGGCCAGCTCGTCGCCTTCGACTGAGGGCCATCGATTAGTCGATTCAAAAACCATTGACGACGACATATAAGTGACCTTCTCGAGGCTGCCCGACTGAAAAGCCTTAATGGCCGCATCACATGTCGAGGCAATTATTCGTTCATTGGTTGCTAGTAGGTCGTAAGCGTATGTATGAAAATAGGGGATCCCACCAATCATCGCGGCCCCCGCAATTAAGTGATTTGCCCCGTCAAGAGTGTTAACCATGAAATTGACATCACAACAATCACCTTCGAGAAACTGATAATTCGGATGCGAGTCGTAGGAGTGGCTGACAGGGCCGTACTTGCTGAAGTTGTCTATTCCTAAAACGTGATAGCCAGCCTCAAGCAATGCTTCTACGACATAGCCACCAATGAAGCCGCTCGCACCCGTGATGACAACGCGCTTCACGAGGAATCCTTCACGAATCGAGACTTACGGCGCTGCCATTTTGCTGTTTGTTTGGCAAGCTCTGCTGGCTCTAACGGGCGTCCAAATGCCAATGCGTACCAAGCCAAGTAGTGAGGCAGCCACTCTTTTAGTTTGAAGTTCGACTTGCCTACATCTCTTTCCAACCAAATCGTCGGGATTTCTGCCACGGGCTTTCCTAAACGATGCGCTTTAGCCGTTAGCTCAAGGCCTATCTCAAAGCCATGCCTGCTCTCAATTCCCACTTCTCGAACAAATGACACGTCGTAGGCCTTAAATGAATTGGTAGCGTCCTTAGTGCCAACTTTTGCAAAAGCAGCCAGCGACTTACCTGCCCAACGAGACATTCGGCCCTTGAGACCCGAGGCCCCTACCTGCTGGCCGCCCGGCATGTAGCGCGACGCAGCTGCAACCGCGACGCCCCGTTCAACTAATTTTGTGAGTAAATCAATTGCCCGCGGGTCGTCGCTGCCGTCGGCCATGGTTACAACAACTACGGGCGATTGAGCAGAATCGATTCCAGCGCGAATCGCCCAACTCGGGCCTCGTTCACCGTGATTTACCACAATACGAAATCGTCCGTCGTTACCCCAGTTTTCGTCTAAGAAAGTTGCGGTTGAATCCTTTTCATCATCGACAACTATCAAGCATTCAAAATCAAGAGTTACGTCCTCACTAATTCGACGCAACACCGGGTCAATATTCGAATCCTCGTTCTTAGCGGGGATTACAACAGAGACACGTGGCACTAGATCAACTCGCCGCGAACAAAGAGGGCCGAACCTTACGTGTTCTACTTGACATGTAATAAGCCCCAGATATCTATCACCGGCTGCACAAAAGTCAATTCGCGATACGCGGTATGAGGTGCACCAATAAATATCAAATCGGATTCTCTAAGTAGTTCAGCCTGGTCTATCAGGCGCGAGTCTTCTACATAAGGGTCACTTGCCAAAACGTTCTTTGCCTCAAATCTCAATAACTTACGCAGTTTGTAGCTAAGGCTGTCCCGTGGATCATCAATGTCTGCCTTGAAGGCCATCCCGAGAATACCTACAGTCATTTCAGAGAGCGGAAAAGTTTGACGAGCTGCTCTAACTAGATAGTCAGGCATTGATTCATTTACCTTCATCGCAGACTGACCCAAAAGAAAAGATCCCCCGGTCAAGGAATCAAGTTGCATGGTGTCTTTCAACAGACAAGGGCCCGCAGCTAACCCGGCCCGCGGCACATCTGCGGCCCGTGGGTAGTCCTTAGTCATCGCAGCATGAACGCGATCGAAGTCCACACCTAAATCGTTGGCCATCATGTAGAACTGATTTGCAGCCGCGAACTTCAAATAGCGCCATGAATTCGTAAAAAGCTTTACCAATTCTGCCTCTTCAGGCAACAACCTCACTGTGTTCGAGGTAAGAAGAGAAAAGAGTTCCCTTGACCTTTCCCATGCAGCATCAGACCTCGTCCCTATCAATTGTGGTAACGAAGTTAATTCCTCAAATGCATGGCCTTCTGCGATTCGTTCAGGGCAAAAGCTCACTTCGATAGCCAGCTCATGCTCTGCCACCCACTTCTCAATTCGACTAGTAACTCCGGGAAACACCGTTGACCGCAGGACCAACAATTGCCCCGAGCGAAGGTGGGGTTCAAATGAAGACAGGACTCGAATCACAGCGTCTGGATCCGGGTTGGAGTGCTCGTCGACTGGCGTGCCGATGACGAGAACCACCGCGTCACATTCCTTCAGAACGGCTGGGTCGGTGGTCGCACGAAATTTGCGGGAGCTCAAAGCCTTGGCAAGGTGACTCGCGCCGTCGCGCTCCATAAATGGAATCTGGCCAGCGTTAACCGAATCGACACTCGATTGATTCGTATCTATCGCCACCGTCTCGGCCCCCGCGTTGGCTAGCGCAATACCCAGCGGCAACCCGACATGCCCACAGCCGCCCACAACACCAACGCGCACGCTCGCACCTCGCTTGGGCTTAGACGTAGATACGCTCACAGAATGAATTTGGCACTTTACCGTCGATATCGACCGGCATCTTTTAGTGAACTAATCGGACAAGAACATGTCACTGGCCC
>Ga0194129_10005727_pt1 | contig 15650 bp, 17 predicted proteins | sample TA2KigCa35mmetaG_FD_150862 | JGI IMG/M metagenome (GOLD analysis project Ga0194129, IMG submission 150862) | Freshwater microbial communities from Lake Tanganyika, Tanzania - TA2015038 Kigoma Deep Cast 35m | ecosystem: Environmental > Aquatic > Freshwater > Lake | place: Tanzania: Lake... | reverse complement strand
ATAAATGGTAAAACATCCTTTGTTAAAGATATCTTAATCTCTTCTTTCTTATTATTGTTTTCTTCACTTAATGATGAAATATCAAAACCACTATCAGATTTATTTTCTTTCTTAATAGTTTGTCCATCATTTATTTCTTGTTCATCACCATCTTCAAAAAAATTTATTGTTGAATTTGTATCAATTGTCATAAAAAATAATTTAATATTGTTTTTTTATCAATTGGTTAAAAAAATAATTTAATATTGTATATTATATTGTATAAAAATGATTTATATAATATATATTCATAGTTGTTTTTAATTAACATACATAAAACATATCAAAAAAATTATAATTAATCTTTTGATTAAATTCAAATAATATTGTTTTTATCTCATTATTTTCTATAAAATCAATATATTTTATTTTTCCATTTTTTATTATTATATCTTCATATTTATCCAATATAAATAATACAATATCCTTATTTCCATTATAACTACTTTTCATTAAAATTTTATTTATATCTATCTCATTCTTTTCATTTTTATTTATCATATATTTCAAAATATAATTATGATTTCTATCATTATATTCTAATAAAATAATATAATATATATTAAAATCTATATTTTTAATATTATAATTATCAATTAATTCAATAATATATATCAATACATTTATTTTTCCAGTATTACATACATTAAATAATAATAATTCTATATTTTTATTGTTTATATATTTATCATATTTTATTATGAATAAATTAGATATTTCAAAATTTCCATTCAATATTGTATTTATAAATATTTCTTGTGATATATCTATATCTTTATCCATAAACCATTCAACTATTTTTATGTTATTTCCATAACATGCTAATTGAAATCCTCTTTTTTCATAACAATCTATATTTATCTTTTTATCTATCTCTAATAACCATTCCAAAAGTTCTATATTTCCATTTTTACATCCATTTATAAAACAATGTTCTGTTATTAATATTTTACCATTATCATAATAACTTTCTATAATATTTGGTTTATATTTTAATAATAATTTGCATATATTTATATATCCATTATCACATGCTATAATAAAAGGCTCTTCATTTTTAATTGATATATTTATATCTGGACATATATTTAATAAATATCTAGTCTTTTCCTCATAACCTTTCTCAATTAATAATCGAAAAATGTATTCATCATCATTTTGCAATTCTTCTATAAGATTTATATTCATTTCTAAAATATAATCAATGATTTCTATATCACCATATAAAAATGCATTTAATACATCATTATATGTAAAATTATGTTTTTTCTCATTTATATATTCTTCAATTTCTATAAAATTATCATCCATAATATTTATATCAAAAAAAATATAATTTATTTCCATATTTCTATTAAATTTCTATAATTATTTATTTTTATTATAGCTTCTTCTTTTAACTTTTTACATTCCTTTTTTGAATAATTTGTTACAAATAAATTATCATCATCATATCTCAATACTCTATTATTAAATACCTCTAAAGCATCACTTATTGACCCTAAATAATTTTCATTCGTTTTCATCATTTTATATATTACACATCTTTCAAAATCATAACTCGTCAATAAATCAGCCTCTCGAACTATATGATATGCTATTTGATATTCTCCTAAATTTGGATATCCATTTTTTTTTACTGTTGAATATGACATCGTTAAAATTATATTTTTTATTATATCTATCTCATTTTTCGTTATTTCATTTTCTATCACTTTTTCTATTCTATTTATACCTTCATTTTCATCCATATATTTTTTATCACACATATCATGTAATATTGATGCTATATCAATTATATTTTTATATTTATCCATTCCTTTATTATTTTTTAATTCATCATCATAAATCTTATTTGCATAATAAAAAACATCCATACTATGTTTAATAGAATGTGATTCATCTATATCATACATTTTACATGTAATTTCAACAAATTTATATAATTTATTTATTAAATTCTTATTCATTTTTTATATATTATATTCTTATTATCTCTTTATGTATTTTATTTTTTCAAACTCTTAATATATTGATTATAAAATAATATACTTCTACCTTGTAAAAATACAGTTATATCAAAATTTTCTCTATTTTCTATTTCTGATACCAATGCTTCTCCACTAAATAATGTTGAAGATATACCACCTACAGTTGTTGTTGATATTTCTGTATTTTCATCAAAACCTAATAATATACCATTGTCTATTGTTATTTTTTCTTGTGGTCGTAATTTCATCTCAATCACTTTTCCAAAAGATGATGCCCAAACTAATCCTGGTCCATTCGAATCACTTGGAACCGACATTTTTGAATAAAATAATCCATATCCTGTCAAAAATCCTCCAAATCTAAAATGAGTTCCTAATTCTACATTTAATGTTGATGCTATATAAGAATTTGCTAATAAACATATTGATTTTCCAGGTGGAATATAAAAACAACCAATATCAGATGGTATCATTGGTGATAATGATACTAATCCTTCTCTTGGTGTTGTATTATATATTTTCGATAAAAAAAATGAAGTTCCACCTAATGACCTAGAAAAACTTGATAATAATCCTCCTCTTGCATGTACTTCCAATATTAAATCATTTTTCATATAATTCATCACACCACCTTCTGCATATATTCCTTCATTCTGTTCTAACTTTAATATTAAATTTTTCAAACTTCCTTCTCCTTCATAATAAAACTCAGGAAATTCTTTATTTTTTTCCAATAATTTTGGGTCATGAATATAAGTAACTTTGCCACTTCTATATTTATTATTTTTTATTGTTAATGCATTATCTCCACCTTTTTTTATTATCTTATTTTTTTTTGACATTTATTGTTATATATTTAGAATAGATTTTTATTCGATTAAATTACTATAAAAATATATTATTATTAATAAATTATAATGTCATCTATTTGTTTAAATATGATTGTTAAAGATGAAGCACATATTATTGCATCAACATTAAATAATATTTTAAATAACATACCTATAACATATTATGTAATTTCTGATACCGGTTCTACTGATAACACTAAAGAAATTATCAAAAACTTTTTTGACTCTAAAAATATAAAAGGTGAAATTTTTGATGATAAATGGGAAGATTTTGGTCATAATCGTACTTTAGCACTTGCACATGCATATAAAAAAACAGATTATCTTTTAATATTTGATGCAGATGATAAATTTAATGGAACCTTTGTTTTACCTTCAAAATTAACAGAAGATTCATATTATCTCAAATTTGGTGGTTATTGTAATTATAAAAGAATTTTACTTGTTAATAATAATATTAAATGGAAATTTGTTGGAGTATTACATGAATATATAACAACTCTTGATAATATTCCTTTTAAATATGAAACTATTGATGGTAATTATTATATTGATTCTGGTAAATCTGGTAGTAGAAGTAATGACCCTGAAAAATATAAAAAAGATGCTATTATTCTAGAAAATGCATATTATAAAGCACTTGAACAAAAAGATAAAGTATATATTAGATATTCTTTTTATTGTGCTCAAAGTTATAGAGATTCTAATCAAAAAGAAAAAGCTATTGAATGGTATTTAAAAAGAACAACTTATGATGACTGGCTTCAAGAAGTTTATTATAGTTATTATATGGTTGGTAAATTATATTATGATTTAAAACAATTCCAAAATGCTATTTATTATTGGTCTATTGCATATGAAGTTGATGATAGATATGAATGTTTATATGAAATTATTAGTCATTTCCGTAAATTAAATAAATTCAACTTAGCATTTCAATATTATAAAATGATTAAAACTTTTGATATTAAAATGAATGATAAACTATTTATATATCATAATATTTATAACTATTTATTAGATATTGAATTAATATTAATATGTTATCATATTAATGAACCTACAATTGGATTTCAATCATTTCAAAAATTATTATCAAATAAAACTCTTGAAAATCATCACAGATATATCATTATTAATATTTTCCCCCAATATCTAAAATATATAAATAATTATGATACAAAATTAATACAACTTTTATGTAATAATTTAAAACAACTATATATCAATAATAAAAATATATCTAATAATGATATTTTACAATTTAATAATGTTATTAATTATTATTCAAAATTACATACAAATACTAAAGGATTAACATTAAAATCAAAAGAAAATAATATTAATATATTTTTATCTATCACTTCTTGTAAAAGATATGACTTATTTGAAAAAACTATTAATTCTATTTTAACAAATTGGTTAGATATTGAAAAAATAGATTATTTTATGTGTGTTGATGATAATTCATCAAAAGAAGATAGAACAAAAATGAAAAAGAATTATCCATTCTTCAATTATTATCTAAAAAATGAAAATGAAAAAGGTCATTTAAGTAGTATGAATATTATATGGGATAAATTAAATGAATTAAAACCAACATATTGGATTCATCTTGAAGATGATTGGTTATTTTTTAAACCTGATATTTATGTATTAAAATCTGTTCATTTTCTTAAAAAATATAAAGACCAAAATATTCATCAAATATTATTTAATAAAAATTATGCCGAAACTTTATATAATTATAATTTAGTTGGTGGTACTATTATTGATAATAATACTGACTTTTTATTACATATTAAAGATGAACCTAATCTTAATGGTTCTAATAGTGCATATTGGCCTCATTACAGTTTTAGACCTTCTATGGTTTTAACTGAAACTATCCTCAAATTAGGTAATTATGACTCTCCAGAAACTTTTTTTGAAAGATATTATGCAAATAAATATTTCAATAATGGTTATAAAAGTGCTTTTTTTAATGAAGTTACTTCCTTACATATTGGTAAATTAACAAGTGAAAAAAACTCTGATAAACCAAATGCTTATTATTTAAATTCAACTAATCAATTTAACAATACTTCTCATAATATTCCCAATACAAAATTTATTTTCCAAAAAATTAATGAAAATTATATTTTATTAAAAGGACAAGACCATTATGGTGATGATATAATATATAAACCTAACTTATCAATAGATGAAATGATAAATTATGCTGAAAATAATAATAATGTTATATGTTTTAATACAATCGGATATTTTAAACATTCATTAAATTTTGATTCATTAATATCTTTTCATGATGAAAATAAAGGTATTATAATTAATCTTAAAAGATTAAAAGAAAAATATAATATTAATTTAATACAAACATAACTTTATTACTTTTATTTTTTTTCATAAACAATTGGTTCAAAATAATCATCTGTGAATTTCTCATATTCATCATCTTCATCATTTTTTTCTGTTTCTTGTTTATTCAAGTCTTCTTTTTTGTTTTTTTCATCAATTTTATTTAATTCTTTCATTCTTGTTTCATTTAACATTTCATTTATATAACTTGTTTCTTCTGATAAAAACATTCTTTTTTTATCATTATTATACCTTTTCATCTTCGTATTTTCCTTCTTTTTTTGTCTAAACTCTCTTTGTCTATCATTTTTTGATGACATTATATATATTATATATACTTTTATCTTTATATATATTATATGAATTTCAAAGTAAATCTACAAAAAAATAATATTTGTACACATTTTGGAGGTAAAAATATTTCACCCGTTCTTTCTTGGAATAATATTCAAAATACTAAGTCTTATGCACTTATTCTTGAAGACCCTGATACACCAAATGGCACTTTTATTCATTGGTATATTCCTTATATTTCTCCAAATATAACAACTATTAACATATTAAATAATAATAATACATTAATAAAAATTCCAGAATTAAAAAACATTGATATTATTCATAAAATAAATATATTTCAAGGATATAATAGTTTAAATAATATAGGTTATTATGGACCATGTAATCCTTTCAATAATGTTCATCATTATATATTTCATTTATATTCTCTTGATAATATTATACCTAATCTAACATCACACCTAAAAATAATATCATCTGATGATTTTGAAAATATTTTACTTAAAAATAATATTAATATCATTAAAAAATCAACAATAACTTATCTATATAGTCACAATAGTAATATCAAATTAAATTAAATAAATAAATTATATTCATAATATACTTCAATTTCTAGAAATTAACTATATTCATAATATACTTCAATTTCTAGAAATTAACTATATTCATAATGTACTTCAATTTCTAGAAATTAACTGTATTCATAATGTAATTGATTTTCTAGAAATTAACTGTATTCATAATGTAATTGATTTTCTAGAAATTAACTATATTCATAATGTAATTGATTTTTTGTAATTGATGTATATGAATTATCTAACATTAATACTTTATCATCTGCTATTGTATTTCTTACAATATCTTTTAATTCCATATCTGCATAATAAAAATTAACACTTTTAATTGGAACTCTTAATCTTAATATTGTACCTGGTTGAGATATGTCTTGAACATTTAATATTATCTTATTTTTATCTATACAATATTTTGACTCTTTCTTTATTTTTTCTATTATATTTTGTATCAATATATTATAATTAATATCATTACTTGCAGATATTGCTATATCAAATGTATGAAAAATTGTAGGTGTTTTTGTATAATTCACAAAATGATTTTCTATAAAATCACTATTTGATACTATTGTCTCTTTACCACTAAAATCAGTTATTTGTGTCTTTAATAAATTAAACTCTCTTACATAACCTAATGTACCCTTTACCTCTACTATATCACCAATATCATAAAAATTAAAAAATAATATTAATATACCTGATACTACTTGTGTAATTGTTGATTTTATTGCTAATGCAATAGCAATACCCAATGAACCTAATATTACTAATAATGTCGAAATATTAAATCCCAACATATTTAATGAAAATATTCCTCCAACTACTATTACCAAATAATATACCATTGAACCCATAAAATCATATAATATCTTATCTTTTTTTCTTTGACTTTCTTCTGTATGATATATTTTTGATTTTATTGTTGAATATATTATTACTGCACCCACATAAAATATTACAAATACTACAAATGCAAATATATATTTGTATATGTTATTTTTTATGGTTTCTAATACTTCAGTTTTTGATGAACTAACAACATCCATATCTATATTTATATTATTTATACATATTTTTTTATAAAAAAAATGATACTTTCTTTTATATATATTTTTTATTTCATTCATATCACTTATATTTATTCATAATGACTGAAATCAAAAAAACTATTTTAATTACTGAAAATAATTTTAAATATTTTGACTCTCCATTTATGGAAACCGAAAAAATATTAGGTAATCTTATTGAAATAAAAGGATATCCAAAATTAAGTTCTATCATTATGAATGATAGAATTACTGAAATATTATGGTTTCTTTCTAGTATTCATAATGTTAGTTTTCAAGTAACCGATTGTATATTTAATCATAAACATATTTTTGTTGATGAATATTATGAATATATCAAAAAAAGAGAAAATGTAACAATTACTGATGAAAAAAAAAGTGTCGAAAACTTCTTTTTACATATGCTTAATACATTATGTAATGTATATTATTCTTCCACTATACATATATTTAATTATGAACCTTACTCTAATCGTTCACTTAAAATACAAGAAGAAATTCTAGAAGATTGGAAAAAAATAGTTTTTTATGGTACATTCAAATGATTTTTTTCTAAAAAAAATTGATTTTTTTTATATTAAAACTATCTTTTATATTATAATATAACAATCTAATATAATGAATAATTTATATACTTTTCATTCCAAAAATTATATTATTACTACTGATTTAAATGATTATTTATTAAATATATCACTTACTAATAATCAAAATTCAACAATTTATCAATATAATAGTGATATACGTAATCTTAATTCACCTCTTGGTAAAGATTTTACTTATTCTGTTATTGTTGAATCTTTTAAAAAAACCCCCAATTACACATTTAAATGTGATTTTATTAATAATGAATTTAATATGTTTTTTCAACATTCACATCTCAATATTGACATAAATTTTAATATTATTTTAAAACAACATAAACAAAGTATTGAAAATAATAATATTAAATTATTAACTGACAAAATTGAAATTTTAGAAGAAATTAATAATAAACAATCAATAACAAATAATGACTTACTACAACAAATTAATCAATTAAATATGAATATGTCTGTATATAAAATTATGTTTGAAACTTTTGGTGATTTAGAAATTAGATTAACAAAAACAACTGGTTCAACTGTATATTTTCCTATTAATTCTAAAGAAATTGATATATCTAATATTACATTACAATCTATTAGTAAAATTAAATCATTTTATATGTTAGATAAATTATCTATACATACTACTTATGACAAAATATATTTTGAAAATAATAATATATCATATCTTGTATTAAATGCACCTGATATTAAAACATTAGAAGGTATTAATTTATTACCTAATATTGAAACTATTGAATTCATAAATTGTTCATCATTATATGATATAATTCCTTTTTTAAAACCATCTAAAATTAATAAATTAATCTTTAAAAATTGTGGTGATAACCAAAAAAGAAATTTAACAACATATTGTAAAGCTAAAAATATAGAATTATTATTCATAAAATAATTTTTTTGAATATAAAAAAATATTACATTATATTAATAATAAATATTAAAATGTCTATAAAATATAAATGTCATCGTTGTTATGATTTTTGTTCTACTTCATTGTCTGACATCAAAAAACATTTAAATAGAAAATATATTTGCTGTAAAACAAACAAATCCCTTTTTTTATCTAATGACCAAATTTTATGTCTTAGTCTATTACCTTATTATAATAATATACATTCTGTTGAATCTACTGATATTGAACATCTAAAATTTTCTAACATTATGGAATCACATAAAAATAATATTTTTGATACTCTAAATTAATTAAAAAAAAAAAAAATTAAAACATGTCCATATTGTAATATTGAATTTAAATTATTAATGGACCTAAAAAAACATATTTTAACAAAATGTTTCCATATATATAATAATCCTGATATTCATCTTGATAATAATAATACAAACAATAATACAAATAGTAATACAAATAATAATACAAATAGTAATACAAACAATAATACAAACAATAATACAAATAGTAATACAAACAATAATACAAACAATAATACAAATAATAATAATACAAACAATAATACAAACAATAATACAAATAATAATAATACAAATAGTAATACAAATAATAATACAAATAATAATACAAATAGTAATAATAATACATTTTTACATGATAATGAAAATATAAATATACCAATTCCATTTGAAAATAATTGGGATTTATCTCATATTCCTGAAAATACTATTTCTAAAATATTAATTTCTAAATATATGTATTCTGATTTATTTCAAGAAATATTATTGAATAATTCTAATTTAAATATTATTATTGAAGCAGATAAAGAATGTGCAATGGTTTATAATAATGATAGAGATTTATATATTCAAATAAAATTAAAAGATGTTATATTTATTGTTATGGAAAAATTAAATGATTATCTCAATAATTGGAACCGTAAAAATGAATCTGCTTTTCCTGAAATTATTAAATACAGCAGACAAATGATTAATAAAAAATTTATTGATTTTCAAAATGACCATACTATTAATGATATGGTTGTTGAAGTTTTCTCTAAATTATTAGAAAATATTAAAGATAAATCTATTGAAATTGCTAAAAATGTTTTTTATAAAAAAAATATTCAAAGAAAAGGTTATTAATTAGATTTTTTTGTTAATTCATCAATATAATTAGTTATACTATTGATGTTTTCTTTATGACTCATTATTTTCAAATGAGTGTATATTTTATTGATTATTTCATATAATTCATCATAATTATATATTTTTTTATATTCATAATTATTATTTACAATATTTAATTGAGGTATACACGAATTTATTCCATTTTCTTGTATTTTTAATTTTACAAGTATACCATTTTTAACATCTTTTCCATAACGCATCAATAATGTATATCTTGAATAATTTTCTTTTTTTATATTTTGTCTAATAATATCAAACAAAAATAATACTCTTATTGAATTATATTCATTGTTAATATCAAATTTTATATGTTTATTATTTTCATATCTCATTTTTAATTTCCATAATATTGTATTTCTTAATTCAATATTTAATACATTTATTTTTTCACATAACTTATCAATTGAATCAATATTATTTAATTCTTTTATTTCATTTTGTCCAATTAAATTTACTGTCATTTTATCATTAAATTGCAATTTAATACAATAATATGTTTCCTTAAATATTATTTTTATACATTTATCATTGTTTTGTTCAAATATAATAACAATATTTTGAGTATTATATTTTGTATATAATATATCATAATAATATTCATATATATCATTTTTATTCTCATTTTCATCCATATATTTCCTCTTTTTAGGTAATAAACATTCTTCAACTATATTTCTCAATTCCTCATACTTTTCAATAACCATATTTTTTAATATCACTGATATATCACTTAAAAAAATATTTAATACATTATATTCTTTCACATTAAATCCATATTTTTCAGTTAATTTATTATTTTCATATATTCTCATATTTGTATAAAATACTCTATCAATTGGTTTTTTCAATACAATTTCATAATTTTCATTATATGAAAATATTGTAATATATTCTACATTATATATATCTGTACATATCTTTTTTATACATTTATGTCTCCATAATATATCAATAAATTCTAATCCAAAATTATTATCCATTTTTGAATAAATTTATTTATTTTTATACTAATATTATAAAAATATATCATTGACTTAAAAATAATCAATTTTTTTATAAAAAAATTGATTTAAATTTTTACTATATTTATTATTTATATATACAATAAAAATAAAATGCAAACACAATACTGCAATAATTGTAATACATATACCAATATTTTATATGGATGTTTTGGACAAAATGTTCCCATTCTTTTATTTGATAAAACTACCAAAATGTCTCAAGATATTTGTATAGGTGATAAATTATTAGGTGATGATTTTACTGAAAGAATTGTTCAAGATGTTATGGAAGGTCACGATGATATTTTTGAAATTAAACAAACAAATGGTATCAATTATGTTGTTAATAGTAAACATACTTTATTATTAAAACATATCCTCACTGATGAAGAACATATGATTCTAGAAATTAGTACAGAACAATTTATGAGTCTTAACCATTTATATAAAAATATGTTATTAGGCTATAAAATTCTTCCTGACAATATTGAAACAAATACTGATATTAATGTCACTTATATGGGGAGGGGTATATATTATGGATTTGCTATAGGTAATAATAAAAGATTTTTTTTAAATGATTATACAGTTGTTCATAATTGTAATACTACATTTTGTTCTAAATGTAATACAATTTATTAAAAATAATTAAAAAATATCTATTTAAAAATAATTATATTATATATATTATATATATTATAAAAATGAATACTGAAAATACTATTGAATGTCAAATTTGTATAGATGAAATTCCATCAAATCAAATTTTTAATTGTAATGCATGTAAATTTACTAATTGTATAACTTGTCATAAAAAATATTTATTATCTAATTCTCAATATCCACATTGTATTAATCCTGATTGTCGTTCTAAAATACCATATGACATTTTTCTAAAAAAATTTGATAAAAAATGGATTTTTAATGAATACAAAGACCATCGTTCCAATATTCTTTTAAATAAAGAAAAAAGTTTATTACCTGAAACAGTTAAACAAATTGCTATTGAAAAAGATATTGAAGAAAAACGCAAAAAATATTATAATGAAATATATGAATTAAAAAAAAAAATATATGAAATTGAAAATAATATCTATAATTTATCCAATAATAAAACTGAAAAAAAAAAATTCAATTATATTTATGCTTGTCCTTTACCTAATTGTAAAGGTTTCCTTGATGATGAATTTAATTGTGCATTATGTGATTCTATTGTCTGTAATAAATGTTATATTGTTAAAGATAATAAAAAAAATAAATCCAAAAATACACATGAATGTAATCCTGAACTTATCGAAACTTTCAATATGATTAAAAAAGAAGCTAAACCATGTCCTACTTGTGGTGAATTTATTTCAAAAATTAGTGGTTGTGATCAAATGTTTTGTGTAAAATGTGGAACTGCTTTCAGTTGGACTACTGGTATTGTCGAAAAAAGTATTATTCATAATCCACATGCACACGAATATTTCCAAAAAAATCCTGAAGCAAGAGATGCATATCTTAATGCATTAAATGGTGCTGGTAATGATAATCAATGTAGAGAAAATATTCCTAATTTTCATCATTTTCAAAATATTAATGTTATAGGTAATGATTTTTCTAATTATATACTTGTTACTCATAGAAATATTAGTGAATTCAGACAATATAATAGAGAACGTATTTTGAGAGCATTAAATAACAATAATAATACTGACCAAAATGAACTTATTCGAAGAAAATATATTAATAATATATATTCTGACAAAATGTTCAAAACTCTCCTTCACAAAAAAGAAAAACATAACTTTTTTATAAAAGAATTATATCCACTTATCTTATTCGCTTATGAAATTGCTGAATCTATTCTTTGGAATATTGTTGATATTGCTAAACAAAATTATGTTATTACAAATGGTAAAGTAATTGGTATTAAAAAAGAAGGTATTGATAATATTTCTAAATGTATTGATATGTTAAAACAAAATGCTACTGATACACAATATAATATGACACAATTAAAATGTGATTTTGGTTATACTACTTCTTGTATGTTAACCAACACTTATCATAGTTGTATACCTCATTTATAAATTTTCTATTAATTTGTCCATTTCTATTTCATAAATTTCACTTATTCTTTTTAATCGATTTGGTTCATATACTGTTTTAACCAATTCTTTATAAATCTTTTGACCTTTTGTATTTTTCATTATTTTATCATATTCTCTCATAAAATTATATATGTCATTTTTTATCAAATAATATGTATAATTACCATTTTCACTCATATATTTTATCGTCTCTATATCAATATTTTCTATTATACCTATTAAATATTTATTATCTTCTACTACATTTTCATTATATACCATCACATTACATATATTTCTTGGTAAATTATTTATAGTTAATCTTTTATTATAATTTCTTCCAAATTTTATTTCAATCAAACTCTCTGGTAATGTATCCATCATTATTTCTTGATTATAATAATCACCAAATTCTAGATATTTTAAATTTATAGGTAAAACACCACGTTTTATAGGTTGATTATAATAATATCCAAATTCTATATATTCTATTGAATCTGGTAATGTCTCTTTCTCTATTATTTGATTATAATATATTCCAAATTTTATTGACTTTAATGTCTCTGGTAAATCTCCTTTTTTTATTTTTATATTATATTTATCATTTATTATTAAATGTGTTATCCTTGGTGGTAAAAATTCTTTATTTATTTCCGTCTCTTCTCTCCATATATATTCAAATATTTCTACACTTTCTGGTATATCCTTTTCATATAATTTATAATTATAATTATAACCTAAATATAATCTCTTTAATTTATTTGGTAATACACCTGATAAATCTTGATTAAAAAAATGTCCAAATTCTAAATGTTCTAATGACTCTGGTAAAGTTCCTTTATATATTGGTTTATTGTAATTATCCCCAAAAATTAATGTCTTTAATCCTTTTGGTAATACATCTTTATCTATAAATTTATTATAATTATGACTTAATTTCAAATATTCCAATTTTTCTGGTAATACTCCATATAATATTATCTTATTATAATAATATCCAAAATTAATATTTTTTACACTTTTTGGTATCATTCCTCTCTCTAATTCTATATTATATTCATAATCAAATGTCAAATCTGTTATGTTGTCTTCTACTATTTTATATATATTTTCATTATTCCTCGCATAATATGTATTATTAAAATTCCTTTTCTCCAAAAATTTATTCATATATTCATAAAATAACATTTTATATAAATCTATTTTCATCTCTATATAAAATATATCATTTATTTTATATATTATTTACTAAAAAATGAATATAAAGACAACTTTATATTTATATATATGTAATATAATATTATATAATATTATTTCATTCCAATTATATTTCTTTAAAAATATATAATATGGATGTTTTTTACATTCATTCCAATATTTTCTTTTGAAATTAAAAATATATGGAGTAATTTTTATAATCTTATATTACATCAATCTAATTAGAAATAAATCTTTTCTAATTTGATTTTTAATATCTTCTTCCATTGTTTTTCTTTCTTCCTCATATTTTTTAATCTTATTTTTTAGAATTATATATTCTGAATTATTTTTCCATTCTAGTAATAATCTATATTTTTCCATTTCTTTTCTTTCCATATATTTATCATATATTTCTTTGTATTTTTCATATGTTTTATTTTGTTCTTCACATTCTTATAGAAGATATGGTAGTAGAAAAACTCAATCACAAAATGGGTACTTAACAGTTAAATAAAACCGTATAAAAGTGTATAATTTTAGATATACATCTTTTTTTACAAATTTCCAAAAAAAATCAATATAAAATATAATTTATATATACTATATAAATTATATTATTTATGACTTCTATTGATTATAAAAGATTATATGAACTTTCTATTATTGAAAAAGAATCTCTTTTAAAAGAGATTGCTGAAAATAAACTTAAAATTCAAGAATTAACTATACATCTTAAAAAATATACTAATAGTGATAGTTATAAAATTTATTATCAAAAAAATAAAGATAAAATTATTGAACAAATAAAACAATATAAAATTAATAATAAAACTGATCCTGAAAAAATTAAAGAATACAATAAAAGAGCATACCAAAAAAGAAAATTTAAAATTAATAATGCCATTCCCGAAAATAACATTACAAATATATAATTTATTTTTATTTCTTATTATTTTTTAATTTGTAATATATATTATAAATTAAAACTACTTAAAGACAACTTTATATTATAATATATAAGTTATAAAATGAAAAAGAAAAAATTTAAAAACAATTCTAATAACACTAAATTTAAAGAAAAATTAGATATTCTTCAATATTCTATTTCTACTTTTTCTAATAAAGTTCCTTTATATAATATTTTTCCTAATGCTGATTTTGTTGATACACATTCTTTATATGATATGTCTGTTTATGATGTTAATATAATTGACAATAATAAATATACTTTTTCATTAGATGAAGTTGAAATACCTGATAAATTATATAGATGTAATAAAGTTGTTTTATTGCCTACTTCTCAACAATCTAAACTTTTATTAAACATGATGGATGGTTATAGAATTGTTTATAATATTACTATTAAATTTATTAAAGCAAGAGATTTTGAATATAAACAACAACAAAAAAATATTATTAATGTTCCTAAACCTATATTGTCAAAAGAAGAAAAAGAACAAATAAAATTAGATAAAAAAGCAA
>Ga0194129_10005726_pt1 | contig 15656 bp, 12 predicted proteins | sample TA2KigCa35mmetaG_FD_150862 | JGI IMG/M metagenome (GOLD analysis project Ga0194129, IMG submission 150862) | Freshwater microbial communities from Lake Tanganyika, Tanzania - TA2015038 Kigoma Deep Cast 35m | ecosystem: Environmental > Aquatic > Freshwater > Lake | place: Tanzania: Lake... | reverse complement strand
TTTTTCCATCGTATCTTTTTCAGTCTGCAAATCACCCCCAGCTAACGAAAAACCTAGGCGTAAGGCCAACGGGTGCCCTTGAAAATTTAATCTGCCACCTGGTTGTAACATAAGCGTTACCGCACTGTCTTTGCTTACGAGAATGTCTTTACCCATTTCCAGCTTATTGGGCAGCCGGACACCACGGCCAGGCAAGATAAAATAGCCTTCTTTGCTATTTACCAACTCATACGGATACCCTTGTATCGTTGGATTCACTTTAGCATATGGCCCTTTCCAGCGCCGTGGATGGGCAAGATTCAGTGCCCCAATGCTTGATCCAGTAAATTTTTCAACCGTAAGAAAATCGATTGTCCCACCTTCTGGCCTAATGCTCATAATATTACAGGCCTTATCAATTTGCCCTAAGGCTTTTTCAATAATAGCCAAATCATTACGAATTGCAGCTGTCATAACAGAAGCGCGCGAATTGAATACTTTGAAGAAAAATAACACCATCAACATCAACAGCAAAGAAGAGCTAAAAAGCACAAAATACTTTTGGAGCCTTCGCCACACAGGCAATACTGCATGGTCAATCCGTTCATCAAAATTATGGAAAACTTTATCAAATTTCTTCATCCTACCCCCTTCAACCCTCAGCATCCTAAACCTGTGAGCCCTTTTCCCTTAGGTTTTATTATAGCTAGAAACAGCCATTAAAAAGAAGTTTTTTGATTAATTGATTATATTGCCTATAAAACCTGCTATCTGCGTAAAATAAAATACATTACATTAAAAGTAGTTACAGTACGCTTTTTTCATTTTATCTTTAAATAGTACTTCCAGCATTAAAAATTGTCTGGTAAAATGCTCCAGAATAACAAAGTGATCATACAAAATACTTAAGTGCCAATTAACACCAATTTGTTTTTAACACACCTTACGTTAGATTCTATTTATGAAAAAACCATTTCCGTTTTATATCCTCTGGTTTGTTTTATCAGTTTTTATTCTACAAATAGACGCTGCAACGTGCGACCTAGTGGCTGATACTGCGGAAGAAGCAACAGCTGCCTACGAAATAACAAACGCTCTATCCTCATTATTGAAACATCCAGTTCCTCTAACAGATGAGGCAAAGATTGCTTTTGCGGGAGTCTTGTTTAAGCATCGAAAGTTAGTAAGCCTTAATAGAGAATTACGAGAAAAGCTTCAGAAAAGTCCCCATAAATATGTAGAGCTTGTCCGAGAGCAATGCGAAGTACTTGCTGGTTGGGAAGCTAATCCAGACGGCAATAAATATAAATGCTGTTCTATACAACAGATATTAAATAGTAATCTGGAAGCAGCTGAGAAAGCAACAGCTATAGCTGAACTCCATTGCAAGTCACAAACAATCAAAGAAAATATAGAACAAGCTATTGCAGACCATATACAAACGGTTATGGGACTTTATGCTTCATATACTCCTGTTATTCCCCGTAGGGTAACTCCTATTGTTACAGCGACTCCTCCCTTGTGGAGCGGTCAAACGCCTACCCGGGTTAGCCCTTTCTGTTTAGGAACAGACACCTCTGATGAAGACACTGATTCTTCTACCGCAAAAGATGATGGCAGCAGATCAAGCGCTAGCGTACCGCCTGTATCAAGAGAAACCTCCCCCGCAAGATGGGAGCCTTCTAATCCCGACTTACGCTTGGGGGCCAGTAGCTTTAGCAAGTATGTTAGAACCAACCGCCCTGCTACCGATGAATAGTTTTAAGGTAAAGACCAGTGCTGTGGTGGCATAACAAGGTCTATATGTTCTCCTACCATTCCTTGTTGCTGTGCATAGACATGCTGTGCTTCTTTCATTGCATCAACCTTATCACTATGTACAATTACCAGGATATCTGCCACTTGTACTATACATAAATTATCAACGCCAACACAAAGAACTGTCTGCCCCGCAACCGCTACCAGGTTATTTTCTGCATTGACTTGTACAAAATTGTTAGCATTGTTATTCATGCCTTTTTTAATATGCAAAAAAGTACGTATGTCTCCAACGTCACTCCAACTAAACGTTACTGGTAATACCAGTAACTCGCGGGTTTTTTCTAAGACAGCATAATCAAATGAAATTGAAGGTAAGGCATCGTAATCAAAAAGCCCCTGCAGATATCCCTGCATCTCGTTATACAAGAGGGAGGCACATCCATTAAATTGCTTCATAAAAGCTTGGATGCTTCCTATCACTATGCCACTATTCCAAAGCATATCATTGCGCTCTACGTAGTTTTGGGCGATTTCTAGCCTTGGTTTTTCATGGAATTGAGTTACTAAAGAAATTTCAGCATTTTCCTCTGTGTAATACTGAATATACCCATAACCAGTAACGGGAGCGGTCGGGTTAATTCCCAGCAATACTAAACGCTGATATTGTTTTGCAGCACGCGCAGCCTTGTTAATATCCTGCACAAATAATTGATTTTCTTCAATAAAATGATCTGCGGGCATAACCACGACCATTGCCTCCTGATCGTAGGCCAAAATACGGTGACAAGTATATAAGATTGCTGGAGCGGTATTTTTTTGTTCAGGCTCCACCACCACTTGCCCCCGCGTGCCCACCGCAGCACGGATCATCGTTTCTTGTTTTGCACAGGTTACCACAATAATATTGCTTGCTTGTGTCAAATTAGTAGCACGCTCAAGTGACAAATCTAACAACGTTTTTTCACCTACTAAGGGCAATAGTTGCTTAGGATGCTGGGGCGTTGACAAGGGCCACAATCGTTCACCATTCCCCCCTGCTAAAATTACAACATACATTTGGTTCATAGCTTCTCTCTTTTTTCTATTTATTTAATCAGCGCTTGCCCGTAAATGCCCACAGCTGTTGCAAAACCCAGTTTTGAACAGCACGATGCGAATGGTTTTTATTCATACCGTCACTTACTTGCCATAACAGGGTGGCTAGCTCCGGCTGCTGATTATAATGAGCATCATAAGACAGCTGCTGAAAATACCTGGGAAAGTAAACGCCACTACCAAACCATTGTGCCAATGGTGCCCCAAACCCAACTTTCTGCCGATAAATAATTTCTTTAGGTAAAAACTGTTCAGCAACCTTTTTAAGCAAATATTTGGTTATTTGATGCTTGAATTTTAATGAGCCAGGCACATGCATCATAAATTCCACCAGATGATGATCCAAAAATGGCTCACGCGCCTCAATACTTGCCGCCATAGACATTTTATCAGCACGCATCAATAATAACTCAGGCAGACGCTGCTTAAGCTCCAGGTACATCATCTGTGTAACTATATCAGCCTGCGGATCGATAGCGCGTAATTTTTTGAGATGATAATCAACAATACTATGACTATCAAACGCTTGTGAAAACCCAGGGTAGATTTGGTCAATAACATGATCTTTTTCAAGAGCATCTCTACGCATATCGTGCAAATAAGCCTGCTTTTGCGTTTCACTAAAGGCTATAGCACCACCCCAAAAGAGCGCTCTATTTTGCGCCCAATTATGCATAATATCGGCCTTCAATGGCTGGTCTTCAAACAACGGCCGAGCTACATGATACATACTTTTACGCAATAAAGCAGGTATAAATCGCTGTGAGGGAAGCCAAACACGCTTGTGCAACTTAACATACTCGCTATACATCTTATAACCAAAAAAGAGCTCATCGGCCCCTTCACCAACTTGCACTACTTTCATGCCAACGTCATGCGCCAGCTTGGAAACATAATAAAATGGGATGCATACTACATCTGCTAACGGCTCATCCAATGCCTCAACCATCGTTTCATAGTACTCAAATGCTTCTTTTTCTCCAATAACCAACTCATGGTGCTCAGTACCAAAATAGGAAGAAACTTTTTGTGCCCATAAAAATTCATTGTGCTCAGGATTATCTGCAAAAGCGACCGTGAATGTTTTTATTTTTCTCTCAAGCCCGGCCATAAGCGCTACATTAAGGCTAGAGTCTAAGCCTCCGGAGAGAAACGCCCCTACAGGGACATCTGCAACCATACGTTTTTTTACTGATGCTTGGAGCAAATGCGTAATGCGTTCAATACAATAAGCTTCGTCATAATATTCTTTTTGCTCTGCTGTAGTAATAGCAGTAATGGGTGAATACCACTCAGTAAAATTGATGCGTTTATGCCTATCTATCTTTGCATAAAACCCTGCGGGCAATTTATATACCCCTTCAAAAATAGTCATGGGCGCAGGAGATACCATAAAGGTCAAATAGTGGTACCACGCTAGCGAAGAAATTGTTTTTTGCAGCCAAGGCAATTCCCACAGTGCTTTTATCTCTGAAGCAAAGCTAAGCACGCCCCCCTGCAAAGAAAAATACAGCGGTTTAACGCCAAGCCGATCACGCACCAGCCAGAGCGTTTCGTCGCGCTTGTCAAAAAGTGCAAATGCAAACATCCCATCAAACCGTTTTAGGCAATCAATGCCCCACTCTTGGTAGGCGTATAAAATCACTTCTGTGTCATTTTGTAGCTTAAAGCGATAGCCTCGCTGTTCCAGCTCTGTGCGAATAGCCCGGAAATTATAAATCTCCCCATTGAAAATAATAACCATTTGCTCATCTGCACTAATCATTGGCTGATTAGCGTCCATCGAAAGATCAATAATTTGCAAACGGCGAGAAGCAAGGCCTAATCCATAGTGCTGAGAAGACCATAAACCAGCAGCATCTGGACCGCGGTGAACAATTTTTTCATGCATGCGCTTCAACAACCTATCATCAACGGTAAATTGTTGCCGCTGTAGATTCTGAAATCCAACAATGCCACACATGGTTTCTCCTTTCTCCATGCTCGCATTTCGAGCAAAATAATTACCCCAGCATTACTCGGTTAAAGTCTTGCTGCCGATGGCCGCTCTTGTGGCGGTTCGTTAATATGCGGCTGTTGCTCAACAAGCATACGGTCAACTACATCCAGCGCCGACAGCATAGCTACATCCATATTATTATAGCGATGCATACCATTACGGCCCATCAGGTGTAAGTTTTTAAAGGTACTTAAGTAGCCAAGCACTGCGTTAAGATGTTCTTTATAATTAGCATCGTATACAGGGTATGCTTCTGGAGTTCTTAAAACCATCCCATCTATTACTGCCGTTGCCCGTACAAGACCTATTTTTTCAAGCTCATACTTTGCTAGTTCGATTAGTTCATAATCAGGCTTGAACCAAAATGGCTCATCAACATACGTAAAATATTCAAGGCTAAGTGCGGTATGCTTTGCTGGATCATCTACCATTTTAAGAGAAAAATTATTCATATTACCAATACGCCCCATGCGTACTGTTTTTTCATGTACATAAATCCAGTGATCTGCAGAAACATGCGGCCTACCAACAATTAAATTGATGGTTATTAAGCCCCGATAACGTAACGCTTGTGCTGCTTTAATAATCGCTTTTGGTGGTAGTGGATGAAGATTCAAAATAAGTTGTTGCAGCGGCATAGTAGACAAAAAATCATCAGCCTCATAGCGAATAAGTGGCACCGCTGCCCCTACGGCCGAAGCCGTCAAATCGTGGGTAGAAACACTAATAATGCGGTGGTGGTCATGTTCAATCCTTGTAACATTTTGCTGCAAATGAATAGCTGCTTGCGGGTAGGAAGTTACTCGGGCAGCAACTTTTTCCCAAAAAGTACCAGCGCCGCGCGCGGGATAATGAAAAATATCATTTATTGTTCGCGGCTTGTTTTTACTGGAAAAAAAGCGTCCAAAAAAAGCATAGAAAATTGCTTTTGAAAGTGAAAATCCTTTAATCCGCTGAGCTGCCCAGTCAGCAGAAATTTCATTACAAGGAATGCCCCAAACCTTTTCGGTATAGGTTTTAAAAAAAATAGAAAAAAGACGATGCCCAAATTGATTAGTTACCCAATCTTCAAATGAGGCAACTTCTTTAATAGGGAAGAAACGCACCCAAATATAACTAAAAATACTCCGAGCACATTCAATCAAATTAAGCCCACGGATAACATTTACTGGCTCTAAGGGATAATTGAAAAAATGGCGATTATAGTAAATGCGCGTATATCGTTTATGCTGAAAGAAATCTCCCTCAGCAATCTCTTGCCACCAGGCAGTTACTCGCTCTGATTCGGTAATAAAATGATGCGGGCCAATATCGTAACGGCATTTTTTATATTCAACTGTTTTTGCAAGTCCACCAACTACCGTGTCACGCTCAAGAATGGTAACATCTATATTACTGCGTTTTAGTAATTCAAGTGCTGCTGTTAGGCCTGCAGGCCCAGCGCCAATAATTACCGCTTTTTTTTTATCTAATACCTTCATAGACCATTACCCTTTGCTCGTGCACCAGAGAGATAAAATAGTACTGATACCATAATCAAAATTGGTTCGATTGGCAACCTTAAGCGAGCAAACCCACAAATGGCCGTAGTTGCAATAATGCATACACAAATACCGACCAGCAATAACAGTAATCGCTTGCTACACAAAAAATGCCAACAAAACAGTACAAATCCACTCAACCCCACCATCAATAAAAATTGCATAATAATTTCTATCCAACAAATATAGCGGATTAATACATTTCGTACTTCCGGACACATAAATCGTTTTGCTCGTTGTATCAAATTACAGCTTCCTTCGTATGAAGGAAGCTCGCCGGCTGCATCGATCACAAGCAGTTCAGAGGAATACAATGCTGCCACTGTTTTGATGCAATTAATGATAGCCAACTGTACCGTTTGAGGCCAATAAGTAAGTAATACTTTGCGCGCTAGCTGCTCCTCTTCTTGTGAGGCAAGGATGGGAGAAACTTGAGGAGAAACGTGCGCACATACCGCCTCACGCGCTGCATCATGTGTTGTATGATTAGCCATCGCGTACACACGCACAGCGCCGTGATTAAGTAGATGCGGTCCCGAAAGGGTATGTAAAAACCAAAGCCCTGTAAGTAGCCAATTACGAACGAGCCAACAGCAGACTACAGCTCCCCACCCTATTAAAAAGTTTAGTGCAATAAATGCTCGTTGTTTCCATTCTCCAGGGAATAAAAAAAAGATAAGTACCCCGAGAACAATTGGTAAAAAAATTAAAGGACGTACAAGATTACATACTCCAAGCAATAAGCCAGCAAATAGGATGGAGTACCACGAATACTCCCGCACATATGCCTTTACAAAAAGATGCAAAAAACTAATAAATGCCATAGTAAAAAGCATATCGGTCATTAATAAGCCACTAAAAATAAGTGCTCCCACATGAAAAATCATAATTACCGCTATAATCCAGCTCAGCCGTTTTGTTAGTTGTATGGGGAAGCTGCAAGCAGCACCAATTGCACGCGTTAAAAAAAGTACTTGCACCGGCATACATGCCGCAATGATCATTTGTACCGCTATCGCAGCCTGTGGCCACACCCCCAACGCGTTGTAACATGCGGCAAGAAACATGGGGTACCCCGGCATACGATAAAAATCATACACACCCATACCATTACAAAATGCTCCCTGTTGTAGCAGATGAACTGCCATAGTGTGATAATGTCCACTATCAAACATCAGTAAGCATGGATTATCACGCAGAAACAGCGCATAAAAAACAATCCGAGCAAGCAGAGCAACAACCCATAAAATGCCTATAATAATGGAAGGCTTAGCCCATTTTTTTACCAGTAAACCAGCACCAGCTAGTATATACACCATAGCCTCCAAAAATAATCATGATTGGTTCAAAGGGTAAACGTAATCGTGCACAGCCGTAGGCAAACGTCACTCCCCACAACAATCCTGCAACTAAAACACATAGTGCAATAGCCGCAGTTAATCTCCGCTGCAGCAACAGCAGTAATAGCCCGATTAAACTAAAGAACAAAATAAAAATGGTGCTCAACACATCCCAATAAATAATCGGTTGCAACCACGTTGTTTTAATCGGCGGCGCAAGATTGTAACCAATCTTTTCCCACCATGTTGTCTCTGCCGTGTATACAGGCCAGCCACCAACGTCAGCAATAATCATCTGTGTAGCATGCAATGCACAGAGTGTTTTAAATAGTTCAGTCAGTGCATGCTTACACACATAGACTGGATGACGACGCATGATATTAGTAGCTAACTTTTCTCCCGTTATGCACCGCTGATACTCAGAGATGGAGAGCTTCTGCGCTTGGACTTTACTGTCCCACAACGCAAGCAACTGTCGGCGAGCATCAAGATAACTCACGTGATCGCGTTGCATCACTACGGCGGCAGCAGAGTATTGTAAAAAATGTATGCCAGGCAACGTGTGAAAACAGATACCACCCACAAGTAAAAAATTGCGCAGTAGCCAAGGCAGCACAACGAGAAACCAGCTGCCTAGAAACAGCCCAACTTTTTTGTAAGAATATCGTTGCCACAGCAACCAGCACGCGATCAGTATGACCAGATAATGACCAACTGGACGAATGAGTGAGAGGAAGCCAAGAAGAAAGCCGGCGGCCGCCAGCCCTTGCTCTTGCAACAAAATTAACAACACAAGCAACAACAAGATAACCGCTACAGTTTCAGTTGCTACCATACCAGCAAATAATACAAAACCTAAATGGAAGGTTGTCACCCATCCAGCTGTATAAGCAATACAGGGCATCAACGGAAACAGTATATGTGCGAGCAAAAAAACCAACAGGGGAATCAGCGACGCCAGTAGAATTTGGATATACAATCCGAGCATAAGGCCATTCTCTGCAAGCGCATACCAACAGGCTAAAAAAAGCGGGTAGCCGGGTAACCGATACGCTTTTTGCGTACTAGTTTCATCAACCAAGGTGCCATGCATCACCAAATGCTGTGCTCGGTCGTGGTATTGTTGCGAATCATAAGATAACCACGCATGATCACCATGCATCGTGAAGCAATTAAAAAATATAAGCCGTAACAGCAATCCTACGGCCCACATGCTGATGAGCGGCCATTTAGCTGCCAGCAATTGTTCTTTTATGCTGAGCAAAATAGCCATACAATCCTAAAATGATAATAAAAGGCTCAATCGGCAACCGCATACGCGCATATCCGCCAGCCAATGAGATAACCAGAAAAAGAGCCATAAAGCTGACAACTGATACCCAAAGCATTCGCTCGTAGGAATTGCCGCGCATAAGTAATAGCCAACTAGCACGAGCAAAGCCAAACAACATCAAGCTATAAAACAATATTTCTAGCCATATTAATATTTTAAGCCACCACGTACCCGTTTCAGGAAATAAATACCTTTCAATCATATGCCATATCGTACGGCCGGGAGCAAAATAATCGATTTTTTTGCGTCCAGATTCCAAATAGAGCAGTTCAGCACTATATAAAGAAAAAGCAGTGCGAAAAATATCGGTAGCCCACAACTTTAGTGTAATAAGTGGGTGTGCTGCAAAATGTTTAATCGCGAGTTTTTCATACACATAGCACCGTTCAATTTCTGATAATCTTCTTTGTACAATACGCTGTTGTTGACGGACAGCCTTTTCTGCTTCTGCAGTCACTCGGTCACGTGCCTTTTGGTATGTTATATGTTCTGTATGCATTACTACACGAGAGGCAGACAGCTGTAAAAAATGTCCGCCAGGAAGTGTGTGAAAAAAAAGATGCCCTAATAAAAGATAGTTACGTGCCAGCCAAATCGATACAGGGACTAGCCAGGCCAGAAACAAGAGAGCACAGTTTCTAATGCGAATGGGCAAATAGGTTTTTTGTATTAATAATATAACCAAGGCAAGTGCAATAAGATAATGCCCCACAGGACGAATAAGCGATGCAATACCAAGCAACACCCCGGCAGTAGCTAGGCGTTTTGGGTTATCGCAATGCGAAAAAAACAACAGTAGAAAAGAGAGGAAAAATAATATAAACAGCGTCTCGGTCATCATAAAACCGCTGTATAAAACAAGCCCCAGCTGAATTGCCGCATACAAACCTGCTGCCGCAGCAAGCATTGTTTGCGCAGGAAATAAGGTAAGCGCAAGTAAAAAAACTAACACTGGAATAAAAGCACCAAGAAAGACTTGCGTCCACAGTGCAACAGCGGGAGAATCACCGCACCATTTCTTGAATGCGGCCAAATACAAAGGATAGCCTGGTACACGATGAAAATTTGGAGCCCCATCAATGGTACTAATACCATGACCTGCTGCAATCCCTTTTGCAACAGCATCATAGCCTAATGAATCAATCTGCCAATAATTGGCATCATGCTGCAGATAGCCATAATACGCTAAACCACGGACCAATAATGCAAGAACAAAAATTATACCTATAACATAGGCATGCTTCTTCATAGCAATGATCATCCCACACTCCTTTTTAATTGGTGGATTACGAATTTTCTAGGTTTAACCCAGATCCATTATTTTTCAACTGTTTTATATGTTTGTTTTGAAAAAAGCACCATGCATCACGCACAATCTGCTCAAGTGTGGCGTGTGCATGCCAGCCAAGTGTACGCTCTGCTAGGGTTGTATCAGCTACGAGCAGGGGAGCATCGCCAGTACGTCGTGGCCGCACGATAACTTTAATGGATTGACCACATACAGCAGCTACGACGGCAATAAGCTCTTTAACTGAATACCCAACCCCAGAACCAAGGTTAAGCGCCATAGCACTTCCTCCAGCATTTAAATACGATAAAGCCTTGCAATGTGCAGATGATAAATCACTGACATGAATATAATCACGCACACATGCGCCATCTGGGGTAGGATAATCATCACCATAGAGCGTAAATAAGGCCCCTTGCTCACATGCTTTAAAAAGCAATGGAATAACATGCGTTTCAGGATCATGCTGCTCACCCAAATGATAGTGAGAAAGCGCACCAGCTGCGTTAAAGTAACGCAATGAAACATACGACAATCCATACGCTTGCGCGTAATCCTGCAACAAAAACTCTATCGTCAATTTTGTTTTGCCGTATGGGCTAAGCGGATTAATAGCATGCTGTTCAGTGAGTTTTTCTAACGTCTGTAACGGTGCATAAATTGCACACGATGAGGAAAAGACTAGCTTGGTAACATTATACTCACGCATAACATCAAGCAAGCGCTTTGTTTTGATAACATTATTTTCATAAAATAGAGCAGGTTCATGTACAGAACGACCGACTTCTATATATGCCGCAAAATGCATGACAGCACTAATGTGATAAGCAGAGAAAATCGCTCTGAGTACCTCCTCATCACCAAAATCACTCTTAATAATTATGGCACCGGGTAAAGTTACCGTTTGTTTATGTAAAAACAGATCTACGATAACTACGCCATATCCTTGCACTAATAGCTCGTGTGCAACAGCTGACCCTACAAACCCTGCACCCCCCAATAACAAAATTGTTTGCATCGCACTGTCTCCTTTTGTGCCAGTATGACAGTGCGATAAAAATATGCTACTGCGCAGAACCTTTGCGCATCAACACTTGCTCAACAAAAAGAATTTGTCTGATTTGCGCCTCAAAGCCGTAACAGTAACGTGAATAACTCACAGCAAGGTCACGTTTTGCTGTCTTCACATACCGCTTAATCATTTCAATACGTTGTTTCACTACCTCTTCAAAGGTACCATGCTCAACCTTAAAAACAAGCATTTTTGGCGGCGGGGTATCAGAAACAAGCTGCTTATAAAATTGATAATCAGCATCAACTTCTTCAACCATGCGATCAAGTAATCCAACAAATTCATGAACGCTCACATCAGATTTATCAAATTCTGATTGATCAACATTCACCTTGCCTGAATCACATAATGCTGTAACCTTTTCTCTAATGAGCTGGCGCTTTGCTAACGCACCACTTTTTTTGCCTTCAATCTCCTGTTTGAGATCTTGCAGCAATGCTACTGCGCGGGCAAGTTGTATTTTCAACTCTCCTTGCAGCGGGGTCGTATTAATCTGATGTGTTACTTCATCATATAGTTTTTGGCGTGTCGCAGCCTCTTCTTCAGCTGGTGGTACCTGGATGTCAGGAGCAGTAGAGGTTGCATCATTTCTTGACTCTTCTTGAGACTCTTCAAATATATGTATCATGTTTTTACTCAACCAAGGGTTATGGTAATTAGTACCCAGGTTAGTCTACTCATTCAACAAAAAATATCAAAATTAAAGCACAACCCCCACCCCATTATCTAATAAACTAATCAACGAACAAAATATTTCTTATTAGTCATAGCAAATTGTTCAATAAAACACCAAATCATAAATGCTAATCGTTGCTACCAAAGATTAAAAACAGATCTTAAATAAATTTTTTTTCTATTCTACTTGCAAGAACAAAAAATATATAAAAAGTTAATTACCTTTATCTAGCGATAGAATTCTAATATTTCAGGCCAACTTACTAACATTCTTGTTAGTAAGTTTATACACCATAAATTTGTACATACGTCTGGGAGGCGCTCAACACAAAATGTATCACAATGAGTCATTTTCGACAGAGCCGATTGTTAGGCCTCAACCAAGCACTTAACATAATAATAAATGCATATGACATAAAAAATGGCGCTGCATAAATTGAAAAAATCCGCTATTCTACTAGCCTATTTTATTGTGCGAAAGGTTTTTCATGTTACTCCCAACTCATTTTCCAGTCACCTGCCATACAAAACATGTGGGCCGTGGATCAACATTTGTTGCTATAAGCGGTTTTATAACAAATGGCATCACTTTTATCCCCCAAGCTCTCGCACAAGGAGCCACTAAAATTATTGTTGATGAACTTCAGGCTACGCCTGATCTGATCGACTTATGCAACCAACATAATGCCACACTCGTTCCCGTTGTCAATCCTCGCCAAACACTCGCTACGCTAGCAGGCCTTGCACTGGATAATCCTGCTGATAAATTAACCATCATCGGCATCACTGGCACCAAGGGAAAAACAACAACAGCTTTTATTACTGAACACTTGCTACGCAAAGCGGGATACAAAACAGCCCTCATCAGTTCAATTTATAATAAAATTCTAGATACAACAGAGCAAAGTAGCCACACAACACCCGAAGCTGATTTTTTGCATATGTTTTTTGCGCGGTGTGTTCAAAAAGGCGTTACCCATGTGGTAATGGAAGTATCATCACATGCGCTTAGTCTTAGCCGCGTTCATGGTATTACCTTTACAGCTGTTGGTTTTTCTAATCTTGCAGCTGACCATCTTGATTTTTATCACACCATGGATAATTATTTTGCAGCGAAAACACAACTTTTTTTGCAAACCAGTAAACAATCAACCATCGTCGTTAATGCCGACAATGAATGGAGCGCGCAAGCTCTTGCAGCAGCACAGCAATCTGCGCATATAACAGGAGCTACTGTTTATTCCTATGGGCAAGAGGAGGCTAGCGATAATAGCCACTACAGCATGAATATTCATCACGCTTCGTGCGATGGAATTGAAATAGTACTAGAACACCGTCCGCCGGTTTTCATTACCTGCAAACAACTTTTCGGCGTATTCAACTGCTACAATATTGCAATGGCTAGCTTAATTGGATTACATCTTGGTTTATCATATTCTGATATTACCCGAGGGATTGATTCATTTCCAGGTGTTCCAGGTAGGTTACAACGCCATGCACTCAAAAACGGGGCCTTATGCTTTGTTGATTATGCGCATAATCCTTCATCTGTAGAGGCGGTGTTAAAAACATTACGACCATTTACAAACGACCTTATTGTTGTTATCGGCTGCGGAGGAGATCGTGACAAAACAAAACGCCCGGTAATGGGCGCGCTTGCAAGTGCGTTAGGGAATAAGGCAATTATTACAGATGATAATCCACGCACTGAAGATAGCCAGGATATTATAGCGCAGATACTCGCTGGGATTCCTTCTGACACCAGCACGACTATCCACGTTATTCCCAACAGACGAGAAGCGATTGCTCTTGCAGCAAGTATTGCACAGCCTGATAGTATTATTGCACTACTTGGAAAAGGTCACGAAAATTACCATCTTGTAGGAAATGAGAAATTTCACTTCGATGACTTTGAAGAAATTAGTAGATTTTAAGCACAATCTCCATTAAGAGACTTTCTCTGGCAAGAAAATACAGGCGCTAAGATAGCAGCTGATATTTTTCTTTAGCGCGAATGTACCTGGCAAGTTGATTCTGTAGGTGGTAATTTACTTTTGCATCATTGATTGGCGTAGCATAATTATAAATGTAGAGCACATCTGGAATAAACAATGATCGCTTCCCTGCCATCTCCAACATCGGAAACATAATCCCCAAATCATAGGTCATTTTCAAGAAGGCGCCTTGATAGCATAAGTCTTCTTTTTGGATACGTTGAAACAAGCTCGCTTTAAATGTTCTTAATTGCGATGTAACCCACGGGTATGCGCGAAAACCATTCTGCTCAATTACATGAGCAGGAAGCACCTTGCAATACTCAGATGGCTTGCCGGTGTAAGGGTAGCGCTGATAGGTTCCATACGTTAGTAGCACATCATACTTGTTGTACACTTTGTTAATCAAAGAAAGCACTGATGGCGTTGCCAGCCAATCATCACCATCAAGCGTTATGACTATGCTGTCTGGTGGCAATGTATCAATCATAGTGTACAAATTAGCGCACGCACCCTGATTAGTTTTATTGACGATTAATTTCACTCGCAGTTGCGTTTCATTCTTCACCCACTCCTCAACCCCCGCTCCTCCTGAGCTTGTCGAAGGACGCCCTGCAGGGGTGAAAGAACGGGAATGCAAGCACTTGCGCACCAGCTCGCCAGTGCCATCGGGTGAAGCATCATCCGTATACACGACTGAAAAATTATCGTAATCTTGCCCAAACACCGACGCCAAATTTCGCTCATACCACTGCGCATTATTGTAGGAAGGAATCACCACCACGATATGATGCTTATGCGCAGGAATATAGTTTTTCAACTGTGTTTCAAAAAGCTCTTCTGCTGGTACTATGTTGATAATTTTATCAGTGAACGGTGCTTGTGTTCCCATCTTATACTGATTAAAAGCAGTAACGGTGCGCTGGTACAGCGTCAGACACAACCGCTGCAAAAAAGAGCTCTGAGCATGCATTTGTGATAAAACAGTTACAAATACAACCGCAAATAATCCTAATGATAATAATAATTTCTTCATAATATTAGCTCCTGCTGGTTAGAATACAGCAGACGTATAAAACTACAATTGAGGAAACATTTCTATGATTAAAATATTCTTCTTGAGCATCCTGCTAAGCATTTCGCACAGTATAATTCAAGCCTCATCGCCAGCTATTGCCTGCATCAGTTTAGGAAAATTATGCAGCTCTGCGCTCAATTTCAAACGACACAACCTCTCAAAAGCCTACTATCCTTTTGATTTTATGGAGACCCCATTCGACAGCCTATGCATGCTGCTTAATAACAAATTCAAAAATTTTATAGACAAAAAGCTGCTTATCGTAACACGCCCTTCGCACTCATGGGAAAATCCTAATACGCTAGATAGGACCGCCATGTCAGTGGTTGAAAACCAAATAACAAAATGCATTTTTTATCACGACTTCAAAGGTAGTGAAGCCGACCACGGCTTAAAAGCCGTGGCGTCTAGGCTGAATTAGGATGATCCTGATTTTTAATGTATTCCCGAATTTTTGCCTCATTCAATTGCCCAACTGTTTCTGCGAAATACCCATCAGCC
>Ga0194129_10005725_pt1 | contig 15656 bp, 15 predicted proteins | sample TA2KigCa35mmetaG_FD_150862 | JGI IMG/M metagenome (GOLD analysis project Ga0194129, IMG submission 150862) | Freshwater microbial communities from Lake Tanganyika, Tanzania - TA2015038 Kigoma Deep Cast 35m | ecosystem: Environmental > Aquatic > Freshwater > Lake | place: Tanzania: Lake... | reverse complement strand
ATTGGATAAGCACGATATTCGATACGAAAAGATAACCGAACACTCATATAGAATGGTCCCCCAAATATTTTTCGGCAAAGAGCACATTGGAGGATATACTGATCTTGCCAAATATTTGCGCCCCACTATTAACACTGAACGCTTAAGGGGTGTGTGTCATACAATCGTCCGAAATTTAAACCGCGTAATAGATGTGAATTATTATCCAGTGGAAGAGACCAGGCGCTCCAATTTCCGCCATAGACCACTGGGAATTGGAGTCCAAGGGCTGGCGGATTTCTTCTTTAAAATGCGCATCCCGTTTGAGAGTGAAGAGGCGAAACACGCAAACAAAATGCTATTTGAGCTGATCCAATATTATTGTTTGGAGGCAAGCTGTGACCTCGCGGAAGAGAGAGAGAATATCATGTTCCAATATCGCGCCCAATTTAACAAAGTTGGGGACAGATATGTTTGGGGGAATTACGAATTTACGGAGGAAGAAATGGAGCTAACAGAATATTTGGGCGCTTATGTGACATTCCAGGGAAGCCCTCTAAGCAAAGGGGTCTTCCAATTTGAGTCTATGGGCGTAAAATTGGAGGATACTATTCTCAAAGAAAAATGGGATAATTTACGCGAAAGAATTCTTCTTCATGGTGTTCGCAATAGTCTTCTGGTGGCTCTAATGCCGACAGCTTCTACCAGCCAAATTCTGGGGAATACGGAGTGCTTTGAGCCCATTACTAGCAATATTTACACGAGGCGGACATTGGCGGGGGATTTCGTGGTTGTGAACCAGTATTTGGTGCGGGATTTAATGGCGCGGGGGGCTTGGTCCCGCGAAATTAAGGACTGGATAATTGCGGCAAATGGGAGCGTGCAAAATCTGGAATGTTTGACAAAAGAAGAGAAGGAATTGTATAAAACAGTTTGGGAAATTAAGCAGAAAGCGCTGATTGACCTTTCCGCTGATAGGACCCCATTTGTTTGCCAGACACAGAGCCTGAATCTATTTTTTGAAGAACCAAAAAATACGACATTGGGCAGTGCGCTTATTTATGGATGGCGGCGGGGGCTTAAAACGGGAGCCTATTATATACGCTCTCGACCAAAAGTGCAAGCCCAGCAATTCACGATTGAGCCCAAGGCGGTCCAATCCAGCGAAAATATTATAATTTGTGAGAGTTGCACTGCTTAAGAGGGAGACCTAGGTTCCCCTGCTGCCCCCCTCCTATTATTTTATAAAAAGCTACATCCAATTTAATATAAGAGAAAAATATACATTTGGGGCTCGATGTTTGGAGGTTAGCTCCTTTTTGAAAGGGCTGGCTAGGGACTGTGTATGTACTCAATAATCACATTGAAAAGAAACTTTGAATGATTCAATATTGGCAATAAATCCTTCTTCAGGAAAGATTTTTTGGTCCTCATTTTCGCCGTTATGTCGCGCAATTTATTAATCATTGTGCCAATAACGCGTAATTTATCCTTATGTGCCTCGTCCAAATCCGCATTCTCCGGATTCGTGGGCGCCAAATCGATGTGTTTTTGATAAATAACCATCTTTTCATACAATCGCTCAATTAAATTGTTTATCTTTTCTTGTTGCAGAGTGCTCAATTTTAGACGGTTTACACACTTCAAATATGCGACAAGCCCGGACAATAGGTCGTGATAATAGATCACATCTTTGTATTCTTTCTCCGGGTCATGTGGCTCAAAATCGCACAATATTTCGTCGTCATCTGTGGGAACTTTTTTAGCCTCCATTTCCAGTAATTCTTGGGGGAAATCCAGGAAGGCTGGTTCGACTTGTGAATCAACATTTACAGCTATTTTTTCAATTTGAGCTCCAATTTTATCAATTGATTCTTCAACTTCCGCTGAAACAATGGGTTCGGGTACAGGTTCAGATTTTTTCTTCGAAATAGTCTTTTTCATTTTCCGATTGTTTTAGTTTTATTAATTTTTAGGTAATAAAAAATCATTTTTTTCTATTATTACTTATAATATGAGTAAAAATTTAGCAAACCCATTATTAAGTAGTACACCAGTTAGCGCAGCAAAAGCAACAAATAACATATCACAAGGAAAAAAAATAGCCATGATAATCGGTCTTGCTGTATTTGGAATTTTTGCAATTTTAGGTCTAATTTCATTTATTAGTGGACAAAAAAATAACGGAGATGTGGTACGAGTTAACAAAGAAAATAAAGAAAATAAAGCAGAAATAGCATTAATTAATGAAAAAGTAAGATCACTCAGTAATCAGCGTGCATCTGATATGAAGCGTGGTGACCAAGGTCCCCCCGGAATTCAGGGTCCTCCTGGTCCAACAGGAGGTGTTCATGCTGCTGCAGGTCCATTATTATGTGTAGGTCAAAAGAAAGTTGCAACACCTACATATGGAACAAGTGCTGCTTCTATTATTTATTTAGATGAAAGACGATATACTCCACTTCAATATTGGACATTACAGAATAATCCAGATAATTCAGTGTCGATTGTTAATAAATTTACTCAATATTGTATGACTTATAATGATAATTTTGAAATTTACAATCAGAAATGTGAGAACAAAGAAAATCAGAAATTTACTTGGGGTAATAATATGACATTATCTCCTTTTTCAAAACTGACAGAACAATGTATTTCTATAGAGAATAAATTTCCGATGTCAGATATGAATAATAATAAATATAATTTAGATACTAATACAGTTGAAGATAAAACCGCTTCAGGAGAAGTTAGTAAATTATTATTAAAAAAATGTTCAACAGGTTATGATGCCAATCAAACTTGGTGGATTGGTAATTAATCTTCAACTATATCAATATATATTTGTTTATTTTCTTTTGTTGATATAAGTTCTACTTTTTTACGGGTTGGTTTATCCAAAAAAGTTTTCACAATTTCGTAGCTTGTTATGAAAATTTTAGGGGGATCAATTAGAGTGGCTTTTCTTAATTTCTCCGGGAAAAGAGATTTTAGTATATCTGCTAAATACTTCACGAATTTATAGTTAATATTACCAATTTTGAAGTTCTCCATGTAAACCAATACGTCGAATTTATTTGCACCATGTCTCTGAGATTTAAGAAGAGTTTGAGTTGCAACATTCGCAATAAATGTGGTAATTCTCACAATATCATCTTCTGTTTGCGGTTGTTTCCAATTAGCTGTGTCAATCACAAAAGTTGCGACATTTTCTGCATCAACCGGGTCTTCTTTTACATAAATTAATTTTGTAATATCATATGACATGATGTATGATATTACAAATAAAAAATTGGCTAATTCAATACGCATCTACGCCATGTTATTGACACATGGAACCTCCATTTTTCACCCATGAAAAATTCCCACCCATTAATTCATTTTCTACCATAGCAACTTGTAGAGCCTCTTTTTTTACAGGTTGAGCATGAGTCAAAACAGGTTTTACATTTTTACTATAGTATTCTGCTCCACTAAAATCATTCTTCTTGCGGTAGTGATTCTGATTATTCTGACCCCCTGAATAAGAATGTCTAAACATTTTTTCTCCTCCATTAGAACCACCGCTACCACCGCTACCACCTCTATTCCAATTTCTATCCATTTTATATATTACTTAAGATAGGTTTTTTTTAAATATAAAAAATATTTCATTCTATTAGATATGTTTTGTCCAAAATGCAATAAATTTTACTATAAAAAATCCTATTTTGATAAACATATTCGCGCAAATGATTGTATAAAAAAAATAATATCCATTGATTATAAACATTCTCGCATTACTACAGAACTCCTCTTAGCGCAAATTAATTCCCTTCATGACCGAATTGCCAATCTAGAGGAAGCCCTGTCTAAAGTTCAGACGCCTCCTCAAGAAAGCCCAACAGATAAACAATTAGATACCTCAGCAAATCAAGATAAGCGACTGTCACTAATCGTCTATAAAAATATTAATCCCAATCGGGCGATTAAAAATGAAAAAATCCAAATGGACTCTGATATTGTTGGGCGCTATTTGTCATACAAAGAAGTAGAGTCCGATTGTGAACTACTCGGTAAATATTATTTCGATGACATCCCCAAGGATGACTACCCCCTCAAAAGAGATAAAAAAAATGACTCCTATTTTTGGAATGGAGACGAATGGATTGAAGACAATGGCACCAATCTTAAGTCAATCCTTTCGAGTAATCTGCGCAAATTATACACGAAAATAAATGTTATATCGGACCAGAATTCGAATCCCAATTATTTGGAAAATCAGGAGCATATTAATAAAATCAATACTAAAAAATACCAGATGAAGCTATACAATCTCTTCATGGAAAAATACTGTGGAAAATCAGTTTAAAAATATTCAAATAGACAAATATAATGGAAATCACAATTTCAGATCAATGCAAAGATTTTTTTTATGATAGAATTTTACGCAATGTATTCAATAAATTTGTCACTATGAATCCAGATTCATCGAAAACGAAAAATTATTCACCCATTCTCGTGACGTGTCAGAATTCCTATTTGTCAAATCTTTTCATAGAAAAAGTAATGAATTATATTTTCCCCAATGAAAAAACAATAACTGCTAATTATGAGCATAAATTACTAAATAATAAAAACATTTCATTCAATGTGAAAATGTCAAAAAATCATATTGAAGTCAACCCTTCTGAATATGGTATCAATGACCGTAATATTGTTGGTGAATATATTGAAGAAATCAGCAATGCCCCAAATATTATCACTGGCAATAAGAAGAATATTATTGTCTGGAATATTGACAAATTAGGAATTATAGCTTTTGATTCTTTGAATTATGTAGTTAAGAAGAATGAAGATCACGCCAATTTCATATGTATTTCGTCGAATTCCAATAAAATAGATAAATCTATTTTGTCAACCTTAGTTGAAATAAATATTATAAATCCTGACAAACATTTTTACACTGAATTTTTCCAGACATATTATCCTAATCTTGACCAAAATAAAATTCTGAATGAGCTAAAATTGGGTCTTAATGATTACAATTTTAATTCCTTCCTGAAATACGTGGGAGTTATGTCCAATTTTAATCGTGAACTGGAATATAAAAATCCTCTTAAGGAATTTATCCGCGCGATTTACCAAAAAATAACAGAGAAGAATAAAATAACGGACACTTTCATTGAAGAGCTGCGCACTATCCTATATGATCTGTATGTCTATCATTTCACATATGACGAAATTGTCTATGTTTTCATAGAATTTGTGGCGAATGATCCCGACATTAGTGATGAAAAGAAGCGACTTATTTTGAAAAAAGCTTGTTTATATGGCACAACAAGTAGCAAGGGGAATAAACAAGTCATTCATTTGGAGGCATTTATTTATAATTGCATGAATATTTATCACTCGGCGGTGAAAGCTTAAAAAATTTTTATTATCTCAATATAATGAACCACTATGATATTTTGGGAGTTAGTCGCACAGCAAGCGAAGATGAAATAAAAAAAGCTTATCATAAACTTGCCATTAAGTATCACCCAGATAAAAATAAGGAGCCCGGGGCAGAAGAAACATTTAAATCGATTGCCGGTGCATACGCCATATTATCGGACCCCGTTAAGCGCCGGAATTATGATATGGGCGTTCCAGAGGGAATGAGTCACATTGATCCTTTTTCCATATTCAACCAGTTTTTCCAAAATACGGACATGGACTCATTTATCAATGGTTTTTTCTCTTCCCAGGGGAATAATCCTTTTATGGGGTCATTCGATGATATATTAGGTGGTGCTGATATTAAATTTTCTATACATAGTTTCACTGCAATGCCGAATATGGATAAACTCCCGGATATGTCGAAAAATGTTAATTTCTTCGATATTTTACAGAAAACAAAGTCGAAATTGTCGGATGTTTTGCAGCATCCTCCGCGCCAATCTCAGCCAAAAATAGAGACGAAAATAATAAAATCATATGCAAAATATGAGAATATTGAGAAGAAGCTTATGGTGGCAGTTGAGGACATATTGGGCTCAAAAGCGAAAAAGATAAAGATTGGGAGGTATAATAAAACGAAGGATTCCAAAACATTTGAGCAAGAAGAGGAAAAAATGACATTCCATTTGGAGCCAGATTTAGAGAAATTAGTTTATACATTTCCCAATAAGGGGCACATCCATTATAAATACAAGGAGCCAGGAGATCTCACTGTTCGCATACAAATCTACAATCAGGTTGTAAAATATAATCCGAATTCAAAAAATTTGATGATTCCAATTTCCCTAAAAAAAACTAAAGGGATAGAGTATATCCGGGTCTATAATTGGGTATTTCATATCGAGAATGACTACGGAATTTATTTATATGAGACTCCCAATTTGCACATCTATCTATTTTTATTGGACTCCCAGGAAGTCCTCAAAGGCTGGAAGCCGGCAGAACCAGAAGATGGAGTTTTAGAATTTGAAAAGATTGAACTGAATATAGAGAAAATATTATCTATAATTTAATTAGCGATATGTTAGATTTATATAAAGATTTTTGGCAAAATATTAAAATTGATGCTAAACATCCAATTACTAGTGAATTAGAAAAAAATATAATTATTAAGCGGTATTTATCGTCGCCTTTTTTATCACCGGTGTTGGGTAAAAAATTGGCGCGGCTTATTCAAACCGCGAAGATATATGTTTATGTGGTCCCAATGGACTTAGAAGGACAGGGGCTAGTTCATTTTCATTTTATTTCCAATCTGTCGAAGCAGAAAATTCAGAAACTTATACGGTATTATTTTTTCGTTGTTTATTTACGAACTAGGCTCCCAGCAAATCCACCCATTTTGTTCAATTCTAGTCCATCAATCTATATTTTCCCAATTGCGGAGTCTAAAAAATTCGTGAAAAATATTGGGATCCATGAAATGAATAGTGCATCTACAAATATTCACAAGGATAACTACAATGGAGATATTTACATGTGGCGCAAAGATGACATTGAAAAAGTCCTAATTCATGAAGCACTCCACAGCGTGCATTATGATATGGATATCATTAATCAAAAGGTTATTCCTGAATTACGTGCTCTGGAGAAAGACGGATTTAATCGCCTGAATATTAATGAGGCTTACACGGAATTGTGCGCGATCTATTTGTATAATATTCTGAAATTGTCGCCCAAGGCGGCGATTGGCACAAACCGCCGACTTTTGCGCGCCCTTTTACAAAAAGATTTGGAGCATTCCCTGCGGAACTCTGCTAGATTACTCCAGGTCAATGGAATTCATTCTTTTAAGAACCTCCAGGATTTGCAGGGCTATCGGCAAGAAGCGGCGGCATTTAGTTATATTATTTTGCGGACTGGGCTTTTATGGAGTCTTTTGACGAAATGCAAGAATAAAACAAAAGGTAGAACGGATCGATTGGAATGTTTAGATGATTTTTTGGAGATTGGATTTTCAGGGAGAATTGGAGTGTATTACCAATATGTGCTCTTAGATATTATAAAAAATGGGGCGTTTGCCCGGGAAATAATGAAGCACATGGATCGTTCAGAGAAGAAGGAGGGCAAGAAGATGATATTAGCGATATAATTATCGCGAAAAATGGATTTTTATTCCGATTATTATAAAATGGGAATAAAAAATTTGAATTCAGTGATAAAAGAATCGATGAAAAAGATGACATTTGATAAATTGCGGGGGTCCATAATTGGCGTAGATTTCTCAATATTCCTTTACCGATTTGTTTACAATAAAAATAATCCCATTGAGTGTTTTTTGCGACAAATCAACATGTTTTTTCGACATAAAATATTACCTGTTTACGTAATTGACGGTGATTCTCCCCTAGAGAAACAGACAACATTGGATAAAAGGGCGCACAAACGGCAGAAATTATACGATAATATTGCCGATTTATTGGAGAAACAGGCAGATAATAATAGCCCGACTACTAGCTCGCGGATAAACTCCGAAATCACAAAATTGGAGCGGCGGTGCGTAATTTTTTCGCAGAAGCAGGTGCAAGACATTCTGTATTTTTTTGAGCTGGTCGGAGTTCCAGTCATTCGCGAAAATGAGGAAGCCGATTTTATCCTAGCCAAATTGAGCGCCGCGAATAAAATAGATTATATCCTGTCGGACGATTCCGATGTTTTGGCGTTCGGGGCAAAAAAGGTTCTCAAGAATTTCTGCATTACAGAAGAGAAGTGTGAGCTATATGAAATGGACAGGATACTCGCGATATTGGGCGTCCCAATGCATAAATTCGTGGATATTTGTATCCTTTGTGGCTGCGATTATACGACCAAAATCAGGAATATGAATTGCGGCAAATCACTGCAGTTAATTTTACAATGGGGGTCAATTGAGGAAGTCGCCAATAATACGGAATATGTTATTGATTTGGGGCAAATACAGAAAGCCAGGGAATTGTTCGGGAAGGAACTTTCCGCGGAAACAATGGCACGCATTTCAGCGTCCATTGTGAAAAAGAATTATCAAATGGAAGAATTAGGAATTTTCCTGCGGGCAAACATTGAGAAGAAATTTTTGATTCCAATATTCATGCATAGCCTTTTATAGCCTCAAACGAATAAATGCTTTATGTACTTCTGCAAATTAAAATATCTGTAGCCCCCATTCTTCTTATCCAGCGTCTCCAATGGCGCTAATATCTTCTTCAATTTATCATCCGGGATGAAAAATTGCTTGTTTGTCACATTCTGTAGCCCTTTGTCGCGTATATATCGATTTATAATTTTTGTGGTTGATGGGCGATTGATCATATTATCATCGTCTAATTTATTAAATTTGGACTCCTCTTTAGCATCTTCTTCCAAAATAATTTCATTCGTAATTGTCACAATCTCCGGGTTCTTCAGGAATTCCACCAATTCACGCTTTATTTTCGACTTCTTGGCGAACCCCGATGGCTCCCTCTCTTTCTTGTCTTCCACCTTCTTTAATGTCCCCCGGGACTTCTGATTTTTCCGCAATTGGCGAATAAATTTGATGGATTCCCGCTCATAATTGCGAAAATTCGTCTCAATATTTTTTATATTCACTCGCAAATTGTAGAGCGAAATGAGGATCGTCTGTGATTGGACCGTGAGTTCGCTTATTTTAAGCAATTCGCTATTATCTTCCGTCCCTTGCACCGTAGTATCGTCGTCAATTTGTTCCGCCATCGTGATATATTTATTTATGGTATAATGTTTTTAAATGCCGTAATTTATTATTCTATTTAATTTTCTATATATACGATATATTCAAATATGAAAAAACCAGACACAGTTTTAGCAAAGTATTTTTTTTTAGTCTTTGTAGGATTACTTATTTTTATTCTTTTTTCAATTGCAATGTGGATTTTAAATTTATCGGGTCGATGTGCTACTGGAGAACCTAAAGAAGAAAAGAAGAAGAAAAACACGATTATATATCTACTGATTTTTGTTCTTTTATGTAGTTTTGCTGCACAAGCTGTTAACCAGTCTTATACACGAATTGTTCCAAATGCAACTAATGCATCTATTAAGTAGTCCTAATATAATACTCCATAGCCTCATGTTTCACATCCGGCAAATAAAAATCATCACCGTCCTCTTTTTTCTCCTCCATTGCCTGGTATAGCTCGTAATATTGGCTCCTTTTCACCCTCTTCCCGTCACACAATAGCCAGCGTTTTTCATCCATCTTCACACCTCTGGCGACTGCCCTGATCTCCCCAGGGAAAAATAGGGTCTCCCCTGCCACTCGCATCTTTCCCCTAACATCCAATTCCATGTGCACCTCCATTGTCTGACCACTTCCTTCTTCTCCGAACCGAACAGCCCCCATAAATTCCACCACACCGTCCCTCTTCCGGGGAATCATATAATTCTGATTTAACCCAATCTGCAAGGTTTCTCCCAAATTTACCAACTTCGGAGCAATGAACATAGCGTCCGTCTCTATTTTCAAAAATGGCAGCTTCAGTTTGTCGTTCGTAATCGTTTTGTCCTTTATTTTATTCGTCGTCACGCTACTCTCCCCCAATTTAGTCTCTGTCACTGCCCCATCCATCAATTTTGACGTTTTAATGGATGCATTTGCAATATTCTTATCATCTATGCTATTAAGGGCTAGATGCCCGCCTTGAACAGACCCTCTTTTAATATGCTCAGATGATATTGCATGAGGCTGAATATGATGTTCACTGATAGCCCCATTTGCTATTTTCCCTCCATCAATTGACGCTTCTTCGACGTGTCGACCTTTGATTTGCCCATCGCCAATATTCCAATCCGCAATGCAGCCACGTGTCAAATGTCGCGGTAAAATACTCTGTTCTTTAATATTCCCTGTCCCAATGGACTCCTCTTTTATCAAGAGACCATCAATGCTTCCCACTGCCAGGTGTGCCCCTGTTATCTCTCTTTCTCCAATATGTGCACCTTTGATCTGACCGTGTTGGATATGGGCTTCCTGTATAATACCGGGCGTTAAATGGCGCTCCTGAATCTGCCCGTTTGCGATGTGATTGGACAAAATAATTTCCTCATTCAGGTGCGACGTCATAATGATTTTATCCAATAGGTGACGCCTTTCGACTATTCCGTCCATAAGGTGTTCGCCGGCTATGCTATTTTTTGTCAAATGCCGCTGTAAAATAATGGCGGGTTTAAGGTGCGTCATATGGATGCATTCACTGCTCAATTCGTGGTCCGTTATAATTCCAGCCCCCATATGGCTCGTTTTCACACAGCCCTCTTTTAAATGTTTGGCAGTTATCGTCCTTTCCTCTATATTGGACCCGTTGACGACCCCTTTGCACAAATGCCGGTTTTCAATGGCTTCATTCGCCAAATTCTGGGCTCTTATGCACCCATCGGAGAGGTGATTGGCACCGATTGCCCCATTTCCCAAGTATTTCGCTCCAATGGCGCCTTCTTGGATATCCAATTGCGGAGTTGATTGGAAGAGGGGCGCCAAGGCTAATTCCACTTTTTTCCCCTTCCGCTGAATACATCCGTCATATTCCAAATTTTCTATCCCATTGACTTGTAGATATCCAATTTCATCGTTTTTGTCGAACACAAAATATTCACTATTTCCATAGCGCCCCTCTTGCACACATAATTTCGCCGGAGTTTGTATTTCCTGAAGGTATTTCAGGCGGAGTATGGAGGCTTCTTGGACTTCTATTACCTCCAACAGATTCGCCCCTGTTTTCAGGATTACGCCAATAATTGCGCCCGGAAATTTACTAGTATCGCCGACATCTCTGCGGAGACGGATTATCGCCTGATTTTCCCCAATTTCCACATCTTCTTCGAATAATAGAAATCGCACAATCATGTAGTTCTGGAGCCCCTGGCTGATCGTATCCACATACCTCTTCGTCGCCACTTCATCACTATTCTGTGGTTCCGCAACATTGCGAATCGTGGACTTCCCATTCATGACAATATCGCCATCTAGGCTCAATTCTCGAATATGGAGATTATCCCTCCGGACTAATTCCATATTTCCCTCCAATAGCCGCCCCATGTGGTAACATTCTTTCTCCCAATCAAACCAAATATGCGTCTTATTGGAGTCCCCCTGTCTGAAACTAAGGGGGCAATTCAGGAGTCCAATTGCCTGAATACTTCCCAAATCAATCTCTGGAGGAGGTGGGGATGCAGGGTGCTCTCTCCCACCGAATTCCACCCATTTCTCGCCATCAAAGCCCTCAAACCGGTTCTCCCAAAAGCGGATCATCCCGGACCTCTTCTTCGTCTGATTCTCCGCCAATACGATTCCATTATTGCAGCTCAGAATGTCGCCAATATGCAGCTTCTTGTCGATGACAGCATCCCCGCCGACTTCCAGCGTTTTCTTCGGATTAATTTTATTTATTCCAATCCGCCTCCCCTCCGTAGTAATCACGCCTTCGCCGCCCTCCATCCAGAGATTTTCTCGCGTAAAACTGCGCCATTGTGCGCCATTATAGCCCATAAATTCTCCATTGCGATATACAATTTGTCCCTCTTTTTCACCGAAATGGTCGCCTACAACGAGGGACCCCAAGAAAAAGGACTGCTTCTTAAATACACTGCCGCCTTCGACTATAAATGGCGCCAAATTCTGGTTGCGAACCTCTAAATTATTTTCAATATGCAGCTTTGCATATCGCTTCGATTCTAAAAAACTATTATGATACATTGTAATAGAATATATCATAAATTTTAAGCCTTTCCACGGGTCTAAGAAAATATGCGTTTACAATAGTCCGGAACTGCAAAATAAAAAATCCAATAAATAGGTCCAAAAAGAATCGCCAATAGTAATCCGACAACATGTTGTGAAGTTGATCCAGTCCTACCAAAGCATACTATGGACATAATAAATGCAGCAATTCCGAGAATTGCCCAGATTGCAACTAAAACTATTATTATAATTTTGCCAGGGGATTTTTTTTCTTCTTCTTCATACTGGGGTTGTTGGGAATCCATTATATTGTATAGGAAGAAAAATATTATAAAATTTTTTTTACATCGACCCACTCATCATCAGCGTCATTTGCATCATTTGTGGTATATGACTTCATTTCAACTACAATATCAACTGGATACCATTTTGTCTTATCAAAATTTTGAAAACTACCATAATTTGTAACTATTTTTTTTGGCTCCTTTTGAACAAATACTCGTTTTTTTTTATTATTATATTTTTCAACCATTTTTTTACGTAGATTTGAATAATATTCTGAATTGAATGTTCGATAAGTAATTAAATGTAATGGTCTTATATAGATTTTACCAATGTTCATTTTTATATGTTATAATTAATAATCTTTTAAATTATCCACTAACCTCCTCGCAAAATCCCGATCACTGGGGTAATGAAGCCCCGCAATTATGCGAATATTCGCCACACGCTCCGCAATTGCGTCCCATTCTTTTTTCCTCGTGGGCTCCCATTTGGTCAACAATTTCGCGGCGTAATACGCCTGAAATGCGTGTCCAGAAGGGTATGCAGCACTATTCGCCGTCTTAGAATCTAATGCGTCAACTATCTCCGGAGCAACTTGCATAGGGCGAGCCCTATTATAAAGCTGCTTGTAATACATTATTTTGCCATTTATTTCCGGGCGAAAAACTTTTTTATTTAATTTCTGGAATTGCTCTTCCGTTATTTTCCCACGGAAGGCTTCCAATGGGCTAGCATCCGTCAGTTTGAAAAATTGGATGTTCTCTGGGGTCCTCTTGGGGAAATAGTCCTGCACAATTATTCTAATTTCCCGCCCATTATTTGGATGCACAGATTGGATTGTAGGATACCACACATTATATCTCTGTGGTTGCATGGACATCATTAAAAAATAAATAAGAGCCACAAATACTACAAATGCAAAAAGTTTTTTAATCATTCTTATTATCTTGTTAGAAATTATTATCCAACTATTATTCGCCATCCATATATGTATAAGGACCCCATTGTTTGACTTCTACTTCGTCTTTGTCTGGCTCCACTTTAAAATCCGTTCCCTTCCGCTTCCCCTTAATTTCCCAATAAAAAGGAATATTCGCGTTATAGCGTGTATCCGCCCACACCCGAATAATATTCTCGCGCTCCAATATTTCACCACCTAAGGGCGCAAATGGGCGCCCAATTGGAGTCAATTGGATCGTAGACGAACCCGATTCCACAATATGGCAGTAATAATCCGGCAATTTGACATTTACGAACTCCCGGGTTTTTAAAATCTCCGCCCGCCCCCGGTAATAAACGTCCGCCGTCGCCCCCTCCAAGCACGCATGCACCAAATATTTCCCGGGATAGACCGGGTGCTGGATCGTGAAATTCTTTACTTGAACCTTCTTCCTCGTCAGCATATTCCCGTCATTGAATGGCACAGCCTGCAATTGGTCGCCCTCCCAGGAAAACGCCACCTGATTCCCGATACTATTTCCAATGCACCCAGTTTTCAGAATCGCCGCGTTATTGCCCAGTTTGTTGTTGTAGCTCGCAAAAGGCTTGCCATCGCCCGCCATTATTTCGCCCGCGCTATAAATTGAGCCGTCCTGTACCTGAACCACGAAATCATCGCTGCCCACTCGGCGATTGATATTTTTATCCTCGGCGCTTTCATCGCGTCCCAAATAGAGAACTCCTTCTTCGTCCAATGTGGTCAGTTTTATATTCTTCCCCATCTCCAGCGTGGATCGCCCTTCACCATTCTCACCTAAAATCCGCGCATTTTTTATTCCTTTGCTCACCATCCGGAGCATATCCGTTGTTTTATCGCTGCCTTCTATGCACAGCCCGGACCCTCCTATAATGTCGTTCATCTTCACATGGAGCCCCGACTTCGGCGCTACTGTTCCAATCCCCAGCCGACCACTCGTCACGAAATTGTCGCCCTGAAGACCCAACCGATTGATTACCACTTTTGTTTGATTTTCCGCCGGTGGTGGCTCACTCGAGGGCACCCAGTCAATTTTACTGAAATTCTTTGGGATGATAACATCCAGCAATGAGGCTTCCAAATGGGTCATCCGGACTTTCGCGTATGCCGCCCCAATGCGCCTGTATACGACATACCCTTGACACGCCGCCTCCAAATCCCAATCCAGATTGGCAAAAATACTCTTCGCATCGTCACAAATGGCGTATTCATCACTCGCCCTATAGTGGGACTCCTTCCCATCCGCATTGAGCCCACAAATGTAGTATTGCACCACCATATTCTTCTCCTTCTCGAAGAAATCATCGCTATATTGGATCGCCACTTCAAATCGCTTCGGTGGGTAAATCTGAAATATCCCGGCGAATGTTTCCGCTTGACATTCCACCAATGTGCCCGATATTGGTTTACCATCACCGCCGCCACCGCCACCCCTGTTCGCCAATTGGAGCTCCCCATTTTTACCGAATTTAAACTGTTTCCTGTTCACCCGCAGCCCCAATTTCACATGGTCGCCCAATTGAATCGCCTGTTGCTCTAGATCAATGCCGCCTTCGGGCAAAATATGGATGCCCCTGTTCTCCAATAAATGATTGCCGATTTTCCCCGGCTGGATTGCCAATTTGTCGTCCTCTATTTTGAGGACTTTATCGTCAATGCTTAAAGAGAAATTATTTCCTACTCTTTTCACACCTTGAGTTGCACCACAATTCTCCATTTTAGAAAATATATGGAAATTCACGGCGGATTCCCCCCAAGTGAAGTCCTCTGAGTATTCAAACACGAACCCTGTATTGCCAAATTTGCGCCCATTGCGCACAAATACGTAGTAGCCCCGCAATTCCATGGCGGTCTTCTTTTCACAAAAATCCGCCACTCTCTGCAGAATCACCTGTTTTGTTTCTAGCCCATCACTCGCCACCTGATACACTCCATTCTGCCAGCGGTTAGCTTGGTTGATCAATAAGACCCTATCATTGAGTTGCACTTTATAGTCATCAAATATATGCACAATTGTGTTCGATTTCAGGGGCTCACTTATCCGCAAATGTAAATTCCCCGTTAATTTGTCATAGTCCGCATCCATACCCTCTGTCGCCACACATGCAACTGATTTTGCCACCCTAAGTCCCGACAAATACCGGTCCACATAGCGCTTATTGGCGCCATCCATGTCATGGATTGGATCAGCCAAATCCTGAATCCGATGGAATGTCATTCCAACGTCATTGCCGAAATTTTTATTCCATAGCTCCTGGCGGT
>Ga0194129_10005724_pt1 | contig 15656 bp, 11 predicted proteins | sample TA2KigCa35mmetaG_FD_150862 | JGI IMG/M metagenome (GOLD analysis project Ga0194129, IMG submission 150862) | Freshwater microbial communities from Lake Tanganyika, Tanzania - TA2015038 Kigoma Deep Cast 35m | ecosystem: Environmental > Aquatic > Freshwater > Lake | place: Tanzania: Lake... | reverse complement strand
CTCATCAATCGTCAGCGCGCTCACGGCAGACGACGTGATTGTTGTTATTACGCGCGGCTGATAATCGATAAAATCAGAGACCAGAACTGACTAGTCTCGGGGGCCCGGAGGAAACTCCGGGCCTTTTTTATATTGATTTACTTGAAATAAATTTAGTATTAATTTATTCGATATGGACGAACAAGAGAAAAATCTAGACAGACACGCGATAGAGGTTAAAGCTACTTTTTTACAAGAGTTAATAGTCGAAAAAAATGAGCAATTTAATTCAAAGATGGAAGCTTTAAAGCGCTATGAAGGTCATGTAACTGGGTCTAAGGATTTGTTAGAAAAAATTAGTAACTATATAAAGAAGCAACAATCCGACGTTGAGGATTTAGTCGTTCAACAAAAATTAACGCCTGAAATTTCTAATTTCGTCAAGGCTATACTTGAAGGAACAAAGTCTTTTGTGAGATTGACTTGTGGCGACGTGGAAAAAATATATTTCTCTAAGCAAGGTGAGCTACTGTTTATTCAACAAGAGGCAGAAAAATTTGCCCAACAAGGATTGGCGCTTGATGCTCGTATAAAGCAACTCGACGAGGTAGTAAAGAAGCAAGAAGAATCCGTCTTAGCACAAGAAGTCGCGTCAGCAGTCGATGAAATTACCGACAAACCAAAAAAGAAGCAGAGGATAAGACCTGACCAAGATCCCACAACGAAAGTAGGACGGGCAGCTATGGACCTTGCCGAGCGTCGCAGAAAAAACCAGAAAAAAATTACCTTGAATAGGTGATTGATGACAAAAAAAGAAAGGACAGTTAAATCGTCCTTTCCCCTCAATGGCATTTCATAACATATTTTTAGAATTTAAATTCAGGTTCTTCATCTAGATGAGGAACTGCTTCGAGCAAAAACTTATAACGCTTACCTGTTTTGTTAAAACGAATCGTGAGCATTTCTTCTTCTTCGATAAGGGTATAGTCACCGCGATCGTTCCTGAGGTGTAAGTCGCCTGTATAGATATTAGCCCAGCGTTTTTCTGCGGATCCTAAATCGTAAGCGGTGTCTGCGTCTGGCGTTACATTACCTTTCATTCCAAAAGATCCCGTTAAAGAAAAAACATTATTAGTAGAATCGAACTTAAAGTTGGATGAAGCGCCAAAAGACCCGTTGTTGTTAAATTGAATCTGTTGGTTACTACCAGCTGGGGTCGATAAGTCGCCTGCGCCTAAAGATGCAGTCGTCAATATTCTTAAAGTAATATAACTTTCTGGCGGCGGTAATTCGTGAAAATGTATAATTGTATCTGACAGTACGGTGTAATCGCCGCTACCACTAGGTCCCAATAACATCAAAACGCCGTTCAGATAAACATCGACGTCATCTTCATCGTTATACCCGTTGACTAGAGTTCCTGCAGATGAAAAATCTAAATCGAAGGTAGATGGATTAATTTCAGAACTATTGAAAATTCCCTTAGAATATCCTTCACCGCCGATAGAAGAAATTGTTATGGCGCCCGATGAACCGGTCGCTATTATTACGTTAGCACCTGCTATGATAAATGGTGAACCATCGGTTAGACGAGTTAACGAACCGCTAAGACCGGCAACGTGATTAGTAACGCCAGTAAAATTAGTTCCACTAACAGTAGCGACGATAGAATCATCGAGGCTTGTTGTCACAGCTCCATTTGAAGCTGATGTAACATGAATACCTATACCGCCGAGGAAAGCGGAAGTTCCATCTGCTAATTTAGTGAGTGATCCGCTGAGACCCTGGTTAAATTTAACAGTACCCGTAAATGTGGAACCGCTAATTGTAGCGACGACCGAATCATTTATGTCTAACGTGATATCTCCAAAGGATCCACCACCCAATAAACCTATACCTGCATTAACTGACGTTATGTCGCCGGCTAACCCCGAGATCGTAATAGCACCATTCGATGCAGAACTTATCGTTATATTATTACCTGCGATTAGATAAGAACTACCATCGGTAAGTCTAGTGAGAGAGCCCGATAAACCTTGATCGAACTCAACCGTGCCTGTAAAAGTAGATCCACTTAACGTTGCAACAACTGAGTCGTTAATATTAAGTGTCACATCGCCGGACGCTCCGCCGCCCAACAGCCCGATTCCTGCATTAACTGACGTTATATCACCAGCGCTGGAAACAGTAATCGCGCCGTTCGAGGCGGTGACGATGGTAATATTTTGTCCAGCTATTAGATAAGAACTACCATCGACGAGTTTTGTTAGTGAACCGCTAAGTCCTTGATTAAAATTAGCGACGCCGGTAAAGGTTGAACCTGATAAAGTTGCGACTATAGAATCATTTATATCAAGAGTAATATCTCCGAAAGAACCACCACCCAATAATCCAGTTCCTGCGCTAACAGATGTTATATCTCCCGCTAACCCAGCAATGGTAATAGAACCATTGGAAGCCGAAGTAATTGTTATATTTTGTCCTGCTACTAAGTAAGAAGTTCCATCTGTCAATCTGGTTAGCGATCCGCTTAGACCCAACAAATGATTTGTAGCACCCGTAAATGTAGAACCTGAAATCGTAGCGACGACTGAGTCGTTGATGTTTAGAGTTACATCACCTGATAATCCACCACCCAATAATCCCGTACCCGCATTAACGGCTGTGATATCACCGCTGCTCGAGGCCGATATTGTAATTGCACCATTTGACGCTGAAGCGATTGTAATATTACTACCCGCGATGAGATATGACGTGCCATCTACAAGTCGCGTAAGCGAGCCAGATAAACCTTGATTTAAATTAACAGTGCCAGCAAAAGTCGAACCTGATAAAGTTGCGACGACAGAATCATTAATGCCTAGAGTAATATCTCCAGAAGTACCTCCGCCCGTTAATCCGAGACCTGTATTAACAGCAGTTATGTCTCCTATAGACCCATCGTTAACTATTGTAATAGATCCATTCGATCCTGTGGTAATTGAAATACCAGATCCCGCTACCAAATATGACGTACCATCTGTTAGTCTAGTTAATGAACCACTTAAACCCGCAACATGTTTTGTAACGCCAGTAAATGTCGAACCGCTGGTCGTCGCGACGATCGAGTCGTTAATTTCTAAAGTAACGTCGCCTGTCAATCCACCCCCACTTAATCCAGTACCAGCATTAACGGCAGTTATGTCACCTGCCTGCCCTGATATTAGAATCGACCCATTGGAAGCTGACGTAATAGTGATATTAGAACCGGCAACGAGATAAGATGTGCCATCGGTTAATTTTGTTAATGATCCGCTTAAGCCCGCATTGTGTTTCGTGATTCCCGTAAATGTCGAACCACTCACCGTCGCGACTATCGAATTATTTATTGCAACGGTGTAACTTCCACCCGCTCCGCCGTCAGTCGTTACGATTCCTGTACCCGTTGCAAAAACTCTTTCTGAGCTTAAAGATCCAGTAGCTGATAAAACAAGATAAGTTGCATTTGGATCTCCACCACCTCCTCCACCCGAGCCAGCAGAGCCGGAACTAATGACTTCATTCGCCATTTTACCGATGTAAGCAAAGGCTCGTGCGAAAGCCGGAATTTTTGTAGGACTATAGTCTTGTATAAATAAGATACCATTGTAATAATCGACATTCCAGTCGACGTTATCTAGCAAGGGAATTTCATCGCCAGGACCACCCGCGCCGTCGTCTTTAAATATTTTTACGATGTACGGATTCGGAGCTGTTTGAGAATAAAATGGTGGTATTAATTGAAGTTGGCCTAACGTTTCATGAACTAATTTACTGTTGTTAAAAACCCCGTTGCCTGCTCTGGGGTTATTAGTTAACGATTGATAATTAGAAGGAAGGACAAACTTATATGCGTGAGGACCCGCTGTTTGCAAATCTTCACCCGGGTCAGTACCTGCACCGCCGCCGGATACGTTAGCGTCATATGTCGTACCTGTAAGCGCAGTAACGACAAATTGAATATATTCGATCGTTGGCGATCCACCTCCTACACTTTGAGTGAGATACAACGTTTGAGTTGGAGAATTAGGAATATCTTCTCCGAAAATAAGATTGGTAGACGACTGGACGTTTGAACCAATTACTTCTTCACCGTCTATTTTAAGATTAGAAGTATTGGCTTTACCCAAAAGCTTTTTCTGTGCAAACAGTGTTGCGCTTGTATCACTCTTCCCAGCCACGTTAGCTCCAGCTTATACTCAGTCTATCCAAATATCCCGTCCACCCATCAGATGCAGAAATTTTGATTATTATATATTCAGCGCCTGAAACTGTACCATCGACTGTTGCACCATTAAATGTACAAGTGTTAGTTACACCATCGACGTCTACCGTTTGATTTAGATCACCACTTAAACAACCATCTCCTTCGTTAAAGTTACCAGCCCCAGCCGAGGGCTTACCTAAATCTAATAAACTCGTTTTACCAGGTATACTGATTTCAACAAATATATTTTTATTTGTGCCCAATGCTGCGGCGTTTGGTCCCGTTTTACCGACGATGGTTGCATCGCCATATAACGTTACTTGAACGCTGGGTCGATCGTTGACTGTATTATTTAAGAATGATCTATAATATTGACGCGTAGAATTAGTTAAAGAGCTGTAGTTGACGTTTCCTGCTGGAGATTCTATACTGCCACTTTCTTTGTGATTTCTAAAATCTCCATTAACCCCTCCATCTTTCGGGGCTAAAAGATAAGTGTCGTAAATTAATAGACCTGTAGCATAAGTTGGAAAATTCATTTGATCGTTCATGTCGATCGTCGAATTCCAAGTATAAGATCCGTTAGTAATATCTGATTGACTCGAATAAGAACCGCTAACTAAACGATAAGTTTCACCAGTAAAATATTCGTCAGTGTTTGCATTACTCGTGTCGGTAGGAGACCACACTAATAGATTTGTCGTACTTTGAGTCGCTAAAGTGAGATTAGACTTGAGAGGATGAACGAATATCATCGCCCCGCCGCAGCCGTAAGTCGTTGTATAAGTTCCTGGTAACGATTTTGCTATATTGAAATTAATAGTTCCGCTAACATGCAGTAATTCATCTTGACTGTTTAGATTTATATTGAGAGTTTGAAGGCTGTCGGTCGTAGCGTTTGTAGTTTTTGTTGAAGATAAACCCGAACCTGACTGGATTATTCGGGAAGCTGTCGCGTTACTCAGGCTTGCGAAAGAAATTGCGGTATTACTATTGGAATAAACATTTTTATAGATGTTTGATATACGCGTTCTTATACTTCCTGATGGCGAAGTAAAATACTTGACTCCGCTGATATAAGAAAACGCGTCGTCACCGAAGATAGATAATTCATTACCGGCAGAGCTGAGAGCATTCGCATTAGGGTCATTTATCCACTCTACATAATTAGTCGTTCTGTCAGTACCGTTGATCGTGTGAATTACGCGTAAGTAATTCCATCCAGTTCTTTGGTCGGTGGTCGTTACCTTGTATTTTGCTGTTCTTTGAATTTCAGAAAATCTCGGTACTCCGTTGTCGAACAAACCAGGTCCCCATTGGCTTAAAGAAACGAATCCTGAACCATTCGCGTTAACGCTAGTTCCTGTCCCCGCGCCTGGCGATCCAACACCTACAAGCGAAACAGAACCGGTAATTTCTACCTCATGTATTATAGAACCGTTGACTTCAAGTTTCAAACTTCCACTATTCGCGTCAGAAAATGCGTAAGTGGTGTAATCCGCCCCGGGCGAAACAACATCTGCGTTTAAATCGCCTTGCATAATTGTCGTACCCGTAAATACAGCTCGTCTTAGGTTGTTGCTTACTTCAGCTACCTGATAGACATCATTTAAGTCAGCTGCTGCGAATCCTGCTGAAGACGTTGGATCGTCATAACCTGATATCGATTTTGATGAGCCAAAAGATAGCCTCGCAGTAGTACCTGTATTGTCAGAATCTATATCGTCTAGATCTGGCACCGGCGTCAACGTGCCCGTCCCCGCACCAAAGTCTACCGTAATTGAAGATACGTTACCTGTCCAGACAGAGTCTGCTAGAATCTTCAGCACGACATATTCATTGTTGTCTATAGATAAATTACCAAAATTTAAATAGTTGATTGCATTAAGCGTATTATCGAAACTTAAATATGCGTTAACTATGTGCGCTCCGGAGCCATCTTGCGCTTGATCCAATGTGTATGGTAGGGCAACATCCATCCAGCCAGTTTTTCCAGGTATCTTTATAAAAACCTTGATACGTGTACTATTAAAGGCGATACTGTTCGATACTATCGTTGAAGAACCATTCATCGATAAAGATAAATCGTGCTGCGCGCCCGAAGTATTTTTAAACCAACGATAAAAAGTTCTTACTCCACTTATACCAGAATAGTTCGGATTTTCAGATGGGCCGCCATTAAATGTTGAGAAGTTTCCTCCATTAGTCGTGTTTTTTGGAGAAACTAACGTCGTATTAAAGAACTGTAATCCGTCGGAGTGTCCTCCATTTGATGACGTCATAAAGGCTGTAGAATTCCAAACGTTACCACTGTCGACTACATCAGCTTGAGTATTATAGGAACCCGATAAAATTCGGTAATTTTCTCTTCTAAAAGTTTCTGCTGTTTCGGTAGAAGTGTTAGAATAGTTGTAGGTTAAAATACCTGTCGTAGTAGCTTGTCCACCATTCGTTAAATTAGTTTTAAGCGGATGGGTAACTGTGGTACCTACGGTTATTGATCCACTGGTAAAATAATTAGCAGTTAACGTCGTCGACGCAGTTAGATGTAGCGATTTCGTGTGATTTTCGCCGCCTAAAATAGTTGGTTTTGCTTGATTGGCGAAACTTACACTAAGCCCAGAACTTGCTGCTGCAGAATTTGAAGCTGTAAAAGATATCGCGGTTGTATCGTAAATGAAGTTATACGCGTTATTTACTTTTGCAAGATAAGTTAGAGTACCACTTTGGAAATACTCTACTCCTGATAAATGAATAGAACCAGAGCCTTCGAAGTTTAAAGAATTATTATTCGCGGTCAAGGCATCAGTGTTGTTGTCATTTATCCATTCGACATAATTTGTTTGCGTTTGCGACGCGCCACGATTGTGAATTACTCTCGCATAATTCCAACCATTTCTTTGATCATTAGGATTAATCGTGTAACGACCGGTTCTATGTTGGAATGGCGTAAATGGTAGATTGTTGGATTGAACCGCACTACCAGTTTGAGATAAATTGATGAATCCAGATCCGCTGGCGTTTAATTTAGAGGCCGTTCCTGACCCCGGAACGCCCGTCCCCGCAGAACTTGTTGTTAAATCTACGGTGTGAACTAAAGTTCCATTTACATATAATTCTAAAGATCCTTGATTCGCATTTCCGAATGCGTTAGCTACGTAATTGGTTACGCCAGAATTATGCACATACGCGGGTACGTCTTCGTTGAGATCGCCAATTATACTCGATGCACCATTATAGATGCCTTTTCTTATGTTGGATCCTAAGGTCGCTGCTGAGTATGAACCGTTCACATCAACCGCCGAAAATCCCGCTGTCGTGTTACTTGATATGTAAGCGGGCGACGAAAAAGATAAATCATTGCTAGTTCCGAATGATAAAAATGCCGTAATGCCAGCTGTCGTATCGCAATCTACATTATCCAGGTCAGGCGCCGGCGAGGGCGCTAACGATAAAAATAATTCGTTAAATCTATCTATCGCGATTCCGATCGGCGTACTAGGAGTAAAGTCTGTAAAGATGCCGTCGCTATATATTCCATCTTCTGGCTCGCCGATCGACGCTGAGACGGCCGCGATGCCCGTACTTTCTTCTGATAGCGTAAAACCTGATCCAAACTTGATAGCCGTTGTAGAAGATATTGAGGTAGAACCAGATGTTACTGTTATTGAACCGCCAGATCCACTAACTGATGCAGAAATTGTAATTGATCCATTCGAAGCAGACGTTATGGTTACGTTCGATCCCGCAATTAGGTACGAAGTTCCATTGGCCAATTTCGTTAGCGAACCTGAAAGCCCTTGATTAAAGTTCACAGGACCTGTAAACGTCGCGCCGCTCGTCGCTGCGACGATCGAGTCGTTGATCGCCAGAGTAGCGTTGCCATTTGCTCCACCATCAGTTAAAATTAGTCCCGTTCCTGCCGTTAAAACTCGTTCAGCTGCGAGAGACCCCGTCGTCGACATTACCAAATACGTAGCATTTGCATCTCCGAAGCCGCTTCCACCTGTCGATGATATAGTAATTTGTCCGTTTGATGCCGAAGTTATAGTGACATTATCACCAGCGACGAGATAAGATGATCCATCAACTAGTTTCGTAAGAGAACCAGATAAGCCTGCATTAAATCTGGAAGCTCCAGTGAAAGTGGATCCTGATATAGTCGCTACGATCGAATCATTAATTGATAGAGTTCTATTAGCAGATAAATTTCCGCCTCCGACTAGACCTAAACCCGCGCTAATTGAGACTATTTTGTCGGCTTTTTCTGAAGCAAGAGAGGATGACAAATTTGCGATAGAACTATATGACGACGATAAATCAGCCAAGAGATTAGTGACCTGTGACTCGTCGATTTGAATCGAAGAATTGGTGACAGAAGTGACGCGACCCTGAGCGTCAGTGGAGAAGACTGGTATTTGAGAAGTAGAACCGTACGTCCCCGCTGAACCCGTATTAGATAAAGTGAAAGTGACCGCACTATTCGACGCAGAAGTAATTAAAATTCCAGTAGAACCGATAAAAGCAGATGTACCATCAATCAACTTTGTTAGTGAACCGCTGAGACCTGCATTGTGCTTTGTGACGCCAGTAAACGTTGTTCCACTTACCGTCGCAACCACATTATTGTTGATAGAGATAGTATAATTATTGCCAGCGCCATCGTCTACGTAATTTATTCCAACGCCAGCTGTCAAAACTCTTTCATTCGAAAGCGAACCTGTTGCCGAAAGAACCAAATAAGACGCTGCTGAATCGCCACCTCCACCTGTACCGCTAGCCGTCGACGCTATTGTTATAGATCCATTCGAGGCAGAGGCTATCGTTATATTATCACCGGCAATGAGATAAGAGACGCCATTCGACAACTTCGTCAAAGATCCTGATAATCCTGCGTTGAATTTAGCGGCGCCCGTAAAAGTGGATCCTGATATCGTGGCGACTATGGAGTCGTTAATTGCTAGCGTTCTGTCGGCAGAAAGATTTCCGCCTCCCGTCAATCCAAGCCCAGCGCTAATTGATGTGGTCTTGTTAGCCTTTTCTGCAGCAAGAGAAGACGATAAATTTGCAACAGAACTATACGATGAAGATAAATCGGTTAAAAGATTAGTGACCTGCGATTCGCTGATTTGAATCGACGTATTCGTGACAGAAGACACTCTTCCTTGAGCATCCGTTGTGAACACTGGCACTTGCGAAGTAGAACCATACGTCCCCGCCGAGCCCGTGTTGGACATGACGAAAGTTACAGCGCCGTTTGAAGACGATGAAATAAGAATTCCAGTAGAGGCGACGAAAGCAGACGTGCCATCTACTAACTTTGTCAATGAGCCACTTAGACCTGAGTTGTGCTTTGTAACACCCGTAAAAGTAGCGCCGCTGACGGTTGCTACGATAGAATTGTTTATTGAAACTGTATAATTTCCACCAGCGCCGCCGTCCGTCGTAATTATACCAGTACCAGGAGCAAAAATTCTTTCTGCGTTTAAAGAACCTGTCGCTGAGAGAACTAAGAAAGTTGCATTAGCGTCGCTCGCTCCGCCACCACCACTCGCTAAAGAAGATATCGTTATCGAGCCATTCGAGGCGGAGGTGATAACGACGTTATCTCCTGCTATGATAAATGAAGTACCGTCTAATAACTTAGTTAATGAGCCACTTAACCCTTGCGTCGCTAAAAATGACCCACTCGTAATAACGTCTCCGCTGAAAAGAGATTTATCATTTCCTCCAATCGATCCGCTAACATAAAAAAAGACGTCGGTGCCTTTGTCTCGCGGAGAATCTATGTTTTCGTTTCCTCGAAGAGCTAAAGCGCCTGTTGCAAAAATAGAATCAACGGTTTCGCTGTTAAAATAAGTCGCTCCACCGCTGCCACCTCCTGCACCTTCGCTTGAAAACAAAACCAAATCGGCATCGTCTATGCCATTTCGATACCAATATTTGTAAGCTACGCCACCAAAGACAAGACGAACTTCCATCGATTGAAAACGAATCGCAGACGGAATGGAAGAATTTGCAGCAGCTTTGGCTCCTGCCTCATTGTCATTTCCCAAAGATCCTGTATATGGTCCCGACCATGCATCAACGGGAACGGGATTGACAGGTTGTATTCCAAATGGGATTTGTAGACCGGGCGTGAGAGCCATAATTTGTTACACTCTTGTAATTTGATGACGATGATTAATAAGATAAGGAACAGCGTTAGTTAATGTATATACGTTGTATGAAGATAATGTTCCTGCTGCGTCGGCTACATTAAGCGTTGATAAAACGTATGAATCAGTTATTTCAATTCCTAACGCGTCTAAATCATCGACTTCATCTATTACTAATGGAGCTGGCATGGCGATCGTGAAAATTTTGTGCGTTGTTCCCGTATTTAAAATAAACGGATTGTCCCCGTTCGTAAATATTTTCCCAGTTAACGCGCGAATATTTGCAGATGTCGTTGGTTGCGCTGCCGAAGCACCAAAGAATATAACCTTTAAAAATGAAATTGAAGTTGTACTTGACATTGTTGTTTCGTAAGTATCAATAACTTTTGCCCTATAATATAAAGTTGTAGCTGAAATTAGATCTACATCGTTGTGCGTCGTGAGAGTTATTGTTACTGAACTTGGATTTCCTGATACTGCGATATTAGACAAACCAGGCACCGGTGCCCATATACTTGTTCCACTTACCCTATATTCGACGGTATAAGAAGTAATCGCAGCAGTGACATAATTCCTTGTAATTGTACCCGTAATCGTAGAACCTATGTTGCCTCTTTCACGCAAGGTTGAGCTTTCGTTTGTTATACCACCCGAAATTAGCTCAGCTACGGAAAGAGAAATGGTCGGAGCAACATAGGTACTCGGAGTTGTAATTGTGTCATCTCCATAAAACGCATTACCTACGTCGTCAGGATCGCCTAGATCTGAAACTTCTTTTTGTCCTGTTAACGGTTCATCAAGTACGCCTTCTCTTACAAGATCTCTAAAATCCCCGGTAAGATCGCCTGTCTTCTTGTCGTATTTAAGTCCTCTTTGTTGAACAAACACGTCTTGAATAGCATCTGGATCTGCGTACTTAATGTCGGTTGGTCCAATCAGAGGCGCCTCAAAGAGACCTTGTCTTGATTTAAGACCAACTATTTTTACGCCATCCTTATGTTCCGCCATGCCATAAATGTTTCGCATGAAAGAAAGTTCAGTTATCTCATAAAAAACGTCTGAAAAAGAAAAGAAGTCGCCAATGTTGACATTTATTCCTTTATCTACAAGATCTCTGTGCTGAATATACACCTCGATCTGATACTGGGCATCGATGCCAAACTTGTCTATTTTCGTTGAAGTTTGGAATTCGTTATTAACCAATGCATCGATAATGATTGGATTATCAAATATTTTTTTTAACGCTTCATTGTAAACTTCATGCGTTTTAGTTTTTATTTCAGAGATAGGATAATAGATTATTTTTTGACCAATGACGTCTTTGATAATTTCTTTCGAAATATCGCTAATGAAGTTTAATTCTCTAGGTGTGATAAATAGGCGCGCCATTTTTTAGCCTATCGTAATTGATTTACCTAGGGGCATTGGAATATACTTCAACTGCTTTTGAAGATTTTCAGCTGCCAACGCATCGTTTTCTAATAACTTAGCATGCGTCATGTTGGCTAAAAATTCTCTCATTTGAGTAATTAATTTATCCTTGTCTTCTCTGCCTTGCGAAACGAGAGCCTCACCGTTAAGTTGTAAGTCTGCGTTAGGAATCGGTATGCTTTGAAACTTGGAACGAATTAAACCCAACAATTCTTTACATAACGCCAATGCATATTGTCGAATCCACTGTCTTCCAGGCTGGTTAATGGTTTTAAATGGTATATTGCCCAAAGGGAAATTGCTCGGCCCAGATATTCCATATATCGTATCATCGGTATAAGATGACGGTCTATATGGATCATGCGGCGGCATTAATTTGATATATAGCTTTCCCGTTTGTAAATCTGTCGTTGGAATAGGATAAATTCTTAATTTACTACCTAATACTTCATAAGAATAATTTGAACGTCGCACTCTGAACGCACTCTCTAACATCCCTCGACGAAGAACGTCTTCGAAGATCGGTAATACGTAGAAAACAGTCGAGTTTACGTATGATTCGTAATTAAAATTTGTCGCGAGAAAATTTGTTACGTTTGAAGCATTTAATAAAAACGTTTGCGCAGCTAAGGGCTCAAAGTGAAATATTTCTACTACTTTTAATTTTCCCCTAGATCCCGTTGCTAACGTTTCATATACAACTTCGTCGGCGTTGCTCCCCGACAATACCTTAACGTCAGAATAGATGTCGTAATCTTGTTGTCCGTTGACGAGGTCTACGTATCCCATCGTAGCGTTGAAAGAACCTCCAATGAAAGCCTCTGTAGCGTAAGGCTCGGATTTTCGTAATAAAAATTCTAAAGTTTGTTTTGCGTATTTGTTTGTAAAGTCTTGTGAACCAGTCGTTAATCCTAAAACGTTAGTTAATTCTGAGGTTATTTTAGTTTCATGAATTAAACGACTATACTCGCAACACGCTTCTTCGAAACATGCCCATATTTCTTTACGAGTTAACTCGACCGACAATACATCGTCGCCAAGTTTACGTTTTACAAATGTAACCATGCCGTCTGCCTCTTCTTGAAAGACGGTATCCGAATCAAAAAAACCGAATGGCGTCGGGCTAATAGTGTTTACAAATAGCGGCATGTAATTAATTATGATTTACATGCTAATATTGAAGAAATTAGTTGTTGGGTTTCAACCACTCTCTTATAAATAAACGAATAACTTCTTCTAATGAATCTTCTTCTTTTTCGAGCTTGTCAATTGATTGATTAGCATGAGTCATCGTTCGACGAGCCCTAAAGGGCAATATAACCAGTCATTGCTTCATAGTATAAATATTACATACCTGAGATAATAGCCTGTACTGCCGTCTTAACTCTCTCTTGTAGTTCAGTCGGTAGCGCTGATAAAAGTACATACGTTTCGGGTTTTAAGACAAAACTTGGAGAGCCACCTTCGACGTAACCTTTTAACGCGTTTATTCCAACTCTTAAGGTTAAAGGAGCTGGACTATTTTTATCATGAATGAGTGGTTGATATAAATCTACTTTTTGCATTTTGAATGATTAACCTTTTAATATTTTTTCTGATTTTTTAAGATTTTCATTCATCGAATGAAATTGTTCTTTTAGAGAATCTAATTGTTCTCTAAGATATTTCGTGTTTTTTCCCGATTCGAAATCTAATCTAATCTGGTTCTCTAAATCATAAATTTGTTGAAGTAATTCTTCAACGCTTGCTGACATATTAAATTCCTTCCTTGGGTGGAAACGGCAATCCGTCATCACAAACAGAACTATTCAACGTTTTTAATTCTGATTGTAAAACTTGTACCTTTTCTTTTTCTCGTTTAATCCAATTATCAAATTTATTTTGATTTTTTGAATCGTCTATTTGTGATAACGCATCTAATAAAATCAATTCCATTTTTGACTTTACTTCTTGTAAAGTCACAGACGAATTAATAGTGACGCAGTTATAAACTGCCAAGAATTGTTGCGGATTTAAACTCAAAATCATATCACACTACCTTATAACAAATGCCTAATTCCAGTAGGGACGTCCAAGATTTTGGAAATTTACTTACAATAGCTGCTAAAGTAAAGGTAACGTCGCCTTCGGCACAAGTAACGCAGAAAGATTCTTTACTGCGACAAATTCTTTCAACATCGCATAAATATTGATCGCCATCGTCAAGTGATATATCGACAGTAGATTTGTAATTTCCTTTTTCAAAAAGGAATGATTTCTTTTTTTCGTAAGACGAAAGATTGAAAACGTTTATTCGATCTAAATTAATCAAACTATCTGAGCTGATTGTGTATTCTGGTTCGTCTTCAACTTCTTTCGTTGAATCAACTTTTTCAATTGATTCTTCGAGCTCGTCATGGTTATGCCACTGACAATCATCACTAATTTCTTCAGAAGTATTCTCACTAGACAAAATATACGAATCACATCTCTGAAGAAGATCAGAGATGTGATGTTGAACATCCTGATAAGAATTAGAATTTTTTAAATGAAAAAGAATTTGAGATAAAAATAAAACTTCGGAATTTTTTAAATGCATGACTGTTCTCCTAATGAAAAAAGGTCGACCCCTTAAAAAAGACGTCGACCTTTAATTCGTTTAATAGTCTATCAGTAGGTTTTACCTGTTTCGCTATAGTGCTTTTGTAGCAATCGATACAACGTGCGAGCTTCACTACCAGAAAACTCAACAACTCCACCACGATCTGGAAAATCGATGAACAGTTTAGTTGAATCCGTCTTCCGATTCGTGCTAACTGCTGCCGTAATCGTCGAATTGTCCCGACGAGCGGTCTCGGTTCGAAGCTTACCTGTGCGATCCTCACGAGTGCGGATAACTGCGTTGCGATTTTGCGAAACAAACTTACGATTTCTACGTGTCTTCATAATGTGATCTCCATAATAATCAAGAGTGGTTTAACTCTTGTCGTTATGAGAAAACTTTATAACCTTAGTGGATCAATGTATAAGTTAGGTTTTTTTCACCAACTTTTTTCAAGATATTTGCAGCGTCCATCGTTTTTGCAGTATCTTGGGTGATCATTCCGGCACCAATTGCCGCTAATGCACTTTGAAGTTTTGTAGACAATGAATTATATTCTTTACCGCTTTTTAATGCACTGACCGCGGTTTTTAAATCGCTGGCGGGGTCAGCTAAATCACGTGATCCGGGCCTGTCGATAAATATCTAAAATCAATTTAGAATTATGAATTATTTTTTTTTACGATTTGATTTAATTCGCGAAACTAACTTTATCATTTCGTCGACGTTGTTTAAAGCTTTTTCTATTTTATTTTCTAGTGGTAATACTTCTATAGGAACTATTCCAGTGCCGTCTAAACCTGCGGTCCTCCATGACCTAATCGAACGTAACATGTTTTCAAGCTCTCCTTTAACTCGAAACAATTGAGCTCCAACATCGTTCGGTTTCAAAATCGGACCAATATTCATATTATAAGTACTTGCAATTGATACGAAATAAAATAACACGATATAGTCAATCATCATTTAATAAAAATTAATAAGTAAACCACCAAAAGAAAAAGGAGGCAATTGTCTGCCCCCTTTTCCGTCAAACCAGCGATGGTTTTATATCACTTGATAAGGCCAGCAAGTTTCTGCCAGCGCTCGACCATCACAGCGCCAGATCTAACTCGACCTGCGTTCTCCGGTTTCTTTTCATCGACTCCAAAGTAAGGAGGATTGAGATCAATTTCACCATTGTTGAGAGCGGCAAGCGCGCCAGGGACATCCTTTTCGTCGATAACAGGCATGTCTGGTCTCTCCGGCGCCCAGCCTGGTAAAGACATTGTAGCACCAGAAA
>Ga0194129_10005721_pt1 | contig 15664 bp, 10 predicted proteins | sample TA2KigCa35mmetaG_FD_150862 | JGI IMG/M metagenome (GOLD analysis project Ga0194129, IMG submission 150862) | Freshwater microbial communities from Lake Tanganyika, Tanzania - TA2015038 Kigoma Deep Cast 35m | ecosystem: Environmental > Aquatic > Freshwater > Lake | place: Tanzania: Lake... | reverse complement strand
GTCGTGACCCCCAAGAAGCGCACCGACTCGCAAGCTCGACGCGACGCGACGCGCTCGGACGGACGGGGCCGCGCCATCGCGATCGCAGGTCTTGCGTTCGCGGCCGTGACGCCGGCGACTTACGGCCTTTTGCGTGCCCTCGAGCGATGGCGCGAACCCTTGATCGATCCGGGCCAGATCCTCACCTCGACGCACATGGCCTTCGTGTGGCGCTCGCTCGTGTCCGGCTGGTTCGGCGTCGGCTGCGCGGGGCTCGTGTTCCTCGCGACGCGCGCGGGTGGAGAGTATCGCCTTCTCGTCCGAAGGCTCGCGCTCGCCGTCGCGATCGTCGGTGGCGCGCTCGCGCTGTTTTCGCTCCGCTTTCCTTGAGCGAGCCTTGCGAGGCCTGACGACGCGCGTACTCGCCGAGGGTCGTTGAGCGAACGCGCGGCAATCGTCATCCAAGCGCGGACGGGCTCCTCGCGACTGCCTGGAAAGGCGCTCGCGCCGCTGGCCGGAGCGTCGCTGCTCGAACGCGTCGTCGAGCGCGTCCTGGCCGCCGAAACCAACGCCGAGGTGATCGTCGCGACGACGCGGCTCGCCGAAGACGACGACATCCGCGCGGTCTGCAAACGCCGCGGATTTCGCTGCCACTCGGGCAATCCCACGGACCTCCTTGCGCGCCACGTCGAGGCGGCGCGCACCGTCGGAGCCGACGTGCTCGTGAAGATCCCGAGCGATTGCCCGCTCATCGATCCTGCCGTGGTGCGGCGGGTGCTTGGTTTCGCCCACGAGCATGCCCAACGGTACGACTTCGTCTCGAACCTCCTCCCGCCGACCTACCCGAACGGCCAGGACGTCGAGGTCGTGTCGATGAAGCTGGCCTGCGAGGCGATGGTCCAAGCGACGGCGCCTCACGAGCGCGAACACACGACGCCGTTCTTCTGGGAGCGGCCTGGCCGCTTCCGACTAGGCAACGTCGCCTGGGAGCGCGGCATCGACGCATCACGACGCCACCGCTGGACCGTCGACTATCCGGAGGATCATGCGCTCGTCGCTGCGATCTACGCGGTGTGGTCACCAAGCTCGCCGGTGTTCGGCATCGACGCAATCCTCGACTTCCTCGCCCAAAACCCGGACATCGACGCGATCAACGCTCACCAGCGTGGCGACGGTTGGCGCCGGCGACTCCGCGAGCGCGATGCCTCGAACTCCGAACGCAGCGGCGCGGCGCGATCGTCCGCGCGAGCGAGGGTCTTCCAGCGTGGTAGGGTCGCGACGGTGACCCCTCCCGCCGACGACTTCGACGCCGAGCGCGCGCTCGCGCTGCGCGTCCGCGAACACGTCGTGCGCATGGCGACGGGAGGAGGGTGCTTCCTCGGCGCGTCGCTCTCCTGCGCCGACATCGTCGCTCACCTGTACTCCCGGGTGCTGCGCGTCGACCCGGAGCGGCCCGACGACCCGGCCCGCGATTACTTCCTGCTGTCGAAGGGACACGACGTCCCGACGCTGTACGCGACGCTCGCCGAGCGCGGCTTCTTCGAGGTCGAGCGCCTCGGGCGGCACCTCCAGCCCGGCAGCCATCTCTACTGGCATCCGAACCGCGCGATCCCTGGAGTCGAGTTCCACTCGGGCTCGCTCGGTCACCTGCTCGCGGTCGGCGCGGGCATCGCCCTGGACATCCGGCTCCGAGGCGGCGACGGCCGGGTCTTCGTGTTGCTCGGCGACGGAGAGCTCGACGAGGGCTCGATCTGGGAGACCTTGCTCGTCGCGGCCGCCCAAAAGCTCGACAACCTCGTCGCCATCGTCGACCGCAATCGCTACCAGGCAAATTGCCTGACGGAGGAGCTCGTTCCCCTGGAGCCGCTCGGCCCGAAATTCGAAGCGTTCGGCTGTGGGCTCGCGCGCATCGACGGTCACGACTTCGGGGCGCTCGACGCGACGTTCCGCCGTTTGCCGATCGCGACCGGATGCCCGTCCGTGGTCGTCTGCGACACCGTGCGCGGCAAGGGGCTGCCGAGCCTCGAAGGGCGCGTCGATCGCTGGTTCGTCGACGTGTCGTCCGAAGAGGTCCTCGTCCTGCTCGCCGAGCTCCGCGGCGAGTCGGAGGCAGAGCTCGCGTCGGAGCCGCTCCTCGTGAGGTGATGGTGATGCGCCCCTCGTACGAAGAAACCCTCGCCGCGTTGTGCGAGACCGATCCTCGCGTGGTCGTCATGACGGCGGAGAGCCGCTCGGCAATCCGAGGGCTCCCGACGCGGCTCGGCCCGCGCTTCATCGACGTCGGGATCAGCGAGCAAGCGATGCTTGGAATGGCGGCAGGCCTCGCGCTCCGCGGGCGCGTTCCGGTGTGCCATGCACTCGCCCCGTTCCTCACGCTGCGAGCGTACGAGTTCATCCGCACCGATCTCGGGATCGCCGGCCTCTCCGCGATCCTCGTCGGCTCGGTGCCGGGCTTCCTGTCGGGCGCGAACGGTCCGACGCACCAATCGCTCGACGACCTCGCGGTCATGCGACCCATCCCGGGGATGCGCGTGGTCTGGCCGGCCGACGTCGAAGAGCTCTGCGCCTGCATGCCCGAGCTCGTCGCGACGCCCGGACTCGCCTACGTCCGCTACAATACGAGCGAGCCAAGGGTCGCGCATCGGCCGTTCGAGCTCGGGGTCGCCGAGGAGTTGCGGAGCGGCGACGGGATCGCCCTCGTCACCGCAGGACTGCTGGTCGGCGAAGCGCTCGACGCCGCGACGTTGCTCGAAGCCCGAGGTCACTCGATCCGCGTCGTCAACCTGCGTAGCCTGGCGCCGATCGACTCGGACGCGATCGTGCGCGCAGCCAGGGCGTGCCGCCTCGTGGTGACGCTCGAGGACCACTTCCTCGCGGGCGGGCTCTTCACGATCGTCGCGGAGACCCTCGTCACCCAGCGCGTGTCGACCCGCGTCGTGCCGATCGGGCTCGACCGCCGCTGGTTCGAGCCGGTGCCCTTTCCGTGCGTGCTCGCGTGTGAGGGCTTCGATGGCCCGGGGATCGCCGCGCGCGTGCTGGCCGCGCTCGAGCCCGAGGGCGGCCCGTGTCGTGATTGATTGACGCATTTCAAGAGGCGTCGTCGAATCCTTGAACGGCTCGGGGTGGTTCCGCAACGGAACGGACCACCTCGCCCAAGGAGCTCGACCCAATGAACGCACGACATGGAACTCGCCTGGTCGCTGGAGTCCTCTGCCTCACCGCGACCCTCACTGTACCGGCGCGCGCAGACTGGCCATCGGCGCGTCACGACGTTCGTCGGACGGGCGCCGCAACCGGCACCTCCGACCTCGTCGCCCCGCGGCCATTCTGGAAATACTTCCACGGCGGTTCGGTGGACAGCAGCGGCGCGCTCGTCGTCGACCTCAACGGCGATGGAACGCCCGAGGTGGTCGTCGCCGGGACGGACGGCGTGAGCGCGCGGTCTCCTTTCACGGGGGACACCCTGTGGACGAACAAGGACTGCGCCTCGGCCAGCGGCGCCGCGCTCGAGGGGCTCGCCGACGTCAACGGTGACGGCACGCCCGAGCTCGTCCTCCGCAACAACGACCGCGCTTTCCTCGTGCGCCTCGCCGACGGCGCCACGCTTTGGGGCGAGCCTCCCGGCGAGATGGGGACGCTCTCCGCGGTCCGCATCGGCGACCTGTCGGGCGACGGCAAGGACGACCTCGTCATGAACGAGTGCCAGTGCTGCGGAATCAACAGCGGCAAGAGCGCCGTCGCGTACCGATTCGCCGGCCAGGGCGCGACCCTCTCCTCTCCCAAGATGATGTGGGCGCCGAAAGAGACCGCCTGCGGCGGCGCAGCCGCGGCGAGCCTCGCAAAGATGCGGGACACGAAGAAAGTCGACTTCGTCTTCGGTCGTCCCGATCGGCTCGTGCTCCTCGACGGGCCTACGGGAACCGTGGTCGCCGAGAGTCCGGCGCTCGGGTCCGGGATCCAAGCGAGCCAGTGCAGGCCGGTCGACGTCGACGGTGACGCGCGCGAGGAGCTGCTCTGCGTCCTGAACCAGAGCAACCTCAACGGAACGGGGCACCGCGCCTACCTGCTGCGCCACGTGACGACCCCGACGCCTCGCCTGGAGCTGGTGTGGCAGCACGACGTCGGCATCGAAGACAATCTCGTCCGCATCCCGGCGTCGTTCGTCGGCGATCTCGACGGCGACGGCAAGCTCGAGGTCGTCCTCGGTGGAAAGCTCGACGCCATGGACGAAGCGACCTTCGTGCTCGATGCCGCCACCGGTGCGGAGCGCGCCAAGCTCGTCGGCAAGCAGCCGCTCGGCATCGCGCCCATCCTCGATGCGGGCGCGTCCGCGCTCGTCACCCGCAAGGAAACCGCCCTGCAGGCTTACGAGCTCACCGGGTCGATGCTCGTCGAGCGCGCGTCGCTCACCGACCACGAGCCGCTCGTCACCGTCGACTACACGGCCGGCCAACGAGGCACGCTGCGCGACTCGCTCCTGACGTTCGACCGGGACGGCGACGGCGTGGCCGAGCTCGCCACCACGCGAGTCACGACGGGTGCCTTCGACGTGGTCCGCTGGAAAAGCGGGGCCCTGGAAATCGGCGGCACTTACGCGCCGCCGGACACGACGACGTTCCTGGGGGCGTGGCCGGCCGTGCTGAAAGGAAAGCCCACGGTCGCGCTCGCGCAGTCGGACGGCAACCTTCACCTGCTGGACGCGACGTTGAGCCCATTGAGCGGCAACCCGTCGTTCGGCGTTCGATTTGGAAATTACTTTGCGAACTCACAGTTCCGTAGCCTCTGGCGCTCGCCGGTGATCGGAAGCCTGGGCGACGCGGTCCCCGGAGTCCTCCTCGTCGACAGCCGGAGCGCGCTCGTGCGCCTCGACGCCCGGACTGCGAGCTTCGCCGAGCCACCGAAGACGCTGTGGACCCGGGAGCACACCATCGCGCCACAGATCGTGAAGGGGCTCGACGGCGGGACGGACCCCGCAAGTCCAGGCATTGCCGCGGTCGAGCGCCGGGCCAACGTCGATGACCGCGTCGTCGCCCTGACGGCGAAGGGTGCGTTGCTCTGGGAGCGGCAGCTCGCCGGCATCGTCCTGACCGACATGGTGGCAGGGAACCTCGACGGCGACGGAATCCCGGATCTGATCGTCGAGCACGGCAAGCTGACGGATCTCGTGCACCTCGTGACGGCGCTCTCCGGAGAGACCGGCGCGGTGTTGTGGTCCGCGGCCCCGATCGGTCCGACGAACCGTCAGCCGCCGGGCGGCGCCATGGCCGACTGGAACGGCGATGGTCGCGACGACTTCGTGTACGTGGCTGCGGGCAAGACGCGGATCCTCGGCGGCAAGGATGGCAAGCTCCTCGGCGAGAGCGTTTTCGGGGGTGACTACTACACCCCGATCCTGTTCGACGTCGACACGGACGAAGCGCTCGAGATCACGCTCTACGCAGGCTACTCGCGACCGCTCACGATCGACAACGATCTGACGAAGCTCGTCTGGCAGGGCACCGACGAGGATCGTCCACTCACCTACGGAGCGATGACGCGCTGCAACGGCACCGCAACGCTCGTCGGCGGCTCCTGGGCGACCCCGTCGCGGCTGTCGCGGTACGTCGCCGGCGGACCGACGGCGGGGACCACGACGCATCAGATCCTTGGCAGCGGGAAGATCTACGCGAACGTCGCGTCCGCGAACGGATCGGGCGCGCGGCTCGGCCAGCTCGGGTCACCATCCCTCCATGACAACCTCGCCGGCGACAACGTGACGATCGCGGTCGTCGGCTCCGGGGACGGCTGGCTCTACGGCATCGAGGCATGCTCGGGCGGGCTGCGCTTCGCCCACGAGATCGGCGCGCCGGTCGGGGCGGTCGCGTTCGGCGACGCCAACGGCGACGGCAAGGACGAGCTCATCGCCTCGAGCGCGGATGGCCATCTGTACGCCTTCCGTCAGCTCGACGCGGCGCCGCCGACCGAGGTCCTCGACACCGACCCTCCAGGCGGGTTTTCCGACGAAGACGTCGACGCCATCGTCACGCAGTCGACGCTCCACGCGCGCTGGACGAAGGCCGCAGGAGCGACCGGCTACGAGGTCGCCGTGATCCGCGACGGCGTCGATGGCGGAGGGTTCGTGACCGCGGAGCCATGGCGCTCGGTCGGTGACGTCGACAGCGCGAGCATCGACGGACTCACCCTCGTGGACGGCCGTCGCTACTTCGTGGCGGTTCGTGCGGTCGTCGGGGACGAGCGGTCGATCGACGCGCTGAGCGACGGGGTGCGGGTCTACTTCGATGAGAAGCCCACCAGCACGGCGTCGGGTGCCGGCAGTTCAGGGTCGGGTGCCGGTGGGTCGGGTGCTGGCGGGAACGTGCCCAGCTCCGGCCCGGGCGGCGTCAATCCCGATGGCTCCCCGACGTGCGTGACGGGCGGCTGCGGCAGCTGCGCGACGGCCGGCAACGACGGAAGCCACGACGCCTTGACGTGGACGGCGCTGATGGTCGCTGGAGTCTGGATGCGCCGGAGGACGAAGCGCGCCGCCTGATTCCTTGACGATGATCCGGTGAGTTCCCTACTCTCCTCGCCTCGCAACCCGACGTCGTCGCGGTCGCGGGGCGGCTTGGTCTCGCCCCTCTCCTCGTGGGCGATGGTTTCACTCCCTGTTTCAGTGCCATTTCACAGCTCACCATGTTCGGCCGAGTCATCGCCAACCGCTACCGCCTGACGAACCGCCTGGGCGTCGGAGGCATGGGGTCGGTCTGGCGTGCGGAGCACCTGACGCTGGGCTCCCAGGTCGCGATCAAGCTGATCGACGAGCTCATCGCGAGCAACGCGGAAATCCGGGAGCGCTTCGAGCGGGAAGCGAAGGCGGCCGCGTCGCTCCGCAGTCCTCACGTGGTGCAGGTGCTCGATTACGGTGTGGACGAGGGCACGCCGTACATCGCGATGGAGCTGCTCGAAGGCGAGAGCCTCGATGACCGACTCACGCGCGAGGTCAAGCTGAGCCCGCGGGACACCCTCCGGATCATCACGGACGTCGCGCGCGCGGTCGGCAAGGCCCACGAGGCCGGCATCACGCACCGCGACCTGAAGCCGGCGAACATCTTCCTCGTCAAGAACGACGACGCCGAGATGGCGAAGGTCCTCGACTTCGGGGTCGCGAAGCAGTCCGCGACGGCGGGGCGCGCGACCCAGACCGGGGCCATGATCGGCACGCCGGCCTACATGAGCCCCGAGCAAGCGCAGGGGACGAAGAGCGTCGATCCGCGCACGGATCTCTGGGCCCTCGGCGCCATCACGTTCGAGTGCCTATGCGGGCGCCTCGTGTTCACGAGCGAGGCGATGGGCGAGCTGATCTTGCACATCTGCACGAAGCCGCTGCCCATCCCGAGCCAAGAAGCCGACCTGCCCGAGGCGTTCGACGCCTGGTTCGCTCGCGCGCTCGAGCGCGACCCCGACGCGCGCTTCCAGTCGGCCAGGGAGCTCATCGACGGCCTCCGCGCCGCGCTCGCCGACTTGCCGAGCGGGGACAACGCCTCGGGCGCGCCGAGCGCGCGGGTCCACACCCCGGAGAGCCGACGCATGACGCCGGCGCAGAGCGAACGAGCGGGGCTCGACGCCACGTTCGCCCACTCGGGTCCCGCCGCGGGGCCGACGGGCGCCAGCGAGCGCTCGAAGACGGTCGGGTCGTTCACGTCCTCGGGAGCGATCCCGACGTACCGCCCCTCACGCCTGGGGCTCGGCCTCGCGATCGGAGCCCTCGTCGTCGGCGCCGGCGCATTCCTCGCGTCGCGCTCCCCCTCGGATGCCACCCCGAGCGCCGCGCTGAAGCTCGACCAGGCGAAGGAGGAATCCGCGGCGTCGAGCGCGATTGCCCTGACGGCCGCTGCTCTGCCACCGACTGCCCTGACACCGACTGCTCTGCCACCGACTGCTCTGCCACCGTCGCTGCCCTCCGCCGCGACGGACAGCGCGAGCGCCGTCGCGACGAGCGAGGCCTCCGCGGCCGCCGGCACGCCTTCCGCGGCGCCGCCACCACGCTGGCAACCGACCACCCCACCCGCGACGTTTCGGCCCGCCGGGGCGCCGCCTGCCCCCATGTCGCCGAAGCCCGCGCCGCCGCCAGCGACACCGGCCGGCAGTGACGACCGCGTGGGCTTCTGAGCCGCCCCGCAGGCCGCGAACATCGACGACCCCGAACGCCATGACGCACCCTTCCCCCCGTTGCTCGCTTCACGTCGTCGGCGCCCTGCTCCTCGCCGGCGCCACGATCCTGGTCGCGGCGCCCGCACGTGCGGAGGCGCCGCCGAACGTCGATGCGGAGACGAAGAGCGCCGCGCGTGTGCTTACCGAGAATGGCTTGACGCTGTTCGATGCGGGGAAATACTCGGAAGCCGTCGACAAGCTCTCGCGCGCCGACGACCTCGTCCGCTTGCCGACGACCGGCCTCGCGCTCGCGCGCGCCTACCTCAAGGTCGGCAAGCTGGTCGAAGCCTCCGAGAAGCTCTTCAGCGTGACGCGCATCAGCCTCGACGCGAGCGCGGCGCCCGCACAGCGCAAGGCCCAGGAGACGGCCGAGAAGGAGCGCAAGGAGCTCGCCCCCCGCATCCCCACGCTCGAGTTGTCGCTCGAGCCAGACGACCCGGCGGCGACCGTCACCGTCGACGGCAAGCCCCTTGTCCGCGCGCTCCTGGGCGTTCGCCGGCCGACGAACCCCGGGGCCCGCTTGATCGAAGTCACGTCGAGCGGCGGCGTCGTCCGGCGTCAGGTGACGCTCGCCGAGCGCGCCGCGGAGCGCGTCGTGGTGAAGCCCGCGCCACCAGCCCCGGTCGCGAAGCTCGAGGCCACCCCGGCCGCGGTGACGCCGCCGCCCGACGCAGCTTCGCCGCCCCCGCCCGCCGCCTCCACGGTGGCCTCCACGGCGCCCCACGCTGGGGTGACGGCGGCACCGATGGCAGCACCGACGGCGGCGTCGCCCGACGCGCCGCGCACGTCGCCGCTCGCAATCACGGGGGGCGTCCTGCTCGGCGTCGGCGGGGCAGGGCTCGCGGCGGCGGGTGCCCTCGGGCTCTTCACCATGAGCACGGTGAACGACCTCGAGGTCTGCTCGGCCGATCCCGCCTGCACGCGCGACGACCAGGTCTCGCTCCGCGATCGCGCCTCGGGGCAGCAGACCGGCGCCTTCGTGGCGCTCGGCATTGGCGCGGCGATCGCAGCGACCGGCGGCGTCCTCCTCGTCCTCGCCCCTTCGTCGAAGGCGCCCTCGACCGCCGCGACCGCGCTCGTCGTCGGACCGACCGGCGTGGGGCTGAAGCTGCGCTTCTGAGCGGCCCCCCTGCACCTCCGACGGCGCCCAAGCGACGCGGAGCGCTGAGCCCGGGGGACCACCGGTCTCGCTATCGCCGGTGCCGCAGGGATCCCGTCCTGCTGCGCATTCACGCGGCGGGTCCCTTCATCGCGATCCGAGACGTCGCTGCGTCGAACCAGGTCGAGCGGCTCGACGGAGGCTGACCACCGCGCCGAATCCGCGTAACCTCGCACCCACGATGAACCTTCGCCGTCACGCCCTCACTCCAGGTCCGATCATGAAGCTCGCCATCGTCTCGCTGGCGCTGGCAGCATCGGGGTGCAGCAAAGACACCGCGGTGGAAGATGCCCTCCAGGAGGAGTGGCGGGGCACGCTGCCGGCATCGATCCAGCTGAGCTCGCTCGAGCCGTGGAGCGACGGCGGATACGCGGCGCTCGGGTACGAATCCGTGGACGGCAAGCGCTCGCTGATGCTCGCCACCCGCGACGGGACGATCACGTGGATCGACGCGCTCCCCGCAAATGGACCGCTCACCATGGCCGCCGATGGCGAGGGGCACCTCTACGTCTCGGGGACCATCTCGACGGCGACCGAGTTCCTCGGCACGACGCTGAGCGCCGCGAGCTACCCCGTGAAGTTCGTGCTGAAGGTGGACGGCGACGGCAAGGTCCTCTGGAGCAAGCTGTTCGACGAAGGGCGGACCAACAACTTCGTCTACGACCTCGCCGCCGGACCCGAGGGCGTCGCGCTCGCCGGCACGTTCACGGGAGGGTTCTCGATCGACGACCGCACGCTCATCCCGGGTCAGTCGACGGCAACCGTCGCGCTTCTCGTTCGGCTCGATCCCGAGGGCAAGGTCCTCGTCGCGCGATCGTACGTCTCCACCGCCGCCGTCGCCGCCTCGCTCAGCCGAGCGAGCGACGGTGATCTCTTCCTCGGCGGGACCTTCACCGGGGTGCTCACCCTCGGGGCGACGCCGATGGCCTCCTCGTCCGGGGCGGTCTTTCTCGCTCGGCTCGCTCCCGACGGAACCGCGCGTTGGTCACGGCATTTCTCGGGTCGAGGCAACGTGGACATCGTCCCGTGGGAGGACGGCGCGGCGCTGCTCATGCGCGCGAGCTTCGTCGACCTCGGAGTCGGTCGCTGGCTCACCGGTCAGGTCGCCGCGCGAACGGACGTCGACGGCAAGGTGGTGTGGGCCCGCCAGCTCGGCTCGCTGCTGCCGAACGGGGGCGATCGGCAAGGCGCCGTCGACGCGCGCGGCAACCTGTTCGTCGGTCGAAGCCTTGAGAAGCCGGAGCTCGTCGATCCCTATTACCCGTACCCCGCCACCGACACGGCCGTCGCGAGGGAGGTGGTGGTACTCGACCGCGACGGGCGCCTCGGCGGCTTGCTCGAAATCAAACCGATTTCGGCGAACGATTACCCTCTCAGCCTCGAGTTCGGCGCGAATCCTGATGGCTCGGTCCTCATCGGGACGAGCGACTCGAAGAGCGAGGCGACCAACTACGGGACCTCGGTGACGACCGTCATCCGGCGGCTGCGCTTCGGGCTCGCCGGCGAGTGACCTTGCGCGATCCATCGTTGTCGTTGACGCGACCGGGCGCTGCGAGGATACCTCGGGCTTCAAACTCCAAGGTCACGAGGGAACCATCGCCATGAAACGCACCACGCTCGCCACCGTCATGCTCGTCTCGGCCCTCGTCGGCTGCAGCAAGAAAGAAGACGCCTCGAAGGCTGGAGACGCCAGCAAGGCGACCGGCGCGTCGACCTCGGCCGCAACCACGAATGCCACCACGACTCCGGCCGGGGGCGCTTCCGCCCCGGCTTCCACCGGCGCGAGTGCCCTCGCCCACCTCCCCGAGAAGTGTGCGGTCGCCGCGCGCCTCGACGTCACCGCCTTCGTCGCGCATCCCGCGGTCAAGAGCCAGGTGACGCCGGCTGCCGAGAAGCTGAAGAAGGGCGGCGACGCCTCGGGCAAGGGCCTGCAGGCGTTCATCGCCGAGGCTGGGATCGATCCCATGACCGACCTCAAGGAGGTGGCGCTCTGCGCCGCCGACCTGAAGCAGGGCCCCGAGGGAGACTTCACGATTGCGCTCGGCGGCAACCTCAAGCCTGGCACCGTCGTCGCCGGGATCGAGAAGCACGGCAAGGCCGAGAACTTCAATTTCGAGGAGCTCGCCGGCACGAAGATCATCGCCGACAAGGGCGGCAAGATGTTCCTGGGTCAGGCCACCGACGGTGTCGTCGTACTCGCCTCGACGAAAGCCGGGCTCGAGGCGGGGCTCAAGGGTTCGGGCGGCGGCGCGAAGCTCGGCCTTCCGCTCGACGCAACCGCCAGCCTGCTGATCCCGGGAGACGCGATGAAGCAAGCGCTCGACGGTCCGGGCACGCCGTTCGCCGCCCAGGCGAAGGACGCCGGTCGCGCGCTCCTCACCCTCGACCTCGCAAAGTCGGCCGCCCAGCTGCGCATCGCGATGAAGGACGAGAAGGGCGCCACCGAGTTCGCAGGGGTCCTCAAGATGCTGCTCGGGCAGATGGCGCAGCAGCCCGCGATGGGCGGCGATCCGATGGCCGCGATGGGGATGGCCATGTTGAAGGACGCGAAGATCGACGCGAAGGGCGCCGACACGGTGGTCGACGTCGCCATCCCGGCGGGCCAGATCGACGAGCTCGCGAAGCGGCTCGGCACCGCGATGGCCAACGGCAAGTGAGCCCAGGCGCGCCGGGTGCGGGGTGAGCACCACCTCGTCGCCCGGTGCCCATCCTCGGGCACGCGTGGTGGGAAACGGCCCGGGGTGCCGCGTTGGACGCGCCGGCGTCGTGATGTCGAGGCTCAGCCGTGGACGTTCAGCCGTGGACGTTCAGCCGTGGACGTTCAGCCGTGGACGTTCAGCCGTGGACGTTCAGCCGTGGACGTTCAGCCGCCGACCTCGTGCGTGACGACGACGTCGGCGATCGACGCCGCGACGGAGCCGTAGAGAGGGCAACGACGCTGGAAGCCTGAGACGAGCATGCCGGCCTCAGCCGGCGACACGCCCGTGAGGACGAAGTGCAAGGCGACCGCGTTGAAGAGCGTGAGATCCTCGCGCGCCTGGGCCGCTCGATCGAGCCGCGCCCGGATCGTGCCGCGGACGGACCCGAGGGCCACGCCGCCGTCACGCGCGATGACTTCGATCAACTCGACGCCGCAGGTGAGCACGGATGACAGGAACAGCTCCGGCGGCGTCAGGGCCTCGCCTGCGCAGCCGTTCTGCACCGGACCGTCGACAATGAAGTGATGGTGTCGCGTGCTGCAGAGGACACGACCGAAGGTCCCGGTGGAGCGGGCCTCGAGCTGGAACTCACGGACGGTGGTCGGGGTCGGCGTCGCCATGCCGACGATCATGGCACGGGGTGGTGGCTGACCGCGACGCGGTTTCCTTCCGGGTCGCGAAAGTAACTCGAGTACGCGCTGCGCCGCTCGATCGCGATCCCGCGTCGCGCGAGCCGCTCCTCGAAGCCCGCGCGCTCTCCCTTCGCGAGCCGGAACGCGAGCAGGAACGGTCCGCGAGCCATGTCGACGGGCCGCTCGGGCTCATCGGTCTGCTCGACCATCAGGATCGCCGCGGGCTCGTCGTCCGTCGGAGCCCCCGCGAGCTCGAGCCAGACCGACCGAAGCCTCCCATCCTCGTGATGGTGGCGGTCCAGCTCGCGAAGCTCGAAAAGGTCCGCGTAAAACCTGGCCACCGTGGCGACGTCCTTCGCCCCGAGGGCGACGTGGTGAAGCGCGAGCGGCATCGTGACGCCCGACCATCGTCTTGCAAGGCGAGCGTCGTTGCAAGGTCGGTCTCGGACGGGTAACTTCCGGCGCGTCGCGATGGACCCTGCGAGGCCACGATGTCCCCGGTCGACGAGCGAAAAGACGAGCAAGACCAGCTCAGCGCCGACGAGCTACGCGAGGTCTGGGCTGCGCTCGCCGGCGACGAACGGCTCGAGGGCTTTCTGCTCCTGCCTCGCGAGGACGCCGAAGATCTGTTCTTGAGCCTCACCCCGCTCGAGCAAGCGCAGCTCGTGACGAGCGTGCCTGCGGGGCAGCGCCGGATCTGGATGCGGCAGCTCGCCCCCGACGACGCGGCCGACGTCCTGCAGGAGATCGAGCCCTCCTTGCGCGAGGACCTGGCCGGGCTGCTCGACGACGCGACGCGCCGCGAGGTCCGCGCGCTGATGGCGTACGCCGAGGACGACGCGGGCGGCTTGATGAGCCCGCGCTTCGCGCGCGTGCGCCCCGACATGCAGGTCGACGAGGCGATCCGCTACCTCCAGAAGCAAGCCCGCGACCGGCTCGAGACGATCTACTACGCGTACGTCCTCGACTCCGACCAGCGGCTGCTCGGCGTCTGCTCCTTCCGCGAGCTCTTCGCCTCGATCGCGGGCCGACTCGTGCGCGACATCATGCACGACGACCCCGTCACGGTGCGCGAAGACATGGACCAGGAGGCCGTCGCCCTCTGCATCAAGCGCCACGGGTTCCTCGCCCTCCCGGTCGTCGACGCCGACGGACGGATGAAGGGCATCGTCACCCTCGACGACATCGTCGACGTCGTCGAGGAGGAGGCCACCGAGGACGTGCAGAAGTTCGGCGGCATGGAGGCCCTCGAGGCCCCGTACATGCAAACGAGCTTCGGCAGCATGATCCAGAAGCGCGGCGGCTGGCTCGCGCTCTTGTTCGTCGGCGAGATGCTGACCGCGACCGCGATGGCGCGCTACGAGCACGACATCGCAAGGGCCGTGGTCCTCGCGGTGTTCGTGCCGCTCATCATCTCGAGCGGGGGGAACTCCGGCTCGCAGGCCTCGACGTTGATCATCCGCGCGATGGCCCTCGGCGAGGTCCGCCTGCGTGACTGGTGGCGCATCGTCCAGCGCGAGCTGGCGGCCGGCCTCGTGCTCGGGATGCTGCTCGCGGTGCTCGGGGCGCTCCGCATCGTCGGCTGGGAGGCCGTGTTCCACAGCTACGGCGTCCACTACCCGCACCTCGCGCTGACGGTCGGCATCAGCCTCATCGGCGTCGTCACGATGGGCACGCTGTGCGGCTCGATGCTGCCGCTGCTCCTGAAGCGCGTGGGCCTCGACCCCGCGAGCGCATCGGCGCCGTTCGTCGCGACGCTGGTCGACGTATCGGGCCTGCTCATCTACTTCACGGCGGCGAAGCTCGTGATGGGCGGCAAGCTTTTGTGAGGGACGCCCCGGTCGCCGTGCGCGGCGGTCGACGCAGGGGCAGCGCGGTCGCTTTGGCAGTCCGGTCGCCCTGGCAGCGTGTATCTTTCATTGATCTTCGTCACCCGCTGCGGCATGCCGGGGGTTGACCGACGCCACGTCCGGCGTCGCCCCCTCCGCAAGCTGACCTTGATCCCCCCGTTTCGAACCCGCCTTCGCCACCGTCGCGGCGTCGCCACGCTCGGCGTCGCCACCCTCATGACCACGACGATGTCGGTGATCCCTGCGAGGGCCGAAGAGCCCTGCAAGGGAACGCGAACGATGTACGCCGGGAAGTGCCGTTATCCCGACGAAATCAAAGCCCTCCAGCAGGAAGAGGCCGCACGTCAAGCTCAAGCGCGCGCCCTCGCCGAGGAGCGCCGCCGAATCGAGGAGGCACGGCGGCGTCAGGAGAGCGAGACGCGCAAACGTCAAGAAGAGCAACGTGCCCGCGAGCAAGAGGAGTTGCGTCGCCGCGAGGAAGAGCAACGTGCCCGCGAGCAAGAGGAGTTGCGTCGCCGCGAGGAAGAGCAACGTGCCCGCGAGCAAGAGGAGTTGCGTCGCCGCGAGGAAGAGCAACGGCGCGCTTCCCTCATGCCCGAGGAAGGTCTCATCAACACACCACTACCCCTTTCCATCGCGCTCCCCGAGGATTATGGCATTGCGTCGGTAACGCTCCGGTACAAGTCACCTGCATCGAACCGATGGCTCAAGCTGCCCGCGCTCAAGCTGCCCGCGTCGGAGGGCAGGGTCCGCTTTGGAGCCATCGTGCCGTGCAAGGACACGAAGATTCCGGGGCCACTCAGATTTCACTTCATTCCGAAAGACGACGGCGAAGAGCCAATTCTGCTGAAGGACACAGGGAGCGTCGATGAGCCCTTCGTCGTTGAACTGAAGGGCAAAATCGACGGCGCGCAACCCAGCTTTCCCGGAAAGCGTCCTCCCACACCATGCCGGTCCGCCGAGGAGTGCCCGCCGGATGACGCGGTCTGCAACGCGAGCAAGTCGGTAGCTGGAGATTCCGACAAAGTAGCTGAATATTCCGACAAAAAGGGCTGGGGCGCGAACTGTGATTCTACGTCGGAGTGCCGCTCCGGACTCACGTGCAAAAAGGGCGTGTGCGAGCAGGGCGGCGATGCCCCGCCTCCGGAGGAGGGC
>Ga0194129_10005719_pt1 | contig 15665 bp, 16 predicted proteins | sample TA2KigCa35mmetaG_FD_150862 | JGI IMG/M metagenome (GOLD analysis project Ga0194129, IMG submission 150862) | Freshwater microbial communities from Lake Tanganyika, Tanzania - TA2015038 Kigoma Deep Cast 35m | ecosystem: Environmental > Aquatic > Freshwater > Lake | place: Tanzania: Lake... | reverse complement strand
AATCAGTGAATTCTTCTTCATTATAATCTTCAGGCTTAAGTTTCTTGATTTCTTCATTGAACTTGTCCAGAAATAACTTGTAGACGTTGAGTGAATCAGCTTCGGTGACGCTCTTTTTGTAGAGAGTATCCAGATAGGTCTGAAACGCGTGATGAATAGCAGTTCCAAATGTGGTATTAATGTTATCATCTCTTACCCGAAGATTCTTGACATAATCCAAATACCATTTATGGGGACATTTTAAAAACGTCGAATACTGACTAAAACTTACTTTATTCTTTTTTATTTCTTGATCGGACATTTAAACATGATACACTATAACCTACAACTGTCAATTTATAACAACTATTTATTAATGTATGAAAAAACTACTAGCATTATTACTAACAAGTGTCTCGTTACTTGCAAACGATCTTTATCTATATGATTCCACTGATAAGGTTGAACTGAGTGAGGTTGTTGAGAACAAACTGAACGTATTATCTACAGTCATTGGTAAGACCTATACTTTGACCAACAATTTGTCTGTTACTATCTCTACAAACGGATCCGTAAGTTACGCTTTGCCATATAGGGTTTCTGTATATCAAAAAGAAAATTCATCAGCCTATTTCAATGTTACACAAACAGAGTATGTTAACAATTTTTCGCTACCTGAAGTGGTGAAAATTAAGGATCATTCGTTCAACTTTTCAACTCAAGGAGAATTGTATATCATTAGCGAATCAGACAAACAAGTGACTGTGGGAACTTCAATGGCACTTATTATTTTCGATAAAGCAAAACTTTTTGTTAAGTCGGGAGAGAAATTTACGCAAGTATATGTAGTGGAGGGTAAGGCTATTGTATTGGATGCCAAGAGCAGTAAGAAAAAGAAAGAATTGAAAGACGGTGACTTCTTGGTAATAACCCCACAAGCATCTTTGAGTCCAAGAGAAGCAAGTATCAAGACCTCAGGCAGTAGCTTCAGTATCAAAGAAGTTGAAGATGTGGAAAAAGAAGTTCATACTGCTGAATTAAAGACTCTGCAGTCCAAGCTAGACAATGTTTTGTTTGTAAATTATGGTTTTAATATTTTTGGTTTTAAGTTAAAGTAATGACATTACAACAGTTGCATAGTCTCAACGAAGACGAATTATCAATATTGTGGTATTGCGTGAACAAGGTCAACCCACCTGTATTAGCAGGAGTTGACCTTGAACCGTCTTTATTTACCAGTATTAATCATAGAAAACTAATGAATAAGTTGACAAACTGTCGAATTTTGATTAAACCTGATCATGTTCAAGTTTTCGATGGACTTATGGACAAGTTGCGTATACCATAAGAACATAGGTTATGTATCAGAACATTTATTTTGACAAAAAGACAAATACGTGTCATCTTTGGGATGATAAAAAGGGATATACGAATTTCGTTTTCAGACCGTATGCGTATCGCAAACGCCAAAATGGAAAGTATAAAAGTATCTTTGGTGATGACTTGGAAAAGGTTTACAGCTTCAATCCAAAAGATCCATCGTTGTTTGAGTCGGATGTTCCGATTGAAACCAGAATTTTGATTGATGCCTATGAAGATACCGACGATCTATCTGAAGGTCATCGTGTGTTGTATCTGGACATTGAGGTCAGCACCGAAGGTGGATTTCCAAACGTCAATGAAGCAGACAAGGAAATCACAGCTATCGCAATCTGTGATGGTGTTACTCAGAAGTATACCGCTTTCATTCTTGATAGAGATGGTAAACTTGAACAATTTTCAAAAGATAATGTTGAGGTATTGAGTTTTACCACTGAAGAAAGTTTGTTGTCTCATTTTATTACTAAATGGGAAGAGATTCAACCTACAATCGTGACTGGTTGGAACAGTAATGACTTCGACATGCCTTATTTGTATCGTCGTATGAAGAGTGTGATTGGTGGTTCACAAGCAAAACGAATGAGTCCTATTGGTATTACATATATCAACGATTGGAGTAAGAAAGTCGTAATCGCAGGTGTGACTCATTTGGACTATATGCGTCTTTATGAAAAGTTGAACATCAAGAAAGAACCAAGTTACGCACTTAATGCGATTGGTAAGAAAATTGTGGGTATGGAAAAGATTACCTACAAGGGAAGTCTTGATGATTTGTATAAGTCTGACATCAACAAGTATATCGAATATAACTTGAATGACGTTCAGATTATCGTTGCATTGGAGAAGAAACTTCAATTTATTGAGTTGGCTAGAGCTATTTGTCACAAGGGTCATGTTCCGTATGACTGTTATCAAATGAGTTCACGATTCATTGAAGGTGCGATTCTCATGTATCTACGTCGTAAGGGTCAAGTTGCCAAAAACAAGCCTTTGGATGGTCGTGAGGAATATGAACAACGAATGGATGAAAATGAAGAGGGATTTGAGGGTGCATATGTCAAAGCTCCTGTGCCTGGTCGTTACGAGTGGGTTTTTGACTTGGACCTTACATCAATGTATCCGAATATCATCATCAGTCTTAACATCAGCCCTGAAACTAAGATAGGTATTATTGATCGTATTGAATATGATGACAAACACATCGCAGATCGTAGAAAAGATTTGACTGATGACTGGCAAAATCTTAGTGATAATACTCAGAAAGAAACTCCCTTGGAACAGTATATTGAACAGAGATTGTATGGATATAGTGCCAAGATGTATACACAGAACCGTGTTTCTTCGTATCATATCGGTGGTAATGCGTATTCACATGATGATTTCAAGAAATTGGTCAATGATTCCAAGTTAAGTATCGCGAGTAACGGTGTTTTGTATTACAAAGAAACCACTGGTGTTATTCCAGAAATTCTTGTGAAGTGGTTTGATGAACGTAAAGAAATGCGTAAGATGGCTAAGAAGTATCACGAACAAGGTGATGAGGGTATGTATGAGTTCTATGAACAACGACAGAAGGTTCAAAAGGTTCTACTCAACTCTATTTACGGTGTTTTGGGTCTTCCTATCTTTAGATTCTATGATAAAGATAATGCAAGTGCCGTGACCATCACTGGACAAGATATTATCAAAACCACGGGTAAGGCAATCAATGAATATTTTAAAAAGACGTTGAATGAGACCGAAGGCGATTGGGTGATTTATACCGATACTGATTCGTGTTTCGCAAGTGCGTTGCCTATTATTGAAAAGAATATGCCTAAGATTGATCAGAACGATGAAAAACAAATGACTGAGGCAATCTTGAAGGTAACTGGTGAGGTGCAATCATTTGTAAACAAGTTTTATGATATGATGGCAGTTCGATTCTTCAATATTGAAAAACATCGATTTGATGCAAAACAAGAAGTTATTGCCAAGACTGGTTTTTGGTTGGCCAAGAAGCGATATGCCCAATTTATCATCAACAAAGGTGGTATCGTGTGTGATGAAATGGAAGTGAAGGGTATTGACGTTGTTAGAACATCATTTCCAATTCAATTCAGAAAGTTTATGCAACAGTTCTTGGATGACATTCTTCGTAAGACTGATAAGTCGATCATTGATCAAAATATTCTGAATTTCTTGGAATCTAACTTGATCAATTCACCGGTGATTGAAATTGCCAAGAATACGAGTGTCAAGTTCAAGAGTGGTGGCGAAACCAAAACTGATTATAATCCTAAGAGTCGTAATAAGTTCAAGTATATCAAAGGAACTACGGCACAGGCAAAGGCAGCATTATTTTACAACGATTTATTGCAACATTGGGAGTTGGATAAAATTGTTCCTCCAATCTTTCATGGACAAAAGATAAAGTGGGTGTATCTCAAGAACAATGAGTATGGATCTGAATGTATTGCTTTGAAAGCAGACGGAACTGATCCAGACAGAATCATGAACTTTATCAATCAGTATGTTGATAGAAATGCGATGTATGAACAAGAGTTGAAAGGTAAACTTCTTGATTTCTATCAGATTCTAAAATGGGATTATCCAAGTGTTGAAAGTCGTAAGGCAGAAGAGTTCTTTAATTTTTAATATATACATGAAATATAAAAATTTACTGGTATTTAGAAAATTGGGAGACTTGGATTTGACTGGTCTTAAACTCACTCCTATAAACAAAACTGCAGAACAGTTTTTTGAACTAGACTAGTTTCTGACACTTCTTATACGTTGATGTATTGTGGACTGTTTGTTATGATCGATCAATGAGTTCCTACGAAAAATTGTTAAATATACCGATTGACGGCGGCAAAAAATTGTTTTATTCAACATTATGTTGTTCATCGTCACTTCCAATCGCTACATCTTATCAACGTGTAGTAATTGGCCAACGTGGTCCATATGTAGAATTTACCAAGAATCAGATCATTGATACTAAACTGTATATACCAAGATCTCAATTATATAGATTGAGTGATCCAAAGGTATACTACATTGAGTTTAGAACGATTGAGGGTGATGTGAAGGTTTATTATCAAATGAGAAGTGTAGCATATGCTGATTATTTGATTAATCACTTTTATATATCACCGAGTAATCTCTACACCGTAGATGGTGACAATGTAAAACTTTGTATGAAACAAGACAATAATGTTAGTATTATACCAGAAGAATTTTTTGAAACAGTTTGACAGTAACATAACAACATAGTAAAATAAAAAACATGAAGAAAGAAACATTAAATACATTCATTGACAAGTATTCACTAAACGGAACTATTGAGTCTGTTAAGTGGATTGTAAACGCAACTGACAAGAACATCAAGACATCCGCAATTAGTGATGACAAGAATGTTCTTGGATTTGTCACTATCAAGACCAACGATGGTTTGGAGGATATGGAAATTGGTATCAATGATACTGCCAAGTTGAAGAAGATGTTGACAGTCTTGGAAGAAGAGTTAACTATTTCTCCAACCAAGACCAATGAACGAGTTACGTCTTTGAGTTTGACAAGTGCAGAAACAGACGTTCAATATGTTACGTCTGACCTAAGTGTGATTTCCAAGTCAGCCGAACTCAAGAAATTGCCTCCGTTTAACTTGGAAATTCCTTTGACCAAGGAGTTTGTAACCAAGTTTGTCAAGGCAAAGAGTGCATTGAGCGACGTTGATATCTTTACTCTTACATCCGATAAAAAGGGTAAGATCAAGATGACCCTCGGATTCAGTAACGTAAACAGTAATCGTATCAATATTGAGATCAAACCTACCGTTGGTAAGGACAAGATTGCCAAGACTCTACATTTCAGTGCCAAGTATCTGAAAGAGATCTTGACTTCGAATACAGACTGTGATAATGCTGTATTGAAGATCAGTGATGCAGGTATTGCGAACGTGGAATTTGACAACGACACTTTCAACAGTAATTACTTCCTGATCGAATTCAAGAATATTGACTAATATAAATTATGAGTTTCTTTACTGAAACAGATCAGCCGCAGGTTTCGGATCATGGTGTTTGGGCGGAAAAGTATCGTCCAGACACACTTGAAGATTATATTTGTGATGAACGAGTCAGATCGATCATTTTAGATTACATCAACAAAAAGGATGTGCCTGGTCATTTGCTTTTTCATGGTAATGCCGGAACTGGTAAGACCACATTGGCAAAGATTATTACCAAGAACATTCCATGTGATGTGATGTATGTCAACGCATCGGATAATACTGGTGTTGACTTTGTTCGTGACAAGATCAAGCCATTTGCATCCACTATGGGTTTCAATGACTTGAAGATCGTGATTCTTGACGAGTCTGATTATATGTCTACAAACTCACAGGCATCACTTCGTAACTTGATGGAGACCTACAGTAAGACAACTCGGTTTATTCTTACTTGTAACTATATCGATAAGATCATCGAACCTTTGTTTAGTAGGACACAGGTGTTCAAATTGGAACCTCCTACCATGAAGGATGTTGCGATGTATATTGTTAAGATCTTGACCAAGGAGAACGTTACATATGATATGCCTACGGTCGCAACGGTGGTCAAGGAATATTATCCCGATATTCGTAAGATCGTCAATGTGGTTCAACAAAGTTCGACTAATGGTAAACTTGAATTGGTTAAACTACAAAGTGCCAATGCGGATGTAAAGAACAAGATGATTTCTATTCTTAAGACCGCAAAGACTAATAAGAAAGCATTCACAGAAATCAGACAGTTGATCAATGATGTTGGTATTAAGCACTTTGATGAATTGTATTCTGAGTTGTATAACAAAGCTGTAGAGTATGATAATGGTCACACAATTAGTGTTATTGTTGATATCTCGGAGAGTCTATATCAGAATGCGTTGGTAATTGATAAAGAAATTACGTTTATGGCGTGTATTGCGAAGATCATAAAAGTCATATCCAAGTAATTGTAAAAAGTAGATAAATACCCACTCGGACTATTTATTAACAAATGAGTTACAGCAAAAAAGTTGTTTATTTTGGAACAGATGGTGCGAGTGGGTATGCTAATGCGGCTAAAGGATACATCTATGATTTAATAGAAAGTGGTAGTGATGTATATTTTACTAGATTAGTAGGTGGACTTGTAAAAGATAACACTGAGTTTTATAATTACTTTAATAACAAACTCAAAAAGTTCCCCTTGTTTTCTAAAAAAGAAAAGTTAGAGGGAGCTGATGTAGTAATTCATTTTACTCCTGATGTGTGGAATAATGTTATTAATTCACATAAAGATTGGATTGGGAATAAGAAGATCATAGGACGAACTGTATGGGACTTTGATCCTCTGCCAGATACTTGGGTCAAATCAATAAATGATAGCATAGTCAACGTTGTAAGCGTTCCGTCTCAGTGGTGTAAAGATGTGTTTGTAAGTTCTGGCGTTAAAAAGGAGATTATTGTTGAACCACACACAATCCCCCCAATTAATTATAAAAAATACACCATTGTAGATCTATTTGATAAAGCAAAAGTATTTAGTCCGGTCCCAATAAATTATCAGAGGTTTGCTAAAAGAGTAAAGTTCTTGAATGTATCATCGTTGGTAGCAAGAAAAAACACAGGTTTCTTGATAGAATCGTATTTGGATTCATTTACGTTTGACGATGAAACATTATTGATATTTAAATTCACCGATCACATCAACAGTATCAATTTTATTGAAAAACATATTCAAGAGATAATTGTAAAGAAAATCAAAAACAAAGAACAGGACTTTGCTTATGCGCCTATTATAGTGCTAAGTGAAAGATTTAGTTTTGATAAAATTCAAAGTTTACACGATGAAACAGATGTGTATGTTAATGTATCCAGAGGTGAAGGATTTAATATACCATGTTACACCGCAAAAATCAAAAACAAAGATATTGTAACACCGTTGCATGGCGGTATGATAGATTATCTCACAAACTATTCAAGGTTGTTTGAGGTAAACTACAACACAGCATACATCAGTTCTGTTGATAAGAATACTGATGTTAGTATGAAATTGTGGATCAATATGAATACAAAGAGTGTTGATCCATCGTATGAAGATTTATGTAATTGTCTTAAAAACGCATATTACTCTAATATCAAAAAATGTGTATATATTGATCCATTGGAGTTTTACCAACCACATGTAACTGTTACTGAAGAGTCATCGTTGTTTCCAATCTACTTTAAACAAGGATGGTATAATGAATCTTTAAATATCGGAGTTTGGTCTTCTAAAACATCTGAATTGGTGATTGGACCAGATGTTTATAAGTTTGAGGTTGTATTGGAAGCTATTAGAGATACAATTGTAACGTTTAGTGTTAATGGCGTAAACCACAATTATGAAATGAAACGTGGTCAACATTCCTTAAAGATAATCTCTAAAGAAGAAAAAACACTCAAAATTGATTGTCATACATCTTTTGATGGATCATTTATTAACCGTGATAACAAGAACCAATATGGTATAAAGATAGTAGACATATACGTTAATGGTATCAAAAATCCGACAAGCAAACTTATAATAAAAAATACCAACTTCAACGAAAGAGTGTTGGTCGATACTGGGTTCACTGTAGAAAAATCTAATGTATTGAACAAAGGTGAGTATGGCGACATTATTATCAAATTTAAAGAATTGACCGATAATAACAAATATCCTAAAAAAATCAATCTCGGTAGACAACTGTCATTTTATTCACACAGATCTGGATGGAATTATGTTCTAAACAACATGGCCGCACTTAATACTAACAGTGGTGTATATTGCGATGGATTTCTCGAAAATAATTTTAGTTGGAGAAAAACAGAGTGTGTTCTACAAAAGACTATACCATATAATAAATCATGGATCGGGTTTATACACAATCCACCAAACATGCCTCCATGGTTTAGTGATAACAATGCTTTCAATAACGTTATATTGCAAGATCCTTATTTTCTAGACAGTCTGAGAAAGTGTAAGGGGATATACACACTATCGGAATATCATGCGAAGTTTATTAGACAGTATATTCCATTTGTCCCGGTGGAGTCATTGTATCATCCCACTGAAATTCCAGAACTTAAATTTGATTTTGATAAATTTATAAAGAACCCAGAAAAGAAACTTGTCACAATTGGTTGGTGGTTGAGGAAGTTAAATGCACTGTATACTGTCAACCCAGAAGGATATCAAAAGGTTCGATTGCTGCCAAACAACAAATGCAAAGATACAATTTTTAGATTAGAAAAAGTTGAATCGTTGATTAATAATCAATACATTACCGATGAACAAAGAAACTCAGTAAAAATATTAGACTTTTTGCCAAATGATGAGTATGATAAGATACTATCTGAAAATCTTGTGTATTTGGATTTATATGATAGTAGTACGAACAATGGTATTATAGAATGTATGGCTAGAGCGACACCAATATTTATAAATAGATTACCTGCTGTTGTGGAGTATTTAGGCGAAGCGTATCCACTATATATTGACAGTCAATATGATTTGGAGAACAAAATCAAAGATATGGATTTGATCCGTCGAGCACATTTGTATTTGAAATCGATTCGACACAAGGTAGAGATCGGATATTTCTTGGATAAAATGGTCAACTCACAGATTTACAAAAGCATATGAACATCAAAGAAGTGTTTTTCAACAACAAAATATACTCGGTACCAATGTCAACCTTGCGACATATCAACAAGCTAGATATGGCACGACTGGATGAAACCACGGTGGTAGTTTATTCAGACAAGGAACATAAGTGGGTTCGTGCCACACCTGAATTAGAATCGCTATATGACAATCAAGTGTTGATCAACGTCAAAACCGAGAAAGAAATGTTGACATTAAAGATCAGTGCTGATTCTGTGATTGATGTGATAGACAAGAAATTGGCAAAGGTCAAGCTTGATGCTGTGGTCATGTGTGTTGATGAGAACACAAACACATGGACAATTGTTGAATCAGAAGATCATTATCACCAACTATTTATGATGTTTGAGAAAAACCTAGCCAGAATGAATGCTGAATGTAAAGTTATTAATGGAGTATAGTAATGAAAGATTTGACTAAAAAGATGTGTTTTAGACCGTGGGATTTCATGGAGATCCAAGATGATACTACCATGTATCCGTGCTGTCCAAATTGGGTCAATCAATATAACTTTGGTAAAGTAAAAATATCAGAAGGATTTGAAGGCCGGTGGAATGGAGAAAAAGCACAAAAATTTAGAGAGTCTATTTTAGATGGCAGTTACAAGTATTGCAATAGAGTTCAGTGTCCAATGATCCAGAACGATTCTTTGCCAAACGTCGATGATGTATTGGCTGGAGTTCATGGACCTGATAAGAAGAAAATTTATGAAGAAAAACAATTGATTTCTACAAACCCAACTTTTATAAATCTGTGTTATGATAGAAGTTGTAATTTGAAATGTCCAAGTTGCAGAGAAAATTTCATATTTTTGAATGAAAAGTCTGTGGGTAATGAATACCTTACTAAGATTCAATTTCAAGAAAAACTGATTGAGTATCTGTATACATGTAAAGTAAAAACCATGATTAATGTTACTGGATCTGGAGATCCATTTTCTAGTAAGTTGTTTTGGGAATTTTTGACTTCGTTTGAAGGTGTAAAGAATCCTCTTGTAGAGTTTCAGTTACAAACTAATGGTGTGCTTTTCACTGAAGAAAACTGGAACAAGATGGAAAAAATTCACAACAATCCAATAAGCACTATTATTAGTTTGGACGCTGGAACTCAGGAAACTTATAATTATACAAGAAAAGGTGGAGATTGGAATAAGTTGATGCGCAATCTAAACTTCGTTGAAAAGTTATATGATGCCAAAAAGTTACATTGGGTCCGTCTCGATTTTGTTTGTCAACAGAAGAATTACAAAGAAATTCCTTTGTTCGTTGATATTGCTAAATCACACAGTTTCTACTGTTATCTGTCAAGAATTGTAAATTGGGGAACATATTCACCCGAGGAATTTAACAATCATAATATCTTTGACCCAAATCACCCAGAACACAACGACTTCTTGAATGTCATACGTCAAGATATGAAGTATGATTTAATTGATTTTGGTAATTTAACTGAATTTACAATCAAATAATATGTCTGAAATTGTTTATTTCAATTCACTCCCATCAAAATGGCAAGGAAATTTAGATCTATGTAACGATTATTCTATTAATAGATCATACAAAACCTATGAAGATATTGGCTGGGGGATGAAAGATGATGAACACCTTAATTATTGGGGTCGTCCAGATCCAGAATATTATCAAATATCTATGTTGTTTGTTAGAAAACATAATGGTAAGTTAGAATATGGACATTATGGAGACGGTAGAGCACTTGAAACAACCAAACTATTGGATGAAGTTGATGTGGAGTATAATTTTAAAAACTTCGACTGGATTCAGATATTTCTAGCTGACTCTGGTCCTACGTCATACATGTTGAATAATATCAAAATTCCAGTATTTTCTACCGCGTATTACAATTATGAGTTTGAACAACATGAACCAGATCTTGGTGCATGTAACCAACGTGCTTTTTTGCCAGACGTTAAAACACTTACAGATCCATCTCTTTATAATCGTGGATTGTTAGTCAACGACACTGTGTCTATATTACCAACATGTGCATATAGTGATTTCTTAGGAGTCAATTTTAAAAATTTGACAAAATATAAACGCGATTATGCCAAATATAATAATGGTTTGAATAAAAAAGTAGGATGGCGTGGATCTATTAATTGTCATCAGAGGTATTTATTAATAAAATTGTCAGAACAATATTCTAATTTAATTGATGCTAAACAATGGACACGACACCAACCTATAAATCCTAATATATCTCCAGAATCCACATACTCAGAGTATGTTTCATTTGAAGATCAAGTAAAGGAGTATGATTATCTTATAGAAGTTGGTGCGGGAGGATTTAGTGGGAGAGTGCCCCATTTAATTCAATCAAATAGAATCATATTTTCTACAGATCATCCTGTTTGGTCATATGCAGAACATCAATTGACTGCGAACAAACACTTCATAAGAATCAAAAAAGATCTTAGTGATTTGGTTGACAAGATCAATGATGTCAATCAAAACCAAGAAAAATACGAATCTGTCAGACAAGAAATGTATAAATTGTCAGAGACACACTTTACTATTGAAAACATACGTAAGATCGTATATGATACAATATCAATTAGATTGAATTTATTATGATAGGATTAAATGTATGACCGAAAAAACATTCTCAATTGTAATTCTAATTAACACAAAGTCTGAATATGATGTTGAGAGATTTAACAAAGTTTTAGCACCATCATTGAAATTTGTAAATTGTCCTAAAGTCGTAATCATACCAAGATTGTGTGAAGAATTACAACTCGACGACACGTATACGGTATTATTAGATCATAATGTGGTCAATACACCAACTAGATGTTCTGGTTACTTCAAACAATGTCTTTTGAAATTGTATATTTCACGACAAATAAAGACTACACATTATCTGTTGTTAGACAGCGACATATATGTCAATAGAAAATTTGAATTTAGTGAATTTTTTAATGATGATGACGAAATCATATTGTTCGTATATGATGGATCACAACACTTGGATAAGTCTCAATATTATACAAGTTGTCATGTGAAATGGTTATACGATAGTTTGACATATTTGAATAAAGACCCAAAGACTGTATTGTGGAAATTTCATTATGGCGTTACACCAGCATTAATGATTACGAGTGAGGTAAATGAATTGTTAGATACCATCGAAAGAGATCATTCAACATTTGTCAAGGACTTTGTTGGAGGAAATATTGGAACAGAATACACGCATTATTACTTACATGTGAATGGAAAACATTTATATAGTGAGGATTTGACCAAAACTTTTTGTAGTGGGTTATGGAATCTAAATGAACCAGAATCTCAGCTTCGGAAGAATGATACGTTCTGGATCATACAAAGCAATCTAAAGATGAATAATGACGAAGTTCTTAAATTCGTCAGAGACAACGGAAGTAATCCGATTTGATCAATGCAGACTTTATTTTGTCAAAGTTGACTTGATTGATGAAATACATGATTTGATATTCGTCTAACATAGGTTTGATATCTAACGTGTATAAAAATCTCTTGATCTCTTGACCTTTGCCAATGATTTTTCCACAGAAATTTATGTTACAATCATCGATTGCAATATAAAAGTTAGCTGTAGTTCTTCTTGAGAATATTGTGCAGAATTCCTTTAGATGATGATGTTCAGATGGTTCTGGATCGTTCCAATCTAAATCCATTGAATCGAGATAAAATAGTGATATCTTCTCCAAGTCATCAAATGTCTTTAGGAAGTTCACACTATCATCCAAATTGATTGTAGATAGATCTGTTACATAACTTCTTGCAGCATTAACGTCGTTTGGATTTATATTGACGGAGTATAAATGGCCTGTGTAAAAGTTTACAAACTGGTCAGCAATCAGTGTAAATTGACCTTCACCTTTCCAGTTTTGATTCCATCTAGCACATCCTGTTTCAATTATGTGATACGCATCCAGTTGTAGGTTTTCAAGTGATTCAAAGATTGTTCTGAATCTACGATGTGTTCCTTCGACATCTGTGTCAACGGTCAATGATTCTATATTTTTAAAATATGTTGTTTGTGTGAATTTCATATATTCTTATTTATAAACATTTTGGAATACAATATTTATGCGTTAGCTAAAATATGTCTTCCAGAACTTGTATACATCGACAATGTTATTATCATCAATGTTGTTGTTTTCTAGTATATATTTCCATGATCTGAAACACTCAACATCAATTGGTGTTCCAAGACACACGTATTTGTTTGCGATATAGTGTGTCACCTTTAGACCATCCTGAATCATCAGATTATATGGAACTGTAACATAATATTCGCCGTTGACACAAATCTTCTCATCCATCAGTTTGTTGAAGTATTGTTTCATCAACTTACCAGACTTGAAATAGTAGATACCGTTTGAGGCTGGTTCGTTTGGCTTTACTAGTGCCATTGGTTTCTTTTCGTAGACATATGATACATTACCATTGTCATCAACTGTAAGAAACGCGAACGATTTGTTGTATAATTTGTGTGGAACAAAACCTACATGGGTAACAATACATCCATCTGAATTTGATTCTCTACAATGTTTCAGAAAGTCCGCGAAGTCCCAGTTTTGAGTAAGATCACAATAACTGACAACCACTTCTTCATCGTCTGGAATGCTATCAAAAACATTAGAAATAGAATATACTGGGCCCAAATAGTTTTTATCAACAGCGACAATCTTCGACTTCTTTGATTCTAAAATGTTTAGCTCAATAGCATTAGCCGACAAGTCTTCTTTTCTGACAATAAACAAAAAGTTGTCATCATTTACATTAGGAAACATATCCAACACATAGTCCAACATCTTTTTACCATCGATCTTAATCAACGATTTGATTGGATATCCCTCAGATATAAAACGGTCGCTATTTCCTGATAGTGTTATAACAATTTTCATAAAACTTAATATTGTCACTTACTATGCCATCAAATTGTAGAATTTCGTCTACTGTATAATGTGACATCTCGGGCATAATCAATATACCTTTTCTATAAGTAGTAACAGTGTGTGGATGTATTAAAATTTTTCCTTTACTTGATAGGGTAAATTTATCATCGGCGTGACTAAACAATTCTAACACCGGTATACAACTCAATGTGAAAAGTGAAGCGTCATCCTTACAGTGAATCAAAAGTTTATCGTAGTTGCTTTTAAAAAACTCAAGAGTCACTGGCCACACAGGTTCATCATGACCCAAATATAATTCTTTATTCATTTCCCACACATCAACTTCAACATTGTATCCTTGTATTATGACACTTTCGATGGTTGATGGTGAGTTCTCGTAGATCTTATGACGACCAACTGTGTTACCTCTATGACTGATAAATTTCATTCAACAATATATATTTACATGTCAAATATCAAGTTAATTATAGTAAAAATATAATAACTTGGCAAATTGACAATTGTCCTAGTTATGATATGATTGTGTCTAAACTACTATGCAAATTGTAACAATACAACAACCATTTTATTTAAAATACGTTTCGTTACTTAAGAGGTTGATCAAGAAAGTATCACGAATCAATACAAAGCCAAAAATACAAAGAGAGTCTGAATTGTGGTATGGATTGGAACACGTAAACGACAAGCCATTTAGGTGGTCACATCCATTGACCAAGGTTAAAATCCAAAATGTTGATAAGGTAGTATTTGTTTTTTCAGATCCAATTGGTAGAGAAATTTCATTTAAATCCAAAGAAGTAGATCATACAATCAAACTTCTTCCGGATGAAGAATACAAAGTAATTTTGTCTACGTATGATGCTGATCTAATTATAATTCGTATAGATCCTTTTAACCCAGACAATGATACCCGTTCTTTGGGAGCACAATATTATTCAATTACATCCGAAGACACATTGGTATTAAACTAATATGGAGAAATACAATCAGAATAGTATTGACTTCTTAAGAGAACGTAGTAATTTTTTGGTTTTGATATCAAAGAATAAAACGATTCTTGATACTCTAAAATCTGAGAAAGATGTTGAAATATATCTAATTGATGACATGGACGCGTTGAACGGTATTGGTATATATAATGAATTGATCAAGAAACTTGGCAAAACGTTTGTATTCGTCAATAGTAGTTTTGAAGAAAACAAGTTTTTACGGTTTGTGGTCAATAGAACTCTGAATGTATTTGAAAAAGAAAAAGTGTTTTGCAACATCATCGTATATCCAAAATACGATTTTCCTCGTAAAGAAACACTCAAGAGGATATCTATGATCAAGTTGTTCAACAGATCCAACATTGAACTGGATACAATTGATTCAGTATACTATGTGGGTCAGTATGGAACCTCTGGATATGCTACTGCTACAAAAGGTTATGTTGCTGAATATATTATGAAGGGTGTTCCAATTTGTTGGCACACACTAAGGTTTGATAGTAGTAAGTTGGATACCACAAACTATGTCAACGCTCTTGCTGAAAGTGCAATAAATAGACATTTGCCCGGTAAGGACCAAATTATATTACATTGCACACCTGATCTTTGGCCAGAATACATAAAAAAGTATGAATGTTCAAAGTATAAAAAAGTGGTAGGATATTGTGCTTGGGAAAGTAACAAGTTGCCATCAAAGTGGGTTGA
>Ga0194129_10005716_pt1 | contig 15675 bp, 14 predicted proteins | sample TA2KigCa35mmetaG_FD_150862 | JGI IMG/M metagenome (GOLD analysis project Ga0194129, IMG submission 150862) | Freshwater microbial communities from Lake Tanganyika, Tanzania - TA2015038 Kigoma Deep Cast 35m | ecosystem: Environmental > Aquatic > Freshwater > Lake | place: Tanzania: Lake... | reverse complement strand
TGGCGGACTGCAAGACCGTGATCTGGAACGGACCGATGGGCGTGTTCGAGTTCGACAAGTTCGCTGCCGGCACCAACGCCATCGCCCACACCCTCGCCGACCTGAGCGCCAAGGGCACGATCACGATCATCGGCGGTGGCGATTCCGTGGCTGCGGTGGAGAAGGTGGGGGTGGCCGAGAAGATGAGCCACATCTCCACCGGCGGCGGCGCCAGCCTGGAGCTGCTGGAAGGCAAGGTGCTGCCGGGTGTCGCGGCCCTGGATGAGGCCTGACTCTCAGACCCTGACCCGGGCCGTCCAGGCCCGGGCCCGTCAAGCCCGGTCTCGGGGACCCGTGGCCGGGGTGTGTCTGCTGCTGACCCTGGCCAGCCCCTGGCCGGCGGCGGCGCTCCCCCGAGCGTCATCCTCGGCTTCAGCCTCGCCTGCGCCGCCCTCCGCCACGCCGCCCTCCGCCTCCGACGCCAAGCCCCTCACGGCGGCGGAGCGGCTGCAGGGGCTGCGGGCCCGGTTGGCGCGCAATCGCGACCACCTGGAGTCCACCTCCCGTCGCTTGACCCTGCCCCAGGCGCTGGCCATGGCCTTGGAGCGCAACCCGATCCTGGCCAAGGCCCATGACGGCATCGAGGCCACGCGCTGGTCGGGGGTGGCGATTCGCCGCGAGTGGATGCCCAGCCTCAAGGCCGGCAACAGCAACCCCGGCCTGGTGGGCGTGCAGCAGCAGCGCGATGACACCCTGTCCGTATCGTCGCCGGAGCTGACCCTGGAGTGGACCTTCTTCGACCCCAGCCGACAGCCCCGCACCCGCGCCAACATGGACTCCCTGGAGGCGGATCGCTTTCTCTTTGATGTCGAAGCCCGTTCCCTGGTGTTGAGCGTCCAGGAGAGCTACATCGATCTCCAGGCCCTGCTGGCTTTGGAACAGGACTATGGCGAGCTGAGCGCGATGGTGGACCACTGGCTGCCGCTGGCGCGGGCTCGGAGTCAGGGGCGCGCCGGCTCGGAGAGCCCCGATGTCGATCAACTCTTGAGTCAGCAGCTGGCCCAGCTGATCCAGCGGATCGACACCCATGAGCAGGTGATCGCCGCCGCATCGAAGCTGGCTCAAGTCCTCAGCTTGCCCCCCGGCGAGCTGGCCCTGCCCGCCGAACCTCTGGCGCTGCGCGGCCAGTGGACCCTCTCGCGCCGGGAGTCGATCGCTCAGGGCCTGCGGTTGCGAGAGGAGATCCAGCGCAGCCTGGCGCTGGCCCGCAGCCTGCGCTGGACCGCCGTGGCCACCCGCTCCGGCTATCTGCCGACGCTGTCGTTGGAGGGCTCCGGGTCGACGCAGACCAACAGCGATTCCTCCGATCTCAGCTCCGAGGCCACGGTGGGGGTGAACGTGCGTTGGACCCTGTTCGACGGGGGAATCCTGGCGGCCAAGGCCGCCGCCCAACAACAGCTGGGGCGGCAGGCCCTGCGGCAGGCGCAGCTCGATCGGCTGGCGGTGACGGCGGAGGTGGAGACGGCCTATGCCGCCTACATCAACAGCCAGATCGTCGTCGACACCGCCAGCGCTCAAAAGGAGAGCGCCCAGGCCTCGTTCCAGTCCGCCACCCGCAGCTTTCAGGCGGGCTCCAGCGATGCCACCACCCTGCTGCAGGTGTTGGCCAACACGCGCGGGGCCGTGGAAGCCTGGAGTCGCGCGGTGCGGAAGCACAACCGCAGCGTGGTGGCCCTGGAGCGCACCTCCGCCCGCTGGCCGGAGGCGGCCCAGCCCCTGCTGCGGAACCGCGTGGTCCAGCTGGAAGCCACGCGAGGCGTCGATCCCGCGGTGGGCGACGACTCCGCTGTCGGTGGCGACTCCGCTGTCAGCGGCGCCGCCGCGATGGGCGACGACCCCCGGCGACGGCCTTCCGTCGGTCAGACCCCTCAGATCTCCGCACCCGCGCCCTCTCCCGCGCCCGCGCCAGGTCTGCCGTAACGCGCTCCCGGAGGCTTGTCCAGGCGCCGCCACTGGGGCATGGGCAGACCGTTGCGCGCGAAGAGGGCTTGCAGCTCACTCCTCTGCTGACGTCGCTGTTGGCGCATCGCCTCCCGTTGGTCGCGCATGCACTCCGCCAGGGCGTCATCGCTGGCGGCGCGATTGATGCAGCTCTCCGCGCGCTGCAGGATGGCGATCCGCTCCCGGTGATCCTGGAGGGTGAGGCGGCGCATGTCGGGGAAGATCTTCTGGCGTTGCTCGGGGGTGAGACGGTCGCGGTTGGGCATGGGGCCGACGGGCTGGGCCAGGGCCGCCGAGCCGGAGAGGCAGAGCAGGGCGACCAGGGCGAGACGCCGCGCGGCGGCGGGGAGGAGGGTCATGGCGGGGATCGATGGGAGACCTTGTCATCCTGGGCGGCACATCTGACGGAACGGTGACCGGTCTCCCCGCGGTTGTGACTGGATGTGACCGCGCCTCAGATCCGCGGCAGGGAATGGCCCGTGAGCACCACGACAAAGCCTCCCCCCTCGGCGGCGGTGCCCTGGCGGCAGGACAGGGTGCCGCCATGGGCGCGGGCCACCTGTTCGGCGATCGCCAGGCCGAGGCCGCTGTGGCCCAGCCCCCCCCGGGCGGGATCCAGGCGCTGGAAGGGTTGTTTCGCCCGCTCCCAGGTCGCCGCCGACAGGCCCGCCCCCCCATCGCCCACGAGGATGGCGAAGCCCTCCTCCGGCAGCGTCCGCAACCACAGCCGCACGGGCGGCTGGCCGTGGTCCTCGGCGTTGCGCAGCAGGTTGGCGACAGCGCGGGAGAGAGCCACAGGGCGCACGCACCGTTCCATCGACTCAAGATCCATGCTCACCCGGTCAATGGCGTTGGCGGCTTCCGCCACCAGGGCGTCGAGGGGCAGCGGCAGCGGCGGTTCCTTGCCCTCCGCGCCGACGAACAACAGAAATTGCGCCGTGATCGCCTCCAGGGCCGAGAGATCCCGCTCCGCCCGCGCCCGCTCCTCGGCGCTCCAGGGGGTGCTCTGGGCCAGGCGCAGCCGCAGCCGCGTCAGGGGCGCCCGCAGGTCGTGGGCGATGCCGGCCAGCATGGTGGACCGCTCCTGGCTGGCCTGGCGCAGGCGATCCAGCATGGCGTTGAAGTGGGCGGTGAGGTGGCGCATGGAGGCGGTGCCGCGGGCGGGCACGGGCCCGGGCACCGCGTCCAGCCCCACACCTTCCAGGGCGGCGTCGAGCTGGCGCAGGGGGCGCTGCACCTCCAGGCTGAGGAAGAGCAGCAGGGCGGCGAGCCCCCCGAAGGCGACCGCCAGGGAGAGCAGTTGGGGATCCGGTGGCCAGCCGCGCAGGGCGGGAATGGGCGCGAAGAGCCAGGTGGTGGTTTCGAGGGAGCTGTTCAGCTGCACCCAGGCGCCACGCCCCGGCCCGCCCGGCGCGGCCGTCTGGGCGGGCCACACCTGGGGGCAGGAGGTGAGCTTGCGGCAGAGGTCGTCGCGCAGGGCCTCCGCCTGGCGTCGCAGGGCGCTGGACGCGGGTCGGGCGGGTGTCACCGCCCAGGGCGGCCGGGACCCCACCGCCACCGCCGTGCCCATCAGCTCGGCCAGCTCCGAGGGGCTGGCGCGCTCCAGGGCCACCTGGCTGAGGAGCACCGTGGCGCTCACCTGGTTGGCCAGCTGGCGCCGCTGCTGACGCTCCAGCCGCTGGGCGAGCGGCAGGTGGAGCAGGAGGAGCCCCAGCGCCGTGAACCCCGCCGCAGCGGCGCCGTAGCCGAGGGGGCGCAGCGGGATGGCCAGCCGCCGCCGCGCCTCAGCGCTGACGGGGTTGGCCATCGGGAACGAACACATAGCCGTAGCCCCACACGGTCTGCACGTAGCGGGGGCGGGCGGGATCGGGTTCGATCAGCTTGCGCAGACGGGAGATCTGCACATCCATGCTGCGGCTTTCGGTGTCGCTGCTGGGACCGCGGGCCAGCTCGATCAACCGCTCGCGGGAGAGGGGGCGATGGGGATGGCGCACGAAGGCCGCCAACAGGGCGAATTCGCCGCTGGTGATCGGCAGGGGGCCGGCGGGACCGTGCAGTTCCCGGGTGGCGAGATCGATGGTGCAGTCGCCGAAGCGCACGGGCTCGCCCTCGGGTTGGGGGGCGCCGCCGGGGGCGGGGGCGCGGCGGCGCAGGATGGCCTCGATTCGGGCGGTGAGCTCGCGGGGGAGGAAGGGTTTGGCGAGGTAGTCGTCCGCGCCCTGCTCCAGGCCGATGATGCGATCCACGCCATCCGCCCGGGCGGTGAGCATCAGCACGGGCAAGGGGTCCCCCCCGTCCCGCAGGCGGCGCAGCAGCGTGAGGCCGTCCTCGCCGGGGAGCATGAGGTCGAGCACGAGCAGATCGGGCCGCTCGCCCCCGAGCTGACCCTCCAGGCGCGCGCCTGGAGCTGCGCCATCGGCCAGGGTGCGCACGGCATAGCCTTGGTCGCCCAGGTAGGTGGCGAGGAGGGAGCGCACCTCCGGATCGTCATCCACCACCCAGACGCGATGGGGTCGGCCCATGGGATCAGGGGTCGAGGGCGGGGCGATCGGAGACGACCCGCACCCGCTTGGTGGCGCTCACCACCCCCTTCGGGTGGACGAGCAGCACGGCCCAGGTTTGGAAGCCGGGCGTCTGGGGCGCCTGCACCACCTTGAACAAGCCGCCACCCCCCAGGGCCGCCAATTCCAGCTGCGGACTCTCCATTGCGTTCACCTGCTCGGGGGTGATCGCTTGAATCCCTCCCGCCACCAAGGCCCCCTCCAGCGGCTCGTCGAAGATCACATCAACGTCATAGCGCTGACCGGTGAGCACCGCATCGGGGATCAGGAGGGTGATGGGGGGGGAGTTCTCGCCGCTGCGGAGGAGGGATTGCTCGCGCCAGATCGTCTGCCCGACAAAGCGCTGGCCATCGGTCTGCAGGGAGAGGCGCTGCTCGGCGTCGAGGCGATAGATGCTGCCGCCCTGTTCGCGGGTGCCGCTCACCTTGAGGGTGACGCTGGACTGGCCATCCCGTAGCGGTGGACCGTTTCTCACCTCCCAGCGGAGGTCCGGGAACTGTTGGCGCAGAAGTTGGCGGCGGCGTTTCACGTCGTCGGGGTTGAGGCCGGGCCCTTGGATGAGGAGGGAACTGAGGGCGCTGTCGTCGCCGCTGTTGAGGGCCGTTTCCAGGGCGACGAGCTGGGCGGGGGTGGGGCTGGCGGCGCGGGCGACAACGGGCCCGAGGACGGGAACCAGCAGGAGAGCGCCAAGGAGAAGGGAGGGGAGGCGGCGCTGGTGGGGCATTGCTGGAGAGCGGAACGGAGGGGGGAGACGCGAGGGCGGAGGCGGCCCGGGGGAAGCGGTGACGCCTGACTTTTAAGTTAGGCCCGTCCCGCGCCCGCGCCAGGTTTTCCCCATGCCAACCCTCTTGATCGCGGCCAGCGGCACGGGTGGCCACCTGTTTCCGGCCCTGGCGGTGGCGGAGGCCCTGCCGCCGGAATGGCGCGTGCGCTGGCTGGGGGTGCCCGACCGGCTGGAGCAGACCCTGGTGCCCGCGGCCTATCCGCTGCACACCGTGCGGGCGGGGGGTCTGCAGGGGAAAGGTCTGCGCAAGGTGATCAATGCCTTCCATCTGCTGGCGGCCACCCTCCCGACGCGGCGTTTGATCCGGCGGGAGGGCGTGGAGGTGGTGTTCAGCACGGGCGGCTACATCGCCGCGCCGGCGATCCTCGCCGCCCGCTGGTGTGGCGTGCCGGTGGTGTTGCACGAGAGCAACGCCATCCCCGGCAAGGTGACGCGCCTGCTGGGGCGCTGGTGCGCGCGGGTGGCGGTGGGCCTGCCGGAGGCGGCGGAGCGGTTGCCCGCCTGCCGGCCGCTGGTGACGGGCACGCCGGTGCGGCGTTCCTTTCTGGCGCCCGCTCCCCTGCCCGAGTGGGTGCCGCAGGGGGAGGGGCCGTTGCTGCTGGTGATGGGGGGCAGCCAGGGCGCCCTGCGGTTGAACCGCATGGTGCGCCCCCTGATTCCGCGATTGGCGGCGGAGGGCTGCCGCGTGGTGCATCTCACCGGCAGCCAGGATCCCGAGGCGGGCCGGTTTCGGTTGGCGGGCGTTGTGGAGCGCCCCTTCAGCGATGAGCTGCCCGGTTTGCTGCAGCATGTCGACCTGGCGATCAGCCGGGCGGGGGCGGGGAGCCTGAGCGAGCTGGCGGTGAGCGGCACGCCGACGATCCTCGTGCCCTTCCCCCAGGCGGCGGATCGCCATCAGGACGCCAACGCCGCCGCCGCCGCCGCCCTTGGGGCCGCCGTGATCGTGTGGCAGCACGGGCCAGAGGAGCCGGCGCTGGAGCAGGCGGTCTGGCGGCTGCTGGGGCCGCGCTTGCGGGGCGGCGGCGGCGCCAGCAGCGGCGCGGTCGGGAACGGCTGGGGCGGTGATCCGCTGCTCACCCTGCGGGCGGGCATGGAGCGGCTGGCGGTGCGGGAGGCGGATCAGCGGCTGGCGGAGCTGCTGGAGGGGTTGGTCAAGAGCGCTTGAAGGCCACCAGGCGGGAGAAGTAGAAGGGCGCCTGGTTGAGGCTGCGGTGAACGGGCTCGAAGCCCGCGCCGGCGGCCGCCGCCACGATGCCCTCCTCTTTGAGCTGATAGGCGCGGGTGGTTTTGCTCGGGCCGGGGAAGAGCTGGCCGATGCCTTTCAACACCGCCAGCAGAGGGGTGTAAGGGGCGAAGCTGACGATGAGTTGGCGTTCGGCGAGGGAGGCGAGATGGCGCACCATCTCCTCCGCCGCCGTCTGGGGGTAGTGGATGAAGACGTCGAGGCAGATCACGGTGTCGAACGACCCGCTGAGGCTTTCGAGATCGGAGACGGCAAAGCGCAGGCGGTCGCTCGCCAGACCCTCCTCCTCGGCGCGGCGTCGGGCTTCCTCCACCATGGCGGCGGAGAGATCGGAGGCGAACACGGAGCCGGCGCCGAGGCGGGCGAGGGGCAAGCTGAGGCTGCCGACGCCGCAGCCGGCGTCGCAGTAGCCGCGCTTGTCCAGCTCGCCCTCCTCCTGAAGCCAGGCGAGAACGGCGTCAACGGTTTTTTGATGGCCGAGGCGGATGTTGCGCTGAACGTTGTTCACTTCGGCGCTCTCGCTGTAGATGCGATTCCAACGGTCGAAGCCCGTGCTCTCGAAATAGGCGCGCACCACCTCCTTCTCGGCGGTTTTGGCGTCGGAGGCGTCGTTGGTGGCGGTGGCGGATCCGCTGCCGGGCGTGGCCTGCTGGGGGTCGGAGGTCATGGGGCGGCGGCGGGAGGTGGGCGCGGCGGATCCTAGGCAGCGAAGCCGGGTGCTCCCGGCGGCGCCGCCGGTGCACCGGTCGTCGTCGGGCTCTGGCGGCCGCAGAGCCGCTTGGCGCCAGGGGCCGAAAGGGGGGGATGGCCCCGGAAGCGGCGGGGATCAGGCGCTGGCGTGGCTCCAGCCCAGCCCGTTCTCCCCCTCCCCCCAGCGCAGGCAAGCGGCCAGGGGGCGACCCACGAGCAGCTGGGGGAAGGGGCGCCGTTCCCCGAGCACGCGGCGGGGGGTGAGGGTGGCGGCGGCGATCGCCTGGTCCGCTGGCACGCCCCAGCGGGCGAGACGTTTCACGCCCTCCAGGAGCGGCAGCGTGGTGCCCGCCAGGGTGCCGTCTTCCAGGCGGCAGCTGCCATCGCGCACGAGCAGCAGCCGTTCATCCCAGCGGTGCGCCCCCTCGGCGAGGCCATAGGGGGCGAGGGCGTCGCTGACGAGCACGGTGCCCGCCGGCGCCAGCCGCTGCAGCAGCACGGCCATGGTGGGAGCCACGTGGACGCCATCAGCGATCAGCCCCAGGGCCACGTCACCCCGCCGGGCCGCGGCGCCGAGGGGGCCGGGGGCGCGGTGGTGCAGGCCGGGCATGGCGTTGAAGGCGTGGGTGATCATGGCGACGCCCGCCTGGAAGGCGGCCTCCGCCTGGCTTTCCGTCGCCGCGCTGTGGCCCAGACAGGCCACCACCCCCTTCGCCCGCAGGGCCGCGATCACCGCGGGGGCGCCCTCCAGCTCCGGCGCCAGGGTCATCAGGGCCACATCCGCCTCCGCCCCGCCGCGGAAGCCCTCCAGGAGCTCCTCCAGGGCCGCCGGGCTGGGGGGGCGGAGGTGCGCCTCGGGGTGGGCGCCGCGCCGTTCGGGCGCCAGGAAGGGGCCCTCCAGGTGGGCGCCGAGCAGGCGGCTGCGGCCGGGGTGGTGGCCGGCGCGGTGGCTCGCGCGGGCGCGGGCGAGCACGGCGAGGGCCTGGCGCAGGGGCGCGACGCCACAGGTGACGAGGGTGGGGGCGATGGCCTCCACCCCATCCCGCCAGAGCAGGACGAGCAGCTCCTCCAGGCGCGGCAGGTCGACGTCACGCAACTCGGGGAAGGCCAGGCCCAGGCCGCCGTTGATCTGCAGATCGAGGCCCATGGCGCTGAGCCAGTCGCCGCCCCAGTCGTCGCCCGCAGCGGCGCTGCCCGCGCCCAGCGGCTCCACCCGGGCGATGCGCCCCGCCTCATCGATCGCCACTCGCCAGCGCCGCTCCCGCCAATGGGTGCAGGGCGTTTCCCGGGGCAGGCGCACGTTGGTCAGCCAGCGCATGGGTGTGGGGAGCTGTTGGGTCAGTCTGGGGGTTGGGGGTCGACCCTGCGGGGGGAGGAGCGGGTTGGTGGGGAGCGAGCTTGCCCAGCACAGCGGATGGCCTGGTTTTCCTTCACAGAGGAGGTGAGGGGTGGCGGCCTGGATTCATGAACCGGCCAGCAGCTTCCGCACATCCCTGGCCACTCAGCACCGCGAATCGGCGGCTCAAGTGGGATGGCAGGCAGGAATGGATGCTCGCTTGAGGGAAAGACAGCGATCAGCTTCCAATTTCAAGCATTTTGCTGAAGATCTTGCAACTGATCTCCATGGCTTTGAAAGGGCCGTTGAAAAATGCTTCAAGAATTTGCTATGAATTGTTATTGACTGCATCATGGAGCTCTTTCAAAAGGTGTCGGAAGCGTTCGGGCTCTGAATGGTCAAAGCTCTCACCATTCAAGATCTTTTGCACGCGTTTGCTCTGCCCCGCCTTGCATCGGCGCTTGCAGGCCAGTCGATCGTTGGTAACACGTCAAATGCATTCGGGCGCATCTGCCTGTCAAGCCCGGAACGTTCCGCATTTGATGACATTGTTGTTTTTTGTTTCGGGACTATCGGGCGTAGGAAAGGAGGGCTGCCTGATAGGTGGTGTGTGGGGGAATGGGCGGATCTGTGTAACAGTTCTTAGAAGGTACAGTTTCTCGAAGGATTGACAGGCTAGATTTTTAGGTAAACTGTTGGATGTTAGTTATAATTATATTTCCATGGTTTGCGAGTGATCAAATGGGCATATGCGATCATTAAACCAAACAGAATGGGGGTGTCAAGCTGTCGGGGTTGGCAGAACTTGTCAAATAATCATCATCTTGGGATGAAGATCTTTTGGTTTTATTGTTTTATGTCCCGTGGTTGGCATCAGGGCTTGGGACCAGGCTTTTGTATCGTGGTCAACGGTGATAGGCGGACCCGTGCAAGATGACAAGATCTTGCACGGCTATTCCGTAAACCTTTGCTACAACCAGACGTCTGGTCATGGGTCCGTGCAGTCTACTTGGTGATAGGCGGCAAACACGGTTGGGAAGACGGTAATATGAGGATCCAACCATTTTGCGTTCGATCTATCCTGGATCTATCCTGGATCTATCCGATAAGACTCTATGGCAAGCTATTCATTCCTAGAACTGGCAGAGGAGGTCTTGAAGACCGCAGATAACCCACTGACCTATCAGGAGATTTGGTATGCAGCGAAACAGGGAGGTCTAACTGAGAAGATTAGCTCAAAAGGGAAGACCCCCTGGCAGACTCTTGGCGCTCAGTTATATGTCGAGGTTAGAGATAATGAAGCTTCGAGATTTGTCAAGGTTGGGAAAAGGCCTGCGCGCTTCTTCCTCAAAAGTAGAGAGGGCGGTCTTTCAAAAGAGGCTATTGAACAGCTAGACAAGCAGCAGCCCGTGAAGAAGGAAAGGGCTACAGGATTTCACGAGCGGGATCTTCATCCAGTCCTAACGTACTTCGTGTATTCTAATCCCGCATTTAATAGAGGGAGATCTATTTTCACAAAAACTATATATCATGAAAAATCGCTTAAGTCTGGATACAACGAGTGGGTGCATCCTGATATGGTCGGATTCTATCTGCCATTAGATGACTGGAGACCTGATGTCATTGAATTTAATCGTCTTTCGGACAACAACTCACTGCGACTCTTTTCATTTGAAATCAAAAAGAGTCTTACAAAAGCCAACTATAGGGAATCGTTCTTCCAGGCTCTCTCGAATTCATCATGGGCTCATGAAGGATATCTTGTGGCTGCCGACATTAAGCAAGATGATGAATTAATGTCAGAGCTTGCGCGATTAACATCTTCTTTCGGGATCGGACTTATTCAGCTCGATTTAGAGGATATTGACAGCTCGCTAATCCTATTCCCATCCCGTGGCAAGACCCTCTTGGATTGGGAGACGATAAATAAGCTAAGCGAGCAGAACTCAGACTTTGAGAAGTTTATTCAAGATGTACGCATAGATTTTGAGTCTAAAAGGATACACCGATCCGAGTTTGATGAAGTGCTCAAAGACATTCGCAAGTATCTTCATGAGAAGCTGAAGATCGAACAAGTCGCTTGAGCGGTCGCTTTCGCGCCGCTGAGATCCAGCGTTCGAAGGATATGGCTTCCATGATGGGAGCCGGCTAGGCAATTTTGCCTTGTCATAGCCACCCAGCTAAAGTTGGTATATTGCTGAAGTCCGCTAGCCAGAGTGGTTCGTTCACTGGCTTATAGGTGCCGTGATCTGCCGGCAAGCCGGAGGTTCAAGCAAGGATTGGGCCCCTCATCGACGGCAGTCCTGGGGACGCTAGGCCCGTTGAGGCCGGCTTGTAGGGAACTGTAGATTCAACTACGGCCTTGTGTACAGGGTCTAGCATCTGCATAGGGAAACCCCATTGACCATCGATCACCCTTTTGCAGGGAGGAGACAAGAGATCACAACCTTAGGCTACTGCAGAGGCCCTCTGTTGGGCAGACAATATGATGGAGGAGACCTGATAATAATGAAGACCAGGTCTATGGATTCGCCGAGCATCTTTGAACATCAAAGGAGTTGGCGGCCCACCTAAAACCCTTCATCAAGGAAGCGGTTGGAGATGTAGCCTACATTGCTTAGAGACAACTCGGGCTGGGGGCTGGGACAGGTTCAGACCAAAGCGAAACAGGGATCAGTCTTCTTTGAAAAAGACATGGCCCCAATTCGAACCCACCCGAAGAATGAGGCGATTGCCCACCACAGTAGGTTGCCAGCCACTCAATAGATCCTCCCAAACACCATCACTTGAAAAGGGCACACTCACAGTATGCTCAGCTTGGGAGAAGTTCAACACAATCATAAACCTTTGAACGCGCCCCGTACCGGAACCACCCCAACGGTGGTAGATGACAATACCGGTATCACGCTGAACGCCATAACCCAACGTGTTGAAGTCTACCTGATCCTTTGGCCAATCCACTGGATAGACATTGTCAGAGCGCAACCCGGGATGGTCCTTGCGGATCTGAATCATCTTCTTGTAAAGCTCGCGGAGAGGCCGGCCGAACTGATCGTTGGCAAAACTCCAGCGCAGTGGTCGGGGTTGCACCCTGCGGTTGCTTCCCTTGTCATCCTCCATCAACCAATAATCTTCGGCAAACTCTTGGCCATTCTGAATCATTGGACTCCCTGGAAATGTGAGCAGGGCTATCACAAGTGGCTGGGTTTTGTACCACATGCGCGAACCATCATTCGATCGAGCGCCTGCTTGCCATGCCAGATGGGAGTGATCATGATTCGTCAGATAGGTGGTGGCGACACGATCTCCAGTCAGTCCCTTCTTGCTGTCTAACGCCTCCATGAATCTTGGCGGAATTACCGAGTTGTAGAGATAATCGAATGCCACACCGTACAGAGCATTGTTCCAGTAACTTGTCGCCTTCACCTCGTTGGTTGCTTGCGAGGCGTCGAAGTCTAGGTGTTCCAGAATGGTCGAGAAATTTGGGTCGGCGGCTTGGGTATTGACGGAGGCGATCAGGTTGGGCAAGCCACGCGGGATGCGCGAGATGAAGAAATTAGTGGTGTTGTCAAAACGGATTCCATCGATGCCGAAGAGATCCATCCAGTAGAAACACACATCTCTAACATACTCCTCGGCACAGGTATTATTGAAGTCGAGATCGGTGAGACCCGGAAACTTGCCATCAAAAGGGCCAACGCAAGGAGAGGCTGAGTTGACGGGGTTATCACCTTCTACTGTTAAGGTTTTGTAGAAGAGGTGGTAGGGAAACCTGTTGTTGCCCGTCACATGATTGAACACTCCATCCATTATCACATGAATGTCACGCTCGTGGCACTTGCTGATGAATTCCTTGAGATAGGAGAGCTTTTCGGCGGGCTTCTCAGGATCGTCGCTATTGGCGTAGCGAAAGGCGACGGCAAAGTAAAGAAAAGGTTCGTATCCCCAGTTGAATCCTCCGCCAGGCCACGCCGTCCATGGCATCACCAGAATGGCGTTGAATCCCAACTCCTGGATGTAGTCAAGCTTGTCAGAAACGGCATCAAGTGGCGCTCGAACACCTCTGTACTCGTCGGTAAAATCGTCTAAATTCAGCTCATAGACGATCAAATCGCGGAGGTGCTTGCGTCCTGTCTTCAGGGGCTTGTCAGTAGGCCGACTGCCGCCTACAACAATGCCTGAATTGAGATTATTGCGGGGGTCGGGATCGATTCGATCAAGGTTGCGACATCCTCCATAGCGCGCACAGGGATCACTCACGAAGCGGGTCTGCCCGTCATCAAATGTCACAAAGTATTGGTATTCGTAGAATGCAGTCGGCAATTACACAGGCGTTGTAAATGACCACACCCAACCCTCTGGGTGGGGGCTTTTGGTCATTTGGGGTGCGTTGGATGTGTCCCAATTAGATTGACCCAACTTGATTTGGAAGTCTCCAATCACCTGAATTGAGGCGATGCCAGGATCGCCATAATCCTTTGGCTTGACATAAGTTTTGATGACGTCATTATTATCGCTGTCTTTCTCCGTATAGGTTGTGTTGGAAGTGCGGTATTGATTTGGGGCTGCAGTCGTGCTTGGGAAGAACACCTTGAATTCCACTTTTCCTTGGGTTTCGTCGGTGCCGATTTGCCAAGCACCAAAACGCTCCTGATAATAAGAAGGCATTCGTAATCTCACTTGCCTTTGGACTCTATGCACGCCATGGTGGCTCAACTGTATGCTTCGATACAAGGAGTCGCTCCGGGCATTGCTTCTGTGTTGTGCCTTGTTTCCCAGTCGACGTGACGGAGTTTCGGATCAACTACGACTTGGATACATGGTCTATTACATGCAGAGGGGAACTGCCGTGAACATCCTTTTGCTGGCGGAGACAAGAGCTCATTAGCACGGGACATTGATGAGGCACTTATGCTGGCAGACAACCTGACAGACGAGACCAGATGAAAACCACGACCAGCCCGTACGACGTTGCGGAGCATCTGCGCAGACCGGAGGAGATGGCGGCATACTTGGAAGCCTGCATGAGGAGGCGGATGGAGATTCCGCCTTCATCGCCAAGGCCTTGGCTGACATCGCATGGTCCCAAGGGATGACCCAGGTGGCCAGAGACTCAGGTCTTTCCAGGGAGAGCCTTTACAAGGCTTTGTCTGGAGAGCGCCGCCCGAGCTTGGAGACCATCCTGAAGGTTGTCTCTGCCCTTGGCCTGAAGTTTAGCGCCAGTGTGAGACGTGAAGCGGAGGTGACTTGAACTCAGCTGGCGATGCAATGGTCCGCAATGGGTGCCGGTGAAGAAGCGACACCTTCGAACAAGCCCCTGGAGTGGACAGACCGCCGTCTAGTCTGCTTCGATTGCAATAGCTTCATGCCTGCCACTCAGGGGCAGCGTTCGAAGGATCAACAGAGCAAGATTTCAGCTTGTATTTGCTTCGTAGTTGCAATCTTGTCACTATATGCCGTTGGTAAACAATTGCGCGAGTGCTAACAATGAAGTAAGCATGCTTTTAGTTTATACCTTGGGGCCAGCATAGCTCGCATCTGAGTATTGCTCGGACTTGAAGATATCCTGGTTCTTTATCCAATTTCCAGCGGCTGGCCTCATGGCTCGGGATCGTGGTTTTGTATCCTGGTGAACGTTTATAGGCGGATCCGTATATAGCGACAGGGTCTTGGCGAGGTACAATGTAAAGCATTGCCACGACAGGGATCTGGCCATGGCTCCAGCTTGCAGCCGATGTGATAGGCGGCAAAAACTGTGCAAAAGCACTTCATACGAGGATCCGTCCATACAGTGTTAGCCCCTGAGTCATCACCGTTCACCTTAACCAGAACCAGTACCTACCAACTCAACCCAAAGGAGGGACAAATGAAAACCAAACAACTCATAGCCTTGCTCGCTGCAATTGCTGCTGTCGCGATGACACCCGTTGCCGATGCATGTACCGGGATTACCCTGAAGGCACAAGACGGAGCGGTCGTTTTCGGCCGCACGATGGAATGGGGCACTTTCGATCTGCTCTCCCAGGTAGTCATCGTCCCCCGTGGGCAGCAATTTACGGGTCATACCCCTGACCGTAAACCCGGTTCGACCTGGAAAGGGCAGCACGGGTTTGTCGGCTTGGATGCCCCTGCTATAGGTGAGGGCCTCATTCTCGACGGCATGAATGAGAAGGGCCTTGCCGTCAATGGGTTCTACCTTCCAGGCTTTACTGAGTATCAAGCGTATGACCCAGCCAAGTCGAGCTTGAGCATGGGTCCCGGTGATGTCGTGCCCTATCTGCTTTCGACCAGTGCGACGGTGGATGAGGCTAAGGCAGCGCTCGCCAAAGTTCGCGTATCGCCGGTGGTCGCGCCATCACTTGGCTTTGCCCCACCAGGGCACTGGATCGTCACTGAACCAAGCGGCAAAGCCATCGTGATCGAATACGTGAAGGGCGAACTTGTCATCTACGACGCGCCGCTCGGTGTGATCACCAACGCGCCGAACTATGACTGGCACATTACCAACCTGCGGAACTACATCAACCTGTCTCAGGTGGCACTGCCGACGAAGCGGCTTGAGGAAATGGACTTCGCACCGCTGGGCGGCGGAAGCGGGATGATTGGGTTGCCCGGCGATAACACTCCCCCGTCCCGGTTTGTCCGGGCCGTGGCGTTCTCGCAGACGGCGCGTCCCACGCCAACGGGGCAAGAGACGGTCTACGAACTATTCCGCATGTTGGACAATTTCAACTTGCCGCTCGGTTCCGCCGAGGGGGAAGGCGAAGCCAAGACCAAGGGTATGCGCAGCTCCACCATCTGGACCACCGTCTATGATACGAAGAACAAGGCGTTGTATTACCACACGCAGCACAACAGGCGGGTTCGCTCAGTCGATTTGAGCAAGATCGATTTCGGTTCGCTGCGCGAGCAGGTTCTAATTCCGCTCGACAAAGTGAAATCCCAAGACATCGAGGATGTTACGCCGACGAAGAAATAGCAATAAACCCAAAATCACGGGCTAACAACGGGTTGCAGGTGACGGCGGCGCTGACGCGCCGCCGCGCCTGAACCCGAGCGTTATACGGTCCCGGCCCCAGGG
>Ga0194129_10005713_pt1 | contig 15681 bp, 10 predicted proteins | sample TA2KigCa35mmetaG_FD_150862 | JGI IMG/M metagenome (GOLD analysis project Ga0194129, IMG submission 150862) | Freshwater microbial communities from Lake Tanganyika, Tanzania - TA2015038 Kigoma Deep Cast 35m | ecosystem: Environmental > Aquatic > Freshwater > Lake | place: Tanzania: Lake... | reverse complement strand
AAGACGGACCATGTCCTCTTGAAGACCAGCGACCGGCAGGACCGGAAGAAGACCTTCCTCGTGACCGCGACGCGCGGCGAGGACCACGTCGTTCGCGTCGTGGCGGTCGACGCGTGCGAGCGGCGGCCCGTGTACGACAAGGACGAGGTCAAGCACGTCGAGACGGTCAATGAATCGATTGGCTCCGATGTCACGTGGGGGATCCTTGGAGGCCTGACGGCGGCGGGCGGGACAGTCCTCGTCGTCGACTCCGCGAGCGTTGCGAACAACGACCCGAGCCAGCGGGCGTTCAACGCCGTCGGACCCACGGCGGCGCTCGGCATCGGCATCGGCACGCTCGCCGTCGGCGTCGGGCTGCTCACCATCCCGCTCGTCGACGGGATCCGCGCGTCGCGCACGCGCGACGACCACCGCCCCTACAAGGAGGATGGCGACATCACGGCGGCGGCCGAGGAGTGCGGCGTCAAGGGCAGCCCCGCAGGCTCCGTCGAGGTCGGCTCCGACGACGTTTTGCCGAAGCTGGATCTCAGCTTCGACGGCGACTCCGAGCCATGGAAGTGGCGAGACGTAGGAGGCGATGGAACCAAAGCGTTCAGCCTCGATCTCGCGCACGCGCTACCGGACGCGGTGCTCCGCGCGGGCAAGAGACCCCAACGCGTGAAGCTCGGCATGGGCGGGACGGAAGTCGCGAGCTATGAAGCGGCCGCGCTCTTCGCCCTCGCCGACGATCGCGCATGGGCCAAGCTATCCGAGTCGCGCAAGCGCTGCGAGGCGCCGGACTCGCTCGATGACTGCGACGATGTCGCGAGGTATTCGACGAGCTATCCCGCCAGCAAGCACGCGAGCGCGGCACAGGAGCTCAAGAAGCGCGCCGAGCCGACCTTCACCAGCATTCGTGACGACGACGCGTACGCTCGGACACAGGCCGCCTCGTGCAAGACACCCGAGACGGAGGACGCGTGCGACGCGCTGAAGGCCTATCTCGCCGAATGGCCAAAGGGCCGCCATGTCGTCGAGGGGAAGGCCGCCCTCGCGGTTGGCGGAGCGGCCGTTGCGAAAATGATTGCGAAGCGGGAGGCCGAGGAGCGGGCGGCGGCGGCACGACAGGCCGCCGAGGAGGCGCGCGAGGCGGCACGGCAGCGAGCGGAGGAGGCGAGAGAGGCGGCGGAGCGGCGGGCGGAGGAGGCGCGAGAGAAGGTCGCGCAGGGGAATCGAGCGTCGATGTGTAGACGATGCTTCCTTATGCCCGCCTCCGCGTCCGATTCGATCGGGAGTTGGTGCGATGCCCAGGTGAGCCAGCGTCAGTGGGAATCATGGATCTCCTGGAGCTGCAACTCGAACTGTGCGAGCCAGCGTGCTTATTCGCGCTGCCTCTCTCAGTAGATCATCGCCCCGCCCCTCGCCGCGTGAAAGCATGACGAGGGGATTGCCGCTGCGCTCCCTCCCTGCCCCCCCTGACGGCCGCCACCCCTCCGCCTGGCGGCCGCCACCTGGTGAGCCGCTCACCGTAAGCAATCCCAACACCTTACGGTTGGCACGGTCGCTGCGATGTTGGGGGCCATGCCCGGCCCCGTGCACTCGAGCCTCGTCGACCTCCTCGTCGGCCACCTCGCCCTGGTCGTCGAGCTGCTGCGCGAGGCGGGGATCGTGCCGCCCGAGTTTGACGAGCTCGAGTTCGGCCTCGACCGAGAGCTCCTCGCGCACGCCAAGAGTGCTCGAGGCGATCGTGGCGACAGGGAAGGTCGCTTCAGGTCAAGAAGGCTGAAGGCCGTCTTGGTCAGCGCCTCCAGCTCCTTGTTCCTCGCCTCGAGCACCCGAAGCCGCGCGAGCTCCGAAGGCGCGCCACAAGTGTTCCGCGCCCTCACCGCGTGGAGGCGGACGCTCCTCGCCCTCCATTGCGTGAGTGGCTCGTTCGCTGCCCCAAACGAGCTCAGCCGGCGAACCGGACCCGTCGCCCGCCAAGCGCTGCCTACTCAATTCATGACGCGACAGCAGCACGCAGACATCACACTCCCGATCTCCCACTCGGTGAAGTTCCCGCCGCCGCCGAGCCTACCCAAGACGCATGAGCGGCCTTCGCTCGTGTCGCAGTTGAACATGAAGTTCCCAGCGGCGTGAGCGTAGGTCAACTCGCCCGTGCAGCGTGATCCCGAAGACGAAGAGCGTCGCGCCGAAGCGCGCTCCGCAGCCTCTTCACGCGCGCGTCGAGCCATCCACTTCTGCTCTTCTGCCCGCGCGCGTGCTTCTTCCGAACGCCGCCGTGCCTCGGCTCTCGCCTCTTCGGCAGCCTGCCGCTGCGCCTCGACGCGCTCCTCTTGCTCGCGCGCCGTACGAAGTTGGGCAAGCTTCGGCGTAGCCTTCTGCAGCGCCTTTTCGGCTTCGGCTCGGTGGGAGCCCTCCGGTCGCCGCCTTAGGTAGCCGTCGACGGGAGCGCAAGCGTCCTCGGATGTTGGGGCCATGCAACGAACGACCGGAACGTCAGCCCAATCCTCGTCATCGGCGAGGGCATCCAGCCGTGCTCGGGCCCCGTCCTCCGTCTGCGCGATCCGACTGACCCGCCTCGGGGCGTCCTGAAACAAGCGCGCGTGCTTCTCGAACAGACGACGAACCCGTCCGGCCTCATCGCAATCGTGCGATGTCTCCGGAGCCGCGCAACGCTCCAACCGAGCAGCAGCCAGCGCAGCATCCGCCAACGTAGTCAAGCGCGCACCGTCTAATCCAAGTCGTTCGACCACACTGCCGTGGACTTTCGAAAGGGTCCGCTGAGCGACCGCCGCGCAGCCGGCGGAGAGCAACACGACGCCGTCATGCTTGGCGACCGCCTGTCCTGCAGGCAGAAGCGAGTCTGGGGATGAACTCCTCACCCGCTCGACGAACTCAAAGCACTTCGATGTCTCTGATGCTCCGGCGAAGGGCGCTTTGCACACCGATTCGAACTCATTGACGACCCCCTCGGCGAGGCTTGCCAACTTCGACGGATAACTCGGAGAGAGCGCGAGCGGACGCAACGCGAGGAAACCCTCCATGCCGCCCATGGCCATCATCCCGCTCGCCCCGCGCGCGATCACGGTGCTGCGCTCTGCGAACCCGTTGCTCGCGAGGCTTGGCCGCGGGTCGGTGTCACACCCCATGTTGAACTGGCAGTACGTCGCTCCCTCGACGGCGAAGCACTCGGTCGCTGCCGCTTCGGCGGTCAGGCCGACTTTTGTCCACGCCGACGCGGCTTCTTTCCCGTGGCTCGTTCGGCACTCGGCCTCTGTGAGGGGCTTCTCCCGATAGCCGAGCCGAACCCCGAGCTCCGACGTGCCGACGCACTTTCGGATCACGACGTCACCGGCGGTGTCCTCTTTTAGCGCCGCCACGGCCTGCTCGGCCCGCGACCAGTCGTCCATGAGCGGCGCATCCCAAGTTCCCTTCGCTGGCGCGCGAGCGCCCCCGTCCACCGAAGCCACGCCCTTCGTGGGCGCGCACCCCAATAGCGCCCCTACGAGCCAACATGACCAAAGAGGGTAAAGGAAACGTCGATGCATGACTTGCTACCTCTCCATCACGTCCTGACGATTCGTTCGAGAACATCCAAGACGTGTACGGGCTTACGGTAAGCGTCAAGGTGGCAGCCGACCGAGTGTTCATGCGGCGTCCACAGCAGAGAGTCGGCGGCTCGGCGTCGAGCGTTCTCCGCGACGGACCGCACTCGACGCCCTCGTACGGTTCGAAGATTCTCTCGGCTTGAGCCGGACGAGGGCAGGAGCGTTCCGGGCTCTGTGCATGCCCCTCCGCCGGTCTGGATGAACCGCTCGAGCGGCCTCGTCGATGTGGGGTCGTGCGGCGAACACACGACGGTCATCGTCGCCGTGGCGCTGCTCAGGCGTGACGAAACCCACAGCTCCAAAGTGGCGAGGTTGGTCATTCGAGGGGGGCTTTACCAGTGCTTCTTGCTCGTAGCAGAAGACCCGTCTTTCATTCGTTCGGTGTGAAGGAGGCGTGGTTGCGAAGCGTTGCGAGCATCGTCGCTTCTTTCATCGGGCCGCCGTGAGCGGAATGAAGCGTGAGCGAATAGGCGGCGACATCGTGCTCGGCGCAGGCGCTCGCGAACCGCGGAGGCAAAGTCCGCGTACTCGGTCTCTTGCACCTCCACCTGAATGATACGGCGGCTCCACACGTCGACGAACGGGTGGAGGTCGTCGAACCGGCCCCGCACGGAGCTTCCGTTAGGTCGAGGCGACAACCATCCTGACGCAGGCGGTAACTGACCCTGGGCCACGCGGATTGATCGGCGTCAATCTGCATCCCGTCCTACGCTCGTGAGGCGACGCCCCGCCTCACGAGGCCGAGTCACCCGAGGGCGGCGATGAGGTCGGCTGGCGCGGCGAGCACCCGGTCGGCGCCCGCCTCGCGGAGCTCGCGCTCGGGCCGATAGCCCCAGGCGACGCCGATGGCGAAGGCGCCGGCGCGCTTCGCGGTCTCGACGTCGATCGCGCTGTCGCCGACCATCGCGAGCTCGCTCGCCCGGACGCCGAGCCGCGCGGCGACCGCGAAGAGCGCCGTCGGGTCGGGCTTCTTCGGCACACCGTCGCGCTGGCCGCAGATCTCGGCGAAGCGGCCGGGGAAGACCGTGTCGACGAGCCTCCGCGTCGGCTCGTCGGGCTTGTTGCTGAGCACCGCGAGCGCGAGGCCCCGCGACGCGAGCCGCGCGAGGGCGTCGTCGATCCCCGGGTAGGGGCGCGACTCGACCACCAGCCGCTCGGCATAGCGCTCGCGAAACACCCCGAGGACCCGCGCGCCCTCGAGCTCGTCCTCGTCGGGCGTCGCACGCCGCGCGAGATCGGCCGCGCCGCCGCCGATCCACGCGCGGTAGGACGCGAGCGGGTGCGTCACGTGGCCGCGCGCCGCGAGCGCCTCGTTCATGGCGAAGGCCACGTCGGCGAGCGTGTCGACGAGCGTCCCGTCGAGATCGAAGACCACCGCGCGGAGCCCCGAGCCGAGCATCACGCCTCGTCGTCGCGCTCGTCGGCGCCCGCGTCCTCGCCCTCGCCGAGCGGCGTCACCCGCTTCTCGAGGCCGACGAGGAACACCTCGTAGCTCACGCCGCGCACCGCGTCCGGGCGCAGCGTCCGCACCTTCGCGTAGTGACGACGCAGGAGCGCGCGCGCCTCCTCGAACTGCCGCCCCATGAAGATCTTGCCGACGAACCCGCCGCCCGGCTTGCCGAGGGCGACCGCGACCGCGATGGCCCGCGTCGTCAGCTCGAAGCTCCGGATCTTGTCGGTCTCGCGATCGCCGGTGGTGTCCGGCGCCATGTCGCTCAGCACGACGTCATAAGGCGCGAAGGCCTCGAGCTCGGGCCCGAGGGTCAGCGCATCACCGACCACCGTGCGCGCATGCGGCGGGAGCTTCGCGGCGATCGGGTTGCGATCGACCGACAGCAAGCGGCCGCTGCCGCTGATGCGCCGCGCCGCGTACTGCGACCAGGAGCCCGGCGCCGCGCCGAGATCGAGCACGTGCATGCCGCCCTTCAGGAGCTGCACGCGGCGATCGATCTCCTCGAGCTTGAAGACGCTGCGCGCCGCGTAGCCCTGCTCCTTCGCCGCCTCCGCGTAGCGATCGGGCTTGCGGTAGGGGTTGAAGCCTCCGCCGGGTCGTCCTCGCCTCGTCATCGTCGCCTCGCAGCCTCGCACAAAACGGGAACGGCCGCCGAAGCTCCGAGGAGCCAAGGCGACCGCCGTCTGTGGTCGTGACGGACGACGCGGAGCCCGTGAGCGCCGCGCCGCTCGGGACGCTCACTGCTTCTTGCCGCCGTTCTTCTTCTTCACCGCGCCCTGGATGCGGACGACGGCGTTGCGCGCGCCGGGGACGTTGCCCTCGAGGAGGATCAATTGCTCGTCGGTGAGGAGCTTCGCGATCTTCTGGTTCAAGACCGAGACGGTCTTGTTGCCCATCTGACCCGGCATCTTCTTGCCCGGCATGACGCGGCCGGGGGTCATGTTCGTGCCGATCGAGCCGCCGTGGCGGCGCCACTCGTGGGTACCGTGGGTCATGTTGAGACCCGAGAAGTGGTAGCGACGGAACACGCCCTGAAAGCCGCGCCCGCGCGACGTCGACTGCACGTCGACCTTCTGGCCCTCCTCGAACAGGTCCTCGATCTTGAGGGTCTGGCCGACCTCGAACTTCGCGACGTGCGCGGCGGTGCCGCGGATCTCGCGGATGAGCGCGGGGATCTTCGTGCCGGCCTTGGCCGCCTGACCGGCGACCGCCTTGCTGACGTTCTTCGCGCGCTTCTCGCCGTGACCGACGATCAGGGCGTCGTAGCCGTCTTTCTCCTGGGTGCGCTTGCCGATGACGACGCTGTCCGCCTTGATGACGGTGCAGGGGGACGACGGTGCCGTCGTCGAGGAAGATTTGGGTGGAGCCGAGCTTCGTGCCGATGAGGCCAGGATGCGTGTTCATGCTGCTACGCTGCTTTCTTCGCGCTCTTTGGGTGGTGATGTCGGGGCGGCGGGCGCGTGGCCCGGACGCCTCGGCGGGCCCCGTGGGGCTTCGCCGTTCCGCTACGCCGGCCGGTACGAGCGCGTCGCACCGGGCAGGGGGACACCCTGCAGGCGTGTTGGAGGGACGCGCACTCTAGCCGCCTCCGCCGAAAAAGAAAGGGAAATGGCGCGCGCCGCGGGGCCGCTTGCCCGGCGCGCTCGGTTTTTGTCGAGAGCCGGACGCCGCCGATGCTACTCGATGAGCCCGTGAAGCCCGTGATCATCGGCGCGGGGCGCGGTCGCCGCCTCCGTCACCTCACCGACGACCTGCCGAAGACCCTGGTCCACGTCCTCGGTCGACCGATGCTCGAGAGCATCCTCGAGGCCTTCGAGGCAGCCGGCTTCGCGCGGCGCGACGTGACGTTCATCGCCGGCTACCGGGCCGAGGTGATCGAGGCGCGCTACCCAGAGTTTTCCTACGTGCGGAACGAGGACTGGGAGAACAACAACATCCTCCTGTCGCTCGTGACCGCGCGCGCGCACCTCGAGGGCGGCTTCGTCTCGAGCTACAGCGACATCGTCTACCGGCCCGAGGCGGTGGTCCGCGCCGTCGCCTCGCCGCACGACATCGCGCTCGTCTGCGACACCGACTGGCGCAGCCGCTACGTCGGCCGCTCCGAGCACCCCGAGTCCGACGCCGAGAAGCTCGTCGCAGACGGAGACCGCATCCTCGAGCTGTCGCGCACCATCGAGCCCTCGCGCGCGACCGGCGAGTTCATCGGCGTGATGAAGCTCACCCGCGCGGGCGCGGCGCGCTTCCTCCGGGCGTTCGACGAGGCGCGACGGGAGTTCGAGGACGCGCCGACGTTTCGCGAGGGTCGGACCTTCCGCAAGGCGTACCTCATCGATCTCTTGCAGCACATGCTCGAGCGCGGCGAGGCGCTCCACTGCGTGCCGATGCACGGCGGCTACATGGAGATCGACACCACCGAGGACGCGGCGATGGCCGAAGGGTGGCGGCGGTCCTGGTAGCGCGACGAGGCGCTCACACCGGGGGCGCGCCGCGCAAGACGCGGTCGTGGAAGACCAGCATCTCGGTGGAGCCGGGGCCGCGGTTCCACGGGTAGTCGTGGGGACCCGGCGTCACGAGCAGCTGATGCGGCACGTCGCGGCGGCGCAGCGCCTCGGAGAGCGCGCGGATCGCCTCGAGGTAGAAATCGCCCTGCGATGAGACGAGCCGCAGCGGGCGCGGGCGCGTCGCGTGCGCCTTGGCGGCGAGGTTCGCGAAGTAGCGGACCTCGTCGGGCTTCACGGCGGGCTGCGAGGCCCCGACCGCCGCGAAGAGGTCGGGCCGCGCGAAGCCGAGGAGCAGCGCGAGCCGCCCTCCCATGCTGATGCCGTCGATGCCGAGCGGCGCGTCCGCCGCGGTGCCGCCCGCCTCCCTCGCGCGCGGCACGAGCACCTCCTCGAGCCAGCCCGCCCAGCGCTTCGCGCCCTCGAGCTCCTGCACGTACGGCGTGAACGGGCAGGCCACCGCCACGCCGGCGAAGGGTCGCGCCGCGAGCGCCGCGTTGAGGGTCGAGAGCCGGTCGCGACGCACGAAGCCCCCGAAATCGCCCTCGACGAGCGGCGGCGCCCCGAGGCGCGCGTAGGCGCGATCGAGCCCGTAGTCGTCGCGGAAGCCGCGCGACCCGCCGACGAGACCCTTCGCGTTCTCGCCGGCGCCGTGCAGCGCGACGACGAGCGGCGCACCGGGCTCGGGTCGAACCGTGACGCGCCCGGGCTCGTGGAAGCTCGCGTTGCCGTCGAGATCGAGCTCACGCCAGCGCGACGCGGCGACCTCGGCAGCCCCCGTCGCCAGAGGCGCAGCTCCCGGGCCTGGCGCTGGCGCGCCCGAAGGCTCGGCTCGCCCCTCGCCGCGCGCGAGCGACTCACGGTCGCAGCCGAGCACCGCCGTCGACACCGCCGCGGCGCTCGAGGCGGCCGCCCAACCGAGCAGCGTGCGTCGGCCGATCACGCGTCTTCTCCGACGCGCGCCTCGTCGGGGGAGTGCGCGGCGGAGTCGACGCCTCGAAACCACGCGAAGAAGCGCTGCATCGCGGCCTTCTGGTCGGGCGGCAGGTAGTCGAAGTTGCGGCCGCGATCGATGATCTCCCAGAAATCCTTGGTCTCGACGCGCATGAGCTCGTCGCGGATGCCGAGCAAGCGCTCGTCGGGATCGGCCTCCATGTCGTGGTAGATGCGCCGCGCGCGCTCGCGATCGTCGACCGAGAGCAGGTAGGCCGCGAGCTTGATCTGCGCCTTGCGGACGCCCTTCAGCGACTGCTCCTCGGCGCGCCCCTTCGTCGCGCGGTCGAGCTCGAGGAACTCGTCGAGGAGCGCGTCCTCTTCCGCGAGCCCGAGCTCGTGCGCCGCCTCGCAGAGCGCGCCCATGTCGTAGGCCACCGTCTCGGTGACGAACGGGAGCTTCATGTCGTAGCTGACGTGGCCGTAGTAGCGGAGGTGCTGCATCGCGGCGAAGGCGAGGCTGCCACGGCCCGCCTTCATCAGCCCGAGCACCAGCTGGCGGTACTGGTTCAGCACGTTGAAGGCCGTGCGCACGTTGCGCGCGTTGAGCGTCGCGCGCAGGTACGAGTTCATGTAGCGGAGCGTGAGGAGGATCGCCTCTTCGTCGCGCTGCTCGGTCGCCGCCTCGGCGATGTAACGGGTGTCGATCGCGATGAGGTGATTGATGTCCGGCATCGTCGCGAGCGCCTCGCTGTAGAGGCCGAGGAACTGCCGCATCGCCTTCCACTCGACCCAGGTGCGACGCGCGACGAGCTCGTCGCGAGCCTCCGGGTCGAGCGCGACGACGTCGGGGTTCAGGCGGATCTGCTCGCCGAAGTCGAACCAACGCGGCGGCGTCGACGCTTTGCGCGCGAGGTAGGTGACCGTGAAGTCCTTGATCGCGTCGACCGCGCCGGACGCGATGATCTTGTCCTTGCCCTCGATCGAGTTCGCGACGATGTCGGTGAGCTCCTCGAGCGACTGGAGCACGCGGGCCTGGGTGCGGTCGACGAGCTCGGGCGCAGCGGCGCCGGCGCCGGACTCGAACGCGTCGAGGGCCTCCTCGCGGACCCGCGCGGTGATGTTCGCAGGCTCGAGGAAGGAAAACACGTACGCGAAATACGGCGCCATCAGGAGCAGCGCGAGCATCGTCGCGAGCACCATCGCGAGCACGGTCGTGCGCGGCACAAAGTCGGCCTGAATCGAGAGGCTGACGAGCACGCCGAAGCTGCAGGCGACGACGTAGTAGCCCATCACGCCGATGTTGATGCGATCGCGCACGAACATCCGCGCGACGCCCGCGTAGCGGCCCGCGGACAGCTGTACGAGGAGGCTCACCACGGTGATCACGATGCCGAGCACGCCGGCGGTCATCGCGCCGAGCGCCGAGACGGCGTCGGTGATGTGGTCTTGATCGAAGCGCAGGTAGCGCGCCAGCGGATCGGTCGCGCCCCCGCCGCCCGGGCCTCCGGTGACGAAGTGATCGAAGATGAACAAGCCGCCGAAGGTGAGGAGCGCGACCGAGCCCATCGTCGCGACCGGCGCGATCCAGCCGCGCGTTCCGTCGGAGTCACTCGTCGCCATTCCGCGAAGGGTAGCGGAGGCCCGCGGCGCTGTCATGAGCGCGGGGCGAGACGATGCGCGCTCACCCGTAGAGGCCGTCGAGCTCGCCGCCCTCGAAGCCGTAGGCGCGCGGCTCCGGCGAGAGCCTCACGCCGAATGCGTCGCGCACGCGCGCGCGCACCTCGGAGGCGAAGGCGACCACGTCGACCGCCGTCGCGCCTGGCGCGGTGACGAGGGCGAGGCAGTGCTTCGTCGAGAGTCCGACGGCTCCGCGTCGAGTCCCCTTGGCGAGGCCCGCCCGCTCGATGAGCCAACCTGCGCTGAGCTTGACCGCGGCCCCGTGGCCGAAGCGCGGCATGGGGTCGCTCACGCCGCGGGCACGCGCCCGCTCAAGGACGCGGTCGGCGTCGTCGGGGGACAGCGTCGGGTTGACGAAGAATGAGCCGGCGCTCCGCGCGTCCGGGTCGGTGGCATCGAGGACCATCGACTTGGCGCGGCGAACCGCGAGGACCGCGGCGCGCACCTCGGCGAGGCTCGGCGAGGGGTTGCCCGCGAGCGCGCGCTCGAGCTCGGCGTACGCGATGCGCGGCGGCCCCTTCGAGAGCCCGAGCGTCACGCCGACGACCACGTAGCGCTCGGCGAGCTCGGCCTTGAAGACGCTCTCGCGATAGCCGAAGCCGCAGGCCTCGGCCGCGATCGACGACGCCTCGCCGGTCGCGCGCGAGACGACCTCGACGCTTCGAATCGAGGGGCCGACCTCGGCACCGTAGGCCCCGATGTTCTGCATCGGCGCGGCGCCGACGTCGCCAGGGATCCCGGAGAGGCACTCGAGCCCCGCGTAGCCTCGCTCGACCGACCAGGCGACGAGCGCGTCCCATGGGGTCCCGGCCGAGACGCGCACGAGCGCCGCCTCGCCGCGCTCGTCGGCGTCGATCGACGCGCGGCCAAGGCGAAGGACGATGCCGTGATAGCCACGGTCGGCGACGAGCAAGTTCGAGCCGCCGCCGAGCACCATGATCGGCAGCTCGCGCTCGGAGGCAAGGACCAGCGCTTCGCGAACGTCGGCCTCGTCGTCGGCCTCGAGGAAATGCGCGGCCGGCCCGCCGACCCCGAGCGTCGTGTAGGGCGCGAGCGAGACGCCGCTTCGACGCCTCATCGCCGCGGCGCGGCCTTTCCGCGCGGGCGGGGCGGCGTAGGGGCGCGCTTCGCGGGCTCGCGGCGCGGCGGCTTTCCCGTAACCGGAGCACCTGCCGCAGCGGGAGCGAGGCGCGCGCGGGTCGCGTGCGCGAAGCCATCGTCGATCGCGCGAAGCTCGGAGGCGAAGCGCGGGAGGCCGTCACCCTCGACGACCCCGACAGGCAGGTTGACTTCGAAGCGCTCCTCGAGCGATGCGCCCTCGACGCTCACGCTGCGCCCCGCGACGACGCCGGCGCCGCGGACCTCGAGCGGCGGCGCGAGCGCGCTTACCACGGCCCCGTCGGGGAGCAGGATGCGGCGCGTGACGCGGTAGAGGAGCGGCGTGTCGACGGCGAGGGCGCTCTGTCGATCGGCCTCGGGCGCGTAGCGAGCCGAGAGGCTGCTCGCGCTCGGGCGGGGGAGCACGACGTGGAACGGCTCGATGCCCGGGATGGCGAAGCCCGCGCCGGAGCGGTCCTCGACGTCGGCGAGGTGCGAGGCCGCGATCCGGGCCGAAACGGAGACTTGCCAAGCGCCCTCGCCCGAGGTGAGCGAGACGTCGCGCACGTCGGCCCACGGGACCCAGCCGAGCACCAAGCTCCGCAGCAGATGGGTGCGCGACTCACCGACGAGCGTCTCGAGGGCCCGCGCGACCTCTTGGGCGGCGCGGCCGTGGAGGGCCGCGCGAAAGGTGCCGCGCGCGTCACCGCTGGCGTCGAGCGCGAGGTTGATTTCAATCAAGTCTGCGTCCTCGGCGCTCGACGCGTCGACCTGGACGACGGTGCCGTTCGGCAGGAGCGCCATGCGGCCGCGGAGCTCCGGGCTCACCCGACCAGGCGGCAGCGGCGGCCCGGGGACATCGACGTCGAGCCACACCACCTCCTCGCCGAGACGCGCGCGCACGAGCGGGTGGGTGAAGCGCCCGAGATGAGCGGGCAGCGAAGGCGAGGCCGCGTAGGGACGGGTCTCGGCGACCGCGACCGTGCTGTCGATGCCGGCCTCGCGGAGGGCCCGCGTGAGGACCCACGTGCGGCTGCCGGCGCCGCGCTCGAGGATCACGCGCGCCGGTTCGGCGGCGCCACCGGCGAAGGCCGCGAGGTGATCGCCGAGGGCCCGCGGGTCGGGCTCGCGCACGGCCTTGCCCACGGCGGCGGTGAGCCGCGCGATGCGTGCGCGCGGGGAGAGCTCGCTCGCATCGGGCCCGAGCACGCCCGCCACCCAGCGCCGCATGTCGTCACCGGCGTCGTCGAGGCGCGCGAGGTGCTCGCCGATCGCGCGGCCCAGGCGCGCCGTCTCGTCCGTGCCGAAGCTGACGCTGACCCGCGACTCGAGCTCGGGCACGTCGGGCTCGAGTCGGCGCGGGGCTTGCTCGCCGACCTTCCAGACCGTCAGGCGCTGGCCGTCTTGGCTCGTCGTCGCGCCCGCGCCGAGCAGCGCGTGCGACCAGACGCTCATCGGGACGCGCTCCGGGCGGACGAGCTCGATCGAGGCCTCGCGCACGCTCGTACGCTCGGGCATGAGATCGGGCCCATCGACGACGAGGTGCCCATGATCGTCGGGCAACGCCCAGCCGACGACGAGCCGCTCCACGTAGTCGCCCTTCTCGAGCTGCGAGAGATCGGTGTGCCCCTGGCTGCCGCGCGCGTTGGGATCGGGGTCGAGCACGCGCCCGTCGCGCTTGTGGATGGTCCGTCGGAGCACGCGCGTCGTCCAGCGGCCGACGACCCGGGGCTCGTCGGCCTCGGCGCCCGTCGCGACGTCCTCGGTGTCGCTGACGCGCCGCAGATCGTACGTGAGGTACGTGAGCTGCCCTCGCTCGGTGAGCTCGTAGCGCTCGAGGTGCCTCAAGACCGCGGTGCCCGCATCCGGCAGGAACGCGCTCGCCCGATCGGCGGCGACGAGCCGACGCCCCTCGGCGACGAGCTCGGGCGCGGGGTCCGGCACGGCGCCGACGAGGCGCGCGAGCGGCTCCATGCCGAAGGGCGCGTCACCGAGCACCGGCGCGTCACGAAGCAGGCGGCGCCGCGCCTCGGCCGGCTCGAGCACCGCGAGCACGGACGTGTCGCGCTGGGCCGGCGGCATCGCCTCGTAGAGCCGCGCGGCGCGCTCGATCTCGCCGTGCGCGACGAGGCGGTTCTGCTCGAGCTTGCGAAAGAGCGACGGGCTGCCGCGCAGCCGCCGAAGCCGCGCGAGCTCGCGGAGGGTGCCGTGGAGATCGCCGACCTCGACGAGCGCGGTCAGGCACGTCGAGGTCCCGCGCGACAAGCCACCCTCGCAGCTCGCCCGGACGTCTTCGGCCCCGACTCGAGCGCGGACCTCGGCGTCGACCATCGCCGCGAGCGCCGAGCCCGGCGCCTTCGCCTCGAGCGCCTCGAGGGCGGCCTGCGCGAGATCTCGAAGGTTCGCGTCGTTCGCCATCGTCGCGAGCGCCGCGAGCTCGGGGGCGCGGCGGTCGGCGGGGAGCGGCGTCGGGGGCGCGACGATTCCGAGGGCCTCGAGGGCGGCGAAGGTGCCCGCGTCCTCGCCGCGCTTGTCGACGAGGGCGCGCGCGTGCGCGAGCCGCGCCTCCCAGCTCTGAGGGTGCGCTGCGTGGACCTGCGCCGCGAGGCTCGCGAGCTCGGCCGACAGGATCGGCTCGTGGCGCTCCTCGGAGACGCGCGCGGCGCGGGCTCGCAGGCGCGCGACATGCGGCGCGGGCGAGGCGCTCGCGCCGCCCGCTTCGAGTCGGCGCGCGGCCCGGCGATCGAGGCCGAGCGCGAGCTCGGCGCTCGCGGCCGTCAGGCTCTCTTCGACGGAGCGGGCCTCCGGTACGAGCTCGATGGAGGCGGCGCGGCTCGCTCGGGCGGACGCGACCTCACCGGCCTTGGGGACGACGGTCGCGAGCGGCGCGCCGTCTTCGGTGACGAGCTGCAGGGTGACGCGCTCCTCGCGCTCGGCCGGCGCGACCCGTACGACGAGCCGGACGCGACCGCGCTCGACCCACGCGCGGCCGACCGACACGGCCGTCCCCGCGGTGACGTCGAGGACCCTCCGCAAGACGACCGTGCCGCCGAGCTCCGCGACGAGCGGTGAGCGGCCGGCGAGCGAGACGTAGACCCAGCCGTCGCGCGGAACGAAGGCGTCGACGACGAGCGCGCGGAGCCCCGTCGCCGTGCCGGTCGCCTCGAAATCGTACGCGCAGGCGTCCGCCGCGACGCGCTCCACCGGCGCCTCGCTCACGAACGGCGGCAGACCCTCGACGCGCCCCGGCAGCGGGCCGAGCGAGGACAACGCCGAGGGCCCATCGAGCGAGGACAGCGGCGGCCACGCGAGGGGGCCCGCGACGAGCGCCTCGGGGACGCACCCTCCGCGGTGGCGCAGCGAAGCGGCCTCGGGCTCGGCGCCGGTCTCGAGCGCGAGCTCGTGCAAGGAGAGCGCGAGCATCGGACCGAGGATCGGGTGGCGCTCGGCGCGCGCGTGCGCGAGCGAGAGGCGGCGCGCGACCTCGACGAACCCCGAGCGCGAGCGGTGGACGAGGGCATGATCGATCGCGCGCGGCAGCTCACCGGTCGGCCACACGAGCCGCTCGAGCGCCGCGGCCACGACCGGAGTCGCCCAAGGATCGTTCCAGCGGAGGAGCGCCGCGTCGATCGCGTCGAGGTACGGCGCCGGGTCGCTCGGATCGACCGACTCGCGCTGCAGCGCGCGGTCGAAGCGCACGGCGAGAGCAGGCTCCGGGGGGCCGGGCGCGCGGGGCGGAGGCGCGCTGCACCCCGCGAGGAGGAGCGCCGTCACGAGCGCCGATCGAGCGAGCCGTCGCATGGCGCGGAACTCTGACCCAACGACCGCGCCGCGTCCACGATGGACGCCCGCGGCCAGGGCGCTCGCGAGGGACCTCGCCCAGGCGTGCGACGAGGAGCATGCCGAGGTCGAGCGGCATCGAGTCCGCAGACCAGCGGGCGCCTGCCTCGCGGCGTGCGCGAAGCCTGCGCCGTGTCGCTCGCCAAGCGCCGCACCGTCAGCGAAGCCTGCGCCGTGTGGCTCGCCAAGCGCCGCACCGTCAGCGAAGCCTGCGCCGTCAGCGCGGCCTGCGCCGGTAGCGAAGCACACGTGCAAGCCAGGGATGGTCCCCATCCCCGCGGGCTCGTTCAGGATGGGCGACGACGAGTACGCGAAGAAGGCCGGCCAGGTCGCCGTCGAGGCGTTCTGCATGGACCGCACCGAGGTGACGACGGCCGCCTACGCGGCGTGCGTCTCTGCCGGCAAGTGCACGCGGGCCCACACCGGCAGCGTCTTCGCTTCTTGCAACGCGGGCGTCTCGGGCCGCGAAAACCACCCCATCAACTGCGTCGACCGGAACCAGGCCGACGCCTACTGCCAGGCCCAGGGCTTGCGCCTGCCGACGGAGGAAGAGTGGGAGTACGCGGCGACGGGCGGCGACGGCCGCACC
>Ga0194129_10005711_pt1 | contig 15682 bp, 13 predicted proteins | sample TA2KigCa35mmetaG_FD_150862 | JGI IMG/M metagenome (GOLD analysis project Ga0194129, IMG submission 150862) | Freshwater microbial communities from Lake Tanganyika, Tanzania - TA2015038 Kigoma Deep Cast 35m | ecosystem: Environmental > Aquatic > Freshwater > Lake | place: Tanzania: Lake... | reverse complement strand
CTGCAGTGCCGGCGGCCACGCATTTTGTTGATGTCATGCGCTGGATGCGGCAGGAGTGGCCATTTTACGTGCTGCACACTTTTGGCGTGTCGATGCTCACGCTCGTCTTCAATGGCGTCGCATTCTAGATTCCGGCACATTTCATGCGCGTCCACGGTTTTAGTCCGATCGAGGTCGCCTTCAGTTACGGCCCAATCATGCTGGTAGCCGGCGCTGCGGGAATCATGGTGGGCGGCACGCTCGCCGATCGCTGGCGCGCTGCGGGCAAACAAGACGCCGAGCTTCGCGTCTTGCTGATGAGCGCGCTGCTGCTCGCGCCGCTGGTCGCACTGACCTTCAGCACTGCCAAACCCTATTTGGCACTCGCTTTGCTGGTGCCGACGCTGTTCTGCTCGAGCTTCCCGTTTGCAGCAGCCTCTGCGGCCTTGCAACTGGTGACACCCGGCCCGTTGCGCGCCCGCGCCTCGGCGCTCTATCTGCTGGTGATCAATTTGACGGGTATTGGTATCGGTGCGACCGCCATGTCGATGGTGTCGGACTACGTGCTGCAAGACGAACAGCGAATCGGCGACGGGGTGATCATGGCCACCGCCGTCGCCGCGCCACTCGCTGCGCTCTTGATCGGACGTGCCTTGCGCCCTTACCGCGAACTCGCCGCGCGCGGCCGCTGAGCGCGCCTACTCGCCGCGGATCGGGATGAAGATCTGCGAGCCGCCGCGCTGCACGAGCAGCGCCACCGCCTTGCCCGCTTTCGCTACCGCCACGCGGAATTCTTTGACCGTCTTCACTGGCCGCCCATTTACGTTGAGCACGAAGTCGCCACGCTGCACGCCCGCGTCGCGCGCGGCGCCTTGCGCTCGCTCGACCAGCACGCCCTCGGGCACCGGCGTACGCCCACCGCGGCCATCGCGCATGCCACCCTGGCTGCGCTCCTCGCTCGTAAGGTCACGCACCACGAGCCCCAGACGATCTGCCGAACTTTCCGGCTCGGCGCGCTGATTATCGGCCACCACCGGACCCGCGGGCTCGAGCTCGCCAACGCGAACTTTGACGGTACGCTTCGCCCGATCGCGCCAAACCTCGAGCGTGACTTCGCTGCCCGGTCGAATCTGACCGATCACTGTCGGCAGTTCTTCGGAGCGTTCGATCACGCGGCCGTTGGCTGACAGGATGATGTCGCCCTGACGCAGACCCGATTTGTCAGCCGGCCCATCGGTTTCGACACCGCCCACCAAGGCCCCGCGCGGCCGATCGAGACCGAAGCTCTCGGCAAGCGTGGCGTCGAGCTGCTGGATCGAGACACCGATTTTGCCGCGGCTGACCCTACCTTTGGCGATGAGCTGATCGCGCACACTCACCGCCACATCGATCGGGATCGCAAAAGAAATCCCCATGTACCCGCCCGAGCGGCTGTAAATCTGCGAGTTGATGCCGACCACTTCACCCGCAAGATTGAAGAGCGGTCCGCCGGAGTTGCCCGGATTTACCGCGACATCCGTCTGAATGAAATTGACGTAGTTGCTGTCACCGCCGGGCAAGCCGCGCGCCGTGGCGCTGACGATGCCTGCCGTGGCGGAGTTATCGAAACCGAACGGCGAACCGATCGCGAGCACCCACTCGCCGGGACGCAGCTTCGACGGATCACCGATGCGTACCACCGGCAACGCCTGCGCTTCGATCTTCAGCACGGCCACATCAGTCGGTTTGTCGAGGCCGATGATCTTGGCAATGAATTCGCGACGATCGGTGAGTCTGACTGTGACCTCTTCGGCTTCGTCGACCACGTGCGCGTTGGTGAGGATGTAGCCGTCACTGCTGACGATGAAACCCGAGCCCTCGCCACCCGGACGACGCATGCCGTCATCATCGCCGCCCGGCGCTTCGCGACCTGGCGCATCGCCACGACCGCCCGGCGCGCCGGGGATGCCGAAGCGACGGAAAAATTCGAAGAAAGGATCGGCCGGTGAAATGCCGGGAGCGCCCACGCGAACCCGTTTGCCCTTGGTCGAAATATTGACCACTGCAGCGCCTTGTTGCTGCACGAGTGAAGCGAAGTTCGGCAAGGACACCGCCGGTGCAGATGCGCTCGCGGTGCCTGCGGCAGGCGCTTGCGCGAGCGTGGCCAGCGACGCACCCGAGGCACTCAAGGTGTCTGGTTGACACGCGCTGAAGACCAAAACGGAAGCGATCGCAGCAACGCTGCGACGAACGAACGGACGTCGTGACATAGCGATGACCCACTGCATGGACACGGAACTCCTAGACAGCGCGAGGCGGGGAAAGTTCACGATCGCGATCGCCGCACGACAGCGACCGCAAGCGAGATAACCAGCAACAACAACAGCGGCGCATTGCCGAAGCGCAGATAAGGCGACATTCCAGTACGCGGCACGATTGCCGAGCGCAGCACTGCCTGCTGGAAATCGGGGGCGCGCGCAACAAACTCGCCACGCGGCCCGATCACCGCAGAAATACCGTCATTGGCGGCGCGCACCAGATAGCGCTGTGCTTCGATCGCGCGCATCTGCGAAATCTGCAAATGCTGATGACGTGCCGTCGAGCGCCCGAACCAGGCATCGTTGGTGACATTGACGAGCGCTGTCGACGCCCGCGCGGCGGCAAGTTGCGAACTCGCGTAAGCGTCTTCGTAGCAAATGCTCGCCGCGAGTGCGAGGCCGCCGACCTGCAGCGGCGGCTGTGTCGCTGCGCCACCCGAGAAATCGGAGTACGGCAAGTTCATGAGCCGCATCCAGCGTCGCACTGCCTCGGGCACCGGAAAAAACTCGCCGAAGGGCACCAGATGATGCTTGTCGTACCAGGTGATTTTTTTGTCTACGGCAAGTATCGAGTTGAAATAGCGTGGACGGTCGCCGCTCTCGGCAGGCTCCGCACGGATCAGGCCGAGCAAAAGACTGGAGCCCGCGCCCTCGGCCGCGCGCGCCAAGTCACCGAGATACGGCACGATATTGTTGGCCAGCTCCGGCGCAGCAGCCTCAGGCCAGACGATTAGCGGCGTACCCAGCGCCGACAGCGTGAGATCACGATATCTGCGCAGGCTGTTGTCGCGATTTTCCGCCAGCCATTTTTGATCCTGTGGAATAGCACCCTGGATGATCGCGACGCCGACCGGCGCGCCGCTCGCGCGCGTCCACTCGATACGCCCGAGCGCAAGACCAAGCAACCACGGCAACGCCATTACGAGCAGCACTTGCCAAGCCGACAGTATTTTCTTTGATGGTGGATGACTCGAGCGATGCTCAGTGAACCAAAATGCCAGTGCCCCGGCCAGCAACGCCAAGACCAAAGATATCGTATAGACGCCGCCGAGCGGCGCCCAGCCGGCAAGCCAAGTACCTGTCTGCGAATAGCCGAGCGACAGCCAGCCGAACCCGGATAAAAACCAACCGCGCACCCACTCGAGCAACACCCATCCCGCCGGCAACGCGATCAACCAGCGCACCGCTCCGTGCTGCGGAAAAAAGCGCGCTGTCACATAACCCAGTAACGCTGAATAGCAGGCCATCAGCGCGACCAAGCCGAGCATCAAGGTCAAGGCCAACCACACCGGCGCCTTGCCGAAGCCGTGGATGCTAACGTACAGCCAATAAGTGCCAGCCGCGAAGGTGCCGCAGCCGAACGCGAAACCCAGCGACGCCGCGCGTCCGGGCGAGATCACGCCGTCAGCCGACACCGATTGCGCGGCTGATGTACCCGGCGTCGACGCGGCACCACCCCACAACGAAAACAGCACCGCGGGCGCGATGACGGCCAATGGCCAAAGATTGAATGGCGCAAAAGCCAGCGACAGCGCTGCGCCGGCAAGCAATGCCACGAAGTGTACCCGCACGGCATTCCCCGCGCCGTCCAGCCAGGCACCCAGAATCCGACCCAACGCCGCGTCGGCGCTCAGTCGCTGCTCCCGCGATCTTCGATGGGGAGCACGTCTTGCGGCGGGATAACCTTGAGCGCGTCTACTCGCCGTCGATCAGCGCGCAGCACCCGCATCTCGATATTTTCGATGACTACGACCTCGCCGCGACGCGGCAGATGGCCAAGTTGCTGCATCACGAGACCGGCGACGGTGTCGAATTCGGCGTCGGACAAGGTCGTAGAGAAGTATTCGTTGAATTCGGCGATCGGCGTGCCGCCGCGCACCACAAACTGTCGTTCGGCCTCTTTGCGAATGTTGCTGTCGTCCTCGACGTCGAACTCGTCGTCGATCTCGCCGACGATTTGCTCGATCGCATCTTCGATGGTGACCAGTCCGGATACCCCGCCATACTCGTCGACCACGATCGCCATGTGGTTGCGATTCCGACGGAATTCTTTGAGCAAGACGTTGACGCGCTTCGATTCGGGCACCACGACAGCCGAGCGCATGCACTCGCGGATGTCGAAGTCGTCCTCGCGGCCCGCCGCGTACAGTCGCAGCACATCTTTGGCGAGCAAAATGCCCACTACATCGTCGCGGTCGTCGTCGATCACCGGGAACCGCGAGTGCCCGGACTCGACGATCACCGGCAGCAGTTTTTCCGGGGGATCGTCGCGACGGACGGCCACCATCTGCGCCCGCGGGATCATGATGTCGCGAACCTGCAGGTCGGATACGCCGAGTACGCCTTCGAGCATTTGCAGCGCATCGGCGTCGATCACTCCACGCTCGAGCGCCTGACGCATGAGCTGCGCCAGATCTTCGCGGTCTTCGGCCTCGCCGGAGAGTGCGCGCCCGAGCTTGCGTATCCAGCTCATGGAACTGTATCGCGGGTTGGTCATCGTCGCTCCGACACGGCTGCACGCTCCGCAACGGCTGAAGAAATGCGGTACGGATCGGCAATGCCGAACCGCGCCAAAACAAGACGCTCGCGACGCTCCATGCGTGTGGCGGCCGCCTCGCGTTCATGATCGTGCCCGAGTAAATGCAGAGCGCCGTGGATGAGCAGGTGAGCCCAGTGGTCATCGAGTCGCTTGTGTTGTTGCTTCGCCTCGCGCGCGACCACCGGCGCGCACACCACGATGTCGCCCAAAGACCGGCGCGCCTTGCCGTCGGCCGCATCGGCAGGCGCCGGAAACGACAGCACATTGGTGGGGTAATCGCGGCCGCGCCAGAGCAGATTGAGGCGCTGACCCTCGGCCGTACCGACGATGCGTACCGCAAGCTCTGCGCCGTTTCCCTTTGCACCGACGGCCTCACGCACCCAGCGGGCGATGCGCACCGTGCCCGGCACACCACGCCGCACGCTGCTGCGTACCTCGACTACGAGCTTGGCTCTGACACGTGTCACGGGTGACCCGCTCCGTCGAGCGCTTCGTAGGCTTGCACGATCCGCTGCACGAGCGGATGACGCACGACATCGCGCGCCTCAAAGAATTGAAAGCCGACACCCTGCACGTTCCGCAGCACACCGAGCACATGCCGCAGACCAGAGAGCTTGCCGACCGGGAGATCGGTCTGCGTGACATCGCCCGTGACCACGGCGCGCGAACCGAAGCCGATGCGCGTGAGGAACATTTTCATTTGCTCGACGGTGGTGTTCTGCGCCTCATCGAGAATGATGAAGGAATCATTGAGCGAACGGCCGCGCATGAACGCCAGCGGCGCGACCTCGATCACGTTGCGCTCGATGAGTTTGGCGACTCGATCGAAGCCCATCATTTCATAGAGAGCGTCATACATGGGCCGCAAGTAGGGATCGACTTTTTGGGTGAGATCGCCGGGCAAAAACCCGAGCCGCTCGCCCGCCTCGACCGCCGGACGCACCAAGACGATGCGCCGTACCCGGTCGGCCTGCAGGGCCTCGACGGCGCAGGCCACCGCGAGATAGGTTTTGCCGGTGCCCGCGGGACCGACGCCGAAAGTGAGATCGTTACGACGAATACGCCGCAGGTATTCGCGCTGATTGGCACCGCGCGCACGGATGATACCGCGCAGGGTACGTAGCCCCGTATCGGCATCGTCAGTCTCGGCCGCCGTATCGATATCTTTGACGAGTGCGGCCGCGTCCCCACCCGCCTCTGCAGACCCGGCAGCTGGCTCTGCGGGCAGACGGCTGCGCGGTGTGTGCGCGGTATCGTGATCGCGCAGCGCAAGATGCACGGTCTCGGGGGTAATGTCTTCGGTGCGGGTAATACGGAACAGCTCGCGCAGCAGCGCTTCGGCGCTGGTTGCTTTGTCGCCCTGCACGCGGAAACTGCTGCCGCGACGGCGCACCTCGACTCCCAGCCGCGATTCGATCAGCCGCAAATTTTCGTCCAACGGACCGCAAAGGTTGGCGAGCCGGTCGTTGTCAGGAGGCTCCAGGGAAAACTCGCGCAGCGCCAAGGCAGGAGAGTCAGCCACGGACGGTCTCGGCGGCAACAATGCGGCCGCGCAGCGAATGAGCCTTCGCCTCGGTGATTTCGAGGTCGACGAAATGACCGAGCAGCTTGCCGGGCCCCGGGAAGTTGACCCAACGATTGTCTTCGGTGCGGCCGGCCAATTCGCTTTGATCTTTGCGGGAAGGCCGCTCGATCAGCACACGCTGCACGCTACCCACCAGCGAGCGACTGCGTGCCTGAGCGTTTTCTTCGAGCAGGGCCTGCAGGCGAGCGAGCCGTGCCTGCTTTTCTGCGTGCGGCGTCTCGTCGGGCAGCGAGGCGGCGGGCGTACCCGGCCGACGACTGTAGAGAAAGCTGAACGATTGGTCGATGTGAAGCTCGCGTACCAAACTCATCGTCGCTTCGAAGTCGCGCTCGGTTTCGCCGGGAAAGCCCACGATGAAATCGGAGGTGACGGAGATGTCGGGACGCACGCTGCGCAGCTGGCGAATACGTGACTTGAACTCGAGCGCGGTGTAGCCGCGCTTCATCAGCGCAAGCACCCGATCGGAGCCCGACTGCACCGGCAGATGCAGGTGGTTGGCAAGTTTGGGCAAGCTGGCATAGGCCTCGATGAGGCTGTCGTCGAACTCGAGCGGATGCGACGTGGTGAAGCGAATGCGCTCGACGCCTTCGATAGCGGCGACGTGATGCAACAAGGTCGCAAGATCGACCAGCGCGCCGTCGGCCATAGTGCCGCGGTAAGCATTGACGTTCTGACCGAGCAGCGTGACTTCGCGCACGCCTTGCGCGGCAAGCTGAGCAACTTCGTCGACCACCGAATCGAGGGGACGACTGATTTCATCACCGCGCGTATAGGGCACGACGCAAAAGCTGCAGTACTTGCTGCAGCCTTCCATGATCGAGACGAAGGCCGTCGGCCCCTCGGCGCGCGGCGCCGGCAGGTGATCGAATTTCTCGATTTCCGGAAAGCTGATGTCGATTACCGAGCGACCGCTGGTGCGCAGGTCGGCGATCATCTGCGGCAGGCGGTGCACCGTTTGCGGTCCGAACACGAGATCGACCTGCGGTGCCGCCTTGACGAGTTGATCGCCTTCTTGGCTAGCGACGCAGCCGCCAACACCGATGATGACGCCAGGGCGTAAATCTTTGATCTGCTTCCACTCACCGAGCAAAGAAAACACCTTGGACTCGGCTTTTTCGCGGACCGAGCAGGTGTTGACCAGCAGCACGTCTGCCTCGGCCGGGTTGTCGGTGGGCTGCAGACCCGCAGCCGCCTCGAGCACGTCGCCCATGCGGGACGAGTCGTACTCGTTCATCTGGCAGCCGTAGGTCTTGATGTAATACCGGCCGGTTGTAGAGGTTCGGGATTCGTCCATGAGTCGGGAACGCTCGGTGAAGATCGAGCCGCTCAAAAGGGAATGTCGTCGTCGAACTCGTCTTTTTCGGTTCTGCTGCGCACGGGCTCGCCGAAGCCAGCCTCGCCACCGGCTGCGGCCCGGCTGGAACCGGATGAGCGGCCCTCACCGCCCGCCATGCCGCGCCCGCCGCCCCCCAGCATTTGCATCTCGTTGCCGACGATCTCGGTGGTGTAGCGATCGTTACCGCTCTTGTCTTGCCACTTGCGGGTGCGCAGCCGACCTTCGATGTAGACCTGTGAACCTTTGCGCAGGTATTCGCCAGCGACCTCGGCCAGTCGACCAAAGAGCGCGACGCTATGCCACTCGGTTTGTTCTTTCATTTCGCCGGACTGTTTGTCCTTCCAGCTTTCGGAGGTAGCGATGCGAAGATTGCAGACCGTCATGCCCGAGGGCATGGCCTTGGTGTCCGGGTCTTGCCCCAGATTACCGACGAGGATGACTTTGTTGATGCCGCGCGCCATGGTGAGCCCTTCCCTAATTGTGCCCTCAATCTGGGTCGCCCCGCCCGGTTCGGGCGATGGGCCATCGTTGAGGCAGAGCCGGCGGCTCGGATCTCAGGGACGGCGGTCGGGGTGGTCAGCGGAGAGCGGTGAAAACGAACTGCCATTCTAATCGCCCCCCGCCCCCACTGCACCGCGAAAATCCGGCGTAGACCCCCAGAAAGCCGTCGGCAACCCGGCCTACCGGGGTACACTAAATGGGCTGTTTTTCTCGAATAACGCCTGACCATGCTGCCTATCCGCATCCGCGGCGCCCGTACCCACAATCTGCGCAACCTGGACCTCGACATCCCGCGCAACCAATTGGTAGTGGTCACCGGGCTGTCGGGCTCGGGCAAGTCCTCACTGGCCTTCGATACGCTCTATGCCGAGGGCCAGCGGCGATACGTGGAGTCGCTGTCGGCCTATGCGCGGCAGTTCCTGTCGATGATGGACAAGCCCGACGTCGATCACATCGAGGGGCTCTCGCCCGCCATTGCGATCGAGCAAAAGGCGGCCTCGCATAACCCGCGCTCGACGGTGGGCACGGTCACCGAGATTCATGACTACCTGCGCCTGCTCTATGCGCGGGCCGGGATCCCGCGTTGCCCCGAACACGGCATCTCGCTCGAGGCGCAGACCGTCAGTCAAATGGTGGATCAGGTGCTGCGCCTCGATGAGGGCACGCCGGCGATGGTGCTGGCACCCCTGCTGCAGCAGCGCAAGGGCGAGCACGACGGCGTGCTGCGCGATTTGCAGTCGCAGGGTTTTGTCCGCGTGCGTATCGACGGGACGATCCACGACCTCGACCCGCCACCCAAACTCGACGCGCGTCGCAAGCATGATATCGAGGTGGTGGTCGATCGGCTGCGGGTACGCGCCGATGCCGCGCAGCGACTCGCCGAATCCTTCGAAACCGCCTTGCGCCTGTCGGGCGGTACCGCTCGAGTGGTGCGCATGGAAAAACTGGCGGACGAAGGCCTGCTGTTTTCGAATCGCCACGCTTGCCCGGAGTGCGGCTTCAGCGTGCCGCTGCTCGAGCCGAAAATGTTCAGCTTCAACAGCCCGGCGGGCGCCTGCCCGACCTGTGATGGTCTCGGACAACAAGAATTCTTTGATCCGGCACGGGTGGTGGCCTTCCCGCATCTTTCTTTGGCCGGCGGCGCCGTGCGCGGCTGGGATCGGCACAATGCCCATTATTTGCAGCTGATACGCACGCTGGCCACACATTACGGCTTCGACATCGAAGAGCCTTGGCAGGAACTGCCGGCGCGTACGCAGGAAATCCTGCTGTACGGCAGCGACGACGAAGAACTCGAATTCACCTACATCGTCAGTCGCGGCAAGACCACCCGACGCAAACATGCTTTCGAAGGCATGCTGCGCAATATCGAGCGCCGCTACCGCGAGTCCGAGTCGCCCGCCGTACGCGAGGAGCTCGCGCGCTACAAGGGGTGGCGCAGCTGTCCCGACTGTGGCGGCAGCCGTCTCAATCGTATCGCGCGCCATGTCCATGTGGCCGACCGCACACTCACCGAGATCACGGCCCTCGCCGTTGCCGATGCCGCCAATTTCTTTGGTCAACTGACCTTGCCGGGCTGGCGCGGCGAAGTCGCAGGAAAAATCGTCGCCGAGGTCCAGGATCGGCTGCGTTTTCTGGTGAACGTGGGGCTTGGTTATTTGACACTCGATCGTGGCGCCGATTCGCTGTCGGGCGGCGAGGCACAGCGCATTCGGCTGGCGAGTCAGATCGGCTCCGGACTCACCGGCGTGATGTATATCCTAGATGAGCCGTCGATCGGCCTGCACCAGCGCGACAACGCCCGGTTGCTCACGACGCTGTATCGGCTGCGCGATCTGGGCAATACGGTCATCGTGGTCGAACACGACGAAGACGCCATCTGCTCGGCTGATCACGTGATCGATCTCGGACCGGGTGCAGGCATCCACGGTGGCGCCATCGTGGCGGCCGGAACACCGCAGCAAATTCGCGACAATGCCGCATCGCTGACCGGCCAGTATCTCTCCGGGACGCTGCAGATTCCGGTACCCAAGCTGCGTACACCGCGGCAGCCGACGCGGCTGCTGCGCGTGCTCGGCGCGAAAGGCAACAACCTCAAAGATATCGAGGTCGAAATTCCACTCGGGCTGCTGACCTGCGTCACCGGCGTCTCGGGTTCGGGCAAGAGCACGCTGATCAACGATACGCTGCTGCGTCGGGCGCTGGCCGAAATCGGTGGCGGCCCGAGCGACGCCGCACCCTGCAAAGCCCTGCAGGGCATCGAGCACATCGATCGGGTGATCGATATCGATCAAAGTCCGCTCGGGCGTACACCCCGCTCGAACCCCGCCACCTACACCTCGGTGTTCACCGGATTGCGCGAACTCTTTGCGCAGGTGCCCGAAGCGCGCAGTCGCGGCTATGACGCGGGTCGCTTCAGTTTCAACGTCAAGGGCGGGCGCTGCGAAGCCTGCCAAGGGGACGGGGTGATGCGGGTGGAGATGCATTTCCTGCCCGATGTCTACGTGCCCTGCGATGTCTGTCGCGGCCGTCGCTACAACCGCGAGACGCTGGAGATTCTCTATCGCGGCAAGAGCATCCACGACGTACTCGAAATGACCGTCGAAGATGCAGCCCGTTTCTTTCAAAATATTCCGGCGGTTCAACCCAAGTTGCAGACGCTGCTCGATGTCGGGCTCGGGTATCTCAAGCTCGGGCAGAACGCGACCACGCTCTCCGGTGGTGAGGCGCAGCGCGTGAAACTCGCCCGCGAACTTGCCAAGCGCGCGACCGGTCGCACGCTATATGTGCTCGACGAGCCGACCACCGGTCTGCACTTTCACGATGTGGCCCAGTTGCTTGGCGTTCTGCACAGACTACGCGACGAGGGCAACACCGTAGTCGTCATCGAACACAACCTCGATGTCATCAAGACGGCGGACTGGATCGTCGACCTCGGGCCGGAGGGCGGCGCAGCGGGCGGCGAGATCATCGCCTGCGGCACACCCGAGCAGGTGGCCAAAGTGCAGCGCTCGTATACCGGACGCTATCTCGCGCCGTTGCTCTTGAAGCGCTGAATCACTTCGCCGGCACTGCGAGTTTCAGTGGTGCGACCGAACAGATGGCGCGCCAGCACCCGGCGCCAAAAAACGACTGCTGCACGATCTTTGCTGAGCGTCACGATCTGCCAATCGCCGATGAACCGCCCGAAGATCAAACGAGCTGCGGCAGCACCCACACCCAGTCGACGCCACTCTGCCAGAACAAAGAAATCGCGCAAGTGCCAGCATTGGCCTGCAATCGCCGCCGTGCCCCTGATCAGCGCAAAGCCCACGGGCAGCTGATCGCGCTCGATTATCACGGCAAACGTGCCTGAGGAGCGTATCGCCGCTTCGAGCTCGGCATGGGCTATAGCAACGGTAGCATCGCGGGCACCGATCTCGGTCATCCATGCGGCGTAAGCCTGGTCGAGCCACGGCCGCAAGTGCGGTGAGCGCTGCAATTCGCGGATGGAAACACTCATCAAAAACTCCGACAAAAAAACCCGGGGGATGGCAAGCCATCGTCCCGGGCTTATTTGGGAGCTCAAGACTCCCGGCCAAAAATTTCCGTCAGAAATTACGTGGCGGGCTCGGCAGCCGGAGCAGCCTCGGCCGGAGCGGCAGCGGCATCAACCGGAGCGGCCTCGGCAGGAGCGGCATCAACCGGAGCGGCCTCGGCAGGAGCGGCCTCGGCAGGAGCGGCTTCAGCCGGAGCAGCAGCTTCGGCCGGAGCCTCGGCGGGCTTGCCACCGCAAGCCGTCAGAGCGAGCGCAGCGAGAAGGGCGCTGAGAGCGAGCTTCGTCTTCATTTTGCAGTTACCCCAAAAAGTAGGAACAAGTGAAAATCAAACAACCTAGCTAGTTTGTCTGGCGATAATAATCGCGGAGGAATTCTACAGGCTTTCCCACTTCTTGGGAATGTCCCTGGCACCGTCAACCCGATCGGACAACCCGGGCTCGGGATCGGCAGTACAATCCTTCGGTCCGCGCGGCCAAGATCCGCTGCGATGCTGCCAACAGCCCATGGTTCTACCGAATGCAGCCCACCGAGAGATGCCGATGCCTCATCAGGACCTTGCCCGCTTGTATCCCGCCCACCTCGCGGAGGTGACCCGTCGTACCGCAGACGCGCTGGCGCGCAGCCATCTCGACGCCGTGATCCTGCATGCGGGCGAGCCGGTCGGCTTGTTTCTCGATGACCAACACTACCCCTTCAAGGCCCACCCCCCGTTTAAATGGTGGGCGCCGCTGCTTGATGCCCCGGGATCGATAATTGTTTTTCGTGCGGGGAGCCGCCCACAGCTGTTTTTTCATGTCGAAAAGGATTTTTGGTATCAGCCAGCGACCCTTCCCAAAAGTTGGTGGCCAGCACACTTCGAGGTCATCGAGGTGCACTCGAAACGGGAGTCTCGTGCGGCGCTGCCCAAAGACCTTTCGAAGACCGCCTGGATCGGCGATCCACTGCCGGAGCTCATGGGCTGGGGCGTGGGGTCGATCAATCCGCCAGATCTCATGCGCCGGCTCGACTTCACTCGCGCCCGCAAGACCGCGTACGAAATTGCCTGTCTAGCCGAGGCTAACCATATTGCTGCGCAAGGTCACCGCGCGGCCACAGCCTGCTTTCGCGCCGGCGGCTCGGAGTACGACATTCACCAGGCTTTTGCCTCGGCTTGCGGTCAACGCGAGCAGGAGTTGCCGTACAACGCCATCGTCGCACTGAACGAAGCGGCCTCGGTGCTGCACTACCAGGCACTGCGGCGCGACCGGCCGCTTGAGCACCGTTCGCTACTGCTCGATGCTGGCGCAACTTTTGCGGGCTACGGCAGCGATATCACCCGCACAACGGCGAGCACCAAGGGTGATTTTGCCGATCTGGTCGACCACATGGATCGCCTGCAGCTCGGCCTGTGCGCTCTGGCCAAACCCGGGGTTGACTGGCGAGACATTCACGCCGCCGCGGTGGAACGGATCACGGCCGTGTTGTGTGCGGCCGGCGTGCTGCGTTGCAGCACCGACGAAGCCCTCGAGTCGGGGGCGTCGCGGCTGTTCTTTCCACATGGCATCGGCCATCTGCTCGGGCTCGAAGTCCACGACGTCGGCGGCACGATGGCGGACGACGCAGGCGGCACGCTGCCAAAGCCGCCACTCGACCCTGCGCTGCGGCTCACGCGAAAGCTTGAAGCGGGTTTCGTGGTGACGATGGAACCCGGGCTTTATTTCATTGATGCGTTATTGGAGCCCGCGCGCAGCGGTGAGCACGCGAAGCGCATCGACTGGCAAAGGGTCGAGGCGCTGCGCCCGTTCGGTGGCGTGCGGATCGAGGACAACCTCGCCGTCACCGCCGACGGGTGCGATAATCTCACCCGCGTCGCGTTCGATTTTACTTGAACTGAACTCGCTTACGCGGCGGCCGCTTTGCGAGCCCGCGGCTTGGCCGCCGACTTGGTTTTTTTCTTGGTCTTCTTGCCGTCGGTCACCTCAACCTTAACTGCAGCCGCGGCGGCTTGGTCGACAAGCTGCATCAGCACCATCGGCGCCGAGTCGCCCGGACGCGGCATCATACGCAGAATGCGCGTATAGCCACCGGCTCGTGCTTGGAAGCGCGGACCGAGATCATCAAAGAGCTTCTCGACCATCGTATCGTCGCGTAGCCGCGCGAACGCTAGACGCCGGCGCGCTTCGCTGTCGGTCTTGGCGAGCGTAATCAGCGGCTCGACGACACGACGCAGTTCCTTCGCCTTCGGCAAAGTAGTGCGGATGGTCTCGTGACGGAGCAGCGCGACGCTCATATTGCGCATCAGCGCGTGGCGATGCGGTGCGTTTCGCGAGAGTTGCCGTCCAGAAAGTCGATGACGCATAAAGAACTCCGATAAATTAGCGGTGTCTCGCGGTCATGTGATCGCAGGTGCTCACATCAAACCGCCGCGATCCCCGTCGTGACGCAGACCGTCCGGCGGCCAGCCGTCGAGACGCATGCCGAGCATCAGCCCGTGGCTCTGCAGTACTTCCTTGATCTCAGTCAAAGATTTCTTGCCGAGGTTCGGGGTGCGTAGCAACTCGACTTCGGTGCGCTGTACTAAATCGCCGATGTAGTGAATGTTTTCAGCCTTAAGGCAGTTGGCACTACGGACGGTTAGCTCGAGCTCATCGACCGGACGCAGCAGGATTGGATCGAACTGCGCGGCCTCGGACCTGCCTCCGGCTTCTTCCTCGCCCTGCAGATCGACGAACACCGACAGCTGATCTTTGAGGATGCCGCCGGCGCGACGGATCGCCTCCTCAGCATCGATCGTGCCATTAGTCTCGATGTCGAGGATGAGTTTATCGAGGTCGGTGCGCTGCTCGACGCGCGCTGCATCCACCGAATAGGCGACGCGGCGGATCGGGCTGAACGAGGCATCGAGCTGCAGTCGGCCGATCGGTCGAGCGGCTTCTTCGAACACTGCACGCTGCGAAGCCGGACGGTAGCCGCGGCCGCGCTCGATCCGCAGCACCATGTTGAGTTCACCGGCCTTGGTGAGGTTGGCGATTACGAGTTCCGGGTTGACGACTTCGACATCGTGGTCGGTCTGGATGTCACCGGCAGTGACCGGGCCCGGGCCTTTCTTTGAAAGACGCAACTCGGTCGAGTCGCGGCTATGCATGCGGATCGCGACTTGCTTGAGGTTGAGCAGCATGTCGACCACGTCCTCCTGGACGCCTTCGATGCTGGTGTACTCGTGCAGAACGCCTTCGATTTCCGCCTCGGTGATTGCCGCACCGGGCATCGAGGAGAGCAGCACGCGACGCAGCGCGTTGCCAAGCGTGTGACCAAAGCCGCGCTCGAAGGGCTCGATGACCACGCGCGCCTGGCGCGGGGCAAGCGGGCTGACCTTCACCACGCGCGGCTTGAGGAATTCGCTGACATATCCTTGCATGTTTAAATCCTCTTTTCTGTCCCGGGTATCACTTCGAGTACAACTCGATGACCAGGTTTTCGTTAATGTCAGGCAGGATTTCGTCCCGCGCCGGCACCTGCTTGAAAACGCCTTTCATTTCTTTATCGTTCACTTCGACCCACTCAGGCAGGCCGACCTGTGACGCAATCTGCATCGCATTCTGAATACGGAGCTGCTTGCGTGACTTGTCGCGCACCTGTACCACGTCGCCCGGACGAAGCTGGCAGGAGGGGATCGTCACCACTTCGCCGTTGACCTCGACGCCTTTATGGCTGACGAGCTGGCGTGCTTCGGCACGCGTGGCTGCGAAGCCCATGCGGTAGACGACGTTGTCGAGACGGCACTCGAGCAGCTTGAGCAGGTTCTCACCCGTGGAGCCGGTACGGCGCGCAGCCTCGGTGTAGTAGTTGGCGAACTGGCGCTCGAGCACGCCGTACATGCGGCGCAGCTTCTGCTTCTCGCGCAACTGGCTGCCGTACTCGGAGAGA
>Ga0194129_10005710_pt1 | contig 15685 bp, 9 predicted proteins | sample TA2KigCa35mmetaG_FD_150862 | JGI IMG/M metagenome (GOLD analysis project Ga0194129, IMG submission 150862) | Freshwater microbial communities from Lake Tanganyika, Tanzania - TA2015038 Kigoma Deep Cast 35m | ecosystem: Environmental > Aquatic > Freshwater > Lake | place: Tanzania: Lake... | reverse complement strand
TCATCCGCGATCTGAAAGTCGGCGAGATGTGCGAACCGCACGAGCCGCTTCGCCTTCGGCCCAGGAGGGAGCGGCGCGGAGCCATCGAGCGTCCGCGGGAAGAACGGCTCGCCCGGCCCGTCCTTCGTCTCGCCGAACCCCTCGTCGAGCAGCAAGGTCAGGTTCTCCGGGATCGACGGCTTCCGCGGATCGGCTTCGGCGAGCCGCTCGCGGACCGGTACCACCGTGAGCGCCGTCGTGAGCGGAGCCTCGCCCAGTGCGGGCAGCGGCTTCGGCTCGTACGTGCCGTCATCGACGAGCGGCTCCGTCGAGGGGCACGCGGGGAGCGTCGCCGCGCTCGCCGCGAAGAAAGCAAGGGCGGCCAGGCGGGAGTCGCACCACCGAGTTCGCATGGGCGAGACGCCTCAGCGAAGGCGGCGCCGAGAGCAAGGGCGAACGAAGCCTTGCGCCGGCGCAACCTCCCTCCGCCTCGGTGTCCGCGCGAGCGGCGCCGCGTTCGCCGAGGGATCGCGAAGTCCTCGAAGGCGCGAACTCCCAGCCCGCCATCATCTTGCCTTCCCAGGGGTGGAGCTTGCCGCCCGAGCTGTCGAGCAGGTTGTCGCCCGTGACCGGTCGAATCACGCCACGCCCGTCGAGGACGAGCCCGCGCAGGTGGACTCCAACGCCTGCGCCGAGCGGGAAGCGCGCCATGTTGTCCGCGTTCGGGATCGGCGTGTTGTTGAAGCCGTCGTTCGTGAGGCGGTAGTTCGTCCACCCGACGCCCGCGAGCAGGTATGGCTGGACCGGACCGTTCAGGATGCTGAGGTGCGCGGCAGCCTCGGCGCCGTTCTTCAGCAGGTAGGCGTTCGTATCGAGTCCGGCTGCGCTGATGTTTTGCGATGCGCCGATGTAGCCGAGTTCCACGCCGAGCACGCTGCGCGTCCCGATCGTGAGGCGGGCGTCCCAGCTGCCGCCGACATCGGTCAATTGACGAGCATCAGTTTCGAGAAAGCCCGTCGGACCGCCTCCGGGCAGGACACTCACGCCGATCGCCGTCGAGTAATCGGGTGCGAGCGACCCCTCCTCGAGCTCGAGCAAGGCTTCGCGCATCTCGGGTCGTGACTTCGCGGGTTCGCGGTAGGCCTCGGTGCGCTGCGCGGCACGCGTCTCGGTGGTGGTAGTGGTCGTCGTCGACTGCAGCTGCTGCGCTCGTGCCGGGGCCGCCAGGATGCAGGCAGCGGCCGTTGCGGCGATCATCGTCTAGATTCGCATTTGATTTCCCCCGGTTTTTTGCTGGCCGGGCGAGTGGTCGTCGACGATCGACGTCCGTCGTCCGGGCACCCCTCCCGGGCTGCAAGGCACGCGCCAGACCGCGCGCCGGGTCTCGCAACGGTGACGTTCAGCGCCAGTCGTCGTCGAAGAAGCCGGCGTCTCGCAGCGTCCTTGCACCGAGGAGTTCGCCGCTCCGTGTCACGAGGATCCCAGCGTCGTAGATGGTGAAATCGGGCGCGAGACGCGGAAGATGGCGGCTCGCGAGCGTACCGGCGTAGCCCGTGCCGGCGTGCAGGACGACGTACTGCTCCGGGTCGAGCGGGCTCGGTCGGATCATCGAGAGACCGACATCATCGCCCTCGTGACGGACGCCGCGGAAAACGAGCGCACGGTCCTCGAACGTGACGGGCAGCGCCGCGGCCAGCTTCGCCGTGAGCGCGTTCGAGGCCGGACGTCCGATGAGCACGATGCTTCGCCCGGCGAGATCGGCCTCCGCGACGTCGCGATCGGCAAGCACCGGGAAGCGCGCACCCACCCATGAATCCGTGCTCGACCAGGTCTCGGCGACGAGCCGATTCACTTCGGTCTCGGCCGGCAGCTGCGTCCCGTACACGATCACGAGGGGATGACGGAGGACGTCGTCGAGCGGTCCCGCCACACCGGGACGTTTCTTCCCGGAACGGTCGGGGGCGACGGCACTCGCCTCGAACGCGCCGCCTCTCCGCACGAAGAACCGCTCGCCGTCGCCCGGCTGGATCGCGAGGGGCTGTCCATCGACGAGCACCCGCTCCGCCTCGAGCGCGGTGACGTCGAGCGCGAAGGCCGCGACGCCCGACGTCGTCACGGTGATGGTCCGCTCGCGCCGGTCGAGCTTCGCGTCGATGCTCGCGAGAGCCTCCTCGCGCTCGCGAGCGAGGAGCCTCACCCAGTGCGCGCGGTCATAACGCAGCTCGCCCGTACGCAGGCGGACGTGCTCGGGGCGCTCGGGGCGCTTGCGGAGGCCGAGCCAAGCCAGCATCTTGCCTTCTTCGTAGGCGTCGTCCCAGACGTTGTGCCCGGTGTCCTTCAAGATCTCGAAGATGCGAGGCTGCCCGAGCTCACGGTAACGATCGGCGACCACGGCCGAACGCTCGGGGCCGTCGTTTTGACCATGGACGATGTGCAGCGGAATGTGCAGACCGTTCTCGGCGTAGTTCGCGAGGTAACGACGCGCGAGCATCACGTCTTCGAAGGGCTGATGCGGGACGTTCCGGACCTCGGAGTACCCGAGCAGGTTGGGGTACCCGCAGAGCGGCGCAGCTGCCGAGAAGAGCGAAGGATAGTGAAGCGGCAGCGCGAACGAAACCGTGCCACCGAGAGAGTAACCGGTGATCGCGATCCGACGGTCGTCGACCGGGTAGTGCGCGCGCACGGCAGCCACGGCGTCGAGGATGTCCGCCTCGCCGACGGTCCTCGGACCGGCGTCACGATAGCCACCCGGAGCGAGCACGAGCGCGCCCAGATCGGGCAACGGCGGCAGGTGTCGCGTCGCGAAGCCGCGGTCGTCGTCTTCTTCCGGCCCTTCGCCGAAGGCGATCCGCAACGCGAGCGAGGCGTCGTGGTTCAGCCCGTGTGCGACCACGACGAGCGGCAGCGGCCCCTTCGCGCGACGGAGGCGAGGTGGGACGAAGAGCACGTAGGGCTGGAGCTTTCCGTCGAGCGGCGACCGGTAAGCGCGGTGAACGACGCCCACTCGGTCACGGTAGGGATCCTCGCCACGCTCGAGGATGGGCACCATCGCCTCGAGAAACTCCGTGCGCTTTCGCAGCCAGGCGACGTCGAGGTGGCCGCTCTCGCTCGCGACGACCATCGTGCGAAGGTCGTGCTCGAAGCTCGCGCGTGCGTCGCCGTCGATGGACTCTGGCAGCACGGCTGGACGCGGATCGCGAGAATTTCCATGGAGAAAGCGCGTCGCAAGCTGCGCGAGTCGGCTCGCGACCTCGCCGCGATGATGCAGCGGGAAGGTCCGCTCGACGGCGCCGTCATCGCCCATGGACAGCCGCAGCGTTCGCGTGCCCGCGCGGTCCATCGGAATTCGCAACTCCCGCTCGAAGCCAGCGAGGAGGCGATCGCGCGGGAGCCGCTCCTCGAACGGCGCGGCCACCAGCTGCTCGGCACGGGCGGGCCTCGCGCGTGCGGCGTCGTCCACCTGCGCGACCACGCGCACGTCTCCCGCCAGAGGCCAGAGGCCCGGGATGGAGAGTCGGAGTTTGGGAGCGAGTCCGACCTCGTCGATTCGCGGCTCGATCTCCGCGTGCGTGAGCTGGCCCGCGCTGCAGCGAGCCCCGTGCGTCAGCCCCCACCGAAGGTCGAGCAGCCGTCCATCCGGCGCGCCGACGCGGGCCATCAGCGCGGGTGCCTCGGCGCCGGCCTGAGCGAGGGGGGACAGCGCGACGGCGAAGCGGTTTGCGCCGGCCGCGAGGTCGAGCGGCGCGAGGACCTCGTCGGCGAGGGGAGGCAGCCCGGGCTGAGACTCGCGATCCACGGCGAGCTTGCCGTTGTGCCAGACGCGCACCCGTCCGCGCACGCCCAGGCGGAGCACCGCGGGGCCGGGTCGACCGGCGACGAGGACGCCCGTCAGCACCCGGTGTCGGGCACCCACGCGTGCCCCGGTCCAGCCCGCACCCGTGACGAGCGCATCGGGGACGCAGAGCGCCGAACGCGGGGCGTCGTCCGTCGCGAACGGGAGTTCCGGAGCGGCGACGACCGCCTCCAGCTCGCGGTCGGTGAGCGGTGCGCGCTCCGTCCAGGCATTGAGCCAGCGTGGACCTTGCGGTTCGAGGACGCTGCCGCGGTCGGCGGCGAGGGCCGCCGCGAGCGACACACAAGAACCCTCGAGGCACGGGCCTTCCGCACACGGACTCGACGCCCAACCCTCCTTCGTACACGTCTCGACGGTGGCGCCGTCGCGGCATCGCGTGACTCCGGATGGGCACAGCGAAGGGGTCGCTGAAGCGGTCGACGCGGAGGGGCTCACGTCGATGCGCGGCGCGTCCGAACGACAGCCGCAGAGCGCGCCGAGAGCGACGAGCACCGCGCGCGGATGAGGACGCATCGATCAGTCGCTGGTCGGAAGCGCGTGGCGCTTGATGAGCGGCATCTGCGTCATGAGGAACACGGCCGTGAGCAGCGGGATGCCCGGGAACTTGAAGAGGACCCAGACCCGCTCGCGCTCGGGCGTGTAGGTGCGCCAGACGAACTCGTTGGCTCCCGCGAGGACGAGCGAAAAGAGCGCGAACCGAAAGGAGAGCGTGCGCCAACCGGCGTCGGTGATGCGCAGCTTGCCACCGAGGAGCGGCTTGAGCAGCGCCTTTCCGCGTGCGAGGCCACCCAGGAGCACCAGGGCCGAGACCACCCAGACGATCGTCGGCTTCAGGTAGATGAAGCGCGGATCGTGAAGGTAAATCGTGAGCGCACCGAGCGGCAGGACGATGGCGGCCGTGAAGACCAAGAGCGGCGGTAGCTTTCCGTGCGCGCGGTAGGCAAAGAACATCGCGCCCGCGAGTGCGATCATGATGCCGCCGGTCGCCCAGTAGATGTCCTTCACACGGTAGAGCGTGAGAAAGACGAGCAGCGGGCCGTACTCGTAGAGCCACGGCGGCGGGCCGGCGGTCGCTGGCTCGTTGGCGGGCGGAGCGTCGTGGGGCTCGGATCCGGTCATGCGGGCGGTCTCTCTCTCCATCATTCGGGGACGTTCGTGAGGCGGTAGATGCGCATGCCGCCGGGCGCGTTGCCGATCGCGAGGACGGTGTCGGCGGCCGCCGCCAGCCGAGCTCGGGTCAGGCTCGAGGGGAGCTTGAAGGTCGTCGGCGCCCAGCTCTGGGTGTTGTGGTCGAACCGCGCGACCTTGACGCCATTGGTGTAGAAAAGGCCGCTCTTGACGGCGACGAGGTCGACTTGCGCGCCTCCGAACGGTGCGCTCTCCAGCGACGACCACGCGTTCGTCTGAGGGTCGAAGACGGCGGCGCGGTCGAGCGCCTTGCCGTTGTCGATGTAACCGCCCGCCGCGTAGAGCTTCCCGTCGAACTCGGCAAAGCCTGCGCCCGAGACGGTGCCGTGGAGGTACGGCGGATGGACCGTCTCGGGGAGGAAGGCCATCGTGCCGACGTTGAACTCGAGGAGGGAGGCTTGGTCCGAACTCGACTTCGAATCCCGCCCGCCGAGGATGAAGATCGACTTCTCGAAGGTCGCCGCGCTGGCCTCGCCGCGCCGGAACGGCTCGACGTAGGTCGGGAGTGGGTACCACTTCTCGGGCTCATAGCGCTGGCCGTCGTTGCCGAAGGCGAAGAGCATCTCGTCGAAGGCGGCGACGGCCGAGCGGTACCCGCAGTTGCAAAACGAGTTGTCGGGCGCCGGCCAGGGGAGGTTCAGGCCGAGGACGTTGTCGGGCACCGAGTAGGTGAAAAAGACGGACTTCGCTGCGGCCGCATCGGCGATGAAGACGCGGCTCTTGCCGCCCGCCACGAAGGAGCCGAAGGGCCCGAATTCGATGCCGACGAGGAACCGCAGCTCCTCCCAGATCGGGGCACAGCCCGAGCCCGTGGACGTGAAGCCGTCGTTGCAGGTGCACTCGAAGCCGCCGCGCGTGTTGAGGCAGGTCGCGTCCGTGCCGCAAAATCCCGGGGTTTCGCACTCGTCCACGTCGGTGCAGGTCATGCCGTCACCGTCGAAGCCGTCCGCGCACGCGCACACGCCGTCCGAGCAGACCGCGTCCGCGGCACACCCCTCGCAGCCCACCGAGGTCCCGCTGCTCGCGTCGGCCGCGGTCGCCGCGCCACCCTGGCCGCTCCCGCCTTGACCCGCTCCGCTCGACCCTGTGGCCTCGAAGGTGCCGAGCAGCGACGTGCAGGCGAGCGGTGAGGCGACCGACGTCACGACCGCGAGAAACCAGGGGTACCGGTGTCCGTGGAGTCGCAGCATGGTGGCCGGAAGCATAGTCGAAGGGGCGGCCTCGCGCCCAATACCGAGTCGGTGGCTCGGACCCGCCGACGAAGCGCTCCCGCGGCTGTCGTAGTAGCCTCCGCCGGATGTCGGTCTTCCCCTGGGTCGTTCTAGCGCTCGTGAGCTTCTTCGTGCTCGTCGCGATCCGTGACCTCGTCCAGACGAAGCACGCGCTCCTGCGAAATTTTCCGCTCGTCGGCCATGGTCGCTACTGGCTCGAGCAGCTCGGGCCGCCCGTGCGCCAGTATTTCGTCGCCAAGAACGACGAGGAGCGCCCGTTCTCGCGGGATCAGCGGCGCTGGATCTACGCGTCGGCCAAGAAGGAGAACAACTACTTCGGCTTCGGCACCGACAACGATCTCGAGACGTCGTCCGGGTACGTCATCATTCGGCACGCGACGTTTCCGCTGCACCTCCCTCACGCGGGTGAGCCTGGCTACGACCCGGGCTATGCGTGCCCATCCGCCAAGGTCCTCGGGGCACATCGCGGACGAGCGAAGGCGTTCCGTCCCACCTCGTTCGTCAACACCTCGGCGATGAGCTTCGGCTCGCTGAGCCCCCGCGCCATCGAGGCCATCAACCGCGGCGTCAAGCTCGCATCCGCCATGCAGAACACTGGCGAGGGCGGCATCTCTGACCATCACCGCCACGGCGGTGATCTGATCTGGCAGATCGGCACCGGCTACTTTGGCTGCCGCGACGAGAAGGGGCGATTTTCGATGGATCGGTTCCTCGAGAACGTCGCGTCCGCGCCGGTTCGCGCGATCGAAATCAAGCTGAGCCAGGGCGCCAAACCGGGTCTCGGCGGAGTGTTGCCCGCGGCAAAGGTGACGCCCGAGATCGCGAAGATCCGACTGATCCCGATCGGACGGGATTGCATCAGCCCCGCCCACCACAGCGCGTTCTCCGACACCGACTCGCTGCTTGATTTCATCGAGCGGCTGGCCGACGCGACCGGGCTCCCGGTCGGGATCAAGAGCGCCGTCGGGGAGCTCGAGTTCTGGGAGGAGCTCGCGCGGCTCATCGATACGACGGGGCGCGCACCCGACTTCGTGACGATCGACGGGGGCGAGGGCGGTACCGGCGCAGCGCCGCTCACCTTCAGCGATCACGTGTCGTTGCCCTTCAAGCTCGGCGTGGCGTCGGTCTATCGGACGCTGGCCGAGCGCGGCGTCGCCGAGAAGCTCACCCTGATCGGCTCGGGCAAGCTCGGCTTCCCGGAGGCCTCGCTCCTCGCGCTCGCGATGGGGTGCGACATGGTCAACGTAGCGCGCGAGGCGATGTTGTCGATCGGCTGCATCCAGGCCCAGCAATGCCACACCGGCCATTGCCCGACCGGCGTAGCCACGCAGAGCGCGTGGCTGATGCGCGGCCTCGATCCCACCGACAAGTCCGCCCGCCTCGCGAACTACCTCACCACGTTGCGCAAGGAGACGCTCGCGTTGGCCGGAGCCACCGGGGTTCCGCACCCAGCGCTCGTGCCGCTCGCGCGGATCGCCATCGTCGAGCCCGGGTTCGTCGCGCGGTCCGCGGCCGAGGTCTTCGGATACGCGCCCGGCTGGGGCCTGCCCACGGTCGAAGAACGGAAGGCTGTCGAGGCGCTGATGGTGGAGAAGCTCGCGCTCGGCGATCATCGAATCGAGGCTCGGGCAGGGACCTGAGGTATGCTCCTAGCCGTGCGCGTTTCTCTGCCGATCCTGAAGCGCGTCGTCCCTCTCGCGGCGCTTGCGTGCGGGCTCACGGGTTGCTCGCTCGGCAACGTGACGGTCGACCGGTGCACCTCGAACGAGGCGTGTGCCGTCGCGTTTGGCCCGGGGAGCACCTGCGACGACGGGTTCTGTACGGCGTCGACGCCCTGCGAGACCACCGCCGAGTGCCGCAGCACGTTCGGGTACGGTGCCGTATGCGAATCGGGGCGCTGCGCCGCCGCACCCGCAGAGCCGCGCTGCAACCTGAGCGAACCGCCGCAGCTTGCGGCGAGCTTACCCACCACGTTCGGCCAGCGAATCCTGATCGGCGCGCTCCTCAAGGACACCACGAGCCAGAACGCTCGAGCCAGCGCGCTGCGCCTCGCCGTGAGCGAGATCAATGGGGCCGGCGGCATCGACGGCTTCCCGCTCGGCCTGCTCGTGTGCCGCAACGACGCGGGCGAGGGGACGAGCGACAACGACGAGACGGGGCGGCTCACCGACTACCTCGCCGGGTCCCTCGGCGTGCCGCTGATCCTCGGTCCCGCGTCGAGCTCGAACGTCGCGGCGGCGGTGGCTCGGCTCAAGGTCGGTGAGCGGCCGACCGCGCTGGTCTCGCCGTCGGCGACGGCCGCGGGCATCACCGACGATCCGGTCGTCTTCGCGGGGCGAGGGCCGACCCTATTCTGGCGGACCTGCCCGCGCGACCCGCTGCAGGCCGCCGTACTCGTGAGCGAGGTCGAGAAGGTTGGACCGACTGGCGTGGTCGTCGTCTATCAGAACGACCCGTACGGGAGCGGCATCGAGAGCGACTTTCGCACGGGGTGGAAGAGCGTCGCACCGATGGTCGCGCTCGACTCGCTGCCATTCCGGGTCGACACAAACCTCGACGGCGACCTGGCGAAGGCTGCCGCCGACGCCAAGGCCAAGAGCCCCTCGGCGCTGCTCCTCGTGTCGGCGGATCCCGCCCACACGCTGAAGTTCTTCAACGAGCTTGTGAAGGTCGGGTTCGCGCCGCCGAAGCTGTTCTTGACGGATGGCTCCCGGAGCAAGGTGCTGCTCGACCCGGCTCTCTCCGAGCCGGTGAAGGATCTGATGCGCAGCGCGATCGGGACGAGCCCCGCGGCCTTCGATCCCGGAGCGGCCGACGCCTTCGCGAAGTTCGGACAGCAAATGCAGAGCCTCTACGAGGTCACCGTGACGAGCTTCGCGTTCGTCTCGCACAGCTATGACGCGGCATACGTTGGCGCCTACGGGCTCCTCTCCGCCGTCGCGAAGTCCGGGCGAAAGCTCACCGCATTCGACGGGTTCGACGTGGCCGAGGGCTTCACGCGGCTGTCGAAGGGGGACCTCGTCGCGGTCGGACAAGGCGATTTCCTGAAGGCCTCCAAGGCGCTGACGGGCAGCAACACCGTGAACATCGCCGGCATCTCGGGGCCCCTCAATTTTGACGCGACGCGCGGCGAGGCGCCGGGCCCGATCGAGGTCTGGGCAGCGAACGCGACCTTCGACGATTTCAAGCAGCTGTCCGTCGTGTCTCCCTGAACGATTGGCCCCCCGGCGCCGCTTACCCTCGTGGTAGGGTTCCGGCAAGCGTGTGGAACAACGAGAAACCACGCCGGGGGGGCGTCGCCGGCATTGCGCTGCAAGCGGCGCTGCTGCTCGCCGCGAGCGGAGATGAGCCGTCGCTCGAGGTGCTCAAGTCGCGGCTGCGCGACGAGGTCGCTCGCGATCCCATGGACGCGATGTTTCGCTTTGCGCTCGGCGCGGCGTGGCTCTTTTATCAGGCCGAGCGCGAGGAGAACCCGCGTATCACCTCGTACGTGGACGCGCTCGCCTACATCTCGACGAGCATGAGCGTCGGCTACCACGAGATTCATCCGCGAACCCAGGCAGGGCAAGTGATCGCGTCCGTGGTGCACCTCGTTGGCCCGTCGCTCGCCGCGGGTGCCCTCGGGAAATTCGCACGAGACACCGATGCGGCGGACTCGGACTCCGCAGACCGGGACGCCGCAATCGTGAGCCGACTCGACGCGATCCTCGAGGAGCTTCGCGCAACCCGAAGCGCGAGGAGTGCCACCGCGAACGACGCGCTCTCGGGCTCGAGCGTCCTGTCGTCGCAGCTGCCCACTCCCCCGCAGGGCGAGGAGTGACGGAACCGCGATGAGCGAACTCGTTGGAGCCCTCACGAGCTACCCCACGGCGGTCTTCTCCGGCTTGCTGGGCCTCGTGGCCGCGTACTGGGTGCTCGTGATCCTGGGGGCCGTCGACCTCGATGGAGACGGCGGCCACGAGGGCGTGCTCGACGCCCTCTCGGCCAAGGGCGAGGTCGCGGGCACCGCGCTCGACGCCACCGCCGCGAAGGGCGAAGCGACCGCCGCCGCGCTCGGTGATCACGCGGACGGGGCGGTCGGGATCGACGAGGCAGGGGCCGCTGCCGGCGCGTTCAACCTGCGCCGCACGCCGATCACCGTCACGGTGAGCTTCCTCGCGCTGTTCGGTTTCATTGCGAGCTACCTCACGATGCGCCACCTCGCCCCGCTCGCTCCGGCGTCGCTGCCCGGGTGGCTCGTCGGCACGCTCGTGCTCCTCGGCTCCGCGGCGGTGGCGATCCCGCTGACGTCGCTCGCGACCAAGCCGCTCGAGGGCCTCTTTCGCACGAAGGAAGGGCGAAAGCGCGACGAGCTCGTCGGCTCCCTGTGCCGCGTGAGGAGCGGGCGCGCCGACGATCGGGTCGGGCAAGCCATCCTGCGCGACGATGGCGCCGAGCTCGTGATCGACATCCGCGTCGATTTCACGGGTGGCCCCGCGGTGCCGATGGCTCGGGGCGAGTGGGCGATGATCCTCGCCTACGACGAGGAGCGACAGGCGTACCTTGTCTCTCCCTACGGAGAGCTTGTGGACGAGACCGAACCGGGCGCCGAGGGGCGCGCTCGGATGGTGGAATGAGCAACGGAGACACCCATGCTTGAGTTCTGGCTGATCGTGATTGGTCTGGTAATCGTGTTCGTGGTTGGCATCTCGGTGATGCTGGCGCGCTTCTATCGGATGGTGGAACAGGGCAAGGCGCTGATCGTCAACTCGACGACCGGCCAGAAGGTCACGTTCACCGGCGCCGTCGTCTTGCCGATCATCAATCGCTCGGAGGTCATGGATATCTCCGTGAAGACGATCGAGATCGACCGGCGTGGCAAGGAGGGCCTCATCTGCCGCGACAACATCCGCGCCGACATCAAGGTGACGTTCTTCGTCCGCGTGAACAAGACAGTGGACGACGTGCTGCGTGTCGCCCAGTCACTCGGGTGCGCACGCGCGAGCGACCAGAACACCCTCGATACGCTCTTTGCCGCGAAGTTCTCGGAGGCGCTGAAGAGCGTCGGCAAGGGGCTCGACTTCGAGGACCTTTACACCAAGCGTGAGAAGTTCCGGGACGACATTGTCAACGTGATCGGTCAAGACCTGAACGGCTACGTCCTCGAGGATGCCGCGATCGACTACCTCGAGCAGACGCCGCTCGATCTGCTCGATCCCGAGAACATCCTCGACGCCGACGGCATCCGGAAAATCACCTCGATCACGACCCAGCGCAACATCGAGACGAACGATCTCAAGCAGCGCGAGCGCATGGAGATCGGCAAGCAGAACCTCGCCTCCGACGAGGCCGTTTTCCGCTACGACCAGGAGCGCGCCGACGCCGAGGCCAAGAAGAACAAGGAGATCACCATCGCCCAGTCGCGCGAGAGCGAGGAGGCGCGGCGCATCCAGATCGAGGAGCAGCTGAAGACGAAGAAGGCGCAGGAGAAGTCGAACGAGGAGGCTCAGATCGCCGAGCAGAACCGTCAACGCGCGGTCATGGTCGCCGAGCAAGCCCGGCTCCGTGAGCTCGCGGTCGAGCAGGTGCGCGTCACCAAGGCGAAGGAGGTCGAAGACATCGGCCGCGCCAAGGAGGTCCAGGTCCGTGACATCGAGCGCCAGGAGGAGGTCGAGGTCCGCAAGAAGAAGATCGCCGACGTCGTGCGCGATCGGATCGCCGTCGAGAAGACGGTCGCGACGGAAGAGGAGGCCATCAAGGATCTTCGCACCCTCGCCGCCGCCAAGCGCGACAAGGACTCGAAGGTCGTCGCTGCGGAGGGCATTGCCCAGGAAGTTCTCGTGACCGACGTCAAGAAGGCGGAGGCCGACGAAGTCGTCGCCCAGCACCGGGCGCGTCAGCGGCTGGTTCTCGCCGACGCCGAGCTCGAGGCTGCCGACCGCGACGCGCGCGCCAAGATGCGCCTCGCCGAGGGCATTCAGGCCGAGGAGGCCGCGAAGGGGCTTGCCGACGTGCGCGTGAAGGAGGCAGACGCCGCGGCGGTCGAGAAGCAAGGGCTCGCCAAGGTGCGCGTCCGCGAAGCCGAGATCGCGCTGCGTGAGCGCGAAGGCACCGTCGAGGCGGAGAACGTCAAGCGCAAGGAGTTCGCTGAGGCAGCGGGGATCCAGCAGAAGGGCCTCGCCGCGGTGCAGGTCAAAGAGGCGGACTCGGTCGCCGTCGAGAAGCTCGGCAAGGCCGAGGCCACCGCGATCCGCGAGAAGCTCCTCGCGGAGGTTGCCGCGAAGCAGGCGGAGGCCGACGCCATCAAGGCCCGCATGCTCGCCGAGGCGGAGGGCCTGAAGGAGAAGGCTGAGGCGATGAAGAACCTCGAGGGGACCGGGCGCGAGCACGAGGAATTCCGGCTCCGCCTGCAGACCCAGAAAGAGATCGCGGTCCAGGAGCTCGAGACCCGGATGGCGATCTCGGCGCAGCAGTCGCAGATCCTCGCGAAGGCGTTCGAGAAGGCGAGCATCAACATCGTCGGCGGCGATGGCGCGTTCTTCGACCGGTTCGTCAAGGCTGTGGGTGTCGGCTCGTCGATCGACGGCGCAGTCGCGAACTCGAAGACCCTCCAGGCGCTCTTGCACGATCACGTCGGCAGCGACGGTCGCCTCGGCGAGGAGCTCACGAAGCTGGTCGGCTCGGCGATGGCGAAGCCTGCCGACACGCGCACCCCGGACAAGGGGAAGTCGGGTCCGAAGGGAACCTGAGAGCCCCCGAATCGCGAGCGACGACCACCGTCCGAGGACGGATTGGTCGGGAGGTCCTGACGCATGAGCGCTGAGGCGAAGGCCGACGCAGAGAGCGGCGCGAGCACGCTCGAAGGCGGCAACTACGAGGTCATCCGCGGTCGACTCCGGGAACACGCCCTGGAGCTCGGCCGCCGCGCGGAGACGCTGAACTCACGTCGCAAGGAGACATTCGGTGGGCAAGAGCTCACCGTCGTCGCGACGGAGCGTATCCGCACCGAGAACAACTGCCTGCCGGTCGACATCGTCGAGATCGGCGGTCGGCTCCTCGTGGGCTTCAACGTCTTCCTCGGCTTGAAGAGCGAGACTCGCATCGAGGACGTCTTCACGCTGTTTCGCTTCGACCCGCGGGAGGGCGGCTACGACTGCGCCGCGGTCGGGCTCGACGAGGTGGGCGGCTTCCTGCTGGATCCGCAGTTCGTCAAGGACTTCACGACCCTCTACAAGTACACGCGCGAGGCGCAGTTCCTCCAGTTCGTGACCACGGACACGCGGCTCTACGCGGTGTTCCAGGTCGGCTCGACGCACCGGGAGACGAAGGCGTTTCGCTGGGCTCTCGAGGCGAACGGCTCGGTACGCTACCTCGACGATCGCGGCGAGCGGGAGTACCAGCCGCCGCGTCAGCACGGCTTCGAGTGGCGCACCCCGACGTCGGAGGACCAGGTCGAGGGACGCTTCGTCGACATCGCCGACAAGGTCTTCATCAGCTGCACCGGCGGGCGCCTGCGGCTCAGCGTCGAGGACAACACCCGCGACGGCCACACCGTGCTCGTCGAGCCGGTCGAGGATCGAAATCAAGTCGTCTCCGACGCCTCAATCCGCTTCGCCGAGGTCGGGCACCTCGTCCTCCTCCAGGTCCTGCCGTACCGCGAGGAGAAGAAGCGCTACTTCGTCTTCAACGCGAAGACCCGCACGGCCGTGCACGTCGACTCGATCGGCCAGGCCTGCATCGAGCTGCCCGAGGATCACGGCATCGTCTTCCCGGGCGGCTTCTACCTCGAGAGCGGGGACTACAAGGTCTTCGACGGCGACAACGGAGACCTCGAGTTCCACAAGCGCATCGCTTCGCCGAACGGCGAGGACGTTCTTTACCTGTTTTACGAGCAGCGCCGCGGAAGCTACGCGCTCTTCCCCTACAACCTGATCCGGAAGGAGGTCGCGAGCCCGATCCGTTGCGGGGGCTACAGCCTCTTCGACGACGGGCGCCTCGCCGTGTTCCGCGACGAGACCGAGCCGACCCGCGTCCACCCGATGCAGGTGTGGCAGACTCCGTTCACGAGCGCCGAGTTCGCAGCGGCCGCGCCCACGGACGGGTCTTACCTCGCGAAGGTCGGAAACGCCGAGCTGGTCCGCGGCGTGAGCGACGCGCTCAGCCTGTGCCGCCTCGCGCGCATCGACGCCCCCACGCGGCAGACGTTCGAAGACCTGATCGCCGGCGCAAACCGGATGATCGATGGCTACCACTGGCTCGGTAGCTCCGAGGCGGGGGATCTCAAGTCGACGGTCGCGGTGCTCCGCGACACCACCGAGACGATCATCGACGAGTTCGAGAAGGTGCTCACCTTCAAGCGCGAGGCCGACAAGGCGCTCGCCGAGGCCGAGCAACGCTTCCTCGATCTCGGGCGCGACATCCGCCCCGAACACTGGCGCAAGGTCGAGCCGTTTCTCGAGGGTCTCGCGAAGCTGCGGATGCTGCGCGGTCAGGTGATCACGCTGCGCGAGGTCAGGTCGATGGACCTCGCGAAGCTCGCCGCGCTCGAGGGCACGATCTCGGGTCGCTTCGACGAAGTGTCGAAGGCCTGCGTGCAGTTCCTGCTCCGAGAGGACGCCCTGGCGCCGCTCTCGGCGGATCTCGACACCCTCGCCCAGGCGATGCCCAAGCTCGCGAAGTCGGCGGACGTGAAGCCGCACCGCGAGAAGCTCGACCTCGTCTCGCAGGGGCTCGCGCTGCTCGGAGAAGTCGTCGGCAATCTGCCGATCGAAGACGCGACGCAGCGCACGAAGATCCTCGAGGGACTGAGCAAGGAGCTCGCGAGCGCCGAAGGGCGAGCCGAGGTCGTCGTTCAGCTGGCGGTGCTCGGGCAGGCCGTGTCGAGCGCGCTCGGGCTCGCGGACACCCCGGAGAAGTGCGACGACCAGCTGTCGAAGCTGCTCGTTCAGCTCGAAGAGCTCGAGGGACGCTTCGCCGACGTCGAGGATCTCTCCGCCTCACTCACCGAAAAACGCGAGGAAATTCACGAGGCGTTCGCTGCCAAGAAGCAGCAGCTGATCGACGAGAAGAACCGTCGCATCCAGAACCTCGCGACGGCAGCCGAGCGCATCCTCGAGGGCGTCACGCGGCGGGGCCGGTCTCAGAAGTCGGTCGACGAGCTCAACGCCTACTTCGCGGCCGACGCGATGATCCACAAGCTCCGCAAGATCGCGGAGGAGCTCCAGTCGCTCGGCGACAGCGTCAAGGCGGATGCCTTCCTCGCTCGCCTCAAGGCGGCGCGCCAAGATGCGCTGCGTGGCCTTCGCGACAAGCTCGATCTCTTCGAGGGCGAAGGCGAGCTGATCAAGCTCGGTCGCCATCGCTTCAGCATCAACACGCAGCCGCTCGAGCTGACGATGGTCCCGCGCGACGGTGGGCTCGCGTTTCATCTCACCGGGACCGACTATGACCAGCC
>Ga0194129_10005708_pt1 | contig 15688 bp, 1 predicted proteins | sample TA2KigCa35mmetaG_FD_150862 | JGI IMG/M metagenome (GOLD analysis project Ga0194129, IMG submission 150862) | Freshwater microbial communities from Lake Tanganyika, Tanzania - TA2015038 Kigoma Deep Cast 35m | ecosystem: Environmental > Aquatic > Freshwater > Lake | place: Tanzania: Lake... | reverse complement strand
AATGACGAGTGCCTTGGCCGCGGGCTTTCCACGAACAAACAGTCCGACGGGAGGACACGCAGGAGCCGAGGTCGCCGTCTGCTCGGGCGGCGCCATTGACCACACCGGACCACGTGCACGCGGAATCGGCACACCTCAAGTTCCGCTCTTCACGCGTGCCAAGCAAGCAAGCAAGCAAGCAAGCAAGCAAGCACAAACATGGCGCGCGTCTTGCTCGTCGCGGACCCGCTCTTCGCGGCGACCGCTGATAATGACGCGCCTGAGGCACGGTCGGGCCAGACGTCTGACGACACACTGTCTGCGCCAGAGCCGCACCGCGCGCGCGGGCACGGGCTTGATTTGCTCCGCCCGCATGCAAAAAAGAATATGCTGAAACTGGAAACGGAGACAGAAATGATGCCTGCGCAGCCGCGGTCTGACGCGTCGTACGTGCCAGAGCAGGCACAGGTGGAGGAGCAGATCGTGCCCCAGTCGCGCGACCCGGGCCACGCGCGGCAGCAGACACAATCTCTTGCGCAGCAGCAATCGCAGCAGCAACTGCTGCTGCTGACTCAGCTGCAGCAGACTAGCTCGGACGCCGCGGCTGCTTCAGCGCAGCCGCAGCTTGGCGGCGCACATGCCCCGGAACAGGCATGGGAGCTGGCTGCAGCGCAGCTGCCCGTTCCGGCGCATGCGGTGCACCTGCAGATGCAGCATCCAGCCCTGCAGCAGCCGCAGCAGCAGACGCTGCCGCAAGCAGCACACGCGGATGCCACGGCGGCAGGCGGAGAAAAGCGCGGGCGCGGCGGGCGCGGCGGACGCGGGCGCAAGAAGTCTGGCGAGAAACAAGCGCGCACCGAAGGTGCTGCCGGCTCCAGTACCGACCCGGCCGTCATCGAGTCGGCCACCATCGCCACTTCCTCGGCGACTGTGGACGCCGCACATCATGAGCACACGACGCATGTTGCGGGGCTGAGGGGCGAGCCTAAGCGCCACGCGCTGCGCGCACTGGAACAGATGAGTGCAACGCGCGCTCGACTACTGGATGCCATCCAGGGGGCGAGCGGCCGCAATGACGCTGAGGCGTTCAACGCGATTGCGAGCGTCCTGCGCGGCGCAGCTGGCGCGCTGCAACGCTTGGCCGGAGGAGTCGAGCAAGCCGGGCATGACATGCATCACAAGCGCAGGGGCGCTGACGCGCGTCACGCTCAACACGACGCGCGCCAAGGTCACCGCGGCCCGACGGCGACGCACACGGGACACGCGAGCGGCAGCGGCAGATACGGCGGCGGCGGCAAGGGCGGCGGTGACAAGGGCGGTGGCAGCAAGGACGGCGGCAACAAAAGCAGCGGCGCACGCCAACAACAGCTGCAGCTGGCCAGCGCGGACGCTGCGACGACGCGCGACGACGCGGCACTCGCTCCAGCGCAAGCGCAGGAGCAGACGGGCGTGGCCGTGCACGCCAGCTTCCTCTCAACAGCAAATTCAACTGGCGACGCAGCAGCAGCAATCTTACCCAGAGACATGCAGACTGACTGGGGTTACGGCCCCGACGAGGAAGCTGGCTATCCAGGCGAGGGAAATTCGGACGAGGAGAGCTGCGACGACGAGCGCTACGGCGACGAAGCCGCAGCGCTGCGACGCGTGCAGCGACGCGCCTCGGAGCATGCTAAGCTGCTCTGGCAGAACCAAGCGCAGGAGCAACAGCAACAGCAGATGTTGCTGCAGGCGCAGCTGCAGCTGGCCGGCACGGGCAGCACGAGTAGACATCACCCTCCCTCGTCGCCACCGCCACCGAGCGCGCCGCCGTCACCGCCAAACAGCGACAGCGAGGAGGACGGCGAGGAGGACGGCGAGGCTGACGACGAGGAATACGGCGAGGCAGACGGTGAGGAAGACGGCGAGATGCACCCTGGCGAGGATGACGACGAAGAGGAGGGCGCCAGTGGCGAGGACGACAGCGGCACGGCACACGTGCCAGCTCCAGCAGTGCCAACGGACGAGATGGACGGCGACGAACCTGAAGATGAGGCTGCCCTCCAAGCCGGCGCTGACGACGACTACGATTACTACTTCTACTCCACGGCTCTGGTGCCTGGTGGCGAGGGCACTGGCCTGAGCATTCTCGCGGCACAATTCGGAGACACAATGGAGCTGCGTCGGCGGCTCGCCGCGGGCGAGGACATCCGACTTGCAGACATGTCAGGTTTGCCGCCAGTGGCGGCAGCGCTCGGCATTCATCGCAGGTCCTACAGTCACTATCCGGCGTATGCGAACGCGCATCCGGTGCATGAAATCGTCACGCTGCTTCTCGAGCACGGTGCTAGTGCAAACACGCCCGATCATCACGGCTACACGCCGATGGCGTATGCGTGCTTGATCAACAATCTTGACACGGTTCAGCTCCTCTCTTCCTACGGCGCCAGGCGTAGCTTCCCCCCTTACATCTTCCGCCCCGGAGAGCTTGTGCCCGCGTTCCACCACTTGCTGTTCCCGAGAGCCGCCGAGGAAATCGCGGGGCGCGCGATCAAGGCCTGGCTTGTCAAGACGCAGGCGTGGAAGACGCCGCTCCACCACGTGGCACTTATCACGGGCCCGCGCGCTCTGGCTCTCTTACGCAACGGCGCGACCATAGATCACGCCGACCTGCTCGGCGAGCCCACGCCGCTCTCCCTGGCAATGGAGCTGGAGGCCGAGGGCGCGGCGCCGGAAGGCTCCGCGCCGGCGCTGGTTCTCCTGGCGGCGGCACCCTGGGGACGAGCGACGCATCGACTTTTTCCCACAGAGGCGAGAGCATACGCGGTGCAACTGCTACTACTCGGGCACAATCTATCTCGACAACTTGAGCTCGCTGCAGCGGCACAGCAAGGCATGCTAGATCCATGGGTCGACAATATCATGCCCCGCCTAGTCGCTCGAGAGTACCGCGACGGCAGCAGCGACGCAGGCGACGGCAGCAAGGGCGACGGCAGCAAGGGCGGCAGCGGCTCGGGCGGCCACGACAGGACAGGCGGCAGCAGCACCAGCAAGGATGGCGGCGGCAAGGGCGGCGGCGGCAAGGACGGTGAGCCCGCGCCAGTCCGAGATGAGGCGTCCGAATCCACGACCGCGCTGTTCCGAGATGAGGCGTCTGAATCCACGACCCAATCTTCATCCCAACAGAACCGCATGACTGAGCCACCTATGATCGCTACGGCCTTCACTGGAATTTCGGTCATGCCAGACTGTTCGATGCTGATGGTCAACGACGAAGGCCCTCTACCTCGTTGCAGCGGCGCGGGCAACGATGAAGGCCCTCTACCTCGGCCAGATCTAGCCGCCGCCAGAACAAGGCCGCCTACTCCCGTCCCGCTCCCTGAGCCCGACGACGACGACGGCGGCAAGGGCGCCGACAGCAAAGAGAGCGGCGACGAGAAGGGCGACGGCAACTCGAGCAGAGATCACCCTCCCTCGTCATCACCGCCACCAAGCGCACCGCCGTCACCGCCAGGCAGCGACGGTGAAGAAGACGGTGAGGAAGACGGCGAGGGGCATCCCGGCGACGATGGCACCGTGAGCAAAGGCGACGCTGCGCTGCCCGCAATACTGCCCATCAGCGAGACTGCCGTGGCTGCACAGGTGCAACCGCGAGCACCGCAGCAACGGCTAGAACGGCCAGCTCGTGCGCGCGTGTCACCATCTAGGCTGCAAGCAATCGACTGGACGCTGGTGCGTTCAAGCGGCGGTGCGGGCAAGAGCGCGGCGCCTTCTTCTGTCGGCAGAGGCGACGGCGCAAGCGCCAAACTCGCTGGCAAGGCTAAGGCGAGCGGCGAGCGACCGTCTCGACCAGCGCGAGTACGCCAGTCACCGGATCGAATGCAGCCGGCCAATTGGTTGCGCAGCACGCCTGCACCGGGCGCCGGCGGCAGCTCAAGCATTCACAGCGGCGGCAAGGCCAAGGCAAGCGACGTGCCACCGAGACTCAAGGCGGTCGTCAGCAGGCCAACGGCGGCGGGCGACAGGATGATGGCTGAGGAGCGGCAGGCCGCGCTGGGTGATCGGAGGTTACTCACCAGCCTTGCAGGCCCCTCTACCAAAAGCGCGACAGATCGCAATGAGCTCCTGCTACAGCTCCGAGCGGCACGCTTCAGACACGAAGCGCGGCTACCAGCGCCGGAGCTGCCAAGACACCGCGTCACGGTCAACGAAGGGAAAGCAGTCATGTCGGATCCCGTCGATGTGCTGCTCAAGCTCGCACTGCGAACTGTCGTGTTCCTGAACGAACAGCGGCAGACGCACACTAGTCTCAATACGGCGCTCATCGAGTCTAAGGAGGCTCAATTGAACATGATCCGCGAGAAGCTTGCGGACAGGGGTGTCCAACTCGAGGAGACCGGAAGTGAGGAGGCGCTCAAGGTCTGTCTCAAGAGGCGGCAAGCGGCACCAGGCGAGCACGACGGTCCCAGCCGAGCGGTCGCAGCCCTAAGGCGTCCTACCGCGCACGAGGCCATAGATCTAGACCGCGAAGGAGCTGATCCTTGGCTACCGAGGATCGGCGCTGCGCGCTGGCGTGAGACACATGGACATGGCGCTATCGCCCCAGCGGGTTCCAGCGCGGCTGCTGCATCGTCGGCGACGCGCGCGGGACTGGCGGTGCCACGACTCACGGTGGAGGAAGATGCTACGCGCCGAAGGGAGACGGCTCAGCGCGGCGAGGCCGCACGGGCAGAGCTGCTGAAAGCCTTTGATGGCAGAAGGCGCTGCCTGGAGGACAGGGCGGAGACAGGGGTGCCTGCAACCACGGGGCTGCTCATCTACGTGAAACTGCCCCTTCGGCTGGGCCAGCTCGAGCACGAGCGCTGGCGACAGGCGTGTATTACGAGCGTTCATCCTGAGGAGACAGGCGACGTCAAAATTGGCGTGCGCTACACGTGTCGAGGCGGGAGATGGCAGAGGTCCGAAATGCCAATGACGCTTGAGGCTGCCAGCGGAGGCGCGATCTCGATGCAAGACGCGGAGCAGCGGCTCCTCCTCGAGCCGACCGTCGCGCAGCACTCACTATCGCTCCTTCGCACCAAGGTGCTCGGGGTGCATCCAAAGGATGGCAGCTCGCCAGCAGTGGGCTGGCGCGCCATGCCCACGGACATTTACCTGCAACCGGCAGGCATGCGCGACGATGCTGTGCGCGCCGCAGCGCATGGAATGGTAACCGCAGGCACGGCGGGCACCGGCGTACCTGATGGCGCGAGCGTCGCGGCGGCTACCGCGGCGCAGGCGCTGCTCGAAGACTGCGCTCAGACAACACTGAGAGTCCTTGGCTCCTACGCGGCTCGCGCCGTGGGTTTGAGCGTGGGAGCCGCAGTGGAAGGCGATCTGGGATTGGGCAGCGACCAAGCTCTCGCTCATCACTGGGCTAAACGCGAGGGAGCCATGGACAATGCGGCCATCGCTGTGATCGAAGAGAGCACGCAGGAGTCCAGCGTCGCCTCGGAGCTGGCTCGCGCGGCCTGGCTGGTCACATGGCTGCTCGCCCGTCTGGGCGACAAGGGCAGCATCGAGCGGCTCAAGAATCCGGCGGGCGGAGGCACGATCTGGATACGCGCGCTTCCAGCGGAACTGCTCTTCCGGTCGCTGGGACGACTGTGTGACCGTGATCCGCTCCCGCAACTGATGCCGCCGATCACCCTCGGCGGGGCCCTACGCACCGACGAAGCGACGCTATTAAGAGGAGAGGCGTCAGGTCTGCCTGTCGAATTGACTGACTGCTCCAAGGGAGGACTGTGGTCTATGATGGACGTGCACTGCCTTCTTCTCAGCGTGGCCGATGTGCTTGCCTCGCACCAGCACGCGACAGCACGTGCGCGCAACAAGGAGGGCGTCGAGCGATCCCAACGGGCTGGGCCGTCAGACGGCGATCAAGCAGCGGCTGAGGACGAACGCGCGGATAACGGCGGGCCCAAGCGAATTCACGCGCTCGGCCGCAACAAGGCAGCAGCGCCGCCTGGCCTAGCAAACCTGACCACGTGGGGCGTGTTGCGAGCGCGACATGAGCTTAATAAGCTCAAGGAGCGCACACAGCTCGAAGGAAGGCCATTGCTCACGCGACCGACGATCTCGATCGAGCGCGAGAGAAAGCACCGCATCATGGGCTGGAACGCGAACGGGCTCACGCTCATCGATGCGCGCGCGGGTCGGTCCGTCCAGGCGCGCTCGGCTCGGATGGCGGGACCGTTGCAACAGCAACTCGCCGGGGCTCTCGCAGATCAACTAGAAAGAGACGACGCCGCGGGCGACGAGGGCGACGGCTCCGCGCTCAAGCACCACGGCGACGACAAATTCGAGGCGCTCATTGAGTACATCCAGTCGCACAAGATCGCGGCCATCGGCATCTCCGAGGTGCATGCGCAGCACGACGGAGGCCGGGCGATCACGGACTATCTCGGGATGCGTCTCAACTGGCGATCGCAACGCCCAGCGGCCAAGTGGAAGGGCGTCCTGCCGGAGTACGATCCGAGCGTTGTTTTCTCGGCGCCGGCCAAGGACGATCACGGGGGCGTGCTCTTTGCCTGGGACCCGAACATCATGGAGAAGCTGGAGGAGGATCACGTTCTTCGAGGCCGCGTTCTTCGAGTTCGTCTTCGCATGCTACATGACGACTTCAGCTTCGATCTCTTCGTGTGCTACATGCCCGTCTCAAGCAGAAGTGCCGAGTTCCACAGGTTGGTCTGGACTGCCCTGATTGAGGCGGCATCGGCGGCGATGAGCGCGAGCCTCATCATCGGGGACCTGAATGCTGAGACAGCCACTAGGCTGAAGAAGACCTACGGCATCGACATCAACAAAAGGGCGGGCAAGAGGCCAGGCGAGGCGTACTTGCACAAGCTCATGAGCGGCAATTACTCCGAGGACGGCTCGATTTGGACAAGGTTAGGCTCGGAGAAGACCACCTTCCAGTGCGTGGAGAAGGTGGCGGACGGCGAGGGCCCGGACCAGTACTCGTACCACGTCATCGATCACGTTCTCCAAGGGCCAGGCATGGACAAGGCCCTGGCCGCGGGCACACACTTTGTGCACGGCTCGAAGCAGTATCACCTGTCCGTCGAGATCGAGATTGTCACGGTGGCTCCAGAGCTTGTACAGACGAGCTCATCCATGAAGCCCAAGCTGGGTCGAATGCCGCAGCAGCCCATGGCACCGAGAGTGCGCGCAAAGGCACTGGCAAAGAGGGCGGCCGAGCGGGCGGACGCTCTCCCAGAGCGCGACTACACTGGCGCGGGCAGTCTTGTGGACGACGCGGACGTGATAGTGAGCGACGACGAGCTCTTCGAGAGGAGGCCGATCAACGACGAGATGGACGCGGAGCCGGTAGGCTGGGCGGCATATCAAGATCGGGTGACGGCCGAGGCCATCGAGAGCCTGAGGGATTACGACATGAAAAGGGAGCTCGCGCAGAAGAGTACGCTTGACGCGCTCCGGAAAGAGAAGAGAGGCCTGTCTGAGGAGGAGACGGCAGCCGCACTACGTTCCGCAAGCACGGACTTCAGGCTGAAGCACGGAACGAGAACGGAAATTCTCATGGAAACCTGCAAGCGCGTCGCCCGCGAGGAGATTGGCGCAACGGCGGCGACAAACGCGCGCAAACAGTCAGACGGAGAGCGACTGCGACGACGCATCACGGCGCTGCAACAGGTCCTACAGTCTGCCAGCGAGCTCAGGGCCACGAGCATCAACTTCGAGGGCGGCAAGGGGCCGCCCACGCGCTGGGAGATTCTGGGTGACGTGGATATTCGAGAGGTTCGAGATCTGTACGGGGCGGGCTCTGCAGGCTTACCGCCAGATCTGATCAAAGCCAAGGAGCTGGCCATCGCGGCCGTCCTCATTGAGCGTACCGAGGCAGCGTACCATGAGATTCGAGCGACTACGAGGCTCGACTACGCCATCGCTCAATTGGAGAAGGCGTCGGAGCAAGAAATAGGCTTCGGACGCCAGGCAGAAGCGATCATTAGGAGAGAGCGGCCGGGCGCTCTCTCACGCAAAGACAAGGGGCCGGGCAATACCTTGGTCGCGCTGCGCTCAGGCGATGGCGACAGGCTCCTAACGGGGCTGGCGTGCGACGAGGCTGTCGCAAATCTCGTCGAAGAGGCCAACCGAGCGAGCAACGTCGACCTGGAGGCCGCCGGCAAAGTGCGCGACCTTCTCAAAGAACCCAGAGGATGCGAGCTAGGAGGGCGCAGCGCTCAGGCGAGCGGCGCGCTCTTCTCCATTGTCGAGCGCGCGGCCAGCGAGCGACTGCAGCTACGTAGCGAGCGAAGGCGAGTCAGGCTACTCGCCCTCAACGAGCCGCCGCCAGGCGCGTACGTGGAGGTCGGAAACTACCTCTGGCCTGAAGCGAGGCACAAGGGCCGAGTTCACCTGCGTTGCACGCGCGGTGAAGGCAGCCTTCTCTGCAACCCTTTTCGCATGGGCGCAGACGGCAGGGACGAGTCTCTGCGTGACACGGTCATCCGCTGCTACGCGGAGTGGTATGAGGGCGAAAGGGATGCTTACGAGGTCGCTGAGCGGAACAGACTACCACTCGTCTATGTGGTCGCTGGGCCAGGCCGGCTGCTGTCCGGCGATATCTCAGGTGAGATCGAAGCCATCGTCGAGATGGTGACCAACTGCGACGAGCGCGTGCTTCTACAATGCTGCTGCGCGCCCGCGAAATGCCACCTGGACCACATCGCTGGAATCTGCAATCTGAAGATCACGGCCGTGCTCGAGGAACGGGCGCGCAAGGGCAAGCAGGCTCAACGCGCGGGCCCTTCAGATGTCAAGATCGACGTTCAGAGCCTTCAGCCAGCCGCCACGGACAGCGGTGCCGAGGGCGCAGCAGAGAGCGCTCCAACAGAAGGCAAGGAGGAGGCTTCAGACGCTAAGGACGCGGCCGATGCGACGCCAACTTCAACCGCCGCCAACACGGAGGGAAAGCCTCGCGGCGCAGACGATGGGCAGACCGAGGAGGGCGCTTGCACCGGTCTTCACGGCAAGGCGCGCGACCGTGCATGGCGGCGCGAGTTTGAAGCAGGGCTCATGCGGCACGAGCCGGACGAGCAACGGCGCGGAACTGTCGAGAATTACTGGACAGAGGAGTATCCGATTCTCTATGATGAGGACGACGACGTCTGCGTGGACGAGCGCGTGCACGAACTGCTCATCAGGCGCCTTACGCCGGGGCGTCTCGCGGAGCTGTCCAAAAAGATGAAGGAGAAATTGGCAACCGGGCTCGACGAGTTCACGGGCATTCTTGTCGGCAAGGGCGACGAGCAACTGGCGGAGCTCTACGCGAAGACGCTCGTCGAGGAGCTCAAAGATTTCAGCTTCCCCGAGTCCTGGATCACGGTACATGCCACGCTCATTCCCAAGCCGGGTAAGGACCGATGCAAGCTGTCGGGCTGGCGAGAAATCTGGGTGCAGTCGCACTTGTGGAAGATGGTCGTGGGCGCCATTCTACCGGAGCTCAGCGAGCACATCAATCGGACGAGGCCATGGTGCAACGCGGGCTTCACCGAGCACCGCGGATGCCCGGAGATGTCTCTCGCGCTTCGCTGCAGGATTGAGCTTGCGATGCTCACGCGCAAAGAGCTGCACCTATACTTCCAGGACTACTCCGTCTTCTTCCCCAGCCTGTCAAGACAGCTGGTCGCGTTCATACTCCACGAGATCGGCGTGCCGACGGAGGCCATGCAGCTCCTGCGTGAGTTCCAAGACATGGTCATGGGCTGCTTCAAGACTGCGCGCGGACCTACGAGGCTCGCGAAGATGCTTAGAGGCGAACCAATCGGCGGCGTCGAAGCCCCCCTCCTGTCCTTACCCTGCGCTGGCCTCGTGATGCGGGCGCTGGAACGCTGTCTGGCCGGCACGCCGCTGCCAGGTCGAGACGAACTGGTCCGAGCAGTCATCCAAGAATGGTACGCCGACGACTCCATTGTCCCGGAGAACAGGGCTGGAATCCTTCAAGGTGCGATCGACATAATGGTGATCTTGTCGGAGATCTTCTTGGGCATGAAGATTGGGCACGACGCTCAAGAGGCATCCAAGTCCGCGACTGTTGGCTACCGATGGAACGAGCGCAACGAGTTCGTGCGCGATGAAAGCACCAAGTTCACCATCCCGATCGGTTCGAATCATGCGGACATCGAGCTGGCGGTGGCCATCACGTACCGATATCTGGGCGTGCTCTTCGGGGCGGGACTCGACCAGAGGGAGACCGAGGAAGCTTGCCGCGCGCGCACAGCGGGCCTGCTGCGGCTCGTGGGCAACCTCGGATGTGCGAGCTGCAAGCAGCTGGTGTCAACGTGCAACACGCTGAGGCAGGGCAATCTCATCTTCGTGGCGCGGACGATCACCTTTCACGATGAACCGGCCAAGGCGCTCGACGCCTCATGCACCAGGCTTCTCGCGAACACGGGCAACCGCCTGAGTCACACGCGACGGGTGGGCGCCTTCTTGCCGGCCGAGGCGGGCGGCCTCGGGCTTCGATTCACAATGAGCACGCTCGTGGCGGGCGCGCTGGATGAGATCGCCAGGGCCTTTGGCGGCAAGCGCGGAGAGCCCGCTAGGGCGACTGTCGTAGCGCTTCTGACGGCCACGGCGGTGCGACTTGGATGGCGAGGCCCTTCTCCGGAGGAGCCCACACCCTTCGACTACTCCTACTCGGAGCGCTGGAAGGAGTATCTGTCGCGTCACCACACGGGCGAGGCGATCATCGACTTCATGCTGCAGTTCGAGTTAAGATGGCGCGGGACGGGCGTCGAGGAGAGCTCACTGGACGCGGCGCAGGCGCGAGAGGCGGAGCCGCTCAGCGTGCGTCGCATCTGGACGGGACCTGAGCTCATCGAGATCAGCGAGATCACGCCCTCGATGAGATTGCATGGGCTGGGAATCCTGGCGGTGGCGGACCTGCATGCTGGTCAAGGCGAGCTCATGAGCGCAGCTAGGGTCGCAGATCTGTACCGTCGGCCAGGCTGGCCATGGCTGCCCGCCGACCAGGCGCACGTCGAAAGGATCCTCACCGAGGTCAGAGGCTCGCCGGAGGCACTTGCGTGGCTAGGCTCGCAACGGGACCAGGGCACGCCGATGCTGGCAGAGCTTCAGCTCTGCGAAGCGCTGCAGAACTCGAGGCACGCGGCGTGGAGCGAGGACGCTGCGATCATTGGCATCGGCTGGTGCCGGCAAGGGAGCATGGCGGCGGCGGCAACAACGGGGGCGGCGGCTACGGGGGCGACGGCGGCGACGGCGGTCCTTGCGCAGGACTCGCTGCTGTACGAGACGCTCATCGAGGGAGGTCTGCTCTCGGAGACGAGGTGGTGGACCAAGGAGCAGATCCACGAGCGTGTGCTTCGCACCGCAGCCGATAGTCGGCAAACGGGGCAGCACTCTATCTACGATCTCGAGACGATCTCGAGCTGGATGGATGAGGCGGCGAGGAGCCGCTGGGAGCCGAGCTCGTTCAACAAGTTTCTGGAGCGGCGTCTGGGCGTCGAGGAGGCCGACAAGATCATGCGCTGGGCGTCCAAGTCGGTGACATCGCAGGGGCCGCAGGGCGCCGACACCAAAAGGTTTGAGCAACAGGCGACACGATGCCGCTGTCTGGTGGCCGAGCTACTGCTCGGCGAGTATGCGGCGCTCAAGTCGCACGGGCGCAACCCCGCGTCTACCAATCTTCAAGAAGATCATACGTCACGAGCGCGCATGCGCTTCGCTCGTGATTGTCGCGCCCGCCGCTTGACGATCACCCTGCGCGAGTCTGACACGGTCGAGAAGAAAAAGACGGGCGATGACGAGGGCGGTCGCAGCGCATCGAAGCGAGTACGCATGGCACCGGCGCCGAAGATGGCTGACGGCCAGCGCATCTCTGCTCGCGACGCGCGCGAGGTCTTTGACTGCGTCGCATGGGACCAGCCGGGTCAGCTGTGGTGCAGCCATCTACATCCCGACCACGAGTTGGGCGTCTTCGAGACGCACCCGCAGGCGCACGTCGACGCGCGGCTGTGCGGCTTCATCAGAGACGAGCTCAGCGAGAGCGAGCACGGGCGCACTGTGCAAAACGCGTACGGCGGGGTCCTCAAGATCAGGATCGACAAAGGCGAGGCGGCGATGCAATGGGCCGAGCTCAACAAGGATCTGCTCGAGGAGCTCGGTCGGCTGGAGCTCAGCAGGCTAGACGAGGGGCGAAGGCCGTACAGACTGGTGGCGGCCACGGATGGATCTCGCAAGGAGACCAAGCGCCGATCGATCCAGCTGGCCGTAGCCGAGAAGGGCTCGACAATCGTTGCACCGCCACGCGTTGCCTGCGGCGTCTATTATGGGCAGCAAGCTGAAGGGAGCGCAGTGCCGATTGCCGAGGGACTCGCCCTGCCCGCAGGCTACGATATCAACATGGCGGAGCACATGGCGCTGATCATCGCGCTGCGCAGGCACGCCGCCCTCATTCTCGAGGTCAGCCTCGACGTGTTGCTGGAGCACCTGGACGCTGGCCGCGAGGACGAGCTCCTGCCGGCGCTGGCGCCAGAGGAAGGGTCCGAAGAGCTCGACTTGTTGATCATCATGGACAGCGAGAATGTGGCGAACTTCATGGGCACGGCCTGGGAGGCGCAGGATCTATGGCTCCTTCGCGGGGAAACCTACGGCTTCCGGCTCGAGGAGGCGTTACTGCTCCGAAGGCTCATTCAACGGCGCGGCGGGCTCGTAGACATTGCACGCATGTCTGCGCACGTGGGCCTCACCTGGAATGTCTACGCAGACGCGGTCGCAGTAGCTGCGCTGCAGCTGGACTGCACCATCGAACCCAGGCTGCGTGTCACACGGGCGCTCGCCACGATCACCTGCAAGACAGGGGCGGGGTGCACATGGCAGGCACTGACGTCTGAGATATGGAGCGCAGGAGAGCTAGACGGGCGCGTGTCGCTCAAGGTCCGAGCGCACGTAGATCAGGCGCTGCGGCGCGGGCTCATCGAGAAGCAGGTGCACGTGTACGTGGCCACCTGGGGCGGTAGCACGCTGCTCCAAAACTTGGTGCCGCAGGCGTGCGCGCATGCGCTTGACGCCGCTAGCTGCTCTCGACAAGGCTTGTTACAGGTGCTCTTGCAGGATTTGACGCACTTGCAGACGGTCGGCCCCGAGCTGCTCGAGGGACGCAAGTACGCGATGCCCATATTCGACTACGACAGGGCTGGACACGATCCAGCCGGCGGTCACCAAGCCTTCGATCGGCCGATTGTCCAGGCGCTCGCTGCTCAGGCGGGAGGCGGCTTCGGCAACTCAACTCAGCTTACTCGCACAGGCATGCGCCAGGTCCTGCGGAACTTCGATCAAGCGGCTACTGCGGAGCTCTCGTGCCGCGACATCGAGGACAAGCACACGGCGGTCGGCGAGGCGCTGCGTATATCAAAGTGTCTTGCATGCGGCGACGAGGTGCGATGCGATGCATTCCATTTCTTAGAATGCAGAGCCGGCGCCTCCATCGAGCTCAAGGAGGCGATTGACAAGATCCTCGAGCAGCAGATTCTCATCCTCAACTTGCCAGACATGGGGAAAATGGAGGCGGGCGACCTGGGCGCGCGTCTCGCTCTGGTTCGAGAGGCTGCCGGGGGAGCTGGGCAGATACCGTCGATATCAGGCTGCCCGCGCGCTGAGCGGAATGCTCTCTCCACCGCCCGACAGCATAATCGCGGCCACGGCGAGCGACTGGGTCGCCTCGGGACGTGACCGCGACACGGGAGGCGCGGGCAACGAGGAGGAGGAGGAAAAGGACAGAGAGAGCGGCGATGGAACCGGAGACGAACACGAGCGGATAAGCAAGGCGAGAAAGCTGGCGCGACGTTACTACGTGCACAGGACGGTGGCGCTCAATACGCTCCTCGTCGATCATATCAAGCGCGAGTACGAGATCTGGCTTTTACGATTGACCAGCGGCGCTGCGGCCCTTCGTGCACAGTTTGGTGCCAGCTACCAGGCTGTGGCCAGAGTTGACGACATCAAGCTCTCGCTCGAGTACCTCACGGGCACGTACCACTTTGCCGATGGGCGTCCGAGCGAGACCATGACCAAGGAGGAGTTTGACGCCCGACGGCTCACGCTGGATGCGGGTCGCTTTGTGTACGAGATCTCGGGCGAGACTCAGAGCATCAGAAATGACAGGAGCGACCAGCGTGAGCAGCGGATCTTGGAGCGCGACAGCAGCAAGCGCGAGCAGGAAAGACTATCGCTGTTGCAACGCTGCAAACATTCCAAGCCGGAGCACGAACGCGAGCTCGGGGTGATCGCGGAACGGCGCCTGAGCCGAGGGTTTCAAAATCTGCACGAGCCGAGCGAGGAGGAGGCGGCTGTGCTGCTCGACGGGGGGCGCACACGGGCGCTCACCTACATGCGCGATGCGAGCGCTGTCGGGAGCATATCTTGGGCAAAGGAAGCCACGGGCATCGAAGATCGGCTGGCAGCGCAGTTCACTGAGGACGGCTGCTGGTGGGACGCGATGGCTAAGCTCATGAGCGAGGCGGAGGAGCACGAGGCTCGCTCCGAAGAGCATACGGACGCGGCGGTCGAAGGCGACGAGAAGGCGATGAGCATCACGCCGCGTGGAAGCTCGGCGGCCTCATCTCCGCAGGCTTCCAAGGATGGAGACGCTGCAGATGGCTACAGCGAAGGGGCGATGAGCATCACACCGCATGGAAGCTCTGTGGCCTCGTCTCCGCAGGCGTCGCCGGCCTCAGCGCATTCGAATCTCGCCGCCCAGGACCAGGACGCTGCGTCAAGGGGAGAGCGCGCCCGACAGGACGCGGCGCAGCCACTGGCCTCGCCCACCCTGTCCTCTCCGCTGATACCACCGGCACCGCAGCGCGAGGCACGGCGGTCACAGCGGCTCTCTGCCGAGGATATCAGGGCCCTCGCAGAGACAGCTGCGCACCTCGATTTTGGCTCTGATCCCGCAATCGGCGAGCGCTCAACCGTCGATGGGACGCCGGAGACACCAGAGGAGGAGAAGAACGACGTGCCTGAAGAAGCGAAGGATGACGCCGCGTGCAGCGGCAGCGAAAGGGCGATGAGCATCTCACCGCTCGGGAGTCTTGGGGCTCTGTCCGTGCAGGCCTCGCCGGCATCGGCGCATCTGAGTTGCGCTGCACAGGAACAGGTCTCGGCGTCACCGGCTCTGCCTCCTTCGTCCTCTCCGCCGGCACCGCCGGCACTGCAGCGAGAGCAGAAACGAGAACGACGGTCGGGGTTTCAGCGCTTCACTGCAGATGACGTCAGGGGCCTCGCAGCGACGATTGCATGTCTCGACTTTGGCACTGAACCTGCCTTCGACGGGTTAATAGACGGCCTGGCTGGAGACGCGCCGGAGGAGGAGGAGGCTCGGGCATCCACGGCCGAGAAGGCCGCTCCAGCGAGCGAGCGCGCGAGCGAGACGAGCGAGCAGCAGCCGGTAGCTGCGACGAGCGCGTCGCTGGGTGTAGCCAACGTGCATGTTGTTCATGATGTGTCGGCAGGCGCAGCGCACGTGGAGCGCATAGCAGCGGGCATCGATGGAGGTGTACGCAGTGTACTGGTACAGCATGACGAGGGACGTCCGAGAGACGAAGGGGGAAGCAGCAGCATGGAGCATGGGGAGAGAATCGAGGGCGGAGACGCGAGAGAGAGCGGAGAGGGAGCTGAGGAAGAGAGAGGAGCGGGCAGCGAAGAGGAAGAGGCT
>Ga0194129_10005706_pt1 | contig 15694 bp, 14 predicted proteins | sample TA2KigCa35mmetaG_FD_150862 | JGI IMG/M metagenome (GOLD analysis project Ga0194129, IMG submission 150862) | Freshwater microbial communities from Lake Tanganyika, Tanzania - TA2015038 Kigoma Deep Cast 35m | ecosystem: Environmental > Aquatic > Freshwater > Lake | place: Tanzania: Lake... | reverse complement strand
CGGCATTGGCTGAAACTCCCAGTGCAAGTGCATGTCCATGATCGCGATATGCAGTGATGAATTTGTCATCTTTGGTGGTACCGGTAATCATGCCTGCCACAATGGCTTCCTGGCCAATGTAAAGGTGGCAAAAGCCTTTTATTTTTTGCTGACCATACAGCTGAGCGGCCTTTTCTTCAAATCTGCGCACCAGCATCATGGTTTTGTACCACTGCAGGTATTGTTCTTTGGTAAAATTCATAGTTGCGGTCTGACCCATTTCGAGCTGCAAAGATAAGAATTCCCGTTTAAACTGCAGTAGGGCTTTTAACCCTTTAAGGCATGCTCTTGGAGAACAATTTTTATCAGTTCAGCAATCGTTTTAGGTTCATTATTACTGGTCTTCATGGCCTACAATTTTTCTTCAATGCTTTTCACCTTTTCTTTAATCATGCCCACTTCGCGCTGAATTACCCGCAGTGCCGGTCCGATATCGTCCATGTCCTGACTTTTTGGCTCCATGAATTTTGGGTTAATGTAATTAACGAATTTCCAAACTTCCAGCACCTCTGAAATCTTCACCGGATAGGGTTCATAAGCCGTATTGGTGCTGCACAGCAGCAAAGAGCCGTCCTGATAGATATGGTTGTAAACTACTTTGAAAACAATTCCTTCATCTTGGGTGACGATGATATAAGGATTGCCGTTTTTAATGGTGTTCCAGTCCTGTACGTATTCTCCGGTAACCAACGCGCCATCCACTACGGGCGGCATACTGTCTCCACTAATTTGAAAAGCACGGTACTTTCTGTTGGCACTCAAGAAGGGCATGTTGAAAGAGGGGAGTACCCTGATAAATTCAGGGTCGGCAAAACCTGTGGTATAGCCGGCTTTGGCTTTCAGCGGAACCAGTTCCACATTTTCTTCATTTTCCTCATTCACCGTAGTGGCCAGCACCCTGAGGCGTGTTCCGTTCAAATCCAAATCCATACCTTTCTCCAGCTGGCTTATCTGGCTTTCAGGCAAGGCCGCTAAATCCATGCGAACCAGTTTATCCAGGTTGATTTGAAAAAATTCAGATAGTTTCAGCAATAAATTTATTCCGGGCTCGGCCACGCCATTTTCATAGCTGTTGTAGGCTGATCGGGTTATGCTCAATGACTTGGCTACTTCTTCCTGGCTGCGTTTGCGTCTTTTTCTCAGCAGTTTGATGTTTTCTTTTAGATACGTATTCATAATAATTACACTTAATTCAGTTTAGGGAAATGATTTGATAGGGTATTTTATTTTCAGTTTTTGCCTGTCGCAGGAAACCGGCAATGATGGCACGGGTTTCAGGGATGTCCGGTTTGGGTTCTATGCAAGCGACCATATCTCTTTCCGGTTGGTGTTCTTCGGTGAAGCCCCATCCTGCTACGGCACCATTTTCAATGAGGATAACCGCTTTTTCGCCGGTTTTGCGTCCTTCGCCTTTTACCAGTATGCGGTTTTTACGCTCCTGCAGGCTTATGATGGCTTCTTCCACACGTTTGTTATGTGTGGCCAATGATTCTTCTGTAAGGGTTTCGCAGTAGCAGCCTGGAACATGGCATTGTCCCTGACTGCGAGCCAGCACCGGACAAATATTGTGCTCATGCAGCATTCTGCCCAGTGTTTGTTTGGCATCCCTGAATCTGGGAAATGGGATACCTGATAAACTGCCTTTGCGGAATTTTTCGGTTTGCAGGCGCATATAACCGCTTTGGGTTGGAAAGCGGTATATGGCATATCGGTTTCCCACGTGCTTGCCACTCACATTCCATTCCGGCCAATGTGAATGTATTACATGGGCTTCTGTAAGCAACGATAGCAGCTCATTTCCACAAAGCTGGTAGTCAATTTTGTGTATGCGTTCCAGCTGCAATGCAGTTTTGCCGCGTTTTACATCAAAATGTTGCCGAACCCGTTTTTGAATATTGTTGGCTTTGCCGGTGTAAAGGATTTTACCGGTTTGGTCTCTGAAAAAATAAACCCCGGCAGCATCCGGCAGGTTGTTGATTTCCTCCTCATTGAGTGCGGGCGGTACTGTGATTTTTCTTTGGGTGGATTTTGCCATTTTCAGCACCTCAGTATGGCCCAGCTGATTCAGGCACTGATGGAAAAGTTCACCGGTGGCAAAAGCATCACCGCCGGCCCTGTGGAGGTTTTGAATGCCAATTCCCAATTCGCTGCAGATATTACCAAGACTGTAACTGCGTCTGCCCGGAAAAGCCTTTCTTGAAAGTTTAACGGTACAGAGTTTCGGAGGTTGAAATGAAAAACCGGCTTTTGAGAATTCATTCCGGATGAACCCCAAGTCAAAGTTGACGTTATGGGCTACAAAGATTTTATCGTGCAGCAAATGGTGAAGTTGAGCCGCTATCTCAGCAAACACGGGCGCTTTGTCGGTCATAGACTGCGATATTCCGGTAAGTGCGGTAATATTTCTTGGTATAGCGTAACCCGGATTTAGCAGTGTTTCATATACCTGCACGACCTTATTGCCATCGGTGATGACTGCGCATATTTCTGTAACACCCGAATATAGTGGGTTTCCGCCGGTGGTTTCTATGTCAACAATCGCAAACAAAGTATGTTGTTAAAAAACGTATCAAGTTTTGGGCGGTTAAATTAACAATGGTTTTTTAATTTGTCAAGAAACATGACTAAAAAAAGCAAAATATTTTTTCAATAACCTTTAATTATGCCCAAACAAAATATATATTGGGGTAATTTTGTATCTTTGCCACAGTGAATCACTGGCTTATAAAGTCTGAACCTTTCAAATACAGCTGGTCACAATTCGAAAAAGACCAATCCACTTTCTGGGATGGTGTCCGTAATTTTCAGGCAAGAAACAATCTTCGCGACATGAAAAAAGGCGACCTCTGTCTTTTTTACCACAGCAATGAGGGCAAGGAAGTGGTGGGAATTGCCGAAGTAATCAAAGAGCATTACCAGGATCCAACTACCGACGAAACCCAGTGGGTAGTGGTGGATGTGAAACCGCACAGCAAATTGAAAAATACAGTTACGCTGGCGCAAATCAAGGCCGACAAACGGCTGTCGCAGATTGGGCTCATCAAACAAAGCCGACTTTCTGTAATAAAACTTAGCAAAGAAGAATTCAATATCATACTTTCGCTGTCAGAAAATTAATGGAAGCTAGAATACTCATCAACCACCGACAAACCGAACTCATCATCAGAAGGTTTGTATTGCAGTTGACCGAGCAGCATGGCGATCTTGAAAACTGCGCCATTATTGGGCTACAGCCCCGTGGTGTGGAACTATCCAGAATTCTCATTCAAAAACTGAATGAACTGAAACCAGGCCACAAAGTCCGCTACGGCGAACTGGACAATACCTTCTTCCGCGATGATATTCGCCGCGGTGAAATTCATATGCCCCGCCCCAGTAAGATTGATTTTAGCACTGAAAACCTCAACATAATCCTGGTGGATGACGTGCTCTTCACAGGCCGCAGCATACGCGCCGGCATTGATGCACTTATAAACTTTGGCAGACCCGCCCGAGTAGAACTGATGGTGCTGGTAGACAGGCGCTACAACCGCGAACTCCCAATCGCTGCCGATTATAGCGGCGTGGTGGTTGACAGCCGCAGCACAGGCGAATATGTGAAAGTTGAATGGAACCCCAACCAAAACCAAACCTGGCTTTTGCCCAATAAAGGATAAACGATGCCCGCAACACTCATACATCTCCTCGGAATAAAAGGGCTCTCGGAAGAAAGCATACAGCAGATTTTTGAAACGGCCGACAATTTTAAACAGTTGCTCAACAGTCCGGTGAAGAAAACGCCGTCACTGCGCGATTTTACGGTTGCCAATCTGTTCTTCGAAAACTCAACCCGCACGCGGGTTTCCTTCGAACTGGCCGAAAAACGCCTGGGTGCAGATATCGTGAACTTTTCAAGCTCCACTTCATCGGTAAAAAAGGGAGAAACCCTCATCGATACAGTAAACAATATCCTCAGCATGAAGGTGGATATGCTGGTGATGCGGCATCCGGCACCGGGTGCCTGCATGTTTCTGGCCCGCCATGTAAATGCACAGATTGTGAATGCCGGCGACGGAACCCACGAACATCCCACACAGGCCCTTCTCGACGCTTATTCCATCCGTGAAAAACTGGGCTCGGTATACGGCAAGAAAGTGGTGATTGTGGGCGATATTCTGCACAGCCGTGTGGCCCTCAGCAATATTTTCTGCCTGCAAAAACTGGGCGCCGATGTGATGGTATGTGGTCCCAAAACCCTTATTCCACGGCACATTGCAGAGCTGGGCGTGAAAGTGGAGCACAACCTCCAGAATGCCCTGCAGTGGTGCGATGTGGCCAACATGCTGCGCATACAGTTGGAGAGGCAGGATATTAAGTATTTCCCAAGCCTGAGAGAATACAGCATGCAGTTTGGATTAACCCAAAACATACTGAATAAGCTGGATAAAGAGATTGTCATTATGCACCCCGGGCCCATCAACAGGGGCGTAGAAATCAGCAGCGAGGTAGCCGATGGCAACAACAGTATCATCTTACAACAAGTAGAAAATGGTGTGTCCGTGCGCATGGCAGTGTTGTATCTACTGGCGCAACATCAGTTAGAGCAAAGCAAATCGTGAGCTTGGAAACCAATCCTGTTTTAGTCAATCATACCCGTGGTGGTATCGTAGAGAGTTTTCACCGCGGCGTGGTGTGCATAGTAGATAAAAAAGGCAGCATCGTTACTGCTGTGGGCGATGTGCAGCAGGTTTGCTATCCGCGTTCAGCGCTCAAGTTGTTTCAGCATATTCCGCTAATTACCTCCGGTGCCTTCGATTATTTTGGATTTACCCTTAAAGAACTTGCCCTGATGTGTGGCAGCCACAATGGCGAAGCGATGCATGTGGAAATAGCACGGGGAATTCTTGCCAAAATCGGGCTGGGAGAGGAGAAGCTGGGTTGCGGTGCCCAACAGCCCACACACAAAAAGGATTTTGTGGCGTTGATAAAAGCCAATCTGGAACCCGGAGCTATACACAACAACTGCAGTGGCAAGCACAGCGGTTTTTTGGCCTGGTGTAAGTTCAACAATGCACCAACCGAAGATTATTTATCGGCTGAACACCCTTTGCACAAAGAAATAAAACGCATAACCGCTCTGTTTCATGAAATTGACGAGTCTAAACTTGTAACAGGGCTTGACGGTTGCTCAGCACCCATTTTCGCCATGCCGGTTTTGAATCAGGCCATTGCCTATAAAAACCTGCTTTTCCCCGAAAAATTTGGCGACGAAAACCTAAATCGGGCCTGTGCACTCATTCGTGAGGCCGTTACCACTTACCCCGAAATGGTGGCAGGTACCAAACGCTACTGCACCGATCTTATGCGTGTTACCAAGGGTAAAGTAATTGGTAAAACAGGTGCTGACGGCGTTTACAGCATGGCCATTCCGCAAAAAGGTCTCGGCATTTGCATAAAAATAGACGACGGCCGCATGGGGCCGCAAAATAATGTTGCCCAACAGGTGCTGGATAACCTGGATGTGCTTTCAGTCGGGGAAAAACAAGAACTTCAGGGCTATTTGGTTAATGAGATAAAAAATTTTGCCGACAACGTAACCGGACAAACCCAAGTTACAGATATTTTGCAGCATTTTACATTAAGGGCATAATACATGGCAGTATTTATAGTAGAAAGCGATATTCCTGAATTAACACCGGCATTTATGCGGCTTATTCCACAGCACATGGATGTTGTTCAGCGCTTATTCTCAGAAGAAAAGATCTTATTGTATGCAGTCAGTGAAGACAGAACCCGCTGGTGGTGCCATATTGAGGCCGAAGACGAGGCGGAGGTGATGGAGATTTTGGCCCAAATGCCCATTATGCCCTACATGAGACCCAAAATACATGATTTGATGTTTTACAATATGGCAGAAATTGGCCTGCCTAAAATATCCCTAAACTAATGGCCATGACCCGCGAAGAACTGCTCAAAGCCATCGATGAAAAGTATCATGCCATGGGGCAAAACCCCGATGTGCATTTGAGTGGTTTATTGCATGCAGAACCCATAACCTATTGGGATTATATTCAGGTGGAAGCGTTGCTGGGATTGCAAATCAAGCGCACCAACCTGCCCGATGAAATGGTGTTTATCATGTATCATCAAATCAATGAGCTGCTGTTTAAAATGGTGCTGTGGGAAATAGGGCAGGTGAAAGAGCCCGGTTTGACCACCGCAAAATTTGCGGTGCATTTGGACAGAATCAGCCGATATTTCGATATGCTCTCGCAATCCTTCAGCATTATGGGCGATGGCATGGAAAAAGAGCAGTACATGAAGTTTCGCGACACACTCACACCCGCCAGCGGATTTCAAAGTGCACAGTACCGACTGATTGAATTTGCCAGCACGGATGTAATCAATCTGGTGGATGGACGCTACCGGAAAGGATTTGATGCCGCAAATACGGAAAACGCTTATGAGCATTTGTACTGGCAGGCGGCAGGTAAAAATTATCACACCGGACAAAAAAATGCTTTGTTGTCCAATTTTGAGAAAAAATACAAAGCCGAATTTTTGGAGGTGATTGATATGTACCGTAGTGGAAACTTGTGGCATATTTTCAAATCATTGCCGGAAAGCGAACGCAACGACGAAACCCTGGTGAAAGCCATGCGGCATTATGATTATACGGTAAATGTGACCTGGGTGATGGCACACCTGAACGCGGCCCGCAAATACCTGGGCAATGCGGAAGCCACCGGTGGCAGCGACTGGCAGAAATACATGCATCCCAAATACCAGAAACGCATTTTCTTCCCCGGTTTGTGGAGTGAGGAAGAGTTGACCAACTGGGGGCTGGATTTGGATTGAAGCATTTTCAATTTATAAATTACTGAAAACCAAACATTTTATTTAATTGTTTGTTGTCCTATAATGGCAAGCAACAATGCTTTTAATCGACTTTCAGTTTATTTACTTTCAGAAAATAGCAGGAAAAAAAGCGAGAGAATTATCCTCAATGTTGCCATTTTAAGTTTTGTAACCCATCTCTTATTAATTTTTCTTTCTGATTTTGGAATTTTACATATTGGTATAGGTAATGAACTGCTAACCAGCCCCATAGCCGCCATCTATACCCCATTCTCCTTCATTCTTATTTATGAAGTTTATTTGTTAATATTCTATTTGCCCAAATCATTTACTACCTATATCAGCAAGCAATATGAAATTATTGTTCTTATAATTATCAGAAGATTATTCAAGGATTTTTCATCGCTCTCCATCACCCCGGATTGGTTCAAAATAAAGTATGATTTGCAATTCACCTACGATATTATAGCTGCACTGGTGTTGTTCTTTTTGATATATTTATTCCGAAAAGAAGGGTTGAAAAGGTACAGCAATAAAAAAATGTCTGTGGCCGAATCTGAAGGTTTGTTGAGATTTATTAAAATTAAAAAATCTATCGCATCCTTATTAATACCGCTCATTTTTATTGTGTCTGTTTATTCATTGATAAACTGGCTGTGGATTGCCCTGGGCACCCATGACGGCGGTGGGATGAATGCATTCAGGAATATAAATAATGTTTTCTTCGAACAATTTTTTACCATTCTTATTGTAGTGGACGTTGTACTATTGCTTTTTTCTTTTTTTCATACCGATGAATTTCACAAGATTATCAGAAATTCCGGATTTATTATTTCAACCATACTTATCAGGTTGTCTTTTTCGGTGGAGGGATTGTTAAATACCCTTCTCATTGCTGCCGCTATAGTGTTTGGCCTTTTATTGCTCATTATTTATAACAAATATGAGAGCCAGTCTGCCAGACATACAGAATCAGATTTGGTAACGGAAGAAAATTGAATTATTTACGAATGCCCAAAACTTTCCTCACCGCCCGCTGGGAAAACCTCATCATGGCCAATTATTCGGTGCCGCCTGAGGTGCTGAAACCCTATCTGCCGGCCGGCGTGGAGCTTGATTTATTTAATGGAAAAGCATTTGTCAGCTTGGTGGGATTTATGTTCAAAAACACCCGCCTGTTCGGCATTCCCATTCCATTCATGGGCTCGTTTGAGGAAATTAACCTGCGCTTTTATGTAAAACGAATAGAAAATGGCGAAACCCGCAGGGGAGTGGTGTTTGTGAACGAAACCGTGCCCTACAAACCCGTGGCCTGGCTGGCCAATAAATTGTATAAAGAGCATTACACCTCCATTCCCACAAGACATCGCATTTCCGAACTCGGAGAAGAAAAACACATTCAGTATGAATGGAAGACAAACGGCAACTGGAATCAAATCAAGGTAACTGCAGCCACTCAAACTGAAGAAATGCAACCCGGCAGCCACGAAGAGTTCATTTTTGAACATTACTACGGCTACACGCGCATCAGCCCAAACCAAACGCAGGAGTATGAAGTACAGCACCCGCGTTGGCACATACATGCCGTAAATAAATACCGCATCCAATGCGATTTTAAAGCCATGTACGGCCCCGATTTTGCCTTTCTGAACAATGACACGCCTTCGTCTGTTATTCTTGCACAGGGATCGGTAGTAAGCGTAAAATGGAAACGAAGAAACATTTGGGAAAAGGGCTAATGTTTCCATTTTTTTTATAAATAATCAAGGCAGTCAACTTAAATTTACTTCAACATAATTAAAACAAAAAAGGTTGGCTTTATAGCCAACCTTTTTTAATGATTTCAGTGAATTTAGTTTGACTTCAAAAATAGTTGGTGAATGGATTCCTTTTCGTTGTAAAGGTTGATTATGTGCACACCGGATTTTAATTTATTCACATCTATTTTAGTGTTTTCCGCTACTTTTCCTTCAAGCAATTTCTGACCCTTTAAATCTATAATTTGAAAATCTAAATTTTTACCGGTAGTATTCTTCAGGTATAGGTAATCGGTAACCGGGTTTGGATAGATTTTAATATTATTGGCAAAATTCAAGGATTCAACATTTGATATTTCTTTGAAACGAACAAACTTGATATTGAAAGATGCCACTGCAGAAATTGAATCATGGTTTTCCTGATAGGCTTTAACTATCCATTTCAAATTAATTGAATCCCCAAGAGCAACCCCAAAACCGGCCAAAGCACTGCTAACGGCACTGGAAGTTAATGTTAAATCGTTGTTCTTTCCGCTGTTATTTGATTGTAAGGTTAAAAGTGGTTTCTTAAAGTCACCGCTTGGTAAGTCCAGGAGCCATACATAACGGGTAGTGCCGGTAGCTCTATCCCAAGTTATGGTAATCGGGGTTGGGTCGGCATCTTTAACTACAACGCGGGCATTATTAACAGGCGTCTTCAATACAAAGGGTGAAAGTCTGGGGATAATGGCATCTGGCCTAGCGTTCAACAATTGAATTCTCGTATCACCAGCCAGTGAAGTATCTCTGACATTATAAGCTTTTGAGGTTGTATTGTGTTTTGCCAGCATATATTCAGCAAAGGCATCTTGCTCTCTTCCTATGGCTGAGAAAGAGGAAGTGCCCGCGGTTTTAATCGCCGTGTCCAGATCAACTCTTGCTTTAACTACTGCTGGGAAAGGATAATTATCTCCGCCAACACTTGAGCCAGCAAAAGAGGGGTTTGCAAGGAAATTCAAAGTCACTATTTTGAAGGTTCTTGAAGTGTCTCCAACCAGTTTACCATATTTAACAATGGTATCAATGTGTTTGCCAAGGGTGTCAATGGTTACCATAGACCAAATTTTGTTGTTGCTTGCCTTGGTTGTGTCATAACTAAACGAAATGCCGCCTACCTGTGGAAACTGGCCGGGGGTTACACCGGGCTTGGTTGCAGATATTCCGTGTTCAATTAGTCGTTTAACGCCTGCCGCAGATACGGTTACAATTACAAGACTGTTGTTAAATCTCAAAGAGTTTTCTACATCCAGTTGGGATATATCACCAGCAGATTTTCCTGCAGAAGGATTGGATTGCGTTTTTTCTAATTTAACATCGCTTCCAACAGAATTAACATAACCAATGGCAGAACGAATACCTCCACCATTTTTCAGTGAGATGGATACTTTTGAATCATACTTTTTGGCATACCACAGATTGGCATCAGAAGTTACATTACCTAGATTTGTCTCCTCCGTTCTGACAAAATTTCTTCTTCCTTCTAGAAACACATTGGATTTGCCTAAGATATTTCCATCTTTAGACGAAATAACTAAACCAACCGCCTTGCACAAAGTTGAAACATTAGCCCCTTTTGTACCAGTAGCAAAGGCACTGGCTGTATTTCCCCAAAGCGCTTTTACTGTAATTGAGTCCGAAGCATAAACACCGTTTACAATAGAATCAAGTTTTTCAACCAACAATTTGCCGTTGACATCAAAGTCGCAAACAAAACGACCAACATATTTCCATTCACTGGTGGTGTTAAGAATAACCATTGGGTCGTTTGACTTGCTTTTGGTTAGAATCGGATATCTTTCGGTGGCTTTGTGGCCTGCCATCAATCTATCATTTCCATCAGCAGTATATGCATGGTTTCCACCGGAAATAATGATATCGACATTATTCAATAATGGGGCTAGTGCTTTCTCATTGGCAATTTGTTGTAAGTGTGCAAGTAGCACAATTTTATTGACACCTTCTTTTGCTATCAGCGAATCAATAACCGGTTGCAATATGCCTGCAAGTGCCGGCATGTCATCCACCTGAGGCCCTTTAACTGAAGTAAAGCCTGGCGAAGATATCTTTGCCAAAACTTGTGTAGTAGCACCAACAAGTCCTATTTTCTCACCGTTTCGTTCAATGATTACAGAAGGTGCAATGCCTTTTTTCTGAGAATTGGCAGTAATATTAACCGGCGTTCTAAATGCCGTATCTCTTAAAATTTGATTTGTGAACAAATAATTCAAGTTAACATCTTTACTAAAGTCAAGGTTAGAACTTACGAATGGAAACTGTGCACCCAACCATCTCTTATCAGCGCCGCTGCTTCTAATGTCTACACCTATCTGTCCGTTTAAATCACTTGTTCCTAAATCAAACTCATGATTGCCAAATGCTGAAGCATTGAAACCGATAATATTCATTATGGCAATGTCAGGGCGACCTAATGCCGGTCTTTGTGCCTGAGTTCCTTTGTAATAAGAGGATGCTGTGGATCTCAATGGTGTTTGTAACGATGGATCTTCACCTGCCGATAAAAATGGACCAGGAAGTACATTGTCACCGGATGACAAAATCAATGTGTTGGTATGTAAATCCTCCAGTTTGTCAACAACGGCCGCATAATTTGGAGCATCAACAACTGCGGCTACACCACTTTCCATATCAGAAGAATGCAATATCTGCATCTGGAATGTACTCTTTCCATTTAGCTGAATAATGGCAACTGATCCGGAAATTTCATTGGAAACCAAAAGTAAATCTTGTCCATTTGGGCTTTTTGATTTTGGGATGAAAACAAGACCTTCAGGCCCCAAATCACCCACTGTGGACAAATTGCCTAAGCTGGGGGTTACAGAAAAATTACGGGTATTGATATAGTTTACAAAATAGGGTTTGTTGGGGTTTGTGATATTGTATATCATAACACCGCCAATTCTCTCCAAACCAACAAATGCATAAGTAGAATCCAGTATTTTGCCTACAACTACAGCTTCAGGCTCAGGGCCTTTGTCATCACTTCTGTTATCTATTGTATTGCTCGTATGACTTGCATTAAAGTTGGCAGGATATAATACTGCCAATTTTTGCTCAAATTGATCCTTACTATCCCATGCCAGTTTGCCGGTTACTGAATTCCAAACCGAGAAAGACCTGGCTCCGTAACAGAATGCTGAATCATATTTGCCATCTTTGTTGAAATCGCCAAAGGCACGGGTAAGATTCAATCTGCCCATGGATGTTAATGCTTTAAGCGCACCTACATTGGTTGCACCACCAAATTTTGCAGTATCTACCACATATGCAGCGTTTCCAAATCTAATTTCTTCATTGTTGGCAGCACCCCAATCAGCCCTGGCATCGCCCTCATTTGCGGTTACCAAAAATGTGGTGTCGCCAATTTTATAACTTGCAATCGCATCAGGCATGTACATACCAAATACCGGAAAATTTCTAATATTGATAGTAGCTCCATTGTCTGAAGCATCCAAACCGTTTCCGGTTAAATTATGGTTCTTAAATCCTAAAGGTATTAGTTTGGTCACCTTGGCTGTTGTTAAATCAATTTCTGCAATGCAATTGTTCTCCTGACAAGTGGCCCAGGCAGTTTTTGAATCGTCCGATACGGTAATGTATTCCGGCTCCAAATCTTCAGCAATGGTAGAGTTGCGCAAAAAAGTTCCACCGGATTGAATCTTGCCTGTAATTTTAATTTTCCAGTCAATACTAGTTCCGTTAAAATCAGTAAAGCCCGCAGTTTTTACATCATTTTGTGTTAATGTGGCAATGCCTTTGGAAATGTCGATAATACTGATTGAGCCTTCTTTGTCGATAGTATAATCGCTGTTAGGCTCTCCTTCATTTGCTACCAATACCATTTTGCCATTGGGCGAAAAAGTGAGCATATCTGGGTTGGCACCAACATCTACCTTACTTATGAATGCCAATGTAGAAGCATTGAAAAACACCACATGACCATTTTCGGTTTTTCCCAGATTATTAATGACTGTAGCAGCCAAAACTCCATTCATGCAAGCAACTGAGGTCAAGTCAATTCCATAAGGTTTGATGGAAATGGTGTTGATTTGAACAGGATTAGCAGGTTTGCTGATGTCTACTACCCTGATGGTTGTATCAGGACCATTAGTAACAAACATTCTTTTGGATACTTCATCGTATGCAGATATCTCCGCTGCAGCTTTGTCGTAAATCCCTGTTGAATACCTACCAATAAATTGTGGATTAATTTGGGCCTGTGCCCCCATAAACGCTGTCATGAATGACAACAACAGCAGTAATTTTGTTTTTTTCATTTTGTTTTATATTAGTTGTTCAAAACAATCGATTCATCATTAGTATAAATTTACACTACTGTTGTTATAGATTTAATTGTCCTTTAAGCTAATAATTATTTAGTATTTTTATTTTAATAATTAATTATAATAAAAAATACAAAAAGATAATTTTACAAGTTTCGAATCATGTGTTCGAACCCGGTTAAATTCTCTTTTTGATATAGGCTTTCGTTAGAGCCAATTTTTCCACATGAATGCACTTATTTATTGAGTTAACCCCAAACATTTTATTAATATATGGGTTAATTGAATAAGGTTGTTTCAATTAAAATCATTGTTTATTAGTTCCCCAATATCGTATTTTAAGGATAATACCCGTGTTTAACCTAGTAGTTGAAGATATTGACCGCATCATCGAAATGGCCTGGGAAGACCGCACGCCCTTCGAAGCCATTGAAGCGCAGTTTGGCCTGCCCGAATCCGGTGTCATTGCCCTCATGCGCAGGGAACTCAAACGCAGCAGTTTCAACCTGTGGCGCAAACGGGTAAATACAGGCGTAAGTCAAAAGCACGCGCAAAAGCGCAGTGCCGATATCACACGGTTCAAATGCAGCCGGCAGAAAAGCATCTCCAACAACAAAATCAGCAAGCGCTAATGCAAGGCTCGTTTACAACAGACTATACTGAGGTTTTACGGAAAATCGCAACCATTGATCCCGTGGCTTACGGAAAATCGCGCAATTACATCAACGGGGCTGTAACGCGTTTGTCGCCCTACATTTCCCGTGGGGTTATCAGCACCCGGCAGGTGTTGGAAAATGCGTTGAATCGCGGCTACAAATTGCCGCAAATAGAATCGTTTGTGAAAGAACTCTGCTGGCGCGATTATTTTCAGCGGGTGGGGCAACACAAAAACCTGAACGAAGACATTCGTCAGCCGCAGCAACCCGTTCGCCACCTACAAATGCCCTCAGAAGTAATCAATGCCACCAGCGGCATCCAGGGAATCGATGCCGCCATACAGGAACTGAACCAAACCGGCTACATGCACAACCATTGCCGCATGTACACAGCAGCGTTGGTTTGCAATGTTGGGCAAGCGCACTGGCTGCAACCCGCCCGGTGGATGTATTACCACCTGCTCGATGGCGACTGGGCCAGCAACGCCTGCAGCTGGCAATGGGTGGCCGGGGCCAACAGCAGCAAAAAATATTACGCCAATCAGGAAAACATAAACCGCTACACCGGCACCGCACAAACCGGCACTTTCCTCGATACCACCTACGAAAACCTTGCGGTAATGCCCTTGCCTGAAGCGCTGATGCAAACCGAAAACCTGCAACTTCAAACCCAACTGCCGCCTCCCAGTCCCATTTCTGTGGACGCATCGCTGCCCACCTTCATTTACAACTACCACAATCTCGATCCGCTTTGGCACCAAAACCAACCCGGCAACCGCATTTTACTCCTCGAGCCCGATTTTTTCGCGCAATATCCCATCGGCAGCCATTGCATCAACTTCATGCTCGCACTGGCCCAAAACATTCCCGGCATACAGGTTTTTGTGGGTTCATTTCATGAGTTGGTTTCGCAATACGGCCTCAGCCACATTCACTACAAAGAGCATCCCTTCAATACCGGCTACCACGGCACCGAGGAGTCCCGCGACTGGATTGTACCCCAAGTAAACGGCTATTTCCCCTCTTTTTTCGCCTATTGGAAAAAGGTGGAGAAGCAATTATACAAGAACCTATAAAACCATGCACATTCAGCAGCAGCAAATAGAGCAATTAGAGCAGCGTTACCGCACCACCTTCATCAATTCACTGGCCGGTTACCGGCAGGCCGTGCTGGTGGGTACCAAATCGGCAAGCGGGCAATCCAACCTCGCCATATTCAATTCCCTTATCCATTTGGGTGCCAATCCTGCACTGCTCGGTCTCATCAGCCGTCCTGCGCCTGAGGGCGTTCAGCGGCATACCCTGCAAAATATTTTAGATACCGGCCAGTACTCCCTCAATTATATATCGGCAGATTTTATGAAGCAGGCACACCAAACCTCCGCCCGCTATGCCGAAACCGAGTCTGAATTTCAGCGCGTGGGTTTTGCCGAGCATTACCTGCCCGACTTTTCCGCGCCTTGTGTGCAGCAGGCCGTGGTGTGCATTGCCATGCAGTTCAGGCAGCTCATTCCCATTCCGTTAAATGATACTGCATTAATTGTAGGCAGCATCAGCCAGGTGCAGTGCAATGGCGTAGAGGTGCAGCCCGATGGATTTGTAAACCTCGAGCCCTCGCAAGTGCTCATCAGCCAGGGGCTCGATGCTTATTTTACAGGCAGCAGGGTAGGGCGTTTGCCGTATGCAAAGCCGTAAGAGGATATTTTTCCACAATTTATTTTAAATGTTCGTGGTGGGTTATACTTGTAAATAAGCCAACAGGGTAGGTTGTCATCTGTGACCGAAGGGGCGAAGCTGTATCAGGGCCTCATCCGGCCATACGCTATAGGCCGGCATCGGTTTGCGGGCGGTTGCTCCGGCTGCGGGGGCTTCCTACCGGTCGCCTCCTCGCACGGGCAACCGCAACCGGCTCCCTCGCCGCCGCTGCCGCTTCTGTCTGGGGCAAAAAATAAAAGCGACAGCAGGTACAATTATTATTGCAATCAGTTATTATTGTTGAACTTATATTTTAATTTTTAATTTATCAAATGTCAAACAGGTTACAAGTTTCATTAAGCAGGCAGCA
>Ga0194129_10005704_pt1 | contig 15695 bp, 14 predicted proteins | sample TA2KigCa35mmetaG_FD_150862 | JGI IMG/M metagenome (GOLD analysis project Ga0194129, IMG submission 150862) | Freshwater microbial communities from Lake Tanganyika, Tanzania - TA2015038 Kigoma Deep Cast 35m | ecosystem: Environmental > Aquatic > Freshwater > Lake | place: Tanzania: Lake... | reverse complement strand
GCGTGGAGCCTGAAGGCCTGGATGGCGCTCACGCTTCCGGAGGGAGGTCGCGACGCAGAAGAACGCCGCGCCGAAAAGTACAAGCTGCTGCGGATGGAGTTCACGACGTTCCGTCGGGCGTTCATGGCGGTGCCGGCGCAGATCATCTCGACGGGCAGGCGGATCGTGTTCCGCCTCTTGTCGTGGAACCCGTGGCAGCACGTCTTCTTCCGGCTGCTCGATCAGCTGCGTACGCCGCTGCGATGCTGACGACGCTTCATGAAGCCGGAGTTCGGATGCTCCGGTCCCCAATCACCCCTGACCGCACGACGTGCAGCCGAGATCGACATGAGACTTCCGACAACCCGAGCCACGCAAACGGCACTCACGGCGCCGGAAGGGAAAAGTCTGCGCACGCGGATCATGCCACAATGGCAGGAACGGCCGCTTCGTATTCGCTTGTTTAAGGGCTAGGGAGCCCATCTGATCCGCGTCACGCCGTCGCGGCGAACAGTTCGAGGGCGGCCCGGACGAGCCCCACGGCGTGGACGCGGACGACCTGGATCCCCTGGGCGGCCAGCCCGCAGGCGGCGCCGGCCGTGGCGGCATCGCGCTCGGCCTCGGTGGCCGTCCGGCCGAGCGACCGCTCGACGGCTTTGGCGAGAAAGCCCTTGCGCGAGTGGCCGACGAGGATGGGGGTGCCGAGGTCGAGGAAGCGGCGGGCATGCCGCATCAGGGCCAGGTTGTGGTCGTGCGTCTTGCCGAAGCCGATGCCGGGGTCGAGGCAGATCCGCTCGGGAGGGATGCCTGCCGCGATCAGGGCATCCCGTCTGGCTGCCAGGTAGGCGTGGATCTCGCTGACGACGTCGCCGTACCGCGGATCGATCTGCATCGTCTGCGGTGTGCCCTGCATGTGCATCGCACAGATTCCCGCCCCGGTGGCTCGGGCCACCGCGATCATTTCCGGGTCACCCTCGAGACCGGTCACGTCGTTGATGATCTCGGCGCCCTGGTCGACCGCCCGCGCCGCCACCGCGGCCTTCGAGGTGTCGACCGACACGGGCACACCGCTCTCGGCGGCCAGCCGCCGCACGACCTCGCTCACCCGGCGCAGTTCCTCGGCTTCCGGAACCGGGTCCGAGAACGGCCGCGTGCTCTCGCCGCCGACGTCGAGAACGTCGGCGCCGTCGGCGACGAGCGCGAGCCCGTGGGCCACTGCGGCATCCACGCCGGCATGCCGCCCGCCGTCGGAGAACGAGTCGGGGGTGACGTTCACGATTCCCATCACGAGCGGCCGCCGCGACGATCCACCGGGATGCGGAAGCCCGAGGCTCCGCGTCCGCAGGTGCCAGTACGCGGGCAGGGAGCCTTGAAGCATGCTCAGAGTCTAACCAACGCCAACCGGGGAAGCGGACCGGCCGGGTGGGAGCTCGACGAGCGTTGGAGAGTTCGCCCGCCGGAGCCCGCCCTGCCGACCAGCGAGGAGCGAACTATCCCCGCGAGCAGACTTCCACCCGGCGGGTCCGCGGCGCGTGCGCTCACCACGGTTCCTCCATGAGGCCCACGATCTGCTGGGCGATTTTGATGATCGCCTCCTGCTGCGTGCTGACGACGGAGCGGCCGTATTCCGGCACCAGGGCCGCGGCCTGCCCGACGTCCACCGTGGCGGCCGGCAGCGGCACCTCGCCCGAGGCGATCACGGTGCCGCCGCGATCGGCCCAGGTGACGAGGGTCTGGTAGTTCATCTCCACCAGCCGCGACTGGTCGGTCGGGCTCTCCACCACCATCCGCTTGGTGTCGGCGACGATCCGGGCCGTGAGCACGCTGTCGGCGCCGTCCTCCCGGCCCACCACCTTGAACGGGGTCCGCTTCTCGATCTCCTTGCAGACCGCCTCCGTAAGACGCTCGCCGACGTCGACGGCCGGCGTGGTTCGGAAGCTGTCGCACTGCACCATCGGCACGTAGATCGTGCGCACGTTGCTCGCGTAGAGCGTGTTGTTGCCGAAGCGGTAGGTGGCGCAGCCCGCCGTGAGCGACAGGACGGTGGCGATCATCCACCCGATGTGGCAGGCTCGGTCGCTCATCTCGGAATCCTCACCGCATCAGAAGCGTGGCGGTGCGCTGCCATCGTCGTTTTGCCTGGCGATCTGGGTCTCCGCCTCGGCCATCGCGTCGAGTTCCGCCTCCTTGAGGGCGTCGGGGTTGAAGACGCGGGTCAGCATCGGCAACGGATCGTCGGAAACATCGGCCTTGTCCCTGATCGCGAGGTATCGGTCGCGGGCCTGCTCCGCCAGCTGCGTCTTCGGGTAGTCGCGGGCGATCAGCGCGTAGTAGATCCGAGCCGAGGTGTAGTGCTTTCCCTTGGCGTAGAACTCCGCCCGCTGCCAGTGACGGAGGGCCTGCTGGGCGGCGATTTCGCCCCGGGTCTTCATCAACCGCTCCTCCTCCTCCCGGCCGAGCTGGTCGGGAAACTGCACGAGCATCTGGTCGGCGAGGATCTCGGCCTCCTCGAGGATGCCCCCTTCGTAGCCCGGCCCTTGGTAGGCGCGGAGTTTGGCCTGGAGGCCGAGGAGGTGGGCCTGGAGCAGGAAGTCGCTGTCCGGGTATTCGCTCCGCAGGAGCCCGTAGAAGTAGTCGGCATCGAGCCATTGCCGGTCGAGGAAGTGCGCATTGGCCGCCGCCATGATGCTGTCGTCGGCGAGCGGGCCGCGTGGATCGTTGATGCGGACATGGTCGAAGGCCTTGAGGGCCCGGCCCCGGGTGTCGAACAGGGGTCGGCTGCGGTCGGCGAGATTCGGCACGATCACCGGCAGGTGAGCCTTCTGGTCGATCGCGATCCAGTACTGCGCGATGACGAACTGCCGCTGGGCGATCCGGTCGAGGTACTTGGTGTTGGAATACTTCTTGACCAGCTCGTCGTACTGATCCTCGGCCTTGGGATACTGGTCGGTGAAGAAGTAGCTCTCGGCGAGCTGCCACATGGCGTCTTCCTCGATCACCGAGTCGGGCCAGCGATCGACGGCCACCTTGTACTTCTTGATCGCGTCCTCGTAGCGGCGCTCCCGGAACAGGGCGTCGGCATCGGCGAGCGCCGCCCGGGCGACCTTCTCGTTCGGGCCGCGGCCCAACAGCTTCTTCCAGCGTTGCTTGACGTTCTCCCCCTTGAAGTAGTCCCAGCCAGGATCGGCGGCGACGTACTCCGAGGAGATCACTTCCGAGTCGGCGTCCTCGCCCAGCTGCCGCTCGACCTCGGCTTCGGTGCGGTCGGCCGACGCCTTGGCAGCCCAGGGCCACTGGGGCTTCTGCAACGTGGCGCAGCCCGCGCAGACGGGCACGGTCGCCAGCAGCGCGAGTCTGCAGGCGAGGCCGGGAAATCCGCCGCTCGAAAAGGGAATCACGGGCGCCGCTGTCTCCGAATGCCTCGGGCGAGCGTGGCAGGCACGCGGAGCGGCCTGCCGAGCAGGTGGGCGATGGAGGTGTTCATGATGCCGCGGATCTCCCCGGCCACGTTTCCCGGGATGCCGCTCCCCTCGTCCACGTCGCGTCGGGAGAGGGTCCGCATGGCGGCCAGGGCCGCCGCCGACACCGAGACGACTCCGCGGCGGTGGCGGCGGCAGAGGTCGCAGAGCGTGCCGCCGTCGAGCATGCCGAAAGCCGTCCGGGATCGCTGTGGCAGGCTGCCGTGGCACTCGACGCAGTGGTCGAGAACGGGCGCATGGCCGCAGAGCGAGAGCAGCGCGAGTTCGAAGCCGGCGATGAGCGTCGGAATGACCGCCTCGTCCTGATCCCAGCCGGAGAGCCTCCGCACCGTCGCATGTGCCACCTCGAAGAGTTCCGGCTGCGGATCGCCATCGGCCGTGAGTGCGTCGAGCAGCTCGGCGACCCGCAGTCCACCGAGCACCGCGGCCAGACTCGTCCCCACGCGGAACCGGCTTTCGAGGCTCGCTTCCGTGAGCAGGTCGAGACCACCCGACGATTTTCGAAGGACGAGTACCTGAGAGATCGAAAGCAGGTCAAGACCGCCGTCGAAGCCGCTTTTCGGCCGCCACGCCCCCTTTGCCAAGGCCCGCAGCTTGCCGAACTCCCGGCAGTACAGGCTGACCACGGAGCTTGTCTCGCCGAATGGCGTCGCGCGGATGACCAGCGCCCGCGTCTTCTCAATCGCCATGATCGCCATCCGGCGGGAGTCGTTCGACCTTCACCAGGTCGATCCGCCGTCGCGTCGCCGCCAGCACCTCGAGCGCCGCACCATGCGCGGTGAACCGTTCACCGACCTCGGGAATGCGGCCGAAGTGGTGGAACACGAACCCGCCGATCGTCTCGAAGTCCTCCTCTTCGGGAAGGCCGAGCCGCAGCTTGTCGTTGACCGCCGCGATGCGGACGTGGGCCAGGGCCTCGCACGCCCGCTCGGACGTCATTCGCATCCCGTCGGTAAAGGCCTCGTCGTGCTCGTCGGCGATCTCACCGACGATCTCCTCGAGCGCGTCCTCCATGGTGACGACCCCCGACACCCCGCCGAACTCGTCGGTCACGATGGCCATGTGGGTGTTGCCCCGCTGGAACTCCCGCAGCATCTTCTGCACGCTGGTCGACTCGGGAACGAACCAGGGGGGGCGGAGCAGGGATCGCAGGTCCGGAGCGGCGTCGGCGGCACTTCCGACGAATCCGTCGGCCAGCCTCGTGAGCACGTCGCGGGTGTGCAGGATTCCGATCACGTCATCCGGCGTGCGGTCCCAGACAGGCAGCCTGGTATGGCCGCTCTCGGCCGCGCGACGAACCGCCTCTTCCCACGAGCATGCCAGGGGAATGGAGGTCATCCGCGTGCGGGGCGTCATGATCGTGGACACGCGGACCTCGTCGAGTGTCATGACCCCCTTGATCATGTCGCGGGCCGGCCCTTCGAGCCTGCCCTCACGATGCGCCTCGTCGACCACCAGCCGCAGCTCATCCCGCGGACACTCGTCGGCGGCCCTGGCCCCGCGGCCGAAGGTGGAGGCGAGTCTGCCCAGCAGCGCCACCACCGGAGTGCTCAGCCGGACGATCGGCCGCCAGACGGGCCACGTGGCGACGACGATCCAGGGGCCGGCGAATCGGACCAGCAGCATCGGCAGGACGACGAGCACGGACCAGACGAGGGCGACCCACCCGGCGACCGCCGAGATCTCGAGCGCCAGGGAGACGTCTCCGGCGGCGACGAGGCTCGGGAAAGCCAGCAGTGTGGCACCGGCTGCGGCGACCACCACGACCGAGGCGGCGATGAAGGCGATCGGCTCGCTGCCGGTGATGATCTCCGGATACCGCTCGGGCCGGCCGAGCCGCTGGCAGAGTTCCTGAATCGTCGTGCGTTGGGCGCCCCGGACGGCGCGGGCCTGGACGGCCGCGATGGCCGCCACTCCGAGCAGCACCAGCGCCGATTCGAATCCCAGGGCCGACGCGTTCACCCGCGCCTCCGGCCGGCGTTCCGGCGCGGCTGGGGAGGAGTCGGCAGGCCGGCAGCCGCCATCACGTCGCGTTCCCGGGCCCGCATCTTCCGGCGCTGCGGGGCGGTGCGGTCGTCTTCGCCTGCCAGGTGGAGCAGGCCGTGGACGGCGTAGTACGCGAGTTCATGACGCGCCGCCCAGCCGGCCTGCCGGGCCGCCCGGCGGGCCGTGTCGACGCTGATGGCGATGTCCCCCTCGAGACCGGAAGTGCCGGCATCGGCGAGGTCGAAGGTGATCACGTCGGTGGGATTCGGCTTGCCCAGCCAGCGCCCGTGCAGTTCGGCGATCCCGGCGTCGTCGAGCAACCGCACGCTCACGGTTGCCGGCGTGCGGCCGATCGCCGTGGCAGCCCGGCGGATGACGGCGGTGAGCCAGCGCCTTTCGGCGGCCGGAAGCAGCACACCGTCCGACACGGTGACGTCGACCGCCGGCCGGCCGCCGCCCCCGCGGCCGGCCGCTGGTCGGCGGCCCGTCGCGGTCGGTCGGCGCACGGTCTGTCGCCTGGGCCGGGTCATGCGGTCCGCTGGTCCGGATACTTCACGCGGCCGTGGTAGACGGCGGTCAGGCCCTTCACGAGGCTCTGCTCGACCTGCCCGAGTTCCTCGAGCGTGAGCCCGCACTCGTCGAACTGCCCGTCGAGGAGCCGCTTCATCGCAAGGTCGTGGACGAGGCTCGCGATGCGGGCGGGCGTCGGTTCGGTGAGCGACCGGGTGGCGCTCTCGGCGGCGTCGGCGAGCATCAGCACGGCGGATTCCCGCGTGCTCGGCTTCGGGCCCGGATAACGGTAGGTCTGCTCGTCGACCTCGCCGCCGTTGGGATCCGCCTGCGACCGTTCCTCGGCGCGGCGGAAGAAATACTCGACCAGCGTCGTGCCGTGATGCTCGGCGATCAGGTCGACGATCGGTTTGGGAAGATTGTATTGGCGGGCGAGTTCGACGCCCTCCTTGACGTGCGCGACGATGATCAGCGTGCTCATCGCGGGCACCAGCGACTCGTGCCGGTTCTCGCGCCCCTGATTCTCGACGAAATAGGCGGGCTTGAGCATCTTGCCGACGTCGTGGAAGTAGGCTCCCACGCGGACGAGCAGGCCGCGGGCCCCGATCGCCTCGGCCGCCGCTTCGGCGAGGCTGGCCACGTTGATCGAGTGGTTGTAGGTGCCGGGGGCGCGGCGGACGAGCTCCTGGAGCAGCGGATGCGCCACGTCGCCCACTTCGAGCAGGCTCAGGTCGGTGAGCACGCCGAAGGCCCGCTCGATGAAGGGGAGCAGCCCGGTCATCAGGAATCCCGCCAGCACGGTCCACAGGCCGGTGCGGCCCGCGTCGTAGAGCACCGCGGAGTCGAGGGTGCGCTCGTCGAGCAAGCCCGTGCCCAGTTGGGTGAGGGCCGCGACCGCCCCGGCCCAGAGCCCGACGTAGATCAGCTTGCTGCGGCTGCGGATCCGGGCCATCCAGAAGATCATCGCGGCGGCGGCCGAGGCGAGCGTGACGAAGCGGCCGATTCCCCAGCCCAGCCCCTCGGCCACGACCAGCGCCACCTGGGCCGTGAGGAGCAGCGCCAGGTCCTGGTCGTAGGCGATCGCCACCGTCATCGCGAAGACCAGCAGCGGCACGATCTCCGCCCGCCAGGCGTCGGTGGCCGAGAGCATGCAGAGCACGACGGCGGCGACGGAGAGCCCCACGAGCGTGACCACGTCCCGCACGCCGCCGAGCAGGTGTCGATGATGCAGGTGGATGTAGAAGCCCGAGAGGGCGAACATCGCGGCGAACATGCCGAGCATCGAGAGCGTGCGGGCCAGCCGCTGGCGGAAGTCCCGCTGGCGGAGGTACTCGACGTGCTCGCGCTGGAGCAGGTCGATCGCGTTCTGCGAAAGGGGCACGTTGGCTTCCGCCAGCACGTCTCCCTCCGAATAGCGGATGAACTGGGCAGGTGACTTGGCCACGGCTTCGCGCTTGGCGCGATCCGTGCCGTCGCGGTCGATCTCCAGCGTTCCCGACAGCCGCGGCTCGATCCAGCTGAACAACCGGTCGACGAACGGCCCCTCTCCGAGTTCGTCTTCCAGGCGTGTCTTGAGCCGGGCCTTGGCCTCGACGAGCATCACGTCCGAGACCTGCACCCGCGCGGTCTCGGCGGCGTTCCCGATCGGGTGGACGTCGATCTCGTTCTGGCTGCCCTCGTCGTAGGTGTGCTGGAGCTTCTCCAACACGCCTGAACTGAGGAGGTCCTGGAACGCCAGATCGATCGCGTTGTCGAACAGCAGCAGTTTCTCCTGCGAGTCGATCTGTCCGCGAAAGCGTTGGAACTCCCGGTCCGCCTCCACGAGCGCCGCCGGCGGCTCGGCAGCCGCCGGTCCGTCCGTGGCGGCCGTCTCCGCCGCGGCCGAGTCGGAGGCGGCCGCAGGTGCCGCGTCGCCGGAGCCCGCGCCGCGCTCCGGCTCGACCCCCGGCTCCGGCGTCGCGGCCAGGGCCGCGGCGGACTCGGGGGCGAACTCGAGCCAGGCCTCACGGATGGGAAGGGCGAGCCGCTCCGCGGCGGCAATCTCGGCGACCCGATTCTTCAGGCCGTCGCGAACCCGGGCCACCGGAGCCTTGTCCTGTGCGTAGACGACGCGGACCTTGGCGGCCGCCCTGACCTGGGCGGTGCGGGTGGCCTCCGGATCCGGTTGCTCGAAGGCCACGCGAGAGACCACGCCGCGGGGCGGCACCGAGTCGTGGCGGAAGGGAAAGGGCTCTTCCCAGCCGCGAAGCACCAGCAGCAGCACCAGCGCCGCCGCCAGGCACAGTCCCAGCCGCGCCAGCGTGCCCGGCTGGGCGAGCCGCTCGGCGACCCAGGTCAGGAGCCCGGGCCTGGCATCCACGGAACTTCCGCGACGTGTGCGGCGACGGTGCTGCGGGGGGGAGGCGGCCATCTGGTTCAGCGGTCGTATGCCTCGACGATGCGCTGCACGAGCCGGTGCCGGACGATGTCGGCGCCACCGAGCCGCACCTGCCCGCAGCCCTCGACGCCGGCCAGCCGGCGCATCGCATCGACGAGGCCGCTGGTCCGATCGGACGGCAGGTCGATCTGGGTGGTGTCGCCCGAGATCACCATCTTCGATCCCATGCCCAGCCGCGTGAGAAACATCTTCATCTGCGAGACGGTCGTGTTCTGGGCCTCGTCGAGAATGATGAAGGCATTGTTGAGCGTTCGGCCGCGCATGTAGGCGAGCGGGATCATCTCCACCACGTCCTGCTCGGTGAGCCGCTTGAGATGCTCGTAGTCCATCATCTCCCGGAGGGCGTCCATCAGCGGCCGGAGGTACGGGTTGATCTTCGCCTGGAGGTCGCCCGGCAGGTATCCGAGACTCTCTCCCGCCTCCACGGCGGGCCGCACGAGCACGATCTTGCGAACCTGCTCCACCCGCAGGGCCGCGACGGCCATCGCCACCGCCAGGAACGTCTTCCCGCTGCCGGCAGGTCCGGTGCACAGCACGATGTCGTTGTCGCGGATCGCCTGCACGTAGGTCGCCTGGCCGGCGGACCGCGGCACCAGCTGACGCCCCGGCTTGTGCACCTCGATCGGGTCGTGCCGCGGTTCGGGCTCCGCGCCGGTGGCGGCGGCGAGCAGCCTGGAGACCTCGGCGGTCTCGACGCCCCCGTGGTCGCGGGCGATGCGATCGAGCGCCTCGAAGATCTCGGTGGCCCGACGAACCGCCGGCTCGTCACCGTCGATGTGGATCGAGTCGTCCCGGGCCGAAACGCCGACACCCAGGGCGTCGCGAATCCGTCGCAGGTGCTGGTCGCGGGGCCCGAAGATGGCACCGAGCCGCTTCGAGTCGACGACCGCGATCGTGGTGCGGGGCATCGAAACCCGCGGCGGCTGGAAGGCCGCCGACGGTCTCGGGGGAACGAAACCTCACGTCTTCACTATACCCCACGCCGTCGTCGGCCTCTCGGCAGCCGAGCTTCAACGGGTTTTCGCCGCGAAAGCAGCCGGCTCGGGCCGGTCGGTCGACGTCAGCCCAGCACCCAGAGGAGCCAGGCGACCGGGGCCGCCAGGAGCAGCGAATCGACGAGATCCAGAAAGCCCCCCATGCCCCCCAACAGCCTCCCGGAATCTTTCGCGTGGAGTTCCCGCTTCACGAGGGACTCCGCGAGATCGCCGAGCATGCCGGCCACTCCGACCGCGACGCCGTAGAGCGGCCAGCCTCCCAGCGGCTGACCGGCGGAGCGACCGCGCATCTGGGGCCCGATGATCAGCCATGCCGCAGCGACTGATGCGGCCAGTGACGCGGCCGCACCCTCCCAGGTCTTTCCCGGACTCAGCACCGGAGCCATCCGGTGACGGCCAAGGGTCGATCCGACCGCGTAGGCGGCGATGTCGCCCGCCTTCACGACCGCGATCAGGCTCACCACGGGCAGGAGCCGGACGAAGGGGTCGGTGTCGTCGGCATCCACCCGGATGAGCCGCAGACCGACCATGAATGCCAGCGGCAGTCCGATCGCCACGGCTGTCGCGACGCTGCCGACGGCTCGGGCGAGGCTCCGGTCGCCGGCTGCGTATCGGGCCACCCCGCTCACGAACACCGCTGCGATGATGCTCATGGTCGCCACGGCCGCCGAACCGATGGTGGCGAGCGGATCGGTCTCCGGCAGCGGCAGCGCGGGGGCGGCCGCGATCACCGCGGCGCCCAGCGGGACCAGTCCGGGAGCCAGCGGCACCCCGGCCGCCGTCGCCAGACGGACGGCCTCCCGGCCCGCGCCCGCGGCGACCGCGATCACCAGCGGCAGGAGCCATGCCATGGGGGGCGCCTTGGCGGTGCCGTGGGCGTCGGCCCACGCCAGCGCGGCGAACAGGCCGGCCGCGGCCAGACCTGACAGGAGCCGCGAGGGCAGCGCCCCGGGGCGATGCGGCGCTGCGGGCAGGTTCTGGCTCACGACGGCGAGAGCCCTCCGAAGCGACGGTCACGGGCCGAGAACGCCGCGAGGGCCTCGCCGAGATGCCGCTCCTCGAACTCGGGCCAGGCCACCGGCGTGACCCAGATTTCCGCATAACTGATCTGCCAGAGCAGGAAGTTGCTCACCCGCATCTCGCCTGCGGTCCGGATCAGCAGATCCGGATCGGGTGAGCCCGCCGTTCCCAGCCGGGCCGCGAACACCTCCTCGTCGATCGACTCGGGATCGACGAGACCCGCCGCCGCATCGCGGGCGAGGCTGCGGGCGGCATCGACGATCTCACCACGCGCGCCGTAGTTGATCGCCAGGCACAGCCGCATGCCGGCATTTGCGGAGCAGAGCTCGACCGTCTGGTCGAGTGCGGCCAGCGTCTCGGGCGGCAAGCCCTCCCGACGACCGATCGTCGACAGGCGAACCCGTTGCCGCATGAGCAAGGATCGCTCCTCGATCAGGTACTGTTCGAGGAGATGCATGAGAAATCGAAGCTCGGCTTCGGGCCGCCGCCAGTTCTCGCTCGACAGGCAGTACAGCGTGAGCTGCTCGATCCCCAGCCGCACGCAATGCTCGGTGATCCGGCGCACGCTGGCCACGCCGCGCCGGTGCCCCTCGATCCGCGGCAGGCCGCGGCCCTGTGCCCAGCGGCCGTTGCCGTCCATGATGATCGCGACGTGCCGCGGCAGCCGGTCGGAGTCGGCCGGCCGCGGCGCCTCGGGGGCCGGGATCAGGCGTTCACCGGCTGCTGGGGTTGCCATGGTCGCCCGCTGGTCTCGGGATCTCGGAGGATGGTCTGGGCGCGATCGGGGCCGATCGACACGACCGTGACCGGACGGCCGATCAGTTCGGAGATGCGGTCGACGTACCGGCGGGCGTTGATCGGCAGATCTCCCTCGCTGCGAACCGCGTCGAGTTCCTGACGCCAGCCGGGGAGCGTCTCGTAGACCGGGACCGCCCGCTCGAGATCCTCAATCTGACTCGGAAACCGGCCGGTCCGCTGGCCATCGATCTCGTAGGCCGAACAGATCCGGATTTCGTCGAGCCCGCCCAGCACGTCGAGCAGCATCACGGCGAGTTCGTCCACGCCGGAGAGCCGCGCTGAGTAGCGGGCGGCGACGGCATCGAACCAGCCGCAGCGGCGCGGCCGCTTGGTGACCGTGCCGTATTCGCGGCCCCGCTCCCGGATGTGCACGCCGGTCGCATTGTCCTGTTCGGTGGGCATCGGGCCTCCGCCGACCCGCGTGGAGTAGGCCTTGAGCACGCCGATCACCCGGTCGACCCAGCGGCCGGGCACGCCGGAGCCGCTCGCGACGCCGACACCCGAGGAGTTGCTGCTGGTGACGTAGGGAAAGGTGCCGTGGTCGATGTCGAGCAGGGCTCCCTGCGCCCCCTCGAACAGCACCCGCCTGCCCTGCTCGACCGCGTCGAGCAGGAAGGCGGTGGTGTCGGTCACGTACGGACGGAGCCGCTCAGCATAGGCCGAGTAGGTGGCATGGATCGCGGCCGGATCGAGCGGCTCGGGGGCTCCCGCGGGCCAGGCGGTGAACAGCCGATTCTTGAACGTGGCGACGTGCTCGACCCGCGCCCGACATGCGGGCCGGTAGAGGTCCCCGAGCCGGATCGCCAGCGAGCGGCCGACCTTGTCGCGGTAGCACGGACCGATGCCGCGGCCGGTGGTGCCGATGGTGCCGCCCCCGGAGAGGCTGCCGTCGAGAAGCCGGTCCTCGGCGAGGTGCCACGGGAACACGACGTGGGCGCGATCACTGATCCGGAGCCGGCCCCGCATGGCCACCCCGCGAGCCTCGAGCCCGTCCATCTCGTCGATCACCTTGGCGGGGTCGAGCACCACTCCCCCCGCGATCACGCAATCGACCGCGGGCCGCAGGATGCCGCTGGGGATGATCGAGAGCTTCCAGGTCTGCCCCGCCGAGACGACCGTATGACCGGCATTGGCACCACCCGCATAGCGGACGACGATGTCGTGGTCTTCCGTGAGGATGTCGACGAGTTTGCCTTTGGCCTCGTCGCCCCACTGCAGACCGATCACGCAGGTGCCGGGCACGGTTGGAGAAGTCCTCGCGGCGGATGTTCGCGGAGGCTTCCACCGAAATCCTCCTTCCAGAGTCTAAAAGCACACCCCCACCGGTCAAGGCGGGCTTCCGGGCGGGTGGTGTGCCGGTCGCCGGCCGCGCCAGCGCCGCGCCATCTCGAAGGCCAGCCCGACGCCGCAGGCCAGCGGAAACACGCGCCCGAGCCGGCGGGCTGGATTCACCGTGTCGAGCAGCGGCACGTCGGCGACGAGCAGGCCGCGGTCTCGGACGGGAAGCGACGCCACGATGCGTCCCTCCGGTGAGATCACGCAGGTTTCTCCGGTGGCGGCGCAGCGCACCAGCGCCCGCCGGTTCTCCACCGCTCGCAACTGGGAGAGCATCCGATGCTGTGCGAGCGTGATGGTCTGCGGAAACGCCGCGCCATTGATCAGCGAGACGAGCACGTTCGCCGAGTTGTCGACCAGGGACCGCGCCGCCTCGGGCAGCATGTCCTCGGAGCACAACAGCACGCCGACCCGCAGCGCCGGAGTGACGTGGAGCACGGTGGCCTCCGCGCCCCGGGCGAACTCCTCCTGCATGGCGAACTGGCTGGCCAGTTCGGGCAGCCAGTCGCCACCCGGAACGTATTCGCCGAACGGCATCAGTTGACGCTTGCGGTAGGAGCCGACGGTGCGCTCCGCGGTGTCGACCAACAGGGCCGCCTGATGCACGGCTCGCGGCTTGTCGGGATGCCCGCTGTAGAGCTTGCCTCCGAACAGCAGCGGGCGGCTCGGAGCCTCCCAGGGTCGCAGCCCCGCGAGGGGTGGCCGGGAGTGTGCGAGCACGACGGCCGGGTCGGCGAGCGACGTCAGCGTGTCGGCGTAGCAGCCGCCGCTGCACTCGGGCCAGCAGACGAGCGCCGGGGGAAGTCGCCCGTCCGCGCAGGCCATTGCGGTGAGGCTGCGGAGTGCGTCGAGGCCGTCGGGATCGCCGGGGTCGGCCTGGACCACGGCAAGCCTGGCGACCGGCGCCGCGGCTGCACTCCGCTGCCAGGCGGCGGCGGCCACGACGCCGGAGAGGTCGTTGGCCACGCAGACGGCGAGGGCGAGCCGGCCCGGTCGCGACATCCTCGGTCGGGCTTCCCGGAGCCGCCCGCACGAGCGCCCCGCGATGTCGAACACGGCGGCCAGCAGGCCGGCATGCGCGAAAAACACGAACGTCGCGCCGCCGGAGCCGAGGATTTCGACCGACTGGACGAGCGGGGGCCAGGCGACGAGCGCAGAGCCGAGTGTCCAGGGAAACACGCCCGGCATCACGGCCTCGGCCACGACCGCCGCGAGTGCGGCCGGCAGCCATGCCTCGTGGGGCCGGCAGCCCAGCCGCCCGACGAGCAAGAACGGCGCCGCCAGCCGCAGGGCGTCCCACGCGGCGATCGGCGTCGCCACCGCGACACCGAACCAGCGGTCGGTCGCCAGGGCGGTGGCCAGTGCCTCGGGAGTCCAGTGAAAGGCGATCGCGATCGCGATCAGCGCGGAAGCGACGGTCAGGATCTCCCCGTGCCAGCCGCGAATGCGATCGGCGACGAGCAGGGCCCCGGCCACGCCCAGCCAGCCGCACCAGACGAGCCGCTGATCGAGCCACGGCAACGCGACCAGGGCCCCGATGCCGGCGGCGAGCAGCGTTCCACGGGTGCTCCACGTGATCGATCGCCCGCGCGAACGCCCGGGCGGGGGCGGCGGAGGCGTCGCTGCCTCCACCGCCCGCGAGCCGCGCCAGTGGCGGCGGACAGGCTCCGAGGAAATCACGCCCAGCATCTCAGGGCATCATGCGTGGGATCGTGATCCGCAGCGTGTCGTCGAAGTTGTCGACGCCGGCGGTCGTCTTGGCGTGATTGTTGAGGTTGTAGCTGACCGAGTCCTCGGGCTCCGGCAGCGGCCCGCTCGGCGGGATTTCCCCGGCGAAGAACACGGCGATTCGCCCCTGCCCTGCCGGCACGAGCAGCGTCTTGTTGCTGCCGGTGGGGATGTAGACGCCCCCATTCTTCTTGGCCTGCTGCACCGTGGGGATCCCCGACAGCGACTCCAGCTGCTTGCGATTGAAGCCGACGACGTAGATGCCGTCGCCGTGGGAGTCGTTGAACACCTTGATCGACACCGTCCGCCTGACGCCCGAGACGCCGGGAGCACCGGCCTCCGCGGCAGACGCGAGCAACCCGATCGCCCCGAGGACGAACAGACCGACAACAGACCGGCGAATCATGGCATGCACCTCGTGAAGGAAAGTCACCCTGGAACCGCGGATCCGCACGCGCGGGCCCGGGCTCCGGTCGGCACGCTGGGTCACGGCACGACGGGAAGTCCGGCGGCTGATTCGCCGCCGTTCCGCGTGCAGATCGCCGCGAGCACGGCCGGGTCCATTTGATCGCTGAGAAACGCCACTCTCCCGTCGGCGAACGACGCCTCGGCACCGCCCGCGTGCGGGCCGCGGATGTCGCCGGTGTCGGCGTTGACGAACGCCGATGCCTGGGCGAAGCAGTTCATCGTCGCCCATCGTCCCGCCGGGTCGTCGGCATCGGCCGGAGCGGCGGCGGGCGGACCGCGGTCGGTCGACTCGGCCACCAGGAGCGTGTGTCCGAGACCATCGGTGGCGGTTGCCGCGGTCACCGCGGAACGCGGCTCGGTCCGCGGCACGAGCATCCCGTTGGTGAGCCCGGTCGGCCCGGGGAACGGCACCCCCGCGACGCCGAGCATCCACGCGCCGGCGACGCCGCCGTAGTCCGCCTTGCCGGCATACGACTGCAGGGCGGACGGGCAGATGGACGCCGGGGAGCATCCACTAGTCCTTATCCAAGCGAATTTGGACTTGCGCGATTCGCGCTGAGCGCATAAAAAAACTCGAAATCCCCGACGAATCGCTTGATTTCGGTTGGCGCCACTTCAAGCGACTCGCCACTCCATGAGGAGTTTCGAGTGAACGCCAAGGTACGACGGCAGCTGAAAGCACGCAAGCGGAGAATCGCCCGGCGATTGGAGCAGGCGGATCAAAGCGGGACGGATCGGCCCGAGATGGCCGCGTCCAACATCCAGTACGAGATCGCGGACCGCACCCGGGCGATCAACGCCGGCGGCATCGGCGCGGCTCACCTGCTGGTGAAGCGGCTGGGCCTCGACGAGGCGATCAACGACCGGCTCGATCTGCTCAAGGTCCACCTGCCGTACCACGAATCGGATCACATCCTGCACATCGCCTACAACCTGTTGGCGGGGAACTCGCGGCTGGAA
>Ga0194129_10005703_pt1 | contig 15696 bp, 21 predicted proteins | sample TA2KigCa35mmetaG_FD_150862 | JGI IMG/M metagenome (GOLD analysis project Ga0194129, IMG submission 150862) | Freshwater microbial communities from Lake Tanganyika, Tanzania - TA2015038 Kigoma Deep Cast 35m | ecosystem: Environmental > Aquatic > Freshwater > Lake | place: Tanzania: Lake... | reverse complement strand
TTCTGCTGTTAACTGGGCCTCAATGGCTTCGATGCATTCGATTCCGCCGTCCGTATAGTGAACAGGATGGTTCACAACATCTTCCCAAATCACGGGAGGACCCTGGATTGTAAACACCGGATTATCACCAATGGTGTTTTCTCCAGGGAAATTTGAGTTCCGATCTTGGGTGAGAAAATCAGAATCCATCAACATATCGACGGCTTTTGCCCAGGGAACAGGACAAATCCCATCCTTGCAGTCGCCAAAATCTAAAACGTCAGGAGAAGCTGAGCTTTCTATCGGCGCAAACCACGACGCCTTGCCGATTCCTCCTTCATCTCCTCCGACGGACCCTCCAGCTCCAATACCAAAGCTTTCGGTTTGGGGCTTGCGCCCAATGCCACTCCCTCCTCCGCCGATGGGATGTAACCCGTCAGACCCGGACGGCGCCCCTCCGCCAATGACAGATTCTGTCTCTCGTTCCCTTCTTGACATGCCGCTAATCCACGGTTGTACATGTCATATAAGGGTACATCATTTTCTTCGTTTGCGAGAGGTTGGCCGAAGTCTTCTTCCGTAAGACAGCGACACTTAACCTCATCTTGTACAAACGCATCTAAGAAGGCTGCTGCGTTGTGCATTGTATTCAATACTTAAGTTACCCCTCTTACAATGATACTATGCCAAGATTCTTTGATTCCACTTACGATCCCAGACAGGACTCTGGTAGTTCTGGTTCGGAAGTAACGGACCTTAATCCAGAACGTAATTACGATACAGACTTACGTCGTATCGAAGAACAGGAACGTCCTGACGTTGAAGCAATCAACAGTGATCAGGCCCGGATCAAGCGTTTCATCACCGCAGCCAAGACAGCAAACAAATTTCGGCAGAAGGCATCGATTGACGAGCCGACACTTCGTGGTGAAACACCCCGTTCAGAAGCAACGATTGGTGGTGTAGAAGTGCCCAGCCTGGGCGATGAGTATGGCAAGGTTGGCAGTGTTGGTTACGCCAAGAAACCCAGAGCCCAATCAGGCACCTTCTACGGTTTTAGCTAGCCCCAGCTCTGGCTGAAATCTTCTGAATCAAGGGCATCCTGCATCTGGCCCAGCATGTCCTGAATCATGTTCAGCACCCATTGGGTGTTCTCAGAGCGAAATCGGCCCAAAGCAGCGGATAGCTCCTGGTTCTCTAGAAACACAATTTGCTTTTCCAGGATTTCGAGGATGTCCATCCTCTGCTCAAGGTTCTCGCGATTCATGATCAAGCCTTTGAATAGACGACTTCCTGAGCCTGGTTTTGATACTTACCCTTCCGATCCTGGTACGACACCTCACAAGGTGTGCCACGCAGGAATAACAGCTGGATGATGCCCTCGTTGGCGTAGATGCGGTTGAATTGACCAGTGGCGTTGCTGATCTCCAGGGTCAGGTAGCCCTCCCAGCCAGCCTCGGCAGGGGTGATGTTGGCAATGATGCCTGAGCGTGCATAGCTGCTCTTACCCATTGCAATCACGGTCACGTCCTGGGGCAGCTTAAGACGCTCTTCTGCGACCGCCAGGCAGTAACCGTAAGGAGGCAGCAGGAAATACTGGCCTTTCTCGTCTTCCAGTAGTTGAGAATCCGACAGGATCTTGGGGTTGAAATCCTTAGGGTCGGATACACCCTCTTGAATTCGACCAAAAATCAAACACTGCTTGGGTGACAGGCGGATGTCGTAACCATAGGAACTCAACCCATAGCTCAAAATACGCCGACCATCTTCTTCATTAACGAGATGATCAGTAAACGGTTCGATCATCCCCTGGTCCAGGGCAAATGTCTTGATTTCAACGTCGCAAAGGATTCCCATAGATCCCAGTAATCGTTCTCAACTATACCGAACTCAGTAGATAACGCGACCAAATTGCTCATATGTTTCGATGAATTTTATAGTAGCTGCGCCGGAGTTGTTCTTTGGTTGCAAGTACACCACAAATGAGCTACAGGTCTTATGCTGCCCAATTCCTTCGCTTGTGTTCTTGATTAGTGTTGGCACTGTCTTCAAGAAGCAAATGGGGAAATCAAAGATTTTCTGCTCGTAACGGATCATGTCAGGGCAGTTGGTGAAGTAGATGCCTTGCTCCACCTCATCTGCCAGCCACTTCCGATAAAGTTGACGAAACCACACGGCATGAGATGACACCAGAGTCGGAGAAGAAGCCCTGGTCATCTTCCACTTATCTAACCGTTTATCAAAGTAGTAGCAGCCACTGGGTGGAAACAGATATACCTTTCCAAACCACTGCTGCATGTTGAGCCCATCTTGTTGTGGACTAAAGAATTCATCAGCCTGCACAAAACCTTGGGCCACCCTGGAGCTGGCAGGATCCAAGTTGATACCGCCCATCACAATGTTGGCAGCCTGAACCAATTCAGTAGGTGTGATGAGTTCTAAATCTTCACGCCGACCGGTAACACGACGGATGCTCATGCGTCTACAACTTTGTTGTAATCAATTTCGATATATCGGATGCCTTCTTCATCGTTGATGATGTACCCAGCTTTTTCTTCGGGATCAATCTTTTGAGCAGCTTCCAGGATTCGGCGGAAGGTTTCCACTAAATCATGGTTGTTTTCCCGTTCAAACGCTTCTTTTGCGCTATTTAACTCTTCTAATGTCATGTAAACCACCCCGCGTTCCTGCTTGGGCTGGAAGCACATCACACCAGGGCCTTCCACCTGCCAGAAGCGGTGGTACATTTCACCCATGTCCCCCAGGATGAAGTCAACCGTTTGGTTGAGCATCTTGGCTTTTGTGTCGTCAATGTCACCCTGCAACGCAGAGTGGATCAGCTTCTCGCGACGGTTCATGTTCGATCAACCCCTGGCGGACAAGGGACTCTAAGAGTTTAGGGAGCGGCTTATAGATGACAACCAACTTGCCAAGGTTGCCGCGTTTCTTAACAAGCTTACCGGTTTCGTCTCGTAATTTATCAAACTCGCCAGAGCGGATCAGATATTCCGCTACGCATCGGAGGCGACGTTTCAGAGGCAGCTCGGCCTGGGGGAATTTTCCGCAGATCGTGTCTGGCTGCATGTCAACAAACGCTAACCGAAGCCTGTTCGCCAACGTCATGCCGGAGTTGGCGTCTTCCTCTTCATAATTCCGAACGTTTTCCAGGTAACGACGCAAGCAACCGTCATCGAAGGAACCGGAGGGAGGCAAAAACTCTTCTACCTGCCGGAACAACGATTCAGGCAAAACTTCAGAACAGTTTTCAACGGTGACAAGGGACAGGTCCAATCTTTGGAAGCGGTTGGGAATCATTCAAGTTTCTCCTGCGTGGACTTGTACTTGTTCCCATAGAAGTCCGATAGATCAATTTCTTTGTTACGTGAGAAGGACATTACCAAAAAGTTCCAGGGAACCCGGATGACAGCCTTCTTGCTTGGGTCGGGAGCGATGTTGACGTAATGCAACCCCTCGGTCCAACCTTTTTCTGGCTGTTTTTTCCCAATAGCGATCCAGTTTCGAATCGTTTGGTCCGATACCGCCAGGCGACGAGCACATTCTTCAGTCGAGATGTACTCATCCGTAAAAGCCTGCGGATTCATCCGATCGGTTTCTTGCGTTTGATACCGGCTATGCCACATGGAAGCCAAGATGTTTCGAACACCTTTCAGCTCATGGGCAATATCTTCCAAACCCTTTCGGAGTCCAAATGTTGCCATCGTGTCAAACGTTTTGATTAGATGCTAGGGTGTGGGAAAACATTTTGCATCACCATGGAAGATCAGGTTCCTTCCAGTACTCCTCCTCAGTTTTCTCAGCTGAAGGACCAACAGATCCCTGGTGGGATAACTCCTGAACTTCTGGAGCAGCTGAAGGCTCGCGCTCGGGAAGAAGCCATTCGGATGACCATTCTCCAGCAGCAGGCTGCAGCTCAAGAAACAGTGGAGTATCCCACTGCTCCACCAGAGGCTCCAGCCAGGATTCAGATTCCAAATACCCAACCGCAAGTGGTGTATGTGCGCCGGAACCTAACGGTTGCCGAACTCATTGTGGTGTTTGTAATCTCCTGTGGCCTGGTTACAGGTATCCAAGGAGTCTGGAATTTTGCATCCAATCACCTTCCGAGGATTGAAATCAAAGCCCGGTAAGGTTGAACACACTGCGACTATAATTCATTTCATAGGGTTTATGTGATTTAATAGGTGGCTAACAGACGGATATCCGAGCTACAGGAACTTGCGGGTATTGACTTAGCCGATAATGACCTACTGACGGTCGTTGATACCGGTGAAGTTGACCCTGCGATTAAAAACAAGAAGCTTACGATATCTGGCACCAAAACATACCTCAATATTTATTATCTCCCCCGCACCGGGGGAACCATCAGTGGCAGCATTACCGTCCAAGGTAGTGGCACAATTCAGAGCGGTTTATCTGTCTCTGGCACCACAACTTTAGAAACACTGACTGTCACCAGTGGGGTGACATTTATTAACGCTGTAGTCCAGGGGAACCTGACTGTTAGTGGCAATATCAGCGGCAACACGATTACAGGTAACTCTGCAAACTTCACCACTGTTACAGGCATTAGCGGCACGTTTGCATCTCAGCTATCTGGCGCCACCATTACTGGTAATAACCTGCAAACCACCAGTGGTGTGTTCCAGCAGACAATTACTGAAAATGCAAATATCAATAATGGATTAAACGTCGGCAACACTCTCAGCGTTACTGGTGTTGCATCATTTCAATCTAATGTCCGCGTCACTGGCACATTAAGTGGCACAACGGTTACAGGCACGAGTGCCCAGTTCACCAACATCACTGGTTCTGGGATTGTTGGCACGACTTCTGTATCTGGTGCTGTTGTCACAGGTAATGCAGGACGCTTCACGACCTTAACCGGTATTTCCGGCGTCTTTACGAGTCAGATCTCCGGTGCTGTTATTACTGGCGATACGGTCCAGGGCACCACCGTTACTGGTGTCAACGGCCGATTCAGCACAGTCACTGGCATTTCCGGGACGTTCACCAGCCAGCTCTCTGGTGCAACCATCACCGGAGATACGATCCTCGCAACGCAACTAACCGGAATTTCCGGAACGTTCACCAGTCAGGTATCAGGCTCTGTTGTCACCGGTGACACGGGACGCTTTACGCAACTGACCGGCATCAGCGGGGTTTTCACTTCCCAGTTATCTGGGGCAGTCATTACTGGTGACACTGGGCGCTTCAGTCAGCTAACTGGAATTTCTGGCGTTTTCACCAGCCAGCTCTCTGGAGCCACGATCACTGGTAATACGATCCAAGGAACGACCATCACTGGTATCAATGGTCAGTTCACCCAACTCACCGGGGTCTCAGGTGTTTTCACCTCTCAACTAAGTGGGACCGTTATTACCGGTAACGCTGGACGTTTTAGTCAGCTCACCGGAATCAGCGGTGTATTCACTGATCAAGTCAGTGGCGCAACCGTCACTGGTGACACGGGTAACTTCACGACCCTAAACGCAATAACCGCAACGTTCACGACCGGCATTGTCCGTCAGAACATCACGGTTACGGGCAATATTGCAACTAGTGGCACCCTCACTGTTGATCAGACGGCAACGATTGCGTCTGGCTTAACCGTCACCACTGGCACTATCTCTGGCGTTACTTTTACCGGTACGACGGCTCAGTTCACGCAGATCACTGGAATCAGCGGCGTCTTCACCAGTCAAGTATCCGGTGCCGTCATCACGGGTAACACTGTCAATGCCACCACTGGTAATTTCCAAACTTTAATCACCAGCGGGCATACGGTTCAAGGCAACTTGACCGTCAGCGGAGATCTGGCAGTTCTTGGTTCCGGCACCTTTGCTTCCGGTGTTCGCGTCACCGGTACCCTCAGCGGCACTACCATTACCGGCACCACCGGTCAATTCACCCAGATCACTGGCATCAGTGGTGTCTTCACCAGTCAGGTCTCTGGTGCAACCGTTACCGGCAATCTGATCCAGGGTACAAATATCACCGGCATCGCTGGCGGCTTCACCACGCTCACAGGTGCGACAGCCACTGGTACAACAGCCAACTTCAGCTCAGGCGTTTTCACAACTCAGCTCAGTGGCGCTGTTATTACTGGGGATGCCGGTCAATTTGGAACGCTCACTGGTAATACCGCTGGCTTCACGACCGTCACTGGTACGACCGTCACTGGCACAACTGCCAACTTCAACTCCGGCATCTTTACGACTCAGCTTTCTGGTGCAGTTATCACTGGTAATGCGGGTCAATTTGGCACCTTGACAGGCAATACCGCAGGCTTTACTACGGTCACTGGTACAACTGTGACCGGTACGACCGCTAACTTCAGCTCTGGCGTTTTCACAATTCAAATTAGTGGTGCAATTGTTACTGGAAATGCCGGTCAATTCGGAACCCTTACAGGGAATACCGCTGGATTTACCGCCGTTACTGGAACAACAGTAACCGGAATCATTTCTAACTTTAGTTCAGGTGTTTTTACTACCCAAGTTAGCGGTGCGACTGTAACTGGCAATTTAATTCAAGCAGGAGCTTTAACTGGTAATACTGCTGGCTTCACAACCGTCACTGGAACAACCGTTACAGGCACCACGGCTAATTTCAGTTCTGGCGTCTTCACCACTCAAATTTCTGGGAACGCAATTACCGGTAATACCGGTGGATTCACGACGCTCACTGGCAATACAGTTACTGGCATCACTGCAAACTTTGCATCTGGTGTCTTTACTAACCAGGTATCTGGTGCAGTATTCCAGGCTGGTGGTGCAATCTTCGTCAGTGGTTCTGGTGATGTACGCCCGCGTGGTTTATTCTCTTTCCCAACGAACGTTGGTACTGCAGGCTTTGTTCTTTCAACTAACGGAAACGGTACCACTTCTTGGGTGGTCCAGAGTGGTGGTGAAGGTGGTGGTATTACCACCATCATGCAAAGTAAGATTGTGATTGATGTTAACTTTGGCCTCACTTCTGGATATAATGGATTGAGTCAAGGACCTGTTGAAATTGCATCAAGTTTCACCGTTGATGTCCCAAGCGGATCGCTTTGGAGCGTCCTTGGGTAAAATTAACTTAAACTAGAAAGTAAGAACTGGGAACGGGCAATGCCTTACGGAACTTTAAAGGTCGATAATATAACCTATACATCAGGCGGTTCCGACACAAGCACGTCTGTCAGTGGCATTGTTGCAATTGCTGCTGGTAATTTTAATAACGTCACTGCAACCGGGACGATTTCCGGGCTCACGATTACTGGCAATACGGCTGGCTTCACAACTGTTACAGGTACGACAGTTACTGGTACAACCGCCAACTTCAGCTCGGGGGTTTTTACAACCCAAGTGAGTGGCGCAACAGTTGCAGGTCCAACACATACTGGTACGACTGCTAATTTTAGTTCTGGAGTTTTTACAACTCAAGTCAGTGGTGGAACTGTAGCCGGTCCGACGCATACCGGTACGACCGCTAATTTTGTTTCCGGTGTTTTTACTACGCGTGTTTCCGGCGCAACCGTAACTGGTGATGCAGGTCAGTTCACCAATGTAACTGGTGGTGGTGGTGGATTTACCAGTGTTACTGGCACTACGATCACTGGTGGAACTGCCAATATCAATAACGGTAATTTTACAGGCACGCTTTCTGGTGCCACCGTTACAGGTAATGCTGGCCAGTTTACAAACGTCAGCGCTGGTGGCGGTAACTTTACCTCAGTAACCGGCACGACCATTACTGGTACTACTGTTAATTACAGTAGTGGCAACTTTACCGGTACTCTTTCTGGTGCGACCACCAGAGATAGCGCAGGCAACGTACGAGATATTCCTCAGAATTCACAAACCACTTCTTATCAGCTTGTTGCAGGGGATGCCGGCAAACATGTGTTTACCACTGCCGGTGTAACCATACCTTCTGGTGTATTTGTAGTTGGACAGGCAATCACTATCTACAACAACACTACGGGAAACATTACAATTACACAAGGTACTAATGTCACCTTGAGACAAGCAGGTGCATCTGGAACAGGTAACCGTACGCTTGCACAGCGTGGTTTAGCAACGGTTCTTTGTGTTTCCGGTGCGTCTGGTACTGAATTTGTAATTGGCGGAGCAGGTATTAGCTGATGTCTATTATTCAGGCCTTAATGGCAATTCCAAGCCAGACTGCACTTGGACCTTTTTCCCTTGAATATCTTGTTATTGCAGGAGGTGGCGGAGGTGGGGGAGACCTTGGAGGAGGTGGTGGTGCAGGTGGTTATTTGACTAGTAATTTAACGGTGTCTGGTGGTGCGTCGTATACCGTTACTGTCGGCGCTGGTGGCGCAGCAGGAGGAAGTAGTCGACAAAGCACAACTCAAAACAACACAAACGGAAGCGCATCTGTATTCGCATCTATCACAGCTTCTGGAGGAGGTAAAAGCGGTTCTTATTGGGGAAGTTCAGCTCCAGAGACCTCAGGAAAAAATGGAGGATCTGGAGGTGGTGCTGGTGCAAAAGATAATGCTCCAGGTCAAAGCGGTGGAACAGGCGTTAGTGGACAAGGTACAAATGGTGGTGTCGGCGGGTATAACCCTCACTATGGAGGCGGCGGCGGCGGTGGTGCCACTAGTGGAGGAGCAAGTGCAGAAGGTACAACGAAAGGCGCAAATGGAGGCGACGGGACTTCTAGTAATATCACAGGTTCTTCAGTAACCAGAGGCGGAGGTGGGGGTGGAGGTAGCTATTATGTGCCGACTAGTTCTAATTCCTCCGGCGGCTCAGGAGGCGGGGGCAACGGCTGGGGCGCTACCGCAGGAACAGCCACTGCCGGCACTGCCAATACAGGAGGCGGAGGTGGCGGTGGTGGTTATAGCAATGTCGGTGAAACGGCAGGAGCTGCAGGTGGTGCTGGCATTGTGATTCTTCGTTATCCAAGTACTGTTTCCGTTGCAAATCCCGGTGGTGGATTGACATATTCAACCTCAGTTGATGGAAGCTCTAACGTAACTACGCTTACAGCTGGGACCGGCAATATTGAATTTTCTGGCACTACAGGACAACAAGTTATCGGCCATGCTATACCAATAAGTGGTGGTTCCCAGTGGTTTAGCCCTGGCTTCCTTGGAGTTGAAAATACAACTCAATATAAGTTTACAAACAGTACTGATTATTCAAACGCCACGATTTACTATCGCCGTGTTCAATCAGGAACCTATCGCTGGTGGTTCTTATTGATGGAAGATCTTGGATCATTCCAATACAAACAGATTTACGGTGCAAAGATTGAATTGCCTGCAGGCGGCAGTGCCGGAGACACAGTTGGCCACACCTTTAGTAATGCAGCTGTTATTAGTACTTTCGGCAGTTTGGTAATTCCTAGTACAGGTAATTTTTATATTGGTTGGCATTCTGGTGTTAGTGGTGATTCCCCACCCTCAAGTTCCATTTTTACAGATGTAACTTCGGGTGGTGGAGTTGATTATCAATCATCTAGCAGTACCACACCATCTTTGAATACCACTACAACATTTGATTCCGGCCAAGATACTGGCGATAGGATTCATATTGCGGTGGTGCTTTGATATGGCTTACTATGCATTCTTGGATGAAAACAACGTAGTTACCGAAGTCATTAAAGGAGAAGATGAAGGTAATTACGATATGCTTGGCAATTACATCCCATCTGTTATTGACTGGGAAGTACGTTATACAGAAATAAGAGGACAACCCTGTAAACGAACTTCTTTTAATACCAGGGGAGGCGTTTATTATGATCCAAATACAGGACAGCCTGCTACAGATCAGTTAAAGGCTTTTCGTAAAAATTACGCTGGTATTGGTTATAGCTATGACCATCAACTAGATGCATTTATCCCACCCAAACCATATCCATCTTGGGTACTAGACCCAGATACATGTACATGGAGAGCACCGATACCCTATCCGCCTATTAATGACCCACTAGAAATTTATGAGTGGGATGAAGATGGACAACAATGGGTATTGGCATATTCTCCTAATTCGTAATGACAATAAAACTTGTTGATGCGGCTGAACACTTCAAAGGTCTTCCGCATCAGCGAGAGGCGCTTGAGTGGTTACAAACTCAAATCTCAAATCCGGTTTTGGAGGAGTTTGCGACGCGGTATCGCAATACTCCAAAGCCGGACTTGGAATTTTCTAACACCTGGGATGGTGTGCTAGCAGCTGCTAAAAAAGCCGGGGCCAAATTTCCAGAATGCGTTGCAGCCCAGTGGTTCTTAGAAAGTAATCAGGGCAAAAATGTATCTTGCACCCATAATTATTTTGGCATCAAATCTAAAGATGGCGATGGTTGCTACGTTGCTACCAAAGAATTTGTAGGCGGTAAAGAAATTGAAATCAAAGATTGGTTTAAGCGTTTTGGCAGCCTGTACGAATGCGTTGACTACCTGGTAACCCGTTGGTACAAGGATTTCAACGGATACAAGGGCGTCAATCGCGCCAAAACCAGGAATGAGTGCGCTCAACTTCTGAAAGATGAAGGATATGCAACTGATCCTGGTTATGTCACCAAGATAATTCAGATCATGGACCGGCAGATGCAAAAGCCGGACCCTGCAGAACCAGGTGTGATTGACCGGAAGATCCTGTCTGTACCCTATGAGTACCAGTTGGATAACCAATCTGGCACTGGGTACAGGGAGTGTTTCTCGTCAACCTGCGCCATGATCTGTGAGTATTACGGCAAGGTAAAAAGCGACGACGAATACAACAAGATCCGCAGCCAATATGGCGACACAACCAACCGCAATGCTCAGCTCGCAGCCATCAGATCCCTGGGGCTCAATGCCAGGTTTATTACCAATGGAAATGCCGCATTGCTTGAAAATGAAATCCGCAATGGCCGGCCAGTGGCCGTTGGTTGGTTACATAAAGGAACTGTAAGTTACCCCACAGGTGGTGGCCACTGGACCTGTTGCGTGGGCTTTACGCCAACCTCATTTGTATTCCATGATCCAAATGGAGAGGCAGATATGGTCAACGGCGGGTATGTCAACAACAGCGCTGCTAAAGGCAAGAATGTAGAGTACAGCAGGAAAAATTGGTTACGCAGATGGGAATGCGACGGAAATAACACAGGCTGGGCGATTCTGATCAGCAAGTGAAGAACCACAAAGAACCGCATACCCGCGTCAATATCTGCTGGAAAGTTGGCGACGAAAAAAAATGCGCCACTATGGATAAGAGTGACGCATATAAAACCCGTGACTGGGTAGAAGCAAACGACGGTGTCGTCTATTGGTTCCAAGCGTTGCTTGATTGATCAGCGTTGCTTGGCGCGGCCAATCACCAGGGCACCAATCTCAATGAGGCGATAGAGCTTACGCACCAGAGCGTCATCTTTAGGTGTGGGGGTCAGCGCAGTAATGGCAGAACAAGCAGCATGAATAGCCAGTGCTACTTCCAGGTATTCGTTGAGTTTGTGCATGACAATTTCTTGTTTTCTTTATTCTAAACTCATCGGTTTATAGATATAGAAAGATTTCGTTTCTTCATCAATGGAATGAATGATATCTAGGTTGTGCCTAAGAATCCATTTCTTCCAGATCTTCATCTGACGTTCTGCATCTGCTGATTCGCAATAAAACATAATGATGTCACCCTCTGGAACAACATCAAGCCATGCATACAACTGACGCAAAGCAATGGCATGACCACTATTGCCACCTAAACCAGTCAGATTTCTGTTTAGTTTCTGTACACGCTTGCGTTTGGAGCGCCTTTTCAGCCAGTCGTTAATCTGTCGCCGGCTTTTGCCAACGGCTAAACTGGCCATCCACGCGTAGTTTTTCCCAGTACGGATCCATGGGATCAGGCGTGTTACAGCTATCGCGCCATTCTTGAGGATGATCGTATGAACTAATTTTTTTCTTTTGATTCGTTTGCATCTTTTCTTTTTCTTTAGCAGTGAGCCAAAGCTCAATCCTCGTAGATCCGACACTGTACGGCGCCAGGGTTTTCCTCACAATAACGCTTAAAGCGTTCAGTAGAAGTTCCACTGTAGATAGTGCAACGCTTGAACAGTTTGCAAACGAGCCAGTTATAAAAACCCATCATGGCCTGTTTGTTAAAGTAACAAAGATTTCCGGGAACTTGTCATCAGGATGATGCTGAGCGTCCCAAGCATCTACCCATTCTGACAGGGTATGGTCATGAACGGTATCAAGAAACTCTTCACTTCCGAATTCCAAGATAAAGAAGTTATCGTCTGCTGCAGCAGCACCGCTCCCCTGGGGGCTACCAATTAACCATTCCGAGCCATTGAGAATGGTTACTGTTACTCCTGAATTAATAACGCATTCATTTTCAGTGAACCCATTAGGTTTCCCTGGAACATCCGAGATATTGGTGTTGGTGGTGATTGGAGAGTTAAAGGTTGCTGTCGTAACAGCATCAATCGTGGTCTCCTGGAGGAACAGCGTGAAATCTTCCAGAGCCAGCAAGTATTCGACCGCAGCAAACTCGATGACTAGACCAACGTTGTAATCCAGCCTTTCGTTACGGGTGCTGGAAATACACAGCAGGTAACTTCCAGCCTGCAGTGGGTAGTAGCGGTCATCCCCGCGATCCAAACGGATGCGCGAGAAAGTGTTGTAGAGATCCGACTGGGTACTCATAGAGGCAGCCAGATACGGAAAGTAAGCCTCCTCTGTCGTCAAGCTGGTTCCTTGATGGATGGAATCCTCCTGGAAGATGGGTAAACCAACGATGGGGACCTGGTTCAGGTCATACATCGAAGTCTGAATGTAGTTAGGACGCGGACCGTCCTTAACAACAATGATCCAACCAGGGCTTTGTAAATTGATTTGAAACCAATGGTTATAGGTGCCACCGCCGTAACCATTTAGTCCAACCTGGTTCAGAGGCCCTAGCGCTCCCGTCAAATAACGCAACGACAGTTCGCCAAAGTTACCCAGGACCAGTGGATTATCTTTTGTACGCTGACGCTGATTAGTTTGACTTGAGATTCTAGACACTTCGACCCAATAGCCCGTATTTACTCATTGTACTCGGGGCGATCTTTCACGTATTCGGGATTAGTAATAGCATTTTTATATTCACGTTGTATCACCGGTTGTATACCAGACTCACGTTGAGATTGACGGTTGAACAACATTAGCTTCTCCGCTTTGAAGTCCAGCTCTAAAGGATGGATGGTCTGCGGCGGATAGTTGCGATTAAAGCTGGAGACCATATGTAAAGGGTTGGCACATTTCGGGTTGCCGCACAGCCTGGTCACCACCAGCGCCCCTACATCCCCCCACGCGCACTGGTAGAGCGCCTTGTGGACATTCACGTTCTCGGACTTCTGCTTGCTGTAGCTCGACCGATACGACGGCAGACACACCCTCTTGGGAGTACCACCACCAGGTATCTCCATCTCCCAGCAGTCTTCCGGGAAGCCGACCTTCACCAGCTTCCAGAGCTTGGCGTATTTGTGCTTGTAGTCCGCATGGAGGTAATTGATATCGAACCCACAGACGTTGCTCAGAATTTTTTTAACGCACTCATAGCACCAGTGCCCATCTGAGTCTCGGATGAAATGACCGTGAGGACAGGCGAAACCCCGGTAGTACCCAAGCCTCTTCAGGTTTTCTTCCTCAAGGTTCTCGATTCCCTGGATGTGACGGAAGTTTGCTTGTCCCAGTTGAGACTCAACCTGCTTCACAATGTTTGCCATCAGACCAAAAACATGACACTGCCTCAGGGACATTGTAATGGGGCCGTGCAGACTTGCAGACTTTGACCCCATTTTTATCTTTATTAGAGCTAAATGACACTTTGACTGACAGTGTCATTTACGTCACGTAAGGGTTGAAATACCCCCAAAGTCTGCATCTCTGCACCGACATTCGAGTCCCACACTGAGATTTTGGTATTTCTGTACTGCTTTTGTTCGTGCCTTCGTGCCGCACCAACGCACAAAAAAACCCCTGCCGTAGCAGAGGCCTTTGGTTCCCCACAGGATTTCGTCCCGACCAACCTTAGGCCGTAACCAGTTCCCGCTCAGCTTTCTTCTTTTTCTTCTTAGGTTCTGTCAACGCTTCCGCCTCCAGTACAGGATGAAGCACCTCCTGGAACACCCCATCGAACTGAGCAGCGACCGTATCCCAGTTAAACTGTTCGTCAGTTGCCCGCAGGTAACAGAGTTCAGCTACGGCATCCAGCTTCTCGCGGTCCTCATACAGTTCGTTGAGGATCTCGGCGAGGTGGACGGAGGAGGGGCAGGGCATCTCACGAGCAAAGTTGGTGTCCACATCAATGTGCTCACAGCGAATCAATTTGCCGTAACCCTCGAAGATCTCCTTGCAGGAGGTGTGGTCAGGTACTACCTGAGCCACCCGACATGCCGCGTGCTCAAAGTTCACGAGACCCCAGCCTTCACCCTTACAGGTATTGACACCCACATCGGCAGCCTGGTAGATCGTCTCCAGCAGGTCCACCGGCACAGAAGGCGGGTTGGGCGTGTTGGCGGTCATGATGATGCGACCGTTGGGATCAAGGCCCCGCTTCTGCATCTCTCGCGCAAATACAGCCATCACATCCCAGCCCTGGTCCTTAGTGCCCATGTGCAAATACAGATGAGCATCCGGCTTATCAACAGCAAAATCGGCAAAAGCGTCAATCGTGATGTCGATCCGTTTGCGGAACTGGTTGCGGTTGCCATTGAACACAATGAATGCGTCCTCCTTCACACCCAGTTTCTTGCGTGCCTTGATCTTGTCGCCAGGTTTGAACTGCCCGGAGGTCACGCCATGGGGAATCACGCTGATCGCCTTCTGGATCCCACCTTTAATAAATTCGTGTGCGCCAAATTCCGTATAGGAGATGACCGCATCCCATGCGTTGGCGGTATCAGCGAGGCAACCAACCCAGTTGTAGGAATCCATGGGCATGTAACCCACGAACTTGAAGCCCAGCTTCTGGTGTAAATCGTGGATCTTGGAGTATTGATGGTTGATGATCCAGCAGTCATTGATGGTGAAGACCACATCAGGCTTTTCGATCTCCACAATCTCGCGGATGCGGTCCTCACCAAAAGCACCGTGTTGGAAACGGTTGGATGCCGGGTAGATCTTGTAGGTCTGCTGCAAGGGATCTGGGTCACCATGCCAGTTGCAGCCGAGAATTACGATCTCGTATTTATCTTTCAGCCGATCAATAACGTTGTGAGTAACGCGTGCAAAACCAGTGGTGGCAATAACGTCACCAATCCAAAGAAGCTTCGGTTTTTTAGCCATTAAATCGGATTATTCTCGATTTACTATACACAAACTGACGGAGTAATAGAACGTGTTAATTCCCGTTCCTCTGCAGTCTTTGCCTTGAGTTTGTACTTTAAAAACTCAGCTGCCTTATGGGTGTTGGTGGTATCCCCGCAGGTGTAGAGATCGATGGCGGCGTACCCAATCTCTGGCCAGGTATGAATGGAGGCGTGTGATTCAGCCAGCAGGGCCAGCAGTGTGACGCCCTGCGGTTCAAATTTCTCCCCAAAGATCCTAAGGATGGTAGCTTTTGCCATCAGAAGAGCAGCTTCCAACCACTCCTCCAGTAGCTCGTAATCATTCAGTGCCTCTGGATCACAGTCATACAAATCCAGAATTAGGTGACGCCCATTAGACATCTGTAATTTCTAGTTCATCCTCCATTGTCGCATCAGGATTTGCTTCTA
>Ga0194129_10005699_pt1 | contig 15706 bp, 11 predicted proteins | sample TA2KigCa35mmetaG_FD_150862 | JGI IMG/M metagenome (GOLD analysis project Ga0194129, IMG submission 150862) | Freshwater microbial communities from Lake Tanganyika, Tanzania - TA2015038 Kigoma Deep Cast 35m | ecosystem: Environmental > Aquatic > Freshwater > Lake | place: Tanzania: Lake... | reverse complement strand
CGTCGCGCCGGCGCAGCCCTCCGGGCCTGCGGCGGCTGGATGCTCGGCTCGGCACGAGGCCGAGCCTCGCCTTCCGGGGCAACCTCGGCTTGCCCCGCGAAGGCGCAAGCGGCCGGGGGCAGGATGCTCGCCGTCGCGCCGGCGCAGCCCTCCGGGCCTGCGGCGGCTGGATGCTCGGCTCGGCACGAGGCCGAGCCTCGCCTTCCGGGGCAACCTCGGCTTGCCCCGCGAAGGCGCAAGCGGCCGGGGGCAGGATGCCCCGGCCGCGCTACTTCTTGATCAGTTCCTGCACCGTCATGCCCGACGGGATCATCGGCAGCACGTGCTCCTGGTAGGGCACCTGCACGTCGAGGAGCGCAGGCCCCTCGGCATCGACCAGCCGACGCAGCGCGGGCACGAGATCCCCCTTCGCGGCGATCGTCTCCGCCTGCCAGCCGAATCCCCTGGCGATGGCCACGAAGTCCGGATAGCGGTCGTCGGGCGAGATGCCGTCGCCCCGCCCACACGCCTCGGGATGATCGACCGGCCCCAGGTAGGTGTGGGCCCGGTTGCCCTTGAAGAACCGATCCTCCCACTGCACCACCATGCCGAGGTGCTGGTTATTGAGGAGCAGCACCTTCACCGGAATGTTCTCGGTCTTGCAGGTGGCGAACTCCTGGATGTTCATCAGGATGCTGCCGTCGCCGTCGATGTCGACGACGAGCGCGTCGGGGCGGGCCACCTTGGCCCCCATCGCCGCCGGGAGGCCGAAGCCCATCGTGCCCAGGCCGCTCGACGAGAGCCACGTTCGCGGCTCCCGAAACCTGAAGAACTGGGCGGCCCACATCTGGTGCTGCCCCACGCCAACGGCGACCACCGTCTCGCGGGCGGCGGCCAGCTTGGACAACTCCTGGATCGCCTCCTGGGCCAGGATGCCGGGGTAGGAGGCATCGAACGAGAATGGGTCCTCCCGCTTCCAGTCGGCGATCCGGCGGTGCCAGGCGGCCAGGTCGGCCGCGGGCGGCTCGACGACCGCGTTCAGCTGGCCGAGGGCGGCCTTCACGTCCGCGACGATCGGCACGTGAACGAGCTTGTTCTTGTTGATCTCGGACGGATCGATGTCGATGTGCACGATGAACCCGTGCCGGGCGAAGGCCTCGACCTTGCCCGTCACGCGGTCGTCGAACCGCACGCCCACCGCGATCAACAGGTCGGCCTCGTCGACCGCATAGTTCGCATACACGCTCCCATGCATGCCGAGCATGTCGAGCGACAGCGGATCGTCGCCCGGAAAGGCGCCGAGCCCCATCAGCGTCATCGTCACCGGGATGCCGGTCTTTCGCGCCAGCGTGCGGAGTTCGTCGGGAGCCTCGGCGGCGATCACCCCCCCGCCCGCGTAGATCACCGGCTTCTTCGACCGCTTGATGGCGGCGGCGACCTGCTGGATCTGCTCGGCGGGCGCCGGCCTCCGCGACTCCGGCCTGTAGCCGGGCAGATTCATCTCGCAGTCGTAGTCGGGCACGATCTGCGCGAGCTGGATGTTCTTGGGCAGGTCGACGAGCACGGGGCCGGGGCGGCCCGTCGTCGCGATGTAAAAGGCCTCCTTCATCACGCGGGCGATGTCGTTGGCGTCGGTCACCAGGTAGTGGTGCTTGGTGATCCCGCGGCAGACCTCCACCATCGGCGTTTCTTGAAACGCGTCGGTGCCGATCACGCTGGTGCCCACCTGGCCCGTGAGCACCACCAGCGGAATGCTGTCGAGCTTGGCATCCGCGATCGCGGTGACGAGGTTCAGCGCCCCGGGGCCGCTGGTGCCCATGCAGACGCCGGGCCGGCCTGTCGTCCGGGCATAGCCCTGGGCCGCGAACGCCCCTCCCTGCTCGTGCCGCGGCAGGATCGTGCGAATCTGATCCTTGTAGCGGGTGAGCGCCTGGTGCAACGGCATGCTCGCCCCCCCCGGGTAGGCGAAGATCACGTCGCAGCCGTGGCGGACGAGCGACTCGACCACCACGTCGGCCCCCGAGGCGAAGGCTTCGGACGCTTTCGGCGGGCGGGAGACGGTGGCCATGGCAGGCTCCTGGGGGAGGCGGGACGTGCGGAACACGAGCCTTCAACCATACACGATGAAAAACCGGCCGAAAAACCACCGGCCGCGTGTGCCCCCCGGCCACCGGCCGCCGGGCCGGCCAGCCGATCGGTTACAACGGTTTTCGTGGCAGATCGCGGCCGCCAGCGGGCCGGGCGATTGCTCGGCCTGACGCCAACACTCGATTCGCATCGCGGGTTCGCCGACGTCGTCACCAGCCTCCGCGCGGGGCACGGGGGCACGATCGGCGGAACCTGGGGATCGGCGTCTGCGCTGGCCGTCGCCGCGCTGGTCCGGGCCCGCGCTGCGGATGGCGGCACGCTCGTCGTCCTGCTGCCGCACGCCGCCGCCGCCGACGACTTCGTCGATGACCTCGCCATCTTCAGCGGCGAGCCGGCGGACCTGCTGCCGGCCCTGGAGAGCCCGGGCGAGGATTCCTCCGGACCGGTCGACGACCCTGCCGAGGCGGCGCGTCTGGCCTTGGTGAAGCGGCTGACCCTGCCCGCCGCAAGCCGCCCGAACCTGCTGGTGACCTGCATCCAGGCGTTGCTCTCGCCACTCGTCGATCCCCGGGAGATCGAGATCGGGACGAGGCAGTTGTCCGTGGGCGGCCGCCTGGAGCCCGACGAACTCGCCGACTGGCTCGGGAGCCGAGGCTGGGAACTCGCCGACGCCATCGATCGCCCGGGCACGTTCGCCCGGCGCGGCGGGATCATGGATCTGTTCGCCGGCGATTGGGAGAGGCCCGTCCGCATCGAGCTGTTCGGGGACGAGATCGAATCGCTTCGCACCTTCGACACCGTCACCCAACGGAGCGTGGCGGCGGTCGATCACGTCGAGCTGACCGCGGTGGCCACCGCGGGAGCACGGCGCACCCAACTCGCCGACCTGCTGGCCCCCGGGTCGGCCTGGGCCGTCGTGGAGCCGGCGGAGGTGGCGGAGGAAGCCCGCCGCATGCATGACCGCATCGGCACCGCGGCGGCCCTGCTGCACCCCGACGACGTCCTCGCCCGGATGCAACGGCTCCCGTCCGTCGCCCTCTCGGCGCTCGCCCCGACCGGGCTCGATGCGGCCGCCACGCTCGCCGTCGAGAGCGTCGAGCGGTTCACCGGCTCGCTCGACCGCGTGCGGGACGAGTTGGAGACGGTCGGCAAGGATCAGGAGGTGTGGGTCGTCGCCCCGTCGGCCGCCGAGGAGACCCGGCTGCGCGACCTGCTGGCCGACTCGGCCCCCGCCCGGGCGCGACGGCTGCACTTCGCCCGCGGCCGCCTCTCCGCTGGCTTCCGGCTGGTGCCCGAGAAGCTGGTCGTGATCTCGAGCGACGAACTCTTCCGCCGCGAGGACGCACCACGCCGACCGCAGAAGCAGCGGCTCAGCCGCGCGATCGACACCTTCCTCGACCTGCACGAGGGGGACTACGTCGTGCACGTGTCCCACGGGATCGGCCGCTACCGCGGGCTCAAGCTCCTCGAGAAGCACGGGCGCACCGAGGAGTTCCTCGACGTCGAGTTCGCCGAGTCCACGAGGATCTACGTGCCGGCTTCGTGCATCGAACTGGTGCAGAAATACGTCGGGGGCACCAAGCTCGCCCCGAAGCTCGCCAAGATCGGCGGAACCACCTGGGAAAAGCAGAAGCTCGCCGTGCAGAAGGCGGTGGCCGACATGGCCGCCGACATGCTCCGGCTGCAGGCGGTCCGGGAGAGCCGGCCCGGCATCGGCTTCCCGACCGACACACCCTGGCAGCGTCAGTTCGAGGAGTCGTTCCCGTTCGACGAGACGCCCGACCAGCTGACCGCGATGGAGGCGATCCGGGAAGACATGCAGACGTCCCGGCCGATGGACCGCCTGCTCTGCGGCGACGTGGGTTTCGGCAAGACGGAACTGGCCATGCGGGCGGCCTTCAAGGCGGCGGAGGCCGGCTCGCAGGTGGCGGTGCTCGTGCCCACCACCGTGCTCGCCGAGCAGCACCGGCGCACCTTCGCCACCCGGTTCGCCGAGTTCCCGTTCACGATCCGCTGCCTCTCGCGACTCACGTCGGCGGCGGAGGAGCGGGAGACGCTCGAGGGGCTGGCCCGCAAGGGCGTCGACATCGTGATCGGCACGCACCGCCTCGCCCAGGCCGACATCCATTTCGCCAACCTCGGCCTGGTCGTGGTCGACGAGGAGCAGCGGTTCGGCGTCGACGTCAAGGAGCGGCTCAAGGCGCTCCGCGCGAGCGTGGACGTGCTCACGATGACGGCGACCCCCATCCCGCGGACGCTGCACATGTCGATGCTGGGCATCCGCGACATTTCCAACCTCACCACACCCCCGCCGAACCGGATGGCCGTGGAGACGAAGGTCGCACGCTGGGATGCGACCCTGGTCAGAAACGCCATCGAGCGGGAACTGTCCCGCGGCGGGCAGGTCTTCTTCGTGCACAACCGGATCCACGACATCCACCGGGTGTCCGATCGCCTGCAGCAGATCGTGCCCGAGGCGACGATCGCGATCGTGCACGGCCGGCTCTCGGAGGCCGAACTGGAGGAGCGGATGCTCGCGTTCGTCGCCGGCCGGGCCGACATCCTCCTGGCCACCACGATCATCGAAAGCGGCCTCGACATCCCCAACGCCAACACGATCTTCATCGACGAAGCCGACACCTACGGGCTGGCGGATCTCCACCAGCTCCGCGGCCGGGTCGGTCGCTCCCACCACCGGGCCTGGTGCTACCTGCTCGTCGACGAGACGGCCCGGCTCACGAGCACCGCCGCGAAGCGGCTCCGGGCCATCCAGGAGTTTTCGAGCATGGGAGCCGGCTTCTCGCTGGCGATGCGCGACCTCGAGATCCGGGGGGCTGGAAACCTGCTCGGCACGCAGCAGAGCGGCCACATCGCCACGGTGGGCTACGAGCTCTACTGCCGGCTCCTGGAACAGGCGGTGCGCGGACTCAAGGCGCTGCCCCCGGCCGAGCCGCCGGCGGTGAACGTCGACCTGCCGGGGGAGGCCTGGCTGCCGCGCGACTACGTCCCGGACATCAGGGCGAAGATCGACGTCTACCGGCGGCTGTCGCGAACCGTGTCGGAGAACCAGGTCGACGAACTCGCGGCCGAACTCGCCGACCGGTTCGGCCCCCTTCCCGACGAGGCCCGTCGCCTGCTGGAGTTCACCAGGCTGAAGACCCTCGCCGTCGGCCTGGGCATCGACTCGATCACCCGCCATCCCGGGATGGTGGTGATCGGCCACCACGACCGCGCGGCACTGGATGGCGTGCGGCAGGCGGCCGCGGCGCGGGGCGGCACGGTACGGATCGTCGACCAGCGGACGGCCGTCATGCCGGTGCACGAGTCAACCGCAGCCGATCCGGATCGTCTCGTCGCCGCGATCCGGACTCTGCTGTCGCCGCCGGCCGGAGCGCGGCGCGGCCGCCGCTGACCGGTCCCCGCCGCGGCCGATTCCGGCCGTTTTCTGCCCGTCCGGAGGGCTTGCCGGCGATCGCTGCCGCCCCCTATAGTCCCGCCCTCTGTGCCGGCTCCACATGCTCCATTCCCCCCTTCACCAGCGCCGTCCGGTCCGTCTCGGCATCGCCTTCACGGCGCTGGCGGCGTGCGCCTGTGAGTCCCTGGCCCAGCAGGGCGTTCCGCGGGCCGCCGTGCAGCCCGGGCAGGGGCCGACCATGCCCGAGGCGACGTCCCGACCGGAGCGGTGGCCGACCGACTCCGCCGGACGGGCCGACACGCCGTCCGACAACCACGTGCTCTCGAGCATCCGCTCCATTCCCGGGGCGCCCCTGGAACCGATCGGCGAACTGATCGCCGGAGAGATCGACCGGGCCGTGAGCCCCGGCTCGGGAGTCGCGAAGGCGTCGTTCGAGACCCCGAGCGCTCCGGCAGCGGAGGCGGCGCCGCCGGCGTACCAGTCGCTCGAGACCGCCCTGGTGGTCGCCCGCGTCGGGCCCGAGGTCGTGCTGGAGTCCGACCTGCTCACGCCGAAGGCCCTGGAATGGCTGGAGAAGACGACCCCCGGCATGCCGCCGGAACGGGTCCGCGAACTGCGGCTCCAAATCTGCCAGCAGGTGCTGCCGCAACACATCGAGACGCTCCTGCTCTACGTCGACGCCTGTCGGGAGATCCCGGCCGACAAGCTGCCGGACATCCGCAAGAACGTGGATCGCGCCTTCGACGAGCAACAGCTACCCCGGCTGATGAAAGACGCCGGCGCCCCGAACTCCATGGAGTTCGAGAAATCGCTGCGGGCACGCGGCATGTCGCTCGACCGGATGCGGAAGATGTTCTTCGAGCGCGGCCTGGCGCAGGAGTGGCTGCGGAAGAACGTCAAGAACGACGCCGAGGTCCCCCACGCGGAGCTGATCGCGTGGTATCAGAACCACCTCGCCGACTACGACTATCCGGCGAAGGCCCGCTTCGAGGCGATCACCGTGAAGATGGGGCTCAAGCGGTCGAAGCAGCAGGCCTGGGAACTGATCGCGGCCATGGGCAACGAGATCCTCGCCGGCCGGCCGTTCGCGGACGTGGCCCGCGAGCGATCCGAGGGGCCGACGGCTGCGGCGGGGGGGAGCTTCGACTGGACGGGCCGCGGGAGCCTCGCGTCGGCCAAGCTCGACGAGGCGATCTTCTCGCTGCCGGTCGACGAACTCAGCGCGATCATCGAGGATGGCGAGCTGCTGCACATCGTGAGGGTCGTGGAGCGGCTGGAGGCCGGACGCACCTCGTTCGTCGAAGCCCAGGTGGACATTCGCGAGACACTCGTGGCGGAGCGGCAGCGGCACGCCTCGGACGAGTATCTGGCCAAGCTCAGGCAGCGGACTCCCGTCTGGACGGTGTTCGATGCCGCGGCAGGCTCCGCCGTCGAGCCGCAGTTCACCGCCGGACGACCGGCGGCGGCCACGACCCGCTGAGCCCCGGCGTCTGACCGCGGCTCCGCCGCCGAAGGGCGGTCGCGATGATTGCCCGCCTCGGCCTTCAGGGCTAGACTTCGCCTCCGTCGGCGGCGCAGCTCCGCCGATCCGCGCGACGCGCCGGAGACCCGCCGAATGACCGCTAGTGCCCGGACCACCCCCGCCCCGGCGACTCCCCCCTGGCCGGGCACGAAGGCTGACGGCACGGCCGCGCTGGAGTTTTCCGGGGGCCGCTGCGACCTCCCCCTCGTGGTCGGCACGGAAGGCGAGCGGGCGATCGACATCGCAAAACTGCGGTCGCAGACGGGGCTGATCACCCTCGACGAGGGCTACGTCAACACGGGTTCGACCACCAGCGCGATCACCTTCCTCGACGGCGAGAAGGGGATCCTGCGGTATCGGGGTTACCCGATCGAGGTCCTGGCCGAGCGGTGCGACTTCGTCGAGGTCGCCTACCTGCTGATCGAGGGGGAACTGCCGACGACCGCGCAGCTCGACGCCTTCCGCACGTCGCTCTCGCACCACACCATGATCCACGAGGACATGCGGAGCTTCTACGGCGGCTTTCCGCGTGACGCCCACCCGATGGCGATCCTGGGCAGCGTCGTCGGAGCCTTGTCGACCTTCTACCAGGATTCGCTCGACGTCCGCGATCCCCGGCAGGTCGAAGTGAGCGTCCATCGGCTGCTCGCCAAGCTGCCGACGATCGCCGCCTACAGCCACAAGAAGTCGGCCGGCCAGCCGCTGATGTATCCCCGCAACGACCTCGACTACTGCGAAAACTTCCTGCACATGATGTTCGCGGTGCCGTGCGAGGAGTACCACATCGATCCCGACTTCGCCGAAGCCCTCGACATGCTGCTGATCGTGCACGCCGACCACGAGCAGAACTGCTCCACGTCGACGGTCCGCATGGTGGGTTCGAGCGACGCGAACCTGTTCGCGAGCATCTCCGCGGGCATCTCGGCGCTCTGGGGACCGCTCCACGGCGGCGCCAACCAGGCGTGCGTGGAGATGCTCGAACGGATCGTCGCCGACGGAGGCGACGTGAAGAAGTACGTCGACCTGGCCAAGAAGAAGGACTCGGGCTTCCGCCTGATGGGCTTCGGCCACCGCGTGTACAAGAACTACGATCCGCGGGCGAAGCTGATCAAGGCGACCTGCGACAAGCTGCTAGCGAAGATCTCCCGGCACGACCCCTTGTTCGACATCTCCCAGCAGCTGGAGGAGGTGGCGCTCGCCGACGAGTACTTCATCGAACGCAAGCTCTATCCCAACGTCGACTTCTACTCGGGGGTGATCTACCGGGCGATGGGCATTCCCGTGCAGATGTTCACGGTCCTGTTCGCGATGGGGCGACTGCCCGGCTGGATCGCGCACTGGATGGAGATGCATCGCTCGCCGACGAAGAAGATCTGCCGTCCGCGGCAGGTCTACTCCGGGGAGAACCTCCGCGAGTTCGTGCCGATCAATCGGCGGTGAACTTCGAGAGGTTCGGACCGCTCGAGCCTCGTGCCCGCATCGCTCACGCGATGGCGGCTTCCGGAGTGGCCCATGGCCGGCATCGAACCTGGCGTCACGTCGACCGCTTGCCGCGGAAGAAGTCGGTGAGGATTCGGCCGCAGTCGTCGGCCAGCACGCCCCCCACGTGCTCGACGCGATGGTTGAGCCGGGGATCGTCGAACAGGCGATACAGCGTGGCCACCGCGCCGGCCTTCGGGTCCGCCGCGCCCCACACCACCGTGGGAACGCGCGCCTGGAGGATCGCGCCGGCGCACATCGGACAGGGCTCGAGCGTGACGTACAGGGCACAGCCCTCCAACCGCCAGGAGCCGAGCGCGGCCGCCGCTTGCGTGAGGGCGATCATCTCGGCGTGGGCCGTCGGGTCGTTGAGCTGCTCCCGCTGGTTGTGGCCGGCGGCGATCACGCGGCCGCCCGCCACCACGATCGCCCCCACCGGCACCTCGTCTTCAGCCGCAGCCGCCCGGGCCTCGTCCAGCGCCAGCCGCATCCAACGCTCGTGCGGCGAGGCTCCGAGCAGCCTCTCGACGTCGTCATCACCGTCGCAGTCGTCGTGGGACTCGAGGTGGTCGTGGGCAGCCATGGATGCGGACTGTACCAGACGCCTCCGGGTCGAGGGGCAGACGCCAGGGTCCCTTGGGACGGGCCGCGGCATCGAGTACCATCGAGACGGCGGTGCGCCCGCACCGCGACGCCTCCTCGAGGACTCCCATGGATCCGACTCTGCTGGTGCTCCGCTGGGCGCACGTGCTCGCTGCGATCGTGGCCCTGGGTGCGCTCGTGTTCGCCCGCTTTGGCCTGCTTCCCGCGCTGTCGGAACTTGGCACAGAAACTCGCGACCGGATCCACGACCGGATCCGCCGGACCTGGCTGCCCTGGCTGATCGGCACGATCACGCTGCTCCTGGCCAGCGGCTTGGCGAACTTCCTGCTGTTCAACGCCCGGGTTCGCGAGGAAGGCTGGGGCGGTGGCGAGTGGATGCGGCAGACCGGCTACCACTCGCTCTTCGGCGCCAAGGTGCTGCTGGCCTTCGTGGCCTTCTATCTCGCGAGCGGCCTGATGGGGCGGGGCCGGTCGACGCAGTGGCTTCGAGACGACCGCGCGAAGTGGCTCACGGTCACGATCGGGATCATGCTGGCGGTGGTGCTGCTGTCGGGCTGGATGCGGCAGTTGCACACGGGCCCGAACCTGCTGGCTGCCGGAGATGGCGGGGTGCGGATGGAACGAAACACCGACGGAGGGGGCCGCCGTGACGGCGGCATGCAGGGCGATGGACAAGAAGGACAAGAAGCGGATCGAGGTGCTGCAGCAGAGGATCGCGAAGCTCCAGCAGCTGTTGGCGGCGGCGAAGAAGCAACCCGATGATCCTGCCGAGGCGCCGCGGCTCGAGCGGGACCTGAACTCCGCCCACGCCGAACTTGCGAGCCTGAAGCAGCACTGAGAACTGGAAGCACGCGGAATGGGCCTGGGAGACCTTTTCGGCTCGTGGTTCGGTGGATCGGGCCGGGTCGATCTCTGGCGGCGCTTCGAGCGGATGCGGGAGAGTTCCTCCGGCACCATGTCGACCTTCTACAAGGTCCGAGACCTGAAGACGGGTGAGGTCCTCGGCCTCAAGGTGGTCGATGCCGCCAAGGCGGCCCCCGTCGAAGGCCGCTACAAGTCCCTCGGCAAGCCGACCGAGGGGGAGATCGGCCAGCAGATCACGGGCCCCACCATCGTCCGCATCAAGGAGTGGGGCACGGCGACGACTGGGGACCCGTTCATCCTCCAGGAGCACGTCGACGGGGTGCTGCTCCACAACCTGATCGCCGCCAAGAAGCCGCTCACGCCCGCTCAGAAAATCGACCTGGTGACCCAGGCGGCCACGTCCATCAAGGCGGTGCACGACGCCGGCTTCGTCCATCGCGACATCTGTCCCCGGAACTTCATCCTCGAGACGGCCACCGGCCGGCTCGTGCTGATCGACTTCGGCCTCACGGTGCCCGACAGGCCGGCCTTCCTGCAGCCCGGCAACCGGGTCGGGACGCCGAACTACATGGCCCCGGAGGTCGTTCGCCGCCGTCAGGCCGACAAGCGGCTCGACATCTTTTCGTTCGGGATCACGGCCTACGAGATCTGCACCTGCCGGGCCCCATGGCCGAAGGGGTCGACCGGCAAGGCGGCGCTCGCCCACGACACGCCGCCGACCGACATCCGCGAGGCCTGGCCGGAGATCCCACCCCCGCTCGCCACCGCGATCATGGCGTGCCTGGCGGCCGACCCGGAGGCTCGCCCGCCATCGATGGATCGATTCCTGGGGGCGATCGCGGCCGTCAAAGCCTGAATCGTGCCGTGGCGCACCGGGCAACACGCCGGCCCTTGAAGCGGCGGGCTGTTCACCGTACTTTCGAGGCTTTCCGGCTCGTTCGCGGGCCTGCCGTAGACCGCTTTTCAGGATCACTCCCATGACGATGGACAAAAGCCTTCGCGTCCGGAAGGGCTCGTCGAGCGCCCGGGGCGTGCTGAGCCGCGCCGAGCGGATCGCCAAGCTCAAGGAGCAGGATCGCTGGACCGAGGGCCGCAGCCCGCTGGGACTGCCCAAGGTCCGCGTCCAGAAGCTCTCGATGAAGAAGAAGGCGAAGAAGGACGAGGCCGCCGAAGGTGCCGCCGCGGCGAAGCCCGGTGCGGCTGCCTCGGGAGCAGCGGCGAAGCCGGCTGCGAAGAAGTAGCGGCCACGCCCTCGCGCCTCCGGGGAGGCGGTCGCCTGCCCGCCGCCCGAACCCGCGCTCGGGCGAAGCGCTTCGGCGGATCGGGCCCCGTCTCACCCTGCCGGATCACCGGGGGATCGGCCCGTGATCCGCGCGGCTGCGGCCTGTCCCGAGGCGATCACCTGCGGAATCCCGACGCCGGTGTACGCGGCGCCGGCGAGTGCGAGCCCCGGATGCCGGGCAACCGCGGCGGCGATCCGGGCGACTCGTGGACCGTGCCCGACGTGGTACTGCGGCATCGCCCCCTGCCAGCGCTCGACGTGAGCCAGTTGCGGATCACCCCGCGCCCCGAGGAGCAGTCGGACCTCGGAGACGGCCAGGTCCGTCATCTCGGCGTCGGCGAGCCGCATCACGTCCGGGTCGAGGGCTCCGCCGACGAACACCCTGAGGAGAACACAGCCCGGCGGAGCCCGCCCCGGAAACTTCGAACTGGCGAAGCTGACGGCGAGGATGCGGCGGTGGGCGGAGCGGGGAATGACCAGTCCGGCGGCAGCGAGCGGATGGGACACGCGCTCGCGGGCGAACCCGAGCGACACGATGCACGAGCCGGCATACTCGATCGCCGCCAGTTCGGCCCCCAGCTGCTCGTCGAGCGCCGTGAGCAGTCGGGCGGAGACGTCGGCCGGGGTCGCCACCACGACGGCGTCGGCTGACAGCGGCGCGGCAGCCCCGCTGACGGCAACGTCCCAGCGGCCCGCGGTGGAACGTCCGACGGACGTGGCGAGCGTCGGCACGAACCGCACCCCGCTCCGCTGGAGTTCGTCGGCCAGCCGCTGCGGCAGCCTCCCCATCCCCGAGGCGAAACTGAGGAACTGGCCGTAGCGGGCCCCGGCGGCCTCGGCGGCAGCCGGCTGGGCTCGCAGCCGGGCACGTTCTCCGGCCCACAGGCTGCCGGCCTCCCGTTCGAGCGCCAGAAAATCCGCACAGGCTGCCGCCATGCTCAACCGCGCGGGATCAGCCGTCCAGATGCCGGCCGCGAGCGGTTGCACCAGCTTCTCGAAGGCTTCCCGGCCGAGCCGGCGCACCGCGAACGATTCGAGCGATTCATCCGCCTCGGCCGCCGCTCGCCCGGGGGCCACGAATCGTTCTCCGAGAACGCGGCACTTCCCGGACACGGTGAGGATCGGGCTCATGAGGAGCGGCCACGTGCGCCCCGGGGCCAGCAGCCTGAACCCCTTCGGCACCGGCAGGAGGCGCCCCGCATGCCAGACCAGCGCCCGGCGGGCAGCAGGCTGCACGCCGACGAGTTCGGCGGAGATCCCGAGCCGCTCCGCCAGGGGAACGACCTCCGGCCGGGACGCCAGGAAGCAGTCGGCCGAACGCTCGATGAGCCAGCCGTCCTGGTGGATCGTGTCCACCACTCCCCCCACCCGATCCGCAGGCCCCAGGATCGTCACCGCCCAGCCCGCGCGGGCGAGCGCGTCGGCTGCTGCCAGGCCGGAGAGCCCGGAGCCAACGACGACGACGGACGGGCGGTGGTCGGGTGTCACGAGGTGGGATCGCTTCCGGGTGACGTCATCGTAGTTGGCAGCGGGAGCGGGGGCGGATGGGAGGGGATCGCCAGCCGGGGAAAGGTGGATGAAGGGGGGCACCCGGGGCCAAAAGGGGCCTCTGGCTGCTCTGGACCCAGCCGGCCTCCCGGCCTACCCTCCCGCCTCGATCCACCGGTTCCACGTCGGCGCCGACCCTTGACGGTCGGAGCCGAGGACCGATGGGCGCCCCGGAAGCACGTCCCCGAAGGAGGCCTCACCGTGGCCATGCTGCGGAGCCCGTTCTCACTCCCGGTTCTCATCGCTGTCGGCGCGCTCTCGGTGACGCTCGCCCATGCCGACGACGCCCCATCGGCACCACGAACGCTGATGCGGCTGCCCGGCTGGATCGAATCACTCGGTGACGAAGACGACGCCTACGTGCCGCTTGCCGGCGATGCGGAATCCCTGACCGAAGCCGGCAGTCGCACCCGGCCGACGGCCGACTGGCGCAGCGTCACGCCCCTGGCCGCGCCGGGAAGCGTCAAGCCGGCAGGCGCGGCTTCCCGGCAGAATTCGCCGTCCCCGGTTCCCGCTGCGGGAGGGCTGCGGCGCTGGATCACGGACCGTGTCGCGGTGGTGCCCAAGCCGACGGAATCGTCCGCTCCTGCCGACGCCGATCCCGCGACGGCGAGCGAACCCCCCACGAAGCCGGCCCCGGACACCACGACGTTCACGGCGTCCGTCGCCGTGACGCCCGACGAGATGCCGACGCTGGCGGTCGATCCCGCCAGCTTCCGCGGCGCCCTGCCGGGATCGACGTCGCGGGCGCAGCTCGAAGCCGATTGGGGGGCGGGCGAACCCTTCACGCGACCCGATGGGACGGCGGGCTCGGCCTGGACCATCGATCCGTTCGAGAGGGTCGAGGTGTCCTTTCACGACGACCTCGTGTCCGCGATCTCGATCAAGCTCGCGGAGGCGGTTCCCATCGGGGACTTGGCCCGCCAGCTCGAGATCGCCGACCTCCGCACCGTCGCCGTCCGCGACGACCAGGACGTCGAGATCGGCGCCGTCTACCCGGAACGGGGCGTGATCCTCAGCCTCAATCCGGGAACTCGCGAAGCCACTGCGATCCTCATCGAGCCCCTGGATGCCGATTCGTTCGTGCTCCGGGCCGAGGGGGAGATCGATCGTTGCTCCGCCTACGCGGTCGCCGACCTGCAATACGCCATCCAGATCGACCCGCAGCACGTGCGGGCTCATCGCCTGCTGCTCGCGACGATGAGCGAACAGGGCACGTGGCGGCAGGCCCTGCGGCTCGCCGAAACGGCCTCGCGACTCGATCCCGAGGACGTCTGGACGAGGCTCAAGCACGTCGGGGTGCTGCTGGCCCTCGACAGGCCCGAGGAGGCGCGGGCCGTGCTCGACCGCGCGGGCGCGTTGGCCAACTCCTCGCCGCTGGTCATGGCCCAGGCCGCCCGCCTCGCGGGCCGGATCGAACTGGCGCGGAAGTCACCCGACTACCAGAAGGCCGTCGAGTCGTTCGGCGAGAGCATCCGCCAGGCCGCCCCGCTGCTCAACAAGCCGTCGCCGGCGATCCAGGCGGCCGCCCGGGAGGTGCTCCTCGACGCCCACGCGGGCACGGCTCTCGGGATTGCCAAGGGCACCTGGCAGCAGAAGAGCCGCGTGATTCCCAAGTGGATCAGCCGCGCCGACGGAATCGTCAAGGACTTCAAGGGCACGGAAGAAGAGCGCCAGGTGCTCGAACTCCAACTCTGCCGCGGGGCGCTCGCCGTCGCCGCCGGCACGACGGAAGCGATCGAGCCCCTGCCCTGGATCAAGCGGCTCCTCGAGCTCAGGGATCGAATGGGAGGCACCGTGCCGGATCCCTGGCGGCGGCGGCAGATCGACTGGGAGGTCGGCCAAGGACTGGCCGACGCCCTGGCTGCGGCGCAGAAGCGTGGAGACGCCACCGACATGCTCGACAACGCGACGCTCACGGCCGCCTATCTCGAACGGGGTGCCGAGCAGCGGGAACTCACGGCCAACGAGCGGAAGAACCTCGGCGAGCTGATGTTCCGCATCGGCATCATGCACAGCCTCCAGCGGGGCGACCATGCGACCGCCGTGACGTGGTTCGATCGTGCCATCCCGCTGTGGGACGACAACGATCGCTTCGACCATGACGGGGAACTCGGCCGCCTCGGCGAGTCGTACGTGAGCATGGCGATCTCCTACTGGCAGGTGGCCCGCCGGGACGACGCGGTGACCCTCAGCCGGCGGGGCGTGGACCTGATGGTGGCGGCGGTCGACAAGCGTCAGCTCGAGGAGCGGGCACTGGCGGTCGCCTACGGCAATCTCGCCACGATGTACGCCGAGCAGGGAGACACCCAGCAGTCGCGGAACTACGCCGAGATGGCCAGCCGCGCCGAAGCCACCGGCACCATCCGCTAGTGTAGTGTCTCACTCAGATGAGATCTTATCGAGTGCCTTTCTGGCGCGGGTGATTTTTTTCAAGGATGTCTTCCGCTTTCTTCGTCCACACAAAGGACGTTGGATTCGCAGTGTGGTGGTCGACGTAATGACGGATCGCATCAACCAACTGAGCGACGCTCTTGAACACGCCCTTCCGAATGCGGTTCTGTGTCAGATCCCGGAACCAGCGTTCGATGACATTCAGCCATGAACTGCTGGTGGGAATAAAGTGCATGTGGAATCGTTTGTGGCGTTTCAGCCAGTTCCGGACTTTGGGGTGCTTGTGCGTGGAGTAGTTGTCCACGATCAGATGGAGGTCGAGCTCTGGCGGTGTCTCGGCGTCGATCTTCTTGAGAAACTTGCCTCCTCAGCAGAATCTGTGGGTTGATTCTGGCTCCGGTAGTGTGCCAAGGACATGAAACAACGCGATTTCAATGCCTTTCGCGGTCCGAAAGCCGAACGCTTTTCTGGTGGTCAGTTTTACGACGCCGTTCAAACCCTCGACAACTCCCGCCGAAATGGTGCCTTTGGC
>Ga0194129_10005697_pt1 | contig 15707 bp, 11 predicted proteins | sample TA2KigCa35mmetaG_FD_150862 | JGI IMG/M metagenome (GOLD analysis project Ga0194129, IMG submission 150862) | Freshwater microbial communities from Lake Tanganyika, Tanzania - TA2015038 Kigoma Deep Cast 35m | ecosystem: Environmental > Aquatic > Freshwater > Lake | place: Tanzania: Lake... | reverse complement strand
TAATTGAACCCCAAATCGCAGGCCTCCTCCAGAAGAATATTCACGGATTTATTATCGATGAACCGCTCGCCAGATAGATTCAAATATGTCGGACATACTATGTTTGGGAAAAGATGACTTCTTGGATAGCTTGATTGAAACCTTACAACAGAAGGATAGGATTCTCGCTCGAAAACATAATCTAATTTGCGGATATTAGCAATAGCCTTTTCACGGTCTATTGCGTCTAAGGCGTTAGCCAGATCTGTTCTATTTGAAAAAATTCGAGCTAGAGAATTGCTAACATGAAGATGTCCTGCCTGAATAAGAGTTCGTACGCGTTCTTGGCTGCCTAGATTCATACGAAGCAAATACTTGATTGCAGATTCCAATCTTTTTTGGGATGACGCAATGCAGAAATCGACTTCGTTTTATATTGTAAACTTTGAATCATCGAATGCATCGGAAAGCCGAGCTGATGATCACTATAAAAAACAGGATTTGTAGAGCCCAACGCATCAGCCATATTTTGAAATCCAAGAGCATGTAAATCAACCGTTATAGGGCGAAAGGGAGACCCCAAAAGCTCCTTGATAACAGGATTAGCACTTGCTGGCTCGACGGACCTTATACAAAATGCAATAGGCATCAAGAATCTAAGACCTCCGGTTTTTGGAACATGGTAAAAGAAGAGCGAATATGGATTACTGCAATTAAAATAAGATGGAATAAAATCGTATCCGATAGCTTTTGACCGATCAATAAGTTTCTCGAGTCGAACCAAAGCACCAGGCTCAAGTCTCAAAGATTTAAGCATGTTCATTATAACAAATTCGGTTATTTGATATTAACATAAAATGCATATTACATTATATTATTCACCCCTGGCCTTTTCCGCGAGACTCGCTTTGCGGAACCCGAGACTATTAACAAGACCAAGTCTCAAGACATCTGACCTTGTACCGTGCGCATTAACAACTTCATCAACAAACCTTCCCTCTAGCCGAAATCCGCACTTTTCAAAAGCATGGCTGCTGGCATTGTTTTCAGCATAGATACCCGCGCACAATTTGTGAAGGCCAAGCTGCAGCAGTGCCCAGTCTCTAACTAGCGCGATGGCCTCGGTAGCCAACCCCAGCCCCCAGGAGCCGCGATCGCCGATGAACAGGCTAATATCGGCACGCAGGTGGATCGGATGGATCGGGCCGAGTTTGATGTTTCCGATGTGGCGGTCCTGCTGATCGCGGCGACAAATTGCCCACCAGGGGCTGGTGGGGTCGGTGCCATGGGCCTGCCAATACGCCCGCACCGATTCGAGGGTCTGGGGTTCAAAACGCGTTTCCAAACACGCATTGACCGCTGGGTCGTTCAACCAGCCCACGTAGGTGTCGGTGAGGTCGTCGCCGATGACAGGTCGCAGCAAAAGCCGCGCACTGGACAAGGTAGTCATTGCTCAAGACGAATCGGCAGGCCAGCATTGCGAATGTGCGATCGGCACTGCATCGGGTTTTGATCCCGCTGGCTGAAAAAGGTGCCCGCAGCCACAGCCGCGGCTCCGGCTTGGTAACCGGCCACAAAATGTTCAGCGCGGCCGCAGCCACCAGAGGCAATCACTGGCACAGAAACCGCACCTCGCATGGCACGCACTAGTTCAAGGTCGAGACCCTCGCCGGTACCGTCACGGGCAATTGCGGTTACCAACAGCTCCCCCACACCTCGCGCAACCGCCTCTTGAGCCCATCTTACAGGGCCCAGGGCCGCGGCCTGCTGGCCGGCCTCAGCAAAGACCTGCCAGCCCTGATCGCCGCCTGGGCGAACATCTACGCTAAGCACCACGCACTGGGCGCCATAGGCCGAGGCAACCTGGTCGATCAGGCCTGGCGACGCCAGGGCGCCGCTATTGAGCACCACCTTGTCTGCGCCGCGATCGAGCAACTGCTGAACCTGATCAAAATTGCGAATACCGCCCCCGACAGCTAGCGGGGTGGCCAAGGTTGCCGCCATGGTCGTCACCGTCTCCAGCAGCACCGACCAGCTCTGCTGGGTGCGCTCCAAATCAACCAGCACCAGCTCGTCGGCGAGCTGGGCTTCGTAGATCTTGGCCTGGGACAGGGGGTCACCAATGGGCCTGCGAGAACCGAACTGGCGGGTCACCACCAGCACCGGCCGGGGGCCACGAAAGCTGGTCTGCAGGGCTAACTGCAGCTTGGGGATCAGGCGGCGTTTGAGCATGGCCCAAGTGCAAGGAAATTCTCGAGCAGCCGACGCCCCAGCTTCTGGCTTTTCTCGGGGTGGAACTGCATGCCCCAGACATTGCGCCGGGCGTCACCAACCACAGCCGTGAAGGAGCCGCCGTAGTCACAGCTGGCCAGAGCAAGCTCGGGCTGGGCTGGGTAGAACGCAAAACTGTGCACGAAATACACATCGCCGCCCTGGGGAAAACCCGTCGCCAATGGCAGCCCGGGGTCCTGCCAATGCACTGCATTCCAGCCGACATGCGGCAGCACCAGATCACCGCCAACCGCCAATGGACGCACGGCACCAGCGATCAGATCCAGTCCCATCACCGGCTCACCATCGACGCTGCCCTCCAATCCACTACTGGCAAGCAGCTGCATCCCCAGGCAGATGCCTAACAAGGGGCGCCCAGTCGGCAACCAGGTTTGTCGAATCCAGTCATGCCAACCGAGCCGCTGCAAAGCTGCCATCCCGGCTTGGAACGAACCCACCCCAGGGAGCATCAAATGGGTGAAGCCAACATCAACCTGGTTCAGCGGCGGTGGCGCAGCGATACGGCTGTAGCTCACACCCAGCCGATCGAGTGAGGCACCCACCGATCCCAGGTTGCCGAGACCGGCCTCAATAACCAACACCCGCTCCGCAGCCATTACACCCCACAACCCGAGGCAGAACCACAGCTCGCACAGGTCTGGGCCCAACGGCCGACCTGTTCCTCAGCATCGGCAGGATCCAGGCCATCGCCACGGCTCCACTGGTCGAAATCAGGCGTTCTCTCCCCAGGCTCAATCACAGCCGGGTCGAACTGCCAGGGGGACACCTGATGACCGATGGCAATGGCGTGGAATTCCTCTTCGTCGAGACCGACATACTCAAGGAAGAGGTCAAGGCTTGGAGGACGCTTGCCTTCAAACTGGCGAATCATGGCCTTCGCCTCATCTTGGGTGATGCGTTGATTGCGCAAGTCGATGGCCGCCAAATGGGTGGGACGCGTGTAACCACGCTTGATGTATTTAATGTAATCACGCACACCCTGCATCCAGCACTCGATTTTCTCGTAATTGAACTCAGCGGGAACATTTTCGACAACATCTCCCCTCCAGTCAAGCTCGGCACGGATCTTTTCGACTTGCATCTTCACATCCCATGGAATGTAGCTTCCCAGGCAGACAGAACGGTAGCCGAGTTGGCGCAAGTCGCGCAGAGGCGGATAGCGAAAGGGCTCAAGATCGCGCTCCTCCAAATAGCCATCAAGGCGGATCAACATGTCCTCAGCCGAAATGCCCAAGTTGACGTAACGATTGAACCGCTCCTCATCCACCTCTTCTGGCTGGTCGTAGTTGTAATAAGCGGTGTATTCAGCCGATGGCTCACCCCAGAAGATCAGGGGAACCTGCTCCTTGATCGCCACCTGCATGGGGTACGCAAAGATGCCGGTGTGGCAATGCCAACAAAAATCGCCCTTTTCCAGAAAGGCCTGCAGCATCAGTCGCTGCACCACCTTCCAGCTGGGGGTGAAGTCATGCACATCAACACCGAGCTTGCGGAAGACGCGGTCGCAGTTGGCGCGAAGATTTGGCCGCAAAAAGCCATGGTTGAAGCGCACCACCAGAGGCTTGAGCCCCGGATAGCGCTTCATCAAGTAGTAGAGAGTCCAGGTGCTGTCTTTGCCGCCACTGAACGGCACCAAACAGTCATAGCGGTAGCGGCCGCGGTACTCAGCGACCAGAGCATCGAGCTGCTGCAGGCGTTCGCTCCAGTTGATCTCGGCCTTGACCTCCTGGGCACGGCAAACATTGCAGATGCCGTTGGCATCCAGAACCAGGGTTTCGTGGGTTTCTGGCAGCAGACAGCGGTTGCAGCGCTTCAACACAGTGGAGAAGGGTGTGCCCATGGGTGTCGGCTCAGCGCGGCCAGCAGCGTGGATCGAGACTATTACGGTCGTGCCAAGCCCAGCGGTCTGGATCACCGATCTGCCAAGGGTCAGCAGAGCAGTGCCAGGCCCGCAGCAGCGCCTCAAGCTCGGCCGTGCTGGTCAGACCGACGACGGCGGCCTCGAGGCCAGTGCAGCGGCGCGCAAAAGCCAGCGCCAAGGCCAAGAGCGTGACGCCCTGGCTGGCTGCCCAGGCTTCGAGACGATCGTGATGCAGGCGGAAGGCCGGATCAACCCATTGCGGCCAACGGTTTGCCGGTGTCAGCAACAGGCCTTGGAGATAAAGGCTGCGCGCATGGATCGCCACACCGGCTGCATGCAGCCGCTCGATGGTGCCATCACGCCATGGGCGTTGGTCATAGACGGAGAGGGGCAGCTGCACCAACTGCAGGTGTTGCAGCGGCAGCGCCTCAAGCTCGCTGCCGCTGTAGATCGAGACGCCAATACGACGCACCAGATGGCGTTGCTGCAGGCCTTGCAACCAAGCCAGCAGGCGATCGCCATCGGGGCGCGTCAGGTCAGAGGCCTGGTGCAGCAAAAAACCATCAAGCTGGGCACAGCCCAGTCGCGACAGGCTCTGCTGCAGCGCCTGCTCCCAGAGGTGTTCCACGGCTGCATCAAACGGGGCTGGCGACTGCGCCGGCAATTTGCTGATCAGCCCAAAAGGATGGCTCGCTGGAAGACAGTCCCCCAGAACCACCTCGGCCTCGCCATAGGCCTGGGCCGTGTCGAGCCAGCGAACGGCGCCGTCGTCGGCGGCGGCGGTCAGCAGGTCGGACACCTCGCGGCGGCCCACCTGACCAGCCATGTTGGTGACCCCGTAGGCCAAGCCAAATTGAGCCGTGCCCAGAGACAGCCCGACCTCGTTCATAGCAACTGAGCGAGAACGGTAACGACACGCTGCTGGTCGTCATCGCTCAGGCCGGGAAACAACGGCAAGCTGATGGCGCTGGTGGCATAGGCCTCGGCAGCCGGATAGTCGCCGGGATTCCAGCCGAGCTGTCGGTAATAGGGCTGCAAGTGAACCGGCGAATAATGGAGCTGCACGCCGATGCCAGCTTCACGCAGGCCCTCGAACACGCGACGATGCTGGCCTGGCTGGGGATCCTGCAAACGGATCACGGCCAGATGCACGCTGGAGAGGCAATTCGCAGGGATGCGCAGAAGCCGCACCGGCAAATCGACAAGCAATCTTTGATAGCTCTGCAGCAGGCGGTTGCGTTCCTCGACAATGGCCTCGAGGCGCTGCAGCTGACTCAGGCCCAGCGCTGCCTGCAGGTCAGTCATCCGGTAATTGAACCCCAACTCCTGTTGTTCATAGGCCCAGGGTCCTGCTGCAGGCTGCACAAAACGGGCCGAATCCCGCTCGATGCCATGGCTGCGTAGGCGCGCCATGCGATCGGCAAACTCGCCGTCGTTGGTGGTGGCCATACCGCCTTCGCCGGTGGTGATGATCTTGACCGGATGAAAACTGAACACCGAGATGGTGCTGTGGCTGCAGCTGCCAACGGGATGGGCGCCGTAGCGGGCGCCGATGGCATGGCTGGCGTCTTCGAGCAGATGAATGCCATAACGCGCTGCAAGCTCAGCGATCGGCTGCATCGCACAACTTGTCCCGCACAGGTGCACCGGCACGATGACCTTGGGTAATCGACCAAGGCGATCGGCTCTCGTCAATTGGTCTTCGAGGCGGCCAGGATCCATGAGCCCAGTGGCGGGATCAATGTCAACAAAACCGACCTCTGCACCGCAGTAGCGAGCACAGTTGGCCGATGCCACAAACGTGATCGGCGACGTCCAGAGCCGATCATTTGGCCCCAAGCCCAGTGCCAGACAGGCCAGGTGCAACGCACTCGTCGCCGAATTCATTGCGACGGCGTACTGAGCATTCACCTGAGCCGCCACCGCCGCTTCGAAAGCGGGTACTGCGGGGCCCTGGGTCAGGAAAGGACTTTCCAGAACCCGACGCACCGCCTCGAGATCGGCAGGGGTAATGGTCTGGCGCCCGTAGGGAATGGATTGCACCGCTTAGACCGGCTGGAAGGCGGGGTCGACATGATCGCGAATCAGGGTACGGATCTGATCCACCGAAAGGAAATCCGGATTACTGACCGAGTCGTAGGCAAAACCCTCGGCGACAGGGGTCGCGCCGGTCGCATCGCAATACGGTCCGGGTGCACTGGAGCCAGATGTCGGCAAGATCGCGAAATAGCGTCCCAGATCAACGGTTGAGAACGAATCGCTGGCCGTGATCATCTCCTCATGAATTTTTTCACCAGGGCGGATGCCGGTGATCGGTTTGCTGCAATTTGGCCCAATCGCTTCGGCCACGTCCGAAATGCGGTAGCTGGGAATGCGTGGAACGAGCAATTCACCACCACGGGCCTGCTCCAATGCCCACATCACCATGGCAACACCATCATCGAGCGAAATGTTGAAACGCGTCATGCGCGGATCGGTGATCGGCAGCACACCACTGGCGGCACGATTCAAAAAGAAAGGAATCACCGAACCGCGCGAACCCATGACATTGCCGTAGCGCACTACCGAGAAGCGCAGACTGCGGGTACCGACGAAGTTGTTGGCCGCAATGAATAGCTTATCCGAGCATAATTTGGTGGCGCCATAAAGATTGACAGGCGCAGCGGCCTTGTCCGTCGACAACGCAACCACGCGCTGAACATCGCTATCGAGGCAGGCTTCAATCAGGTTCTGGGCACCAATGACATTGGTGCGAATGAACTCGAAGGGGTTGTATTCCGCAGCTGGCACCTGCTTGAGGGCAGCGGCATGCACGACCGTATCGATCCGCTCAAGCGCCCGGCTCAAGCGGCTTTGATCGCGGATATCGCCCAGGAAGAAGCGAAGCTGGGGATAGCGATCCTCCGGATAGAGCTGCTGAAGCTCCCACTGCTTCAGCTCATCACGGCTGAATACCACAACGCGGGCTATCTGCGGAAAACGTTGTAGGAGATGGCCAATGAAAGCCTTGCCAAAGCTTCCCGTAGCTCCGGTGATCAGCAGGCGGCTTTTGGTGTTGAAAGGCACGTTAGGGTACGCAGAAACGGGCAAGCGAGGTCGGAGAGCAATCAGCGACCGGGTGGATTGAGTATTGAGCTGGTGGCGTCAAACAGTCGCTGGAACACGGTGACGCTGCGCAGGTTGAAACTGACACTGGCTGTCATCCCTGGCTTGAGGGGATAGCTCCTCCCCTTGCTGATCAGCTGCTGCTGCTGCAGTTCCACGCCCACTGGAATCGCATAGGTGGGCGCCTGAATCGGGCTGGTGGGCTCGACAGAATCGCGCCCCACGCTAATCACCTTGCCTTTGAGAACACCGTAGCTAGAGGAGGGATAGCTGTCGATGTGCACATCGACAGTCATACCCGGATGGATGAAGCCGATCTGAGCGGCCGGCACATCGACCGAGGCTGTGAGCTTCTCACCGGGAATGATCTGGAAGACCTCATCGCCGGGGGCCACGGGCACCCCAGGCACCTTGACGCCGAGGCGAAACACATAGCCGCTCAGGGGAGCGCGCATGAGGCTGTTGCGGATGGCCTCCTGGGTCGCGCTGATCTCCGCCTGGGTGGAGCGCAGTTCATTGAGCTGGTCGGTATACGTTTGATTGTTTCGGCCTGAGAATTCGCTGCTGCTCTCGCGCAGGGCGGCCTCGAGTCGCTGCTGCTCCTGCTGGTTAGAGGCGTAATCAGCCTGCAGGTCGAGCAGTCGCTGACGGTGCTGCAGCACTTGCAGTTCGGCAATGGCACCACTGGATTTGAGCATCTCGTGACGCTTCACGATCAGGGATTGCAGCGCAATGTTTTGGCGCAACGATTTCTGCTTGACGATTGACTGGCCGAGCTGGGCCTTCAACTGGGCCACTTTCTCCTTCTGAGTCTGAACCGATTCCAGCGAAGTCCGGGAAACGCTGAGGTCCAAGCCATCGACGTTGGCGGGGCGGGGCAAATCAGGGGGCATGGGCAGCCCGGTGAGGAGCGTGGTCTCACGCAACTGGCTATAGCCCTTGGCATAGCGAATCTGCAAAGCGGTGAGCCGGGCTCGCAGCGGACGGTCATCGAGCTGCAAGATCGGCTGGCCCTTGTTCACCTGATCGCCCTCTTTGACGAACACCTCCAGAGAGCTACTGCTGGTCTGGGCGCGACTACGGGTAGGGGCCTGAGAGGGCCGCAAACGGCCCTGGCTGCTGACGGAGATCTCACTGCGGGCAATCAGCGACCAGATCAGCACCACACCAACAAATCCACTCAGGGTGCCGAGAAGCAGCAATGGCCAGCGGCGGGAAGGAAAATCGTCTTCGTAAGAGGAACGAGGGGTAATCGTTTCGAGGCCGGCGCGCAGTTTGGCGGCGCCTGGTAGCCGCAGGCGCGCCACCTGGCGCCGCAGACGACGCAGCGGTGAGGGACCGTGGGATGTGGGGGAGGCGGCCATTAGCTCAGGGCTCCATCGCGGTTCTGACAGCCAACCAAGGCATTGAACAGGCCGTCAGCTTGGATTAGTTCGTCGTAAGAACCCGATTCCACCACGATGCCACGGTCCATCATCAAGATGAGGTCGGCGGGCCGAATGGTGGCTAGACGATGGGTCACAAAAAACACGGTGCGACCCTCCAAAAAGCGAAACAGGTTGCGACAGACGGCGGCCTCTGTGCGGTAGTCGAGGGCGCTGGTGGCCTCGTCGAGCACTAACATGGAGGGATTGGCCAGTAGGGCACGGGCGATGGCGAGCCGCTGGCGCTGGCCGCCAGAGAGGCGTCCGCCGCGCTCACCAACATCGGTTTCGAAGCCATCAGGCATCTGCATGATGAACTCATAGGCCTCGGCGGCCCGCACGGCCCGTTCCACCTCGGCATCGCCAGCGCGTGGATTGCCCACGGTGAGGTTGTCCCACACCGATCCTTGGAACAGCAACGGATCCTGAGGCACGATGCCGATCTGATGGCGCAAAGAGTCGAGGTCGACCTTCTGAATGTCGTAGCCATCGATCAGGATCGTGCCACCGCTGGGGCGGTAAATCAGGGGCAACAGCTTCATCAGGGTACTCTTGCCTGAGCCGGAGCCGCCGACAACACCAACAAAACTGCCTGCGGGCACGGTGAGGTTGAGCCGCTTGAGAACCACGTCCTGGGAGTCTGGATAACGGAAGGACAGGTTGCAAAGCTGCACCTCGCCCTTCACGGGAGGCAGCAGGAAGCGACTGGTCTGGGTCTGAGTTTCGCTGCGGGATTCCACCACATCGGCCAGACGCTGCACGCTCACCGAAAGCTCCTGCACCGATTGCCACAGGGTGGAGAGCCGCATGATCGGTGCTGTCACATAGCCGGAGATGATCCGAAAAGCAATCAGTTGACCCAGTGACAACTTGCCGTCAATCACCAGGATGGCTCCCACAAAGATCACAAGAACGCTCGAGAGCAGAGTGAGGAAGTTATTAAGCTCCCCGACGATAGTGCCGATGCCAGCGAGGCGAAATCCCTTTTGCACAAAATCGACATAGCGGCGGCGCCAGGAGACCCGCGTGAGGTCTTCGATGTTCTGGCTCTTCACTGTCATAATGCCGTTCAGATGTTCCACCAGGAAGGAAGTCGTCTTCGCATTAGCAACAGCTCGATCATCGATGTTTGTTTTAATCACTGGAGAGAACACCACCGCCAAAATTATGGAGAAGGGGATGGTGGAAAGGGCGGCAATCGTGAGCGGCACGCTGTAAACCAGCATCACCACGATGTAAATAACGCTGAACACCACGTCGAGGAAGACAGTAAGTGCCTGGCCGGTGAGGAAATTGCGAATGTTTTCCAGTTCACCAACACGGGTGCTCACTTCCCCCACCGGGCGCTTGTCGAAGTAGCTGATCGGCAAGTGGAGCAGGTGATCGATGATCTTGGTGCCCACTCGCACATCGATCCGGTTGGTGGTCTCCACAAACAGCAGACTGCGCAGGCCAGTCAGCAGACTCTGGAACAGCGCCAGCACGATCAACACAGCCCCATAGCTGTAGAGGGTCGTGAGGCTGCGTTGGCCGAGGATCAGATCAATGATCTGCTGAATCAACAGCGGGTTGGCTAATTGCAGCACCTGGATGAACAGGGAACTGACCAGAATGATCACCATCGCCAGGCGATGGCGCCCCAGCTCGGGGAAGAACCAGCGAAAACCAAAGCGCTCCACGCCGGCATTAGGATCAAGCCCGACTGTTAGTACCTGCTGGGGCGTGAAGGGCAGATCACTCAATGCCACATAGCAGGGCTGAACTTGGCTGGAGGTGGCGTCGAAGACGGCAAACCGCAGGCCTTCGCGCGGCTGCCAAAGGCAGAGATGGTCAGCCTCGGTGGGGGGCACGTTAGGTGGCGGGGCGAAGAAGGCACTGCGACTGATCAGCAGCGTGCGGTATCCACTGCTGCTCTGGCTCAGGCGCAGTTCGGTGAGTGGAGCCAGGATCGCAAGAAGATTGGCGAGGGTGGGGCGTTCCTCAAGATTCTGCTTGTCGAGCAGGGCCATCGAGCGCTGTAGACGCTGGCTGCGGGGCGAAATCTCCAGGGCCTGGCAGGCCATCTGCAACAAGGCCACCGGCAGTGGGTTGGTGTCATTGGCGTGGATAGGTTCCACCTCGACTGATTCAATCGATAGCAAGTTGAGGCTCGATTCTTCACGGAACTGAACCTGGCCAGTGAAGTCCCCCAGGACCGTTGCAGGATCGAGGGCACGAATTTGGCGCGCCATCCAGCTGTGGCGGTCCCGAATCGCAATGGCATCATCACTACGCATCTGATAAAGGCGCAGAGGGAAGCGCTGACTCTGAGCGGCGAGTTGTTCAAGCTGACCGCGACTGGCATGTTGCAGGCACAGACCGTAAAGCTCGGCATTGTGGCCTGAACCGCAGAAAAGGGCACGATCACCACTGGAAATAATTAGTCCTTGAAGCTGTTCAACACTGAGATCGGCTTGGGGCGTGAGGCAGACCAGGGAATCGAGCAGCTGAGAGCCAAGTAGCGAGAGTGGAAGCTCGCTAAACGGAAGCTCGGCAATCAGCGGATTGAAAACATTAAGAAGCTCAAAGGGCTGAAGCTCGGGCCAGTGCAGCCCAGGATCGGCCTTCAGCTCGCTGATCCATTCATCAGGGGACAGGGTTGAAGCTTCTAGGCTGGATGAGGAGACTAGGCAATGCTCCAGAGGCAGGCCGCAGACGAGATCCCAACTACCCAGTGGTGACTTCGGAGCAATCTGATGTTGCACTGTCCTGGGTAGCCCTGTGTGGGGATGGCGCTGCAGCCAGCGCACCGAGCCGAAGCTGACTCGTAACAGCTTGGAAGGCCATTGCTGTTCTTCGATCAGGGTGTCGCCACGCTGCCACTGCTGTATGTGCGAAAACTGGTCGTAATCAGTCATCGAGCGAGGGATCTACCTTGGTGGCGGTGAACTGCTGCATCCAATGGGCTGAGAGCTCTTGGGTGCGCTGCTGGCGCCAGCTCAGGATGGCCTCCCGCAGCAAGCGTGGGGCGGTTTCCTGGAGGGAGGGACGTTCATGGTGTTCCACCTGCAGAAGAATCCAACTGAGACCATTGTGAAACGGAGGTAGCCACGCCCCTGGAGGACTACCCGCCAGCAACTGGGGGATCCCCGAACTGATGTCAGAAAGGGAGATAACCTCTCTGGTCAGGTGCACCTGGTTGAGGAAGGGAGCAACGATCGCCTCGTGCTCCAGAGGGCTCGCTTCCAAGGCCAAATTTAGCTCGAGGGCAAGGCCACGGTTACTGCCGCAGTCGATCAGACGGCAATGTGCCACTTCATAATTGTGGCGGTTGGCTACGTAACGATCCTCGAGTTCGGCACCGTACCAGGAGTTGGCGGCAGAGAAATAAGCAGTAGCCACTGCAAGATGCCAGTTGACTGCCTGTCGGCGGCAGCCCTGCTTCATCCATTCATTGACGGTGGATTCCGATTCCGTATCCAGCCACCAGTAGAGATGGCGGAGATCAGGCTGCTCCCAACCATGAAGTTGTTGCACAGCACTGTCAACCAGGTACTGGCACCATGCGAAGAGCAGATTGGCCTGAATCAGGTGCTGCAGAAGGGGAGCGATGAGAGCCTGCGAGAGATTGATTAACTTCGGAGATGAGAGGCGGGGATCAGGGCTGTCTTCTAGAGCTGCAGTGCTTAAGGAGGTCATCGGAGCTGAAAAATCATGTTTTCTAATGGATACAGATGCCCCGGAATAAATGTCGCAACTAGCGAGGAAAAGCTACGACTTTCAAAAGACCAACAAGCAACGCTCTAAAACGGGCAGCTAGGGGGCATGAGCCACCTAGGGAGCATTCATCGTAAACCCCCATACCCCATCTTAGACAGGAGCTGTGACGACCTGGCTATCGCGCTGGAGCTTGCTGGCGAAGGTGAACTCATCGATGGAACGGACCCCTTCGACATAATCAATCAATTGGAATGTAAGCGATTCGAAAGAATTGATAACTTCGCCAAGAACCCGCTTGCACTCCTCTTTCAAATTCTCACGATCTTCGGCATTTTGCACAATTGCCCTGGTATATATACCCCAGAGAGTGATCCAGCTGCGGAAGAGACTACCTCGGTAAAAGCGAATCGGGATCTGATCCTGATAGCTTTTGCCAGCGGCATTGCAAAGATCACTCACTTTGTAAAGTGTCGAGGATTCAAATGGATCTTGGGCCAGGTCTCGTATGTTATTGAGGAAGCTGAAACAGCGTCGACGCATATCTGCAAGGGCCCAGGCTTGCCGCACATGCTCATCACTGTAGGGCTCGAATTCAGGAATAGGCGGTGGAACCTGGTGCTCGGGTAGGCGCGCGAGAAATTCATCAGGCTTGGAGGGTATTGCACCATTAATGTAAACACCATTGCTATAATTATAGACAAGCAGGGACGGATAAATCTGGCTATAGAAAGAAATATTGCCCTCGATAGCTGTCTTGTTATCTAGCAAGGCTTGGCCAGAAAACACGGTGCGGCCGAGATTGCCGCGCACCGGTACATCGTAGGTACGCCGGTCGATGTCGAGCACGCCAGGGAGACGGGCTACGGCACGATTGGCGGTGCCGAGATCCACGCCAAAGAGATGGACGGTATGGTAGCCAAAGAAGATCGCCGAAAGCAACGCGAAGGTGGCCACATCGGGGCCTTCATTAGGAATGATGTCGTTATCCTTAGTGAAGATAACAGAGGGAGTAAGGGCTCCGCGATTGATTGAATATACGTTCTTATACAGCTTGAGCATGCGAGGATCACAGGTGCTGCTGCTGCAGAGAGAGATCTCCGCCAACACATCTTCTAGCCCAAGCTCCAACAAGGGCAGGTGATCGTTGTGACGCTCAAGATCGCAATGATAATCAGGAGTGATTCCAGCCTCTAGCAAGCGGGAGATTGTGCTGTAGCAACAGAAAATCGTGTAGCGATCACGGTGTTGTTTAAGCATCTCAAGATGTTCGGCCAATGAGGGGCCGCTTGCCACAATCACGGCATGCTGCTTGTGGGTCTTTATCTTGAGGGTTGTGTAGACCTTAGGGCGAAGATGGAAGTAGTTGAGAGCCGCATTCATTGTCATATGAACTTCATCGACGAAATAACCGAGATAATTGACACCCTTCATGGTTTCATAGGAATGCACTAGATCCTTCACGTATTTAAAGAAGGGGTCATCAAAGCCCACAAAAGTGAAGAGGCCATCCACGAGGAACAGATTACGGATCGTGAGCAGGCTGCGAATCTGTTCAGCGGCGGCCTCCGGCGTAGCCGATACAATAAAATCGAGCGCCTTATCGGCACCAGTAAAACGAGGGATAATCTGGGTGTAGTCGACGGTCTCGAGAGTATGAGCGAGCTTGCCAAGATCTGGCTCTACGATGAGTAAAGCACTGGGATTGAGAAAATCAATCAGGGGTTGCAATTGAAAGCCAAGACCTAGACCACTCACCACCAGAACGCAGCCATCGGAAGTGAGGCCTCCCGGCGCCAGTGCAATGTTATGGTCCTGAATATATTTTGACATCTGCAGGGTAGTCCATAACGGTTCAAGATCCTGGTTGATGTCGTGAATGTTTTCAAGCGTCAGCTCATGAATGGCACTGCAACCCGTTGCATCCTCGAAAAGGTCATTGGTAGCCATGGTGGCCATATGTTCATAACTGTTGACCAGCATTCTTGAAGGGCTTGTACACCATGCCTGAAATCTCTGTGTAGTATAGAGTGGCCCACCCAACGACTCGGGATACAATGTGACGCCATCTTTTTTACTTCTTATATTAATTAATTGAAGCACACTCGATTCTTCGGGATGGGGGGCATAAATCTGCTCCCATGGATTATCCTCCTCGTTCGGCAGGCTATCCAAAAACCCTGCATTGATTTTAGAAATGAACTCGATGTTTGCCTCTTTGAGGGCTTTTGCGTCAATCATAAAAAAATGGGAGCTTTTGGCTCCCATATAATGTAGTGGATTTAGGTAGGTTAGAAACTAAACTCAGCTGATAAGAGCGAGATTGTTGCCATTCAAGCTCCAGCGACCAAGTGCAGCGTAGTTGCCGCCAACCAAGATTGCAGCCAGAGAGTTTGCTGTGGTAGCAGTTGCACCAAAATTGGCACTTGCGTTTTGGAAAACATAAGTGTCAACACCATCGAAGTAAAGGACTACTGCACTTGCCCCCGCAGCGGAAACCGCTGAAAAGGCTGTTGCAAGTGTAAAATTATTAATTGAATTAGTGTAGTTAGTAAAACTAAGAACATCACCAGCATTTAATCCGATGACGTTTGCACGAGCAAAGCCAAGAGTATCAGCACCAGTGCCACCACCCAGAGCGATGACGTCATTGCCACCATCTCGAATATCAATGGTGTTGAATTGAGACGACGCAGCCGAGTTGGCTGTTCCAAAATTACCCTGAGTAACCGATTGAGCAGTAAACAAATTATTTAGCTGAATGAAAGAATTACCAGAGCCATCAATGTAGGTCTTAATGCCTGCAGTAAAAGCAGAAGTTATTTGAATGGTGTTATTTCCGTCTGCTTGGCTAAAACCAAGAGTCTCGAGACCAGTAAAGGCTCTATTCGCAGCAGAAAGGGAGAACGTTACACCATTGGCTGCATTCAAATTGAACGTTGTTGTAGCCGTACTAAGGGTTACGCTTTGAATGACATGATTGGCTGTGGTCGTGCCACCAAATATGTTCAAAGATAGAACTTCAATACCAAGATTTGCAGTGAATGCCGTAAAGCCTGCAAGTGTGTTATTCATTGCTCTAAGAACAATGCCTCCAGCACTCATCAACATAACACCACTGAGGGTATTAAAGGTGAGATTGACAGTGTCAGTGGCTCCAGTTGCAAAGAATGACGTGTTATTAACTCCCCCCCCAATGGTAAGGACATTAGTATTTCCGTTTAATACCGTATTTAAACCGCCATCATTGAAGATTATATTTCCTGTTTCCTGTGCTGTACCAAATGATAGATCTACCGAACCATTTTTTAGAGGTACTGCAGCACTTAGGTTAAATGTACCACCACCAG